>JGI24143J45723_1001038_pt1 | contig 13746 bp, 7 predicted proteins | sample BarGraIncu00432A_FD_45723 | JGI IMG/M metagenome (IMG submission 45723)
CCGGAGCGCCACTGGAGGCATCTATGGAAAAAGCCGCAATCTTGCCATCGTTGGTCGGGGTGTAAAGGTATTTGCCGAGAGGGTCCATTGCAATTGAGATTATGTCCAAACCAAATGATGGGCTCAGATCTCGCACAAAAGGACTGCCGGAAATTGACGTCAATGAACCGGATCCGTCAACACTGTAAACGGATATGGTCCCCCCATCGTCCACACCCGCGGAGGTGACGACGTACAGGTGTGTCCCGGCCGGATCGAAAACCAGGTCTTTAGGGTACATGTCGGTTGAGAACGGGCTTCCGGCGACAGATGACAGCATCCCGGTGTCGGGAGCAATGTTGAAAACGTAAATGCAATTATTTGAGTAACTCAGCGCATACAGGTGCAAGCCTGAGGGGTCTACGGTGACACGAGAGGTGGTGGAATCGAGTGGAATCGGGGCGCCTATTGCCGTCAAGGCACCAGTGCTGCCATTGATGACATAGGCGGTGACGGTATTGCTCGTGCCGCCATCAATATAATTGTTTACTACATAGGCGTACTTGCAGGATGGTGTCACAGCAATGCTAATCGGATACGTGCCGGCTGCAAACGGGCTCCCCGGCAGCTGCGTCAAGGCACCGGTTACAGGGTCGATGCTGTACGCAGATATGTTGTTGCTTACGGCGTTAACGACGTAGGCGAAGGAATCCGGAGCCTTGGCTACAGGCACTATCACCCCGCCTGCGTACATCCCCTGGACCGCGTAGACATTGAAGGTTCCGGCAGCGGCGGAGCTGAAAGTAGTCGAGGCGATACCGCCGGCGATGGTCACGCTGGTGGCCGCTAACGTTCCGCCTGTTGAGGAGAAGGTGGCGCTTTTGCCGTTCAGAGAAGCAGGGAACGTGGCGGTGACGGTGATACTGGTCGACACCACGGCAGTCAGGGGACTTGCGCTCATCAGCACCGGAGTGGCCACCATGCTGACAATGGTCGCATTCAGCGTCGCCACGGTAGCATTGAGCGAAGCGATGGTTGCGTCCTTGGTGCCGGTCGTGCCGCCCGCCACCGCCGTTGCCGTGTTTGAGGTGAGGCTGTCCGCCAGAGACTGCAACACAAGAACCTGATTGCTTGCGGTAGTCAGCGGAATCGTATTGGCGGTTGAGGCAGGCTGCCCGGTAAGTTGGGCCAGCGAGTTCTGGGTTAGGGTCAGCGATGCGATTGCCTTATCGATTCCGGCGCTGTACGTATTCCCCTGGCCCTGAGCGCTGGCCAGTTGCGTCTGAATTGAGGCCAAATCCGCTTGCAGTGCGACAATCTGAGTCTTTTGCGCTGCGAGCTGTTCGGAATTATCCCTGTTGCCGCATCCTACACACGTCACCCCTGCGAGCAGCAGCATCGCTACCATTGCAATTCTTCTCATTTCGACCTCCGGTCGGACAGCCCGATTGTTAGGGTATCTTTATTGTCACTATATCTATGGGAAATGTGCCGGCGGCGGCACCGCTTCCGACCGGGGTCAGCGCGCCAGAAGACACCGGCACGCCATAGATCGAAATAGCACCGGCAGAAGTAATACCGTAAAGGTATTGGCCAGATGGTGACATTGTAAGCGACGGGAACAAGTTATAAAACGCGGAGCCAAGGGGAGTTCCGACCTGCGTCAGCATGCCGGTTGCACGATCGATGGACAGGGTACTGGCCTTTGCGGTGCTCGTCATGAGGTCCCCCCCGCCGGGCACATTTGTTCCGAACGAATAGAGATAGTTGCCGGACAGGTCGATTTTCAGGGCGATCATGTCGAGCGGGTCGCCGCTATTGGGGCCAATGGACATTAACGGGGCCGGAGCGCCACTGGAGGCATCTATGGAAAAAGCCGCAATCTTGCCATCGTTGGTCGGGGTGTAAAGGTATTTGCCGAGAGGGTCCATTACAATTGAGTTTGCGGGCAATGACATGGAAGCCAGATCTCGCACAAAAGGACTCCCGAAAATTGGCGTCAATGAACCGGATCCGTCAACACTGTAAACGGATAAGGTTCCATCACCGGACCCACCCGCGGAGGTTGTGACGTACAGGTGAGTCCCGGCCGGATCGAAAACCAGGGCAACAGGGTAATTGTCGGTTGGGAACGGGCTTCCCGCGACAGATGACAGCATCCCGGTGTCGGGAGCAATGTTGAAAACGTAAATTTTGCTATCCATGAAGTTTGGCACATACAGGTGCAGGCCTGAGGGGTCTACGGTGCTGCGATATAGTGGGAATGGGAAGGGGGCGACGCCGGGGTTGGAGCCGATTTGAACCGGGGCTCCTATTGCTGCCAAGGCACCAGTGCTGCTATTGATGGCATAGGCTGTGACGATAACATTCGAGCCATCCGGACTATTTACGACATAGCCATACTTACAGGATGGTGTCACGGTCAGGGAAATCGGATACGATCCGGCTGCAAACGGGCTGCCCGGCAACTGCGACAAGGCGCCGGTAACTGGGTCAATGCTGAACGCAGATATGTTGTTACTGAGTGCGTTAACGACGTAGGCGAAGGAATCCGGAGCCTTGGAGACATACACTGCCATCCCGCCTGCGTATGCACCCTGGACCGCGTAGATGTTGAAGGCCCCTGCAGTTGCGGAGCTGAAGGTCGTCGAGGCGCTGCCGGAGGCGATGACGACGCTGGTAGAACCTAACGACCCGCCCGTGGAAGAGAAGGTAGCGCTCTTGCCGTTCAGGGAAGCAGGGAACGTGGCCGTGACGGTGATACTGGTCGACACTATGGCGGTCAGGGAGCTTGCGCTCATCAGCACCGGGGTGGCCACCATGCCGGCAATGGTCGCATTCAGCGTCGCCACGGTAGCATTGAGCGAAGCGATGGTTGCGTCCTTGGTGCCGGTCATGCCGCCCGCAGCCGCCGTTGCCGTGTTTGAGGTGAGGCTGTCCGCCAGGGACTGCAGCACAATAACCTGATTGCTTGCGGTAGTCAGCGGAATCGTATTGGCGGTTGAGGCAGGCTGCCCGGTAAGTTGGGCCAGCGAGTTTTGGGTTAGAGTAAGCGACGCGATTGCCGTATCGATGCCGGCGCTGTACGTATTCCCCTGGCCCTGGGCGCTGACCAGTTGCGTCCGGATGGCGGCCAAATCCGCTTGCAGCGCGGCAATCTGCGTCTGTTGATCTGCAAGCTGCCCGGAATTATCGCTGCTGCCGCAACCGGTACAGGCAATACAGAGACAGAATAGCATAGTCATAATTACAAAGTTTTTCATATCAGGCTCCTTTAGTTCTTTGCATCTCGTGACTTGCTATAATTACACGTTATTGGTGTTGAACTTTCTCTACTAATTTGCATGTATCCAACGATGTTTAAGTTCATCAGGGGCTTGGGCCCGGCATAAGCCTCGATTAAGCTGGGCGGTAAGCTCAGTGATTTGGTTAAAATCCAGTCCGGACAATAGCCGCAGCTCTGTTGGCGTGAGACTATACCCTTCTTGCAGGCAAGATGCTTGTAAATAACGGTAGCCGCTCATCGGTAATCAGTCTACCAAGTAGGGACAAAAACAAGTTTAGAGGTGGTGAAAGGGCTTCGTTAGTGTGATCTTGGATTTGTGTGATTTCCCACCATGGAATACGATTTATATACTTTTGCGCCATGGAGGTCAAAAATGACTTTCCCACCGCGTAATACGGATACCCCATTTATTGCTGTCGATGTACAAAAGAAATGTCCGAATGATGCGGCTGGTTCCAGAAGCGAACACCCTATGGAATCTTTTGCCAAGCTTTAAGTGGTGCACTTGGAAGTTAATTTCACCATATATCGAGGCCGGATATTAGAATACAGCCAGAAAAAGGCCAAACAGCTCATGCGACAGCTCTACGATTCGATTATAAAACATTAAGCTCCCTTTTGCACCGGAAGCGTAATGGTAAAGGTGCTCCCCTTGCCAATCTCGCTCGTTACATCGATCCGACCGCCATGCTTGTTGACGACGATGTCGTAGGCGATGGCCAGACCGAGCCCGGTCCCTTTCCCCACTTCCTTGGTGGTAAAAAACGGGTCGAAGATCTTTTTTGCATCCTCCGGGGCAATGCCGCAGCCGGTGTCGCTGATGGCGATCTGGACCTCTCCCGCCTTTTCCCAGGTCGTTATCCGGATTTCACCATGATCCTCGATCGCGTGTGCGGCGTTCACCAGGATGTTCAAAAATACCTGGTTGAGCTGGCCAAGGTTGCACCAGATCTGGGGCAGTTGACCGTACTCCTTGACAATAGTCGCTTTGTACTTCAGCTCGTTCCAGGCTATGGAAAGGGTGCTTTTTACCCCTTCGTTGATGTCGGAATAGGCGCCATCACTGTTGTCCGACCGGGAGAACCGCTTCAAATCCTGAACGATCTGGCGGACGCGCTGCGCGCCATCCGATGTCTCGGTTATCAGTTCGGGCATATCCTTGCAGATATGGTCAATCTTATACTTCTGCCGGTCCTGAGCCTCCATCTGCCGGATCGCCGGGTCATATAGGGCCAGTGCCTTCTCACGTGCATCCATAAATGCTGTCACCTTTTCCACATACTTGCCCAGGCTCGACAGGTTACTGATGATGAAACCCATTGGGTTGTTGATTTCATGGGCCACGCCGGCTGACAACAGGCCAATGGAAGCCATCTTGTCCTGCTGGAGGAGTTGGGCCTGGGCTTTCTTCAGGTCATCATACGCCTTTTGCACCTCGTCATTTTTTTTGCACAGTTCGGTAGTCCGCTCATATACGCGCTGTTCAAGGTTTACATTCATTTTTTCCAGTTCGTCCTGAACTTTTTGGCGCTTTTCTATCTCCACTTCCAGCAAGAGTGTCTGGTCCTGAAGATTCTCCTGCGCCATCTGATGCTCGGCCACCTCCTGCTCAAGCTCGACCGTCTGAATATGGAGCGCTTCCTCGGCCCTATTGCGCTCGGTGACGTCGTGGGCTATACCGAGCACGCTGATTACATTGCCGCCTTCATCGAGCTCAGGGATGTGGCGAAGCTCGTATTCCTGCCTGCCCACCGGCAACACCAGTGCTGATTCGACCAAGTTGGCCTCTCCGGTTTCAATTGCCTGCCTCATACCCTGAAGGAATAGATTGTTCTCATCGTTGGCAAAGTGCGGTGCAAGTTCCTGGCTCGTCTTGCCCAGGAAGCATTCGCTTGGCAGTCCGAACGTCCTAGTTACGGTCGGGTTGACATAACTGTAGCGCCCCTCCCTGTCGAAGAGGACGATCATGTCGGGTATGCTCTCCACCAGGATGCGAAATTTTTCTTCGTTACTGCGAATTCTAATGTTCAGCTCTTCAAGCGTATCCAACATAGCATTGAACCCTGTGGACAGATCCGCCGCCTCATCAATGCCGATCAAATGGGAGCGCGCTCGGCTGTTGCCCGAGCTAACCTCGTCCATGGTGGATTGAATGCTGGAAAGGCGGCGGGTGAGCCGTCTCCCCATAAGCCAGGCCAATAATGAACCGGCGAAGATTGCCACAAATGCATAGAGCATCCCGTCTCGGGAGATTTCCGCAGCCTTTTGCCGGGCCACAAGCTGGCCGACACCTATGCGTGCCCACCCCACGTGCCGCCCGGACATTATCACAGGCACAATCACATCCACCATTGCCCGGTTTCGGGCCAGTTCGGTCGGCTGTACCCGGCTCGGCAGATCCTGCACGAACTGACCGAAATGGGAACGGTCGGTGTGGGCCAGTATCCGGCCATTCCTGTCCAGCAGCATGGCAAAACGGAGTTCCGGGTAGCGGCGTTGCGCCTCGACCAGTTCCTGGAGCCCCGATATGTCATGGGAAGCAAGCCAATGGTTTGAGGCGGTGGAGAGGGAATAGGCCAGGGCCGTTGCCTCTTCGGCCTGACGGTCAAGAAGGAGTGCCTCCTGCCTCCAGGTAAGGTCAATGACGAACAAAGCCATCATGACGGCATGAACAGCAGCCACGCTGAAGATAAGCTGGCGGCGCAGCGAACCGAAAAGCATCCTGTATATCCGTTCGATGATCATTTCTGTTCCACCGGGCGCACCTCTTTTTCAAATCGGGCCACGTAGCGGCTCACAATCGCGTAATCCGCATCCGATGCCGGAACGAACCTTGCCGTTTCCATGTTTGCAAGAATGATTTTCCCTTCAGGGGTGCCCCGCAGCTGCACCAAGGCTGTGCGGACCTGCTCCCGAACCGGGAGCGGCACGTCGTCGCGCACCATGACGGAATTGTTGATCAAGTGCGCAGTCTGCCAAGCGATCTTCAGTTCCGCTGCTTCCTTGGGATGATCCTTCAAAAAAGCCCGCCAGGGTGGGGGCCAGGTGGCGCCCGCTGATGTCTGCCTGACATATACGTTCATGATGGAGGATTCCTGTGACCCCACGTAGCGATTGACGATATCACGGTTTATGTCTATGCCGTGTTCATGCAGAAAGTACTGGGGCATAATGCAGGCGGCCAGGGCGGTGGGAGACGGATAGCTGACCGCCTTGCCTTTCAGATCCGAGGGGCTGCTGATGCCGCTGTCGCGCCGAACCACCAAAATCCCCCTGAAGTCCTCCGGCTCCCCTGCCATCGCTATGACGCGGTAACCAGCCTTCATGGCCTGCAGGGTCTGCCATGGATTGGGAAGCAGAAATTGCGGCGTCCGCGCCCTGAATTTCACCTCATAGCTGCCATAGTCGCGGGAGGCTTCCAACTCCAGCCTAGCACCGTTCAGATGTTTGTTGAGGTAATCGATGAGAGGTTGATAGTCTTGATTGAGCTTCTGCGGATTGTGCAGCGGGTGCACCGCAAAGGAAAACACGTGATCATTTACTTGCTTAGGTGCATTGCCATACTTCGGTTCCTGAGTCTGTGGGGTCTCTTTGCAGCCAAAAACGGATAGCGCAAGTAAAATCGCTGCGAAAACAATTACCAATGGGATTTTCATCTTGTTGCCTCCGTGTGCGGCCTGTACCGTCGGATCTTTGAAACCATGATTTCCTGTTTTAGTCTCTAAAACCTGTCAGATTATATAATCGGACTATTATGGAAAAACTTGAAGAATATTTGGGCCACAACAAAAGGGATTGCGTCTGTTGAATGTGTAAAATATAATCCTTTGTGAAGTACCTCGACCAAGGAGTAATACATTATTGATTGGATATAATTTAGAGCATAGGGTTCGCAAATAGATTTTAACCTTCTTGCGTCACCCGTTGCAGTTCGTAGAACAATCCCGACCTCGTTGCCCCGCTGACTACCGAATTCCGCAGGGCATTCTGATGCTGGCTAAAGGTTATTCCAAACATGCCGATAAGCAATATCGAGGGTAAAACTGAAATTCTCAACTTGCCGGTACATCGTGTCACTGAAGCGGATGGTGATCCGTAAGGGGGATTTCCCATCATGAATGAAGAGCCAGAGGAGCCGAGCATGATAGAAGATCAAGACAGTGGCAAAATGATCCAGGTTAAAATTTTGTTTGTCGACGATGAAAAGAATATTCTTAACGCACTGAAAAGGGTATTTCACAATCAGCAGTACCAGATCTTTACTGCCAATTCCGGAGAAGAAGGCCTGCTGCTGCTTGAAAAAGGGCTCGATGTGCAAATCGTGATCTCCGACTACCGTATGCCGGGAATGCACGGCGTCGATTTCTTGCAGAAGGTATGCCTTCAATGGCCAGAAACCGTGAGAATGGTTCTTTCCGGTATTTCGGATATCTCAGCAGTAATTGCGGCAGTCAATGAGGGGCAGGTTTATAAGTTTATCTACAAACCGTGGAACGATGACGAGCTGAAGATAACTGTCGCCAATGCTGCAGAGAAATACTTGCTACAATTTAGGAACGGGCAACTGACGGAGGAACTGAGGCAAAAGAACGAGCAACTTGTACGGGCCAATTCTAGCCTCGGCAGAATAGTGGCTGAAAACACTTCGCATCTTGTTTTTCAGGGCAAGATTTTCCGGACGTCCCACCTCCTTCTCTCCTATCTTCCCGTCGCGGTAATCGGACTCAATGCAAACAAAGAAATTGTTGTGTGCAACAGAAATAGCGCTCGGCTTTTGGGTGTGAATGAAATTTCGGTTATAGGAGATGACAGCGGAAAGGTATTCAACAAACAACTGAGCGCGTTTGCGGAGGAAATTTCAGAAAAGGGAAAAGCATGCCGTGTCCTGACAATTAACGGCGCGGATATAAAAGCAAGGGGGTTGGTCGTGAAAAGCGGCAAAGAGAGCTTTATTTCTCTCCTGTTAGGAGAAGAGTTCTGAAATACGAATTGGTGCTACCATCTTGGGCTGACCTTCTCGGGAACGATGTTATTGCTGTTAAAGGCTTTACCCAAGGCCCGACTGGAACTACTCCATAAGGCCCATTAGCCGAAAATGATAATGTAATATCATAGAGTTCCTTGCTGATTTTCCAGTTTACAGGCACTTTACAAAAATTCATTCACTACCACCGCTTGTTTTGTCGAGAACTTCGCGCACTTTTTTCAACAGTGCTGACGGTCGCATCGGTTTTGTAACATATTCCAGCCCTTCATTGATGATTCCCCTATTTACGATGATATCGGCAGTGTAGCCGCTGATGAAAATCGACTTGATATCGGGGCGGATCTTCCGGATTTCTTCCAGGGCCTCCTTGCCGTTCATGTGTGGCATGATGAGGTCCATGAGTACAAGCGAGATTATGTCCTTGTTCTCGCCGAACTTGTGGAGCGCGTCGACTCCGTCAGTTGCCCTTATGACTGTGTAGCCAGACTGACTGAGAATTTTATTCAGTAAACATTGTACCGACTCGTCATCATCAGCAACGAGGATCGTTTCGACGCCCATTTCCGTGATCTCTTCCACACCGGTGCCATGTTCATCTAACGCCACCTCGATCAAGGGGAGGTAGATGTTGAAGGTCGTGCCAATGCCTTTCTCGCTGTATACATTGATGTACCCTTTGTGCTGCTTGATGATCCCATATACGATGGCCAGGCCCAGTCCGGTCCCTTTTCCGATCTCCTTGGTGGTGAAGAACGGCTCGAACAGCCTCTTGCGGGTAGTTTCGTCCATCCCCATGCCGGTATCGGTTACGGTAATGAGGGCGTAGTCCCCCTGCGTACCGTAACCATGGGCCATGACGAATTCGCTATCCATTCGGACCGATTCCGTGTCAATGGATAATATCCCACCATGGGGCATGGCGTCCCGCGCATTGGTCGCCAGGTTCATCAGCACCTGTCCCAGTTGGCTGCTGTCGGCATTGATCACAAGTTTTTCCTGGTGGAAGTTCGCCGAGATGTCAATGTCCTCTCCGATAACACGGTTCAGAAATTTTTCAGCCTCCTCGATTATCTTGTTGAGGTTGGCCGGTTGAGGGTTAAAGATCTGCTTCCTGCTGAATGTGAGCAGACTTTTGGTCAAATTAGCGGCCCTATCGGCGGCGTCAAGTATCTGGTCGGCGTATTCTCTTTGCGGGTCATCCGTTCCCATATTCATTTTCAGAAGGGTACCAAAACCGATGATTGCAGTGAGTATGTTGTTGAAATCATGGGCCACTCCACCGGCGAGCTGTCCGATGGCCTCCATCTTCTGGGCCTGCGACAATTGCGCCTCAAGCGCCTTTCTCTCGGTGACATCCTCCTTTATGGCAACAAAGTGGGTGATTACGCCCTCGTTGTTCTTAATGGGAGAAATAGTCGCATATTCTATGAAAAGTTCACCGTCTTTTTTCCTGTTATGAAACTCCCCTTGCCAGACATTGCCCGTCTGGATGGTGGACCAGAGTTTTCGGTATTCTTCAGGCGTGGTCATGCCGGATTTTAGTATCCTGGGATTACGGCCACGCACGTCCTTGAACGAATAGCCCGTTATCTGTGTAAACTTCGTATTTACGAACTCGATATTCCCTTCCAAATCGGTTATTACAACGGAGACTGGACTCTGTTCGATTGCCAGGGACAGTTTGCGCAATTTCTCCTCGGACTGCTTGCGTTCGGTTATGTCGCGGGCGACGCCCAGCACCCCGACTAGCTTGCCTTCAGAGTCGAACATCGGCGTCTTGATAGTTTCCAGAAGCGCATGATGGCCATCGTCGGCAAAGGTGATCCATTCCTCGTTGCTGCTTGGTTTGCCCGCCGCCATGGCCTTGCGATCGTACTCGCGGAAGAAGTCGGCCAGTTCCCTGTCCACAAAGTCGTAGTCGGTCTTGCCGATAATATCCGATTCCCTGGCGCCGAAAAAACGCTCGAACATTGTGTTGCAGAGCTGATAGACGCCGTCCTCGTTTTTCAACCATATCAAGTCGGGGATGGTTTGCACTAGGGTACGCAGGCGGGCTTCATTCTCTGCTAGCGACTGCGTTATCTTCTTGCGCTCGGTGGTGTCAACAATAACGGCACGGCACTCCTTGCTTGATGCGGAGACTATTGCCTCGACGGATACATAGATCGGCGGATGCCCCTCTCTCTCGAATACAATGTCGCACGTCTCTCTGGCCTCACTTGCGAATACCTTGACAAGGAAAGCACGGAAACCCGGGCGGGTTTCATCGGATATGAATGAATCTAGACGGCTGTTGATCAACAAGGAGCGCTCGACCCCAAGGAATCCTGCACCGGTGAGATTGACTGCACGGAGAATCCCCTCGTTGTCTATATTAAAGTAACCAACCGGAGCGAGTTCATAAAGGTCGCTGTATTTTCCCAGGAGAGCCTCCATTTTTTGCCTCTGGTCCCTCGCCTGCCGGAGTTCTTCATTCTGCATTTCCAACTCGATCTGATAAACCTGCAACTCGTGGATAAGCCTTTGTGATTCTTCATGTGGCAGGGCATGTCCTGCTGTATTATATTTATCTGAAGCCAAAAGCTCTTTGGTAAGGCTCCTTAACTTTTCTTGAGGGGGTAGGTCCGTCGACGATCCTTTATCTTTCGCGGCTTTTCCCATGGTTTGGCGACCTTTTCATAATACGTGTAGTAAAATGGCCCCACAAGTTAGGGACTATATTCGTGGAGTTTACGATGGTAACTCAACTTTCGCAGTGGGGCCTTTAGCCTCAACCGACTGTAATGACTCCGGTTTACTTGGCTGCTAAGGCCGAATGTAGCAACCTTGCCTTAAAAGGTAACGGCAACTCCGCTACGAATTGCTCAACCAGTTGCAGCATCAGTTCCTTGGTAAATCCAGCAAGTTTAATCAGTGACTGTTCAAGTAGCTTCAGTAGTAATGCCAGGGCCTCGACGAAGCTCGTTTGCCTGAGTTCGTCGCAGGTGGCGTGGAACAGGGTCCCGAGATTTCGTGGGTCGGACTTTGTCCTTCTGGCAAGCTCCAGGAGGATATATCGGCAAAAGACCACCGTAGTATGGGCGACCAAGGCATCGAATGAGCGGCTCTGACACTCCTTTGCCAGATTCAGAAACGACTTGGTCATCTTGAAGAACACTTCGATGTCCCAACGCCGCCTGTAGAGTTCGATGATCTTCTCGTCGGCCAAGGCAGTATCGGTGGAAAGAATGCCCAACCAGCTCTTTTTGCTTCTGTCTCGTACGAACACGATCTTTGCTGCAACGGGGTTGCCTTTTTCGTCTTCGCCGATGGTAACCATGACCGAAGCCAGCACTTTGGCTCGTCCTGGGCGCTTGCGGACCCATTTGAACAGCTCTTTCAGGGCCATGCGGTCTCCCTGGAAGGTGTAATGGATTGTCTTGGTGTCCTTGAGCATGCAGATGGTATGCATACCCAGAGCGTGTACCCGCCTGATCGTAGCGGGAAAAGCGAACCAACTGTCAAATAGAAGATAACGTGCCTTGGTGCCGGCGGCCATGGCCAAGGCAACCAGATCCACCAGCGTATCGGGAGATTTTTTCAGGCTCTCCTGCCTTCGTTTGTAGCCGTTGGTACGCTTATCGATGCCATTACGCATTGGAGCAAGGCGGTTTTTCTCATTTGGTGAACTCAACATGGAGAAGAGCATCGGAATGAAACTGTTGCCATCCGACCAACCCAAAGTGAGCATCCTGAATCCCCGGCAGTACCTGTTGGTGTTGTGGTCATGGACCCGAGCCAACAGTTCAACGCGCTTACTGCGGTCACGGCTATAAAGCGTGTCGTCGGCAATCAGCACCTTGGTGGTTGAATCATTCGTCAGCGGCAAAAGTTTCTGAAAAATGATTCTGGTGCTGAGAAGCAGTAAAAACCTACGCCAGTTGGAAGAAACACAGTTCAAAAACCGGTACACCACATCTTTTCTGATTCCAAACGGGATATCAGGTGTGTCAGGCACCTCCAGCAAACGGAACAGGTTCTTCCCGGTAAATGCCAGAGTTAGTAAAAACTGAAATAACGTGTCGAGAGGAACGCCCTTATCTTTCCTGATGTTGCTTTGCCGAAGGAGTTTGCCGAGCTTATGATTGTGAAAGAACAAATTAATCTGGTTTTCAACGGGTGCAATTTCTGTTACTATCTGGCTCATAGCGTCGCCTTTCTGTTTAGATGTATTTGCTGGGGAGCAAAGACATTTTACCGCAGATTGCGACGCTATTCTAGTTATAATTACAATATGTTACACATTTTAATCACCTGCGAAAGTTGAGTAAATAATAACAACATTTGGACTTGTCGTAGGCACATACCAGGCAGGGGCTTCTATTGGTCTTAAACCAATCGTCTAGAAACTGCTCCGTATTTTTCATAGCCGCACATTTTCCGTAGGCGAAGTCGTACATGTTTTTATTTTTGGACATTGGTCGTGGGCTCCAGAATGTGGCCACAGGGGACTGCGCTCGCACAGTGGGCTTTAAATTAGAGGGAGTCAAGCTTAATTATGGCTAACATCCGGTTGTCCACAGGTATCAAGTATCTGACAAATCCCAACTTACCTGCCAAATCCTCTTATAAGTTAACATTCAGTTGCGGCCGGGCAAGGTCGTATAATCTAGCGGGTGAGACCCCCGCCCTGGAAGGCTGGCCAGCCACCGGGTAGCAAGTCCTTGGAGGTTGGATGGTAACATCCCGCTTTATGCATAGGATAGCGAGAAGATAGGCCGTAATCCGAAAGGGTAAAGGGATAGAGCCTCGAAATAACTAAATGGGTAGGATGACACTCTTGAATGCGTGGAAATCACTATGAACACCTCCGTTAATGGCAAGGAGATGTTTGCGCCCCGGGGTCTGAGACCATGGCATGTCTTACATTACGATTATACGGGAACCCGGGAGACCCTACGCTTCTTTCGAAATTGAGAGTATGGTTGCGCCGATTAAAACCGGCGAGAGATAGCGGGTGAAAGTCCCGTACGGTGAAGGAATAGCGTACCACATCGGCCCCGAGTCATGCGCAGGCGCCCGCAAGGAAGTCGGTGAAGCGTTGACAGGGGGCATGCAGGCCGGGACACTGAGCCGCGAAAACAATTCCCAGAGTGCCGACGCTCTCATACTTAGCGGAAGGCAATATGGCCTACCTCGCAAACGCGAGAGGCAGGCTGACTCTGCGCGGTCGAAGACCCCGAGCATGCATGCAAGTTTCTCGGACGGGAATCGGGAGAGCCTGAGACTGGCCGTTGCAGATGGCGCAACGGTCCGCACCGTGAATTCTAAAGATCAAGACGGTGATGAACGGTCCAGGCAGTCGGACAGTCGCGTAGTACCTAAGAAGCTCTCGAACAAAGCCAACGGTGCGCCGGTGGCGGCGGAGAGAGTGGAGGGAAGGCGACTGGCCAAGGGGAATGAGTAGTTGCAAAACAGGTCCTGAACACTGCGTCAGAGGAGATTGACGGTATGG
>JGI24143J45723_1001039_pt1 | contig 13742 bp, 17 predicted proteins | sample BarGraIncu00432A_FD_45723 | JGI IMG/M metagenome (IMG submission 45723)
CATTCGCATAGTGGACCTTCTCATGCCCATGCATCGACTGGACTTTGGGCGAAAGTGGCAGGGACGTCAGGGGGCATTGCCTTCCGCGAAGATGGAACTTCGTCAATGTGGGCCGCTAGTTATCGTGTTGCCGGAACCTATGCAGGATTTACTTCCAACATTACCGGTGGTACGCCAGTCATGGGATCGACAGCCGCTGAAGGCACCGGAGCCACGAGTGCAGTAGGACTGACAACGGATTCCACGACACCGAATGACGTCAGCTCAGTTGCCTTGACATCAGATTCGACGACACCGGGAGTGACCGGAGGTACGGCATTAACCACCGGATCCACAATGCCACTCAGTACCGGAAGCAGCTCAAATCTACCGCCTTATCTTGCTGTTTATGTGTGGAAACGCACTGCTTAGAAAGGAACTTCATCTCAATGATACTCAAACTATTACTCGCACTTCCGATTGCGATCGCTGTGAATCTTTTATTAGGAACGGTGATTGCCACCGTCAACGTAGAATTCGATAAAGCAAAAATGATCAGTGGCTTTGTTAAAGGGTTCGCTGTTTATGCGGCCATTGGTGGCTTGTATGCCATTTCTCTGTTGCTTCCCGAAGTGGAAGTGCCTGGACTGGGCACCATCAATATCCTCAGCGGCATGACACTGATTCTCTCCGCCGTACTTGGCTTTTATGTGTATCAAGATCTTCAGAAATTAGCACAAGTATTCAAACTTAAATATGTCATTTCAGAGAATACACAATCTATTGAAAATCAAGCCAATGGAACAGACGACGAATAGAAAGCTAGAAAAGAGGGTAGTATATGGCCATCCGAAGTGGATTCTTTAATAGTATCAATAGTGATCGACTGTATAGCGCTACCGAATTCGCGGAATATTTCGCTGCCTTCATCGGAAGCGGTGTCTTTCCGGATCCTTCAACCAGTCTGCAGATTCAAGCAACCACCGGAATGATCGTTAAGATCAAAGCCGGGAAAGCCTGGATCAATGGCTTCTTTATGATCAGCGATGCGGATACAACAGAAACGCTTACTGCTGATGCAGTATTGAATCGAATTGACCGCTATGTCGTTCGACTTCATTATTCGAATCGTGCGATGACAATTGTGCGAAAAGCTGGGACCGCAGCATCAAGTCCGGTAGCACCCAGTGTCATACGTGATGCTGAAATGTTTGAACTCTCCTTGGCAACGATTGCGGTCAATGCAGGAGCCTCATCGATCCTACAAGGAAATATCACGGATACACGATCAGATGGCACTGTATGTGGTTTTGTCTCGTCAACGATCACCAATTTACCCTACCTCACTCCCAGTAAAGTCTTGATCTCCAATGTAGATGGTGAACTCGCTGTGAGCAGTGTAACTTCGACGGAAGTCGGATATCTTTCGGGTGTCTCTTCAGCACTTCAGCCGCAGCTCAATTCGAAACAAACGACCATCAATGGTGGCGCTTCCTCGATCGTTTCTAGCAACCTGTCAGCGAGTAAAGCTCTGGTATCGGATGCAAGTGGCAAGGTCGCCGTTAGCAGCGTCAGCGCCACAGAATTAGCGACTATCGCGGGAGTGACTTCAGCCATCCAGACCCAACTCAATACGAAACAAGCCACGATCACTGGTGCGATCTCTTCCTTGGTCAATAGTAATCTGACTGTGAATAAAGCAACCATTTCGGATGAGTTTGGCAAACTCACTTCAAGTAACGTTACTTCGAGTGAACTCGGTTTTCTATCCGGTGTAACATCTGCGCTTCAAACACAGATCAATGGGAAACTTGGAACTTCGGAGGTTGCAGTGGATGCGCAGAAGATCGGTGGTAAAAAGATCGCGGTAAGCACATCCGCACCGTCAAATCCAGCCATCGGAGATATCTGGATTGATACAAATTAGGAAGGTGAGTTAATGGCAACCAATGTGTTTGGTCATGCGGAAGATCTCAATTATACCCATTTCGGTGGGGTTCCCTATTATGCGAATTGTGGAATGCGGGCAGTAATGCCGGAAAATGGGAAAGTACTAAATATTAAATTATACCTAGGTAAGAATGCGACGACGAATTCAACCGCCTGGGGCGTGATCTGGGATCGAAATACGGGAGGCATCTTAGCTATGAGTGATTCGCAGCAGATCACCAATACCGCTACCAATGGAATTACTGGTTTACTGATTTATACCTTCCCGTTTAATGGAACACCGCGAATTGCGAAAGATACACCACTCTGGATCGGCTATGGGAAAGCATCAAATATCTCCGGTCATTCCTTACGGTTTGGAACAGATAACACTGCACCGGGTTTCTACATCGATTCGAATGATACAACTCAAAGTTCACCGGGAACGATGAGTGCAACTCGAACATGGAATGATGAAGCCTTGTGGGTGGAAGTAGTCTATGAAACTGGGGGAGAGATCAAAGTGTGGAACGGATCTTCCTTTGTCTCGAAGCCAGCAAAAAGTTGGAATGGCAGTTCTTGGAATTCGAAAGTCGTCAAGACGTGGAATGGAAGTTCATGGAATGAAAGCAAGAGCTAAAAGGAGACTTTAAATGAAAAAGATACAAACCGAAGAGGATGAGATCATCGAACTCGATTATTCGCTAGAAACCGCTTTTCTAGAAGCCCAAGAGAAGGAAGAAGAGGAGAAATCTCATGAGTAAAACAAATACTGGACTCGTTGCTTATGCGCAATCAAAATTAGCCATTCCGACCATCTACATGTTGGGCGGCTTCGGCCGTATTTTGACACAAGCGCAGATTGATCGTCGTGTGAATACTCTCAAATGTGCGCATACAATCCGTAACTTAAAAATTATTAAAAGTGGACTTGGAAGGCCCTGTTTTGACTGTTGTGGGTTGATGAAAGGCTATCTCTGGGAAGAACGACCAGGAGTAGTTAGCTATAACATTCCTGCTGGATCCGATCAAAACGCCAGCATGATGTACAATGCGAGCCCAGAAAAAGGGCCGCTCACTTCAATACCGGACATCCCCGGGCTCTTAGTCTTTACCCAGGACTTGGGTCACGTCGGGATTTATATCGGCAAGGATGCCGCTGGACAGCGTCAATACATAGAATCGACACCTGCTTGGAATAAATGGGGTGTCTGTCAGAGTAACGATACAATTCGCAAATGGGAATTCTGGGGAAAATATAGCTATATCAACTATGTTGAACCAAAAGTTGAACTGGTCAATACCGAAATCAAACCAGGAGACATTGTCTACGTTTCCGGAGTCGGCAGATCCAGCAGCATGGGAACCGGTAGATCAACAGGATTGTATACGAATCGAAGAATGAAAGTGATTAAAGCACTAAAGAATGTACCCTATGCCTATGGGCTTTCGACGAATATGAGTGCACCCGTAGGTGAGATTGGATCAAATTATATCATCGGATACTTTCAAGCTTCTTCCGTTCGAAAGGGATAAACCATGACGCCGGACACAACTTTCAGCCTTTCCGTGCTGATCGCGATTCTAGGCTGTTTTGTGGGGCTGGCAGGTTGGTTACGAAGCCGAGATACGAAAATCAGTAATGATGCGGAATGGAAGGGTATGGTGAATGCGAAACTGGATATGGCTATTGGACTTCGTAAGGACCATGATGAACTCGAGGAAAAGCATAATAACAATACTGAGCGAATTGGTCGTGTGGAAGAATCGACAAAAGCAGCTCACCATCGGATAGATACCCTAGAACAAAAAATTAAGTAAATTTTAAGGGATTCTTCTATTGAACGCATAGAAGAGGCTCAGGAGGTGAGAACATGGTCTTATCATTCTGGATCCATTGTTTATGTGCATTAGAAAGAGATATTGACAAGAATGATGATCTTATAAAGTTTAGAGAAATGATTGAGATTCTCTATATTTGCTAAAAGCGGATTTATTCCGTTTTTTATATGAAGATTTTCATTATATTGCCATAAGTCCCGTGAAAAATGTTATTCTATAATAGATAAATCCAATGACTAAAGGAGTGATTGAAATGGGTGATTTGGGAAGTTTGCCGAATGATATACTTGAAAAATACGAAATATATAACTATAATCATGCAATTGAAATTCTTAGTCAGACATTTAAAGTAGAATATGATGATCTAATTAACGTTTTAAGGTCGCTTAATATTTCGATTAATGATATTATGTTTCCTGGTGGAAACGAATCCCCAATTCCTCCGAAGTTCGCATCCATTCTATATCCAATTGGTTGGAGAGAGGTAAGGATTTCTGGTGACTTAATTATTAAATTTTTTCCTAGAAAAGGTGAAAGAAAAGGTGTGTTTTCTGATACTGAAATTGATAGAAAGGTCATTGAGAATTATATTGATGGTCATAATATTGATTTTGTTAAGGGAAAGATTGCAATCGACATTGAGTGGAATAGTAAAGATCAAACATTTGATAGAGATTTATTTGCAATGCGAACATATTACGAATGTGGAGTTATTAGTGTTGGAATAATTATTACTCGAAGTGAGTCGTTAAATGATGTTTTTAAACATCTTGGCATTATGAATAAATATGGTGCAAGCACGACATGGATGGGAAAACTACTTCCCAGACTTGATTCTAGGAGGCACGGTGGTTGTCCAATAATTGCAATTGGCATAAAGCCAAGTGTAATTTCAGACTGGAGAGGAAAGAATGACAAATAGAAAAGATGAGCTTGATAATACAATTGAGAATTTTTTGGAAACATGTGGAGACCAAAAATTCACAACAATTCTTGCAGATCCACCTTGGCAATTCCAAAATCGAACAGGTAAAGTTGCTCCCGAACACAAAAGATTAAATCGATATCCTACTATGAATTTTGACGATATAAAACAAATTCCAGTTGATCAGGTTGCTGATGAAAAATGCCATTTATATTTATGGGTTCCGAATGCACTTTTACCAGAGGGTTTAGAATTATTGAAGGCATGGGGGTTTGAATACAAAACGAATATAATATGGGAAAAAGTTAGAAAAGATGGTCAACCAGATGGTCGTGGAGTTGGATTCTATTTCCGGAATGTTACTGAGGTACTACTATTTGGTATTAAAGGTAAAAGTAATCGAACTCTTGATGCTGGCCGATCACAAGTAAATTTAATTCGTACGATGAAAAGAGAACATTCAAGAAAACCTGATGAAATATTTCCGATTATTGAAAGTTGTAGCTCTGCTCCTTACCTAGAAATGTTCGCAAGAGGAGTGAGAAAAGGTTGGGTACTTTGGGGAAATCAAGCAAATGAGGATTATTCTCCAGACTGGATTACATATTCAAATCATTCAGTATCAAATAAGGAAGAGTGAATGTGAAAAACGTCATATTATGTCAAAATACTAAAAAAGATGATTAATTCATCTTTTTTTATGTTAAGTAATAGAAAAAAATAATATTCAAATGTTTATGTAATTAGTCATGTGAACTTGAATATTTATTCGAAATTTAAATGAAAAGCAAACAAATTAGTGCTAACATAAATAAAGGGGAATATTAAATGCAATCGAGGGGGAAATATGAAATACACATTTGTTCATCCTGAATCGAAGGTTGAAATTACACATGAAAGTGAAAAGCAAACTATTTTTGTTTTTGGCAGAAATGGCTCAGGTAAAACTAGCTTCACAAGATCTAACTGTTTTGATTCAAAATTTGTCTTCAATGAAGATTTTATTAACAGAAACGTTTATATTGTAGATAGTAATGGAGCAAAAACAGATACTAATACAAAGGACGGTTTTTCAGGGCTTTGGATTGGTGAAGATATTGTTTTATTACAAAAAAAACTACAAAAATTGATATTTTTAAAGAAAGAATTCGATAATTTTAGAATCGCAGAATTTGATAAAATCAAGTCTTATTATTTGGATTTTAATTTTACGGAACAAATAGCAAGAATAAAAACTCAAAAAGTTACTTATAGTCTTGATGAAAATAAAAGTTTGTCTGAAAATTATAATGAATTTAAAATCAAAAATGAAAAAATTGTTTTTATGTCGGAAATTAAGACAGAAAATGATTTTAAATTGAAACTAGAATCGATTAAGAATAATAAGACACTTAGTCTTCTTTATGAGAAAATCAAAAGTAATCCACTTCTTTCGTTTATATTTTTGGAAAACTGTCCTGATGAAATAAGTGAGATTAACGTAAGAATAGAATCATTAATACAACTAAAAAAAGATATTGAGGAAGGGAATCAGTTTGTATTAAGCAAAGGTCTCAATGCATCACAGATTCGTGAACTCAATTTTAATAAAATAATTGAAATACAATCGAAATTGAAAAAGTGCATTATTTGTAGTAATGAGAATATAAATAGCGAAGTTGAAAAATGGATTCATTTTCTAAATTCCGGATCCGAAACACAAGTTAACCAACTGAAAACAAGATTAGTGGAACATCAAAAATGTATAAGTTGGATTTTAGAAAATAAAGAAATTTTTGAGACTGTTTATCCTGAGATTTTCAATTCTATTTTAAAACTTAATGAAGTAATTAGGCTTCAACTTGAAAAAATCACAAAGAATGAATTTGAAAAATTAACATTTGTTAATACTGAGAAATTCACAGAAATTCACAAAATAGAAAAAATTATATTACTAATTAATGAATATGTGCTTTTTCGAAATTTCATCTTACTGTTATTTCTTAATGAATTTGAAGTTCAAATTATAAATCTAACTTCAATTACTAAGGAAGAAATTAATAAAACTCTTAAAAATAATGCTGAAAATTATGCTTCAAGCATCAATAAAATATCTGAACTCATTGGATTAGGTAAAATGATAGAACTTAAACCTGAAAATAGAGGAGATAACCCGAAGTATAATTTTTCGATTATTGGCCATCCAAAGATCAGTGAATTAAGTGATGGTCAAAAGCACAAATTAGCACTTGCAATATTTCTCTCATTCTTGCAGAAGTCTGATCTTAACAATAAAACCATTGTTATAGATGATCCAGTCGTGTCGATGGATACAGCATCTTATCATTATTTTAAAAGGTATATCATAACTTACATTCAGTCAAAAATTGATTTAAATAATCAAAATACCAAACTTATAATATTAACGCATAATCTTGATTACTTATTCGTTCAAACTTCGAACATTTTAGGTAATAGCTTATTGTCAGAAAAAATGGAAATCGTGAGAATTGGTGAAACTGAATTTGAACAAATTTCTCTAGAATTAATCAATATGGAGGATTTCACTCTTTTTAAAAGAGCAATTGATAGTGTTTCTACATTAGATGAAATAAAATTACTAAGAAATATTATTCTAAAAATATTTCGATGTATAGTAGATCTTAGATTAAAAATGCAAGGAATTGTTTCGTCAGAGAATCCTAGTTTTGAAATTAAAGAGATAGACATTAGTGAGGAATCTAGAAAGAAATTATTGGTAATCAATAAGTGGCTTAACGAAAATTTACGAAAGCCAAGTTTTGATTGTAATACAATATATACTGCATTGATAAACCTGCAATTAGCCAGCCAAATTTTAGGTTTTTTTACACCTATTACTGAAGAGAAACTAATGCAGATATCTAAGATAATCAATGAAAAAATAAATTATAAACATCACTGTATTTATTTCGAAATCTTATCTAGACTTGAGGAACTTGTTATAAAAGAATCCGAAAATAAAATGTTAACAAATTATATTTTGCATCCTAGAAATTCGTTCACAAAAAGTTTAGTTTCTTTGAGCCTATCGGAAGACATATAGCAAAGCAAATATGAGATTTATTTTTTTAAAAAGGATGTGATTGCATGAAAACATTAAGTAGAAATAACCATTACGTACCACAATTCTATCTAAACAATTGGGGATTTGAACACAAGATTTTGGCGATGCAATTACTGGTGAATAATGAGAATATTCCAGTATGGAGATATGAAACAATCAAGAAAACTGCTGTTCATAGAAATCTATATATTCAAACGACTAAGCAAAAAGAGACAGATAAAATTGAAACTTGGTTTAATGAAGAGTATGAGACGCCTGTTCAAGGAGCTTTTTCAAAAGCAATCAATGACGAAAGGCTTACCCCAGAAGATTGGAAAAGGTTGGTCAATTTTTTAGCATCTATGAGTATGAGGACTCCAGCAAGGATTGTAAATAATTTTGAAAAAATAAAAAAAATTCTACCAGAGATACTTGAAAAACTTCAAAATGATTTCGAAAAAATGCCCTACGACGAAATCAAGAGTAAAATCACGTCATCAAGATATGATGTTAATCAAGACGAATTGGTAGCACCAATAAGGGTTCATATTGAGGATAACCAGGATGATATTGAAAATGTATTTGCAAAAATCGAAGTATCAGTAGGAAAAGGATTAATTCTTTGGTCAATGATAAGAACTCTAACTACGACTGCAGAAATTTTGCATAATCATCATTGGAGTATTGTAAGTGTTGCGGAAGGAATGTCATGGGCCACTACAGATGACCCAGTTTTATGCATAAATTATTACGGAAAAGATAATTATGATTTCGGAGGGGGTTGGAATAATAAAGGTAGTGAGATTATTTTTCCAATTTCTCCTACACGTGCGCTATACACCCAGGTGGGTAGTAAACATCCAAGAAGGTTCAGTTTCGATCTTGAAAAAAGTCAAGATATTCAAAAAATGATAATTGGACATGCACATCGAAAAATATATTCCTATCTGCCGGATCCTGATATCGAAAAACTTAGACCCAGAAAAGTTGACTTAGAAATGTATAATGATGAGGTGAAACAATGGGCAAAATTTCATCAAGATCAAATAGAGCTCGAAAAAGAGTATTATAATGGTGAAAATTCGTAATTAGAGTGTCATGATAATATAAGAGACCCTAAGTTGGTGTATCATATGCATAAACCAGGATAAAATGTTACATTTAATTCCTATCCTCTGCTCCAATTCAGATTGGAATAGCTCTTGTTGGAAATAATGTTAAATACATTTGTATGGTCATTGTGTGGTCACTCACACTTAAAACATAGAAAAAACCCGCTGATTCAGCGGGTTTACGTGCTATTGGCGGAGGACATGAGATCATTTGCCAATATTCATGGACAATAAATATTTTCACCTAAGACTATATAAAAATTATAATCAATTAAAACAAATCAGAGAAAGTCTATATCAGGTACAACTGAAATAGGAAGGTAATTTAAGTAAAATACAAGTATATCAAGATTTGTATTTAGGATTGGATAGTGATGTAGGATGATTTTGATCTATCAACTTTTTTGATTTGAACTAAATAGTTCTTTAACCATCATTAATAATCCAACAACAATTAGCACCCATGATACGTAATACAAAACATCAATTTTTCCTTCAATAAAGTAATTCCATGGAGTATATGCATCAAACGTTAATATTGCATAAGTAAGATGAGTAATAAATACGATGCTTAGTCCACATTTGAACAGCATACTAGCAAGTCTTTCTTTCATTATTAATTTGTCCCCCTTTTTCTTATTAACTATATTGAATTACATTATACAAGTTTTGTCAACTGTTATATAGTACTAATAGATAGAATTAACTTAAATTTCCCTAATTAAACTTCTCCATGATAATGGTCCATAACAAAATATATCCGAAATATAAATTTAACTATTACTAGATAAAAAAGTGTGATAATATTCACACATGGAGGAAGTAATATGAAAATTAAATCATTGATGTGTCTTGTTTCTGCTTTGTTAATTTCAATATCTCTAACAATTTTACCTGTTAATGCACAAGGTAAGAAAATTGTTGGGGGTACAACTCAAGATTATACCATTATTGAAACGTCTATCGATGGAAATTATGTATTAGGTCAACCTGAGCCTTCACTAAAAGCATGGGCGGGCTATTCTATTGGTGCAATATGGGTTGACTCATTTACGACAAATTACAATTATGTTGTAAAAAGTGACACTCTTGCACCAAATGGTGGAAATGTTTATACACTTGAATATTCATTTACTACAGGAATTTCTGGTGTTGTAGCGATTGGAGCAAAGGATGTTAATGTAAAGCTTGGTGTATCAGCGAGCGCTACTGTTAAAGTAACTAATAGTTACAGTTATACTTGCCCATTAACAAATAATGGTAGAAATGTCTCTAGCTGTAATCTTATATATTATCCTAAGTTTACGGTTTACAAATTTAATGAGTATTTTTTAGGAAATAAATCTGGAACAGGAACTGCAAAAGTCGTTTCAGGATTCACTCAACTTGTATCAATTTATTACTAAAATGCGTTTTAAGTATCATATTAACATCAACAATTAAATGACTTAAACAAGAGTAACGATATTCTTATCGTTACTCTTATTTATGAAAAAATGAATAATCTTAAGTAGTAAATGATAATTCTATAAATTAGTTAATTTGAATTACCAAAAAAATCTGATTTATTGCAATGAACAACAATGAGAATAAAAATGCTTAATCAATGTAATATTCTTGACTATACAAATGACTATACAAATCGTTTTAAAGTGGAATTGAATGGAAGAAAACAGAAGGATTTCGGGTGATTATAAGTGAAAATAAATGGGATATTGAATTTGTATCCAATCCCCTCACCTGCTCCAGCCTAACAAAGAAGCCTCTCGCGAGGCTTTTATTTTACGTTAGGACAGTTTAGTATCCAAATGAGAATTGTATTATCGGATGTAATTGGTGATTTTCTGGTTAAGATCTATCTTGTCTGAAATAAAGATAGAATTATTTAACATTTCATCCAGTGGCTATAAGAATCTATGGTTGAAATCTGCCTACAACACTAGAAGAAGTCCAATTTGAAGAGTGATTCAAGGGAATGCAAGTGATACTTTACTAGAATTTGGTTGAATAGATTACATAAATACACTAAAATTATGAAAAGGGTGATTTTATGAAACTTGGGGAAAGAATTAGTAAAAGACGAAAAGAAAAGGGAATTTCTCAGGAACAACTTGCTGACATCATGAATGTCTCAAGTCAAAGTGTTAGTTTGTGGGAGAATAACCAAACAATCCCGACTATGGATAAGTTACTGCAAATTTCTGAAGTGCTCGGCGTATCAGTGAATTACTTAGTAGGTAATGAACTGGATTTTGATGAGGACGTTTTACCGGTCGCAAGAGCAAGAACGCTTTTCAACATGAAATTGATTGAGGAAACACTAAAAACAGTTCTGAAGAAAATGAGAACATTAACAATTGTTCTATCGGCTGTATTAGGCTTTTTTGCACTGGTTTTGTTGATCAACAGAAGCTCAACCAATTATGGCAATTTAGGTATCATAATCGTATTGGAGTCTGTTTTGATTTCAAGATTTTTCTTTACTAAAAAGAATCTCAGAGAGTCTGCTATTAGGGATTTTGAGGGGGATCAAAATAAAGAGTATGGGTTTGATTTCTACAATGATTATGTAAATATAAGTATTAAGAGTCAAAAGACAGATTCAAAAATCAAGTTAAGTTATAAGGATTTCAGCAAAGTTATCGAAACTGAAAACTACTACTTCCTAGTCGATAATGGAAGATATTTTCCAGTATATAAAAGTTCACTCCAAGGAAATGTTGGTTCTTTGAGAAATCTGTTAAGAACCAATGTTAAAACTTATGAATCTCCGATTGAGAAGATTGATAATAAGACCTCCTTAATGAACTTGAAAAAACTTGGAACACTGAAAATACTGTCTACTATACTCTTTGTATTAAGTTTCTTCACATTACCACTCGCTTTGATTGTTGTTGAAATATACTCAAAGTTTTTGCCTGATTATTCAAATCTATCTTCTGTTGAGAACCTATGGATTATGATATTTGTATTGCCATTGCCCGTAGCTTCAATAATTACCGGATTAATTATGAAGAAGAATGCTATGAAAGGTGCAAAAAATATTGTGGTTGGAGCCATAATGGGAGGTTTTTTAATCATTTATAGTTCTTTTCCATTAGTTTTCGGTGCATATATATCTCATGACTATTCATATGTGAATGACCTAGAAGAAACAATTGCTTTTGAGTTGCCTGATAAGGGACTTGTTACAACACAGAAATTTGATGATGGATCTAGTATGGACAGTGCAATAACAGATTATGAGAGCGATGTTTTATTTTCTGAAGATGAAGAAATAACTGCATTTGAGAATAGATTAAGAAGCAGTAGCTTATGGACTAATAGTGTAGACACAAGGAATATCGGCATGCTTTCCACATTAGCTAGTTTTTTCATTTCTAATCATGATCACTTCATGATTTACAATGTTAATCTAGGTACTTATAATGAACTTCCAGCTTCATCGGGAACATATCATATGCTGTTCTTAGCCTATGATTCTAGTGACAATACAATGAAGATCATAGAATATGTTATCGAACTTACGATTAACTAGATTTATTGAAAATTAACATTCCAATTAATTTTTTATTGTCTTGTCAATGACCTAGATTTCAGTCATATACGAGTTTGGGGGTATTTAGATAAGCGAAATTTCTTTGTAAACTGTATTAGTGGTAGAGTTGGATTCATTTATGATCATCTGACTCACCTGTGACTATACAATTGACTATACAATTCGTTAATAAATCCAATTGAAAAGAGGGAAACTTAAGGATTTCGGGTGTTTTAGAGGGTTTGATAAAGTGTGATACAAATACTATCCAATCCCCTCACCTGCTCCAAGTGCATTAACGCCCTTTTTAAGGGCTTTTTTTCGCTCTGACTATACCGCGATTGTTATGAACGACAGCTTTGCCAGTAATATCTCGATAAGCAGCACTGACGAAACATTTCTTTGTTTTCGGATCTTTATACGTTGCCATATTTGCATTCCTCCTTGTTTTTGTTACAATGAAGGTACAACAAAGACTGGGATGGTAATTAAAATGGATTATAATTTTTCTGAATTAATGACATTGTTAGATTGGAACAATGGTGAAACTAATCAAAAAAAAGGTAGAGAAATTGCAAAATCAATCAAAGATTTAAAAATTTTTTATGCAACCGTGTACAAATGAATTTAATAAGAATGTTTGGGACAATTGTGCATTGATATTGTGTGAGAAAACGGATGGTGAATTGGAACCATATCTTATTCCACTTTTGGAATGGTTGCAAGATTTGAATTGGCCTGGTGCCTTGTCAATATTACGAAGACTTTCATCATTTAGCGATTACAAATTAATTTTTTTAGCGAGAAATAAGTGTATTGAACAAGCTGAAAAAGACGCCGATCTAATATGGATAGATAATATGATTCAAATTTCACCATAACAATTACTGGAGTGTCATTTAGCTTTTTTCAATTAAGTGTGATATGTAAATTGGTTGTTTCTATTGAAACACTAATTATTACTCTGACTATACAATTGACTATACAACTCGTTTGAAAGTGGAATTGAATGGAAGAATATTGAAGAATTTAGGGTGATACTACGTGATAATAAGGGATTGAATGAATTTATATCCAATCCCCTCACCTGCTCCAATAAGTAAATGAAAAAAATAGAATTTCGAGTTGTATGGTCATTGTGTGGTCACTATCGGTTATAACATACAGTAAACCCGCTGATTCAGCGGGTTTACGTGCTATTGGCGGAGGACATGAGACTCGAACGCATATGCGCAGTGATAACGGTCTAGAGTTCATCGCCAAAGAACAGGTCAGATGATTTGTGAAGTTAGAGTTCAACAAGTCCTTCATTGTACCGGGAAATCCCTGGGAAAATAGAAACTGAGAATCGTT
>JGI24143J45723_1001041_pt1 | contig 13727 bp, 11 predicted proteins | sample BarGraIncu00432A_FD_45723 | JGI IMG/M metagenome (IMG submission 45723)
ACCTCAAAAGATACACGAGTACGGGTGGATGCTTTTTGAAAAATCATCCCTAATGTTTTGCCTTTTAGTAAATGGTGCTGCTCTCCATTTTTTTGCTGTGCCTTCAGTTTCTTAGCCAAGTCAAGTATTTCCTTGACATCAGTTATGGATAAATCATGAACTGATAGTAAATCTTTCGCCTCTATACCCATCGAAATAACCCCCATAAATAATCCGCTTATTTAAATAGTCTTTTTTATTTTTGCCAATACCTTATCCAGTACGGTTATCATTTCATCCACATGAACTGGTTGTATAATAAGTGGCGGTACAAAGCGTAGTACATTCCCCGCTGTACAATTTATAATGACACCATCATCCAGACAACCATTGGCTATATCTCGTCCCTCTATGGTGAGCTGAGCGCCTAGCATCAAGCCTTTACCTCTAACTTCTGTAATGATAGCCGGATATTTTTCTTTAAGCTTTAGTAAGGCATTGCGCAAATATAATCCTGTCTGCTGAGCATTTTTGAGCAGTTCTTCTTGTTCAATTTCTGTCAAAACAGCATTTGCTGCTGCACACACTAATGGATTACCACCAAATGTTGAGCCATGGTCACCACTATGGAAGGCTGCAGCGATCTTATCACTAGCCATAAAAGCACCAATGGGTACACCGCCGCCCAATCCTTTGGCGATAGTAACAATATCAGGGACGATGCCATACTGTTGATAGGCAAACATCGTACCTGTACGTCCCATACCAGTTTGAATTTCATCAAGTATTAGGACAACCCCTGCCTCGTTACATAACTGGCGTACCTGCTTTAAATAGTTCTCATCAGGTACATTTACGCCACCTTCGCCTTGAATGGGTTCAAGAAGAATCGCGCACGTTTTCTCTGATACCATTGCCTTTAAGGCCTGGATATCATTGAAATCTACATACTTAAATCCGCCTGGCAAAGGCTCTAAACCCTCTTGATATTTTGGTTGAGCCGTGGCAGTCAAAGTGGCTAATGTGCGTCCATGAAAGCAATGCTGGGCACTAATAATTTCTACTTTCTGGGGATCTAACGTTTTAGCATATTTCCGTGCCAGTTTAATTGCGCCTTCATTGGCTTCTGCTCCACTATTGGCAAGAAATACTTTATCAAGGCCACTTACGGCAGCCAGTCTTTTCGCGAGCGTGGCCTGAACTTCGGTATAATAGATATTCGAGCAATGAATCATCTTACCAGCTTGCTGAGCAATGGCTGCTACTAATTTAGGATGGGCATGCCCGAGCAAATTGACAGCAATACCTGCCAGAAAGTCCAAATATTTTTTTCCCTCGATGTCATATACATAAGGTCCTTCGCCATGGGATAGCACAATATCATAGCGATTAAATACAGGCATATAATACTTTTTATCAGTTTCTATTACTTGTTGTTTATTCATGTTTGTGTCCTCCCTTTATACTGATGTTAGCATTGCGATGCTAAGGTCGCGACTCACGAAAAATCTTTTAATAAAGATTTTGGTTCTAGCAATGATGTTAGCATTGCGATGCTAACGAAGCGACTCACGAAAAATCTTTTAACAAAGATTTTGGTTCGCTGCTTCATTTTACTACTTGAGTACCACTACCCTGTTCCGTGAAAATCTCCAATAATATGGAGTGTGGCTGTCTGCCATCAATAATATGAGTTTTAGCTGTACCGCCCTGAAGAGCTCTGATACAGGTTTCTACCTTGGGGATCATACCACCATCAATACTACCCTCTTTAATCATTTTCTGGGCGTCAGCAAGGGTTAGTGTGGAAATAAAGCTACTCTTGTCTTTATAGTCACGGTAAATCCCCTCAACATCTGTTAACATGATTAATTTTTCAGCTCCCAGGGCTCCTGCTACTTCACCCGCAACATAATCAGCATTGATGTTGTAACTTTCATTATCTCGCCCCACACCGATTGGTGCTATAACAGGTGTATAGCCACTGTCAAGAAGGGTATTTAAAATATCTGTATTAATCTCCTCAACGTCGCCAACAAAACCAATATCTACAGCAGTCACTTGACCATTTTCATGAACCTGAGCTAAATGCTTCTTAGCAACAATCAAATTAGCATCTTTGCCACTTAGTCCCACAGCTTTGGCCCCATATCGATTGAGTAGACTAACAATTTCTGTATTAATTTTACCAACCAGCACCATTTCGGCTACCGATACAGTATCCTCGTCAGTAACCCTAAGCCCACTAACAAAAGTCGATTTCCTACCTAACTGCGTTAAAAAATTAGTAATTTCAGGACCACCGCCATGTACAACAACGGGACGCATGCCAACATATTTCAAGAGGGTAATATCTTGAATCACACTTTGTTTAAGCTCCGCATTAACCATGGCATTGCCGCCATATTTAATGACCACAGTTTTACCAGCGAATTGTTGTATGTAGGGCAGTGTCTCAATAAGTACTGCTGCCGTATCCAATGGTTTTGTCATTTCATCAACGCCTCTCATGTATGATACTCGCCATTAATTTTTACATATTCATAGGAAAAATCACATGTCCACATGGTCGCTTTTCCCTCACCGAGGCACAAATCTACAGTCACTGTGATGTCTTGTTCAGACATGATGGTCTTCAGTGCTTTTTTATCAAAGGGTATACCCATACCTTGTTTGACAATAGTCACATCACCAATTGAAAGTTCTATATTTTCTGGGTCAAGGACTGCCTCCGAATAACCTACCGCACATAAAATCCGACCCCAATTCGCATCTTCACCAAAAAATGCTGTTTTCACCAGTGGGGATTTAGCGATAGCCATGACTGCTTTTTTCGCATCAACATCATTCAATGCACCTTGCACAGTAATTTCTAAAAACTTAGTGGCACCTTCGCCATCGTGGACGACTTGTTTGGCTAAATAGATACACACCTCAGTTAATGCAGCAACCAAGACCTTATAATCCTTACAATCGTTACTCTCAATCAAGGTATTACCAGCCAAGCCATTGGCAAGGACACTTGTCATATCATTGGTACTGCTATCGCCATCAACTGATATCATATTAAATGAAACGTTGACCGCTTCAGTCAATGCTTGCTGCAAGATAGGAGCAGCTATAGCGGCATCCGTCGTGATAAAGCACAGCATAGTGGCCATATTAGGATGAATCATCCCTGAACCTTTAGCAATGCCCGCAATGCGAACTGGAACGCCACCAAGTTCAAATTCATAAGCGCAACTTTTGGGGAACGTATCAGTCGTCATAATCGCTTGAGTTGCATTCTCGTAACCCTTAACATCAAGCTGTGCCACAGCCTGCTTTATAGCCTCAGTGATTTTATCCATTTCCAGATTAACGCCAATAATTCCAGTAGAAGATACGATGACGCCTTGGTCTTCTAGATCTAAAAGCTGAGCCGTCATACGAGCCATTGCCTGAGCATCTTGCAAACCTTGTGCCCCTGTGCAGGCATTGGCACAACCAGAATTGACAATGATCGCAGAAGCTCTGCCATCTTGTATCGCCTGGCGAGATACAATAACAGGTGCCGCCGCCATAGCATTGGTGGTAAACACCGCTGCTACATTGGCGGGTTTAATACTGTATAAAATGGCTAAATCAAGTTTGCCACTTTTTTTAAGACCTGCTTTTACTCCTGCAGCCTTGAAGCCTTGTGGTGCAGTGATTCCACCTGGAATTTTATTTAACATAGATAATCCCCCTCAAATTTTCTCGCAATGAGCAAGTATACACGACTTGCTCACAACAAGCAGACACAGGGCGTTTCAGCGCCGCTATGATTGGTTGGTTCACTGCGTTAGCAGTCGAGCATCCTTCTGCTTTCGTCTTTTTTTATGGATATAATGCTATTTTCGTTAATCCAGTATTTTCATTTAAACCAAACATGACATTAAAGTTCTGCACTGCTTGACCCGCTGCGCCTTTAACCAAATTATCAATGACTGATGTTACAACAACTCGATTGGTACGAGGATCAACATGCCAGCCTATATCACAAAAGTTGGAACCACGAGTATTTTTAACAGCTGGATAGCCACCCCGTCCTAAGAGACGAATAAAATATTCCTGGCTATAGAGTTCATTAAAAGCCTGATCAACATCCTCTGGCATTACTCCACTCCCTAGAGTCGCATAACAAGTGCTGAAAATGCCACGAGACATGGGAACAACATGTGGCGTAAAGTTAATGATTGCATCCTGACCTGACAGTTCAGTAAGTGTCTGTTCAATTTCGGGTGTATGGCGGTGACCGCCAATATTATAGGCCCTCATATTATCAAACATCTCGGCAAAATTATTAGGCAGGCTAGCACTACGTCCAGCACCTGACATCCCTGATTTTGCATCAACGATAACGCTCTTTACATCAATTAACTTAGCTTTGGCTAAAGGTGCCAGTGCTAAGATACTAGCAGTCGTAAAACAGCCCGCATTGCCGACAATGGTTGCCGACTTGATTTGCTCCCGATACAATTCGGTGAGTCCATATACTGCGCCAGAATTCCGATGTGTATGGGGAACCTTATACCACTGTTCATAGACATCTTCATTACGGAAACGATAATCTGCACCTAAATCTATGATTTTTATGCCTTGTGATGATAATTGCTGGCCGATACCCATAGCATGCCCATGAGGTAAAGCAATAAATACAGCCTTACTATCTGNAAACTGATCAAGATCAGTTAAACTGCTCAATTTTTTATCGTAAACGCCNCTCAAATGTGGATATGAATCAACAATGGATTTTCCAGTNTGGCTTTCTGAGGTAATATGCGCTATTTCCACNTCTGGGTGATTAACTAATATCCCTAATAATTCCGCTCCAGCATAGCCAGTCGCGCCAATAATACTAACTTTCATAGTCCTTCCCCCTTTTATTTATTTATAATTATACAGTATATCTGTATAATTATGCAACCATTTTATAAATAAATTAATAAAATACTCACTATTCTTGNNTTCAAACATTGGGTTNTTNGGTTATTCCTTATAAACAGCCCTTTTGTTTCATAAATATAGTCCCCTGTAAGAAGAGATCGGTATCAAAAAAAGTCTCNACATAAACAGTATTCGCCATTTAGACAAAAAAAACCTGCAAAATGCTATATTTTGCAGGTTTTTTACTTGTTTTCATTAGATTACATCAATATTTTGACTAACAGGTAACCCGTAATACACCCGGCAACTACACCAATTATACCCGGCATAATGAAACTATGATTGATGATGAATTTGCCGATACGAGTTGTACCAGAGCGGTCAAATCCAATACAAGCCAAATCACTTGGGTATGTTGGTAATACGAAATAACCATAAGCGGCTGGGAAAAAAGCGACCATGATTTTGGGATCTACACCAAGGGCAACACCCATTGGTGCAATGGCAGCAATCGCTGCAGCCTGGCTATTAACCAGTTTAGAAACGAGGAACAATACAATCGCATACATCCAAGGTTGGGTGGCTACAACGCCGGCTAGGGTATCCTTTAATAACTTAAAATGTGCCTGAAAGAAAGTATCAGTCATCCAAGCCACGCCAAATACGGAAATAATCGCAACCATGCCAGCTTGAAAAACAGGTCCTTTGGAGACGTCTCGTGAATTTACTTTGCACGACATCATAATAACAGCGCCTGCAATCAGCATGATGATTTGAATAGCTAGGGTCATTGACATTGGCTTGAGTTTACCAACAGGACCAAAGGTCGGCAGCAAACTAGGGAATGATCCCAGTAGTACAACACCGATAATGCCCAAGAAGAAAATCCAAGTTGCCCAATAGGCTTCCTTGGGCAAGACTTTATCCTGCAACGTTTCAACCGTGCCATAAATATAATCTTTTTGTTCTGGATCTTTAATCTTAGCTTGGAACTCGGCATCTTTATCCAGATCCTTACCACGATTCATACTCCAAAGAGCAGCGACTAACACTCCTACGAAGGTAGCCGGAATGGAAATCATGAGTAAATCAAGAATACCAATGGCCTTTCCTATACCATGGCCTGCAGCCAATATGGAAACCATGGATACTACAGAAACCGACACAGGAGATGCGCCGATACCCATTTGAGATGCAACGGAGGCAACCGCCATGGGGCGTTCTGGACGGATTCCCTTTTTAATGGCAATATCATAGATAATTGGAAACATCGTGTAAACGACGTGACCAGTACCACACAGTAACGTTAATGTCCATGTAGTGACTGGCGCCAAAATGGTGATATATTTAGGGTGACGTCGTAGCACACGTTCTGCAACCTTCAACATAACATTCAAACCGCCGGCGGTCTGCAATACAGACGCACAAGCAATAACCGCTAAAATGGTCAGCATTACATCAATTGGTGGTTTACCAGGTTCCAGACCGAAAATGAATGTAAGAATAAAAAGACCAAAACCACTAATGAGTCCGAGGCCCATGCCTCCATAACGAGTGCCTAAAAGCAGACATCCTAATATTACTAAAAATTCTAAACCAAGCATTGTTTACAGTCCCCTTTCTTTTGCGGGTCCAACAAGATTATGAAGCTCATTTATATAATTATATGTTATCCCGCTAATAATATATCGCTTCGTAGTCTAATTTACCATTAAAGGGAGAAAATCCTGCTATTAATATAGTAAATAGTTGAATTTTTTCAAAGATTATGCCCTGGGAACTATAAAAGAATATAAAGCATTCATAATTATCTTAAATAATGCTAAAATGCTGCCATGCAACAATGGTAGCATTTTAGCATTATTTATTACCTATGCTTGCCCTCTACGAGGCAAGAATATTAGCACAGAGGGCGCGCTCCTAGAAATGTACAGAGCAGATTATGGCGTGACATAGCCGGCTCTGTCTACTTACAACTCATCACCAGCAAGGGCTTAACTCAACATAGCATTTCCTTATGGAAAGACATCTTATCCATTGCCCTTACTGTGAATCAAAGATTCATATAAATTTTGATACTGCAAAAAGTATCGCCCCAATGATCAGCGCCCATAAAATACTGCCAAAATTAAGGATTAATAAGCACAGTACTAAAAAAATTATTGTAACAGTTGAATTGTCCATCACAAAATCTACCCATTTCATACTTAACCCTCTCACTTTACTGTTTTTACAAGAGTAGAACTATACCTCTGTTCTTTATAGTTTATGCTAGGTCACTTTATTATGTTTCTTGGAATATAAGAAAAGACTTGGTTCCGACCAAGTCCTCAGACGCAGGTAGAAACCTTAGTCGTTCTTACTTGCGATCAAGAAAGTGTTATACTTTCTGATTGCGTAAGAAAAGCGCTGCGGCGTCTTTTATATTGTCATTGCGAGCAGAGCGAAGCAATCTCGAGCACGTAGGGAGATTTCTTCCTCGTACCTCGTCGCAATGACAGTCAAAAACTTATACGTTCTGATATAGAACAAAATGGCCTGCAGCCCTCTTGTTAAGAGACTGTAGACCATCTTGCATCGTAAAGAGCATTACTCTGTAGGCAATGAACGGTGAGCTAAGCCTACCGCTACCTCATTGAGGTTAAGAACTCCCACACCAAAATAAATGGCTACACAAAGATGCTCACCATAACGAGCCAATCCTATTTTACCACCCACGTTAAGCCCTACCGCTTTTGCCGTAATTTGTTCTAGGGCTGCATGAGTGGCGCCAGCCACCGCTCCTTCGCCCACATGGTTAGCATTCACTAGCCCTTGGCGCTGGGCGGCAACCACTGCCCGTTCAATAATCTTTTTTACGGAGGATACATATTCACCACCAAAATCGACTGCCGTTGCAAGGATGCCACGAGTGGCCAACCCTTCGCGCAAATCCTGTTCATCCTGTCGATCCTGGCTAATAGCCATGCCCAATGCCGCCCTGCCTACATCAACACTTGCAATTTCCACGTTATGCTGCCTCCTGCTTATTAATAACCGTAATTTTTTCTTTATCAACGATGGCAACAATAAAGAAGGTAATAAGACAAACAAGCCACTCCATATAGATAGGATGAGCAAAAATCTGAACTACGGGGAAGACCTGCCATACAAGCAATGTCACCATACCTGCTAGCGTCGTACAAAAAGCCGAGTTTCGACGACAAAGGCCTGGTGCAAACATCGTGAATAGAAACACTAAGGTAAAAGCTGTTGTAAGGCTTAGACCGATCAACATGGTCTTCACAATACCAGCGGCATTAAAAGCTAACCACAAGGTGCCTATGCCGAGAACCAGAATGGAATAACGGTTAACGAGAGTATACCGTTTATCACTGATATCTGGATTTATAAACCGTTTATAAACATCCTGAGAAAATAAAGTACCCGCCCCTAGTAAAATGTGACAAGCGGTCGCCACATCAGCCGCCCAAAGAGCTGCCAACGTCAATCCAGAAATCACTGGATCAAGCCCCATAATCATCTGAGGCAATGCGAGCGTCGCTTGCATGTCAGGATGTGCTGCTCGAGCAGCTACGCCCATGATGGCACATAAAAATCCGATAGGTAACATTAAGAGGGCTCCCCACAAAAAGCCTTTTTTCGCAGTTTTAGCATCAATAGCTGCGCAAGCAACTTGTACTGGGCCTTGTGCCGTAACAGCTTGCGTCATCATGACAGCGATCCAACCAATAATTGTAGCAAGCCCCAAGCCGCCAACGGGTCCAAACCAATCCACATTGGTTGGCAAAGCAGCCTTGATTGCGCCAATACCACCTTGATTGGACACAATGGTAACCGTACTAATCAAAACACCAATGTAAATAAGGGTCACACTAAGAATATTTGATAATCCTGACGACCACAAGCCGCCAAGAATGGTAGTTCCTATAAAGACAATAGCACTTGTTATCATGCCGCCTTGAAAAGAAAATATATCTGGCAATAGAGATGATAAGATAGCTCCACCAGCAAGGTATTGTAACGACGTAATCACCAATTGAATGGTAATCATGCCAAATACGGCGATGACTCGACCTTTTTTATCATAATAGCGTTCAAACAATTCTGGAATAGTTGTGCAATTCATCTCGCGATACTTGCCAGCTGCCACCAAAGCCATAAATACGGCTCCTGCCGCCCAGGCCACATTATACCACCCAGCAGCAATACCAGAATTAAAAGCGTTTTCAGCAACACCGATCGTCGCCGCAGCACCTATGGCAGTACCTGCAATATTGGCTGCCACCAAGGTAGTGCTCAGCTTACGCCCCGCAAATAAAAAACCACTACTGCTCTCCGTCCGGCGTTTTACATACATACTAATTCCAAATAAGACACAAATGTAAAGAATAATAATCCCCAATTGAATACTCATTTTTCCATCCTACCTTTCTACACTTTTTTCCAATACAAAGCTTAACAGATAAAAATCTCACTACGTTTCTACAATGCTACATATTGATATTATCAGAGATAATGGGAATGTGTCAATTTTTTATTGCTGTACTTATTTATTTATTAAAATTATAATAAAATGAGCGAGTCAAATTTTATAGTAAAGTGGTGATAATTTATGAGAAAAATATACTCACAGTTTGATCAATTATTAATTTATAGAAATATCATGAAGGACGAACTCGTACAAGAGGTCTGTAATTTTTTGACAGGCACACATAAGGACCTTCCTTTTGANTTATTTTATAAGCTAATCCANAAATCTGAACAATTAGGGTTAACGGGGAATATTTTAAAATGCTATCTGATCTATCTAATCTCTATGGATAAAAATGCTCTTAGTATTGTGGCAGAAAAAACAGGCGGTCAAGTGGGCGCTAGCTTACGAAAGGCTGCACTACACGATATTGAGATTCTAGAAAATTTTATTAACCAAGATCTCGCTTTTCTTACAAATGCGGATTTGCTTATTAATCATTACGCGCCAACAAGTACTACCAGGAAAATCTACCTTGAAATATTACAGCCCTATTTCTTATCTGATCATGAACTTTACTCCCACGAACAAGTGCTGGACAAGCTGATTGAGCACTATGTGAGCTTCGGCTACGGTGAACTTGTTAATTACAAAGCTTTTCGATGGCGTCAAGAGAAAGGTCTGCAAGGCATCACTGACTGTGATCCAATTAAGCTCACTGATTTAATTGGCTATGACAGACAAAAAGAGGCTTTAATTAAAAATACCGAAGCCTTTCTCGCCGGTAAACCTTGTTCCAATGTATTGTTAGCTGGCGATCGAGGTACTGGAAAATCTTCCTCAGTAAAAGCACTTATAAATCATTATTATTCAAAGGGCCTACGACTGGTTGAAATAGGGAAACACGACCTCCCCTATTTTCATGATATTGTAAAGGTCTTAAGAACTATGGGTAAAAAATTCATTATATTCTTAGATGATCTCTCTTTCGAGGAATTTGAAATCGAATATAAACATTTAAAATCTGTTATGGAAGGCGGCATTGAAATCAAGCCGAATAATGTTTTAATCTATACCACTTCCAATCGAATGCATTTAATTAAAGAGAACTGGAACGACCGCAATGAAAAAAATGGGGATATCCATTCTTCTGACACCATGAATGAAAAGCTTTCTCTTTCTGATCGTTTTGGACTTACATTAACATACATCTCTCCCACCCAGGCTGAATATATAAAAATTATTGAGGAATTAGCCATACAAAATAATATTACAATGCCCTTAGAAACACTTACTGTTGAAGCCTTAAAATGGGAAAGATCTCATGCCGGTCGTTCTGGCCGGACAGCACAACGCTTTATTATGAACCTCTTAGGAAGCACCAATTGACTTGACATTGTTCATCATAATATAAAATTGGTCTAAACCTAGACATAACAAAAACATGTTTAAACACGAAGATACGAAGAATATCAAGAACACGAAGGGATTTATTATGTATATCTAATTTGGTTTGCTTCATACTCCTTCGTGTACCGCGCTAGCGGCTTCAACTTTTCGAGACTTCGCGTTTAACGTAATTTCTTCTTCGTGTTCTTTGTGTCCGCGTAGCGACTTTGCATCTTTGTGGTAACAACAGTGCCTTATCTCATTAAACTTATACTTTTTGATATACAATAAAAACCGCTCAAAAGCGGTTTTTTCATATTTCTATATTTTGATATTTTTCCTTGTAATAATTCTTATTTCTTACGATTGTATATAATAATTCCAGTAGTATGTCGATTTCATTGCAATTATTATATAAGCCAAAGCTAATTCTAACCAATCCCGGAATAGGTATATTATGATTATTATGCAAGTACTCTAAATCCTCGATACGTAGATGTAATAGTTTTTCAACGTAAGGATGGGCACAAAAGAGACCATTTCTTACTGCAATTCCGCCTTCACGAGACAGTATTTCTGCCACTACGTTATGATTCATTCCTTGAATAGCAAAGGATATAAGACTTACTCGCTCTTCTTGCTGCGCACAATGACTATATAGCTTGATATCAGGAATATTTTTTAACCCTTCGATGGCATAGTTAATTAAATGATTCTCATATTCATGAACAACATTCATACCAATGGAATCTAACATTTCAATTGCGGTTATTAAAGCAGCGACACCAATCACATTAGGAGTACCAGCCTCATCTTTAGCAGGAGGACTATCCCATTCAATAAATTGATGTGACACGAGACGTACATCACCGCCCCCTTGGTAAATAGGATGCCCCTTTTCAAAAGCTCTTTTATCGCCAATCAGAACTCCTACACCAAATGGTGCATACATTTTATGTGCAGAAAACACAAGATAATCGATATGTTCCATTGAATCATAAGGCTTCATATCAATAGGTGCATGGGCTACTAATTGCGCACCATCAACAAGAATCTGTGCCCCATATTGATGAGTCAGTTTAGCAATGGAATGTATTGGGTTTATATATCCTGTTACATTTGACGCTCCTGTAACAGTAACCAGTTTTACTTTTCCAGCATATTTCTGTAGTTTTTTTTCTAAATCCAATAGGGATAGCTTCCCATATTCATCAATCCTTACATACTTGACCTGAAATTTATCTCTCCATGGTAAGTCATTGGCAAGATGTTCCATATCAGTAGAAAGAACGATTTGCTGTGTATCTTGCTGGGATAATCGATAAGCAAGCATATTAATTGATTCCGTCGTATTTTTTGTATAAATAACAATATCTCTACTATGATCAGCATGAACAAATTTTTTAATAATATCTCTGCCTTGTTCATATAAATCTGATGATAATTTTGATTTATAGCCTGCGCCACGATGAATCGATGAGTACCAAGGAGCGAAATGATTGATTTCTCTCATGACCGAAACAAAGGGCGGCGTAGTTGCTGCATTATCAAAATTAATTTCATTTACATATTCCCCACTAGCTAAAGTCACCTTTGCATTTACACCAATAACTAACTTACGTAAACATGCACTTAATTCTATATTTCTCATCGTCAAACTCCTAGGCATTTATTACTCTTAACTCATCTTTTATGGGTATTTATATATTATATTTTACATGTGCATAAACGTTACATAAGTTTATGCACATTCTGTTTCAGGCCGTAAAAAAAGGCCTGCTAAAAGCTGGCCTCATCAATAATGCTAATATTGTTCCCACATTGAGGACATTTGTTATGATCAACTAAGAAACTCTGAAACCCACTTCTATCAATAAGCAACTGACTACAGTGAGGGCAGTAGGTATTACCGCCATCCTCCCCTAAGTTGCCAAGGTAAACATAGTTTAAATATTGTTGCGCTGTGTGCTGAGCCATTTTCATTGTACTTTTAGGCGTAGGGGGTCTATCCATTTTATGATTGGGAAAATAGCGGGAAAAATGCAGTGGAATATTAGGACTTATTCCCGCCAACCACCGAGCCAATCGGTCAATTTCCGTCATTTCATCATTAAGACCTGGCACCAGCAATGTAGTGATTTCCACATGACATACACTTGCGGCCAGTTCTACCGTGCGTTTTACAGACTCAAGTCCCCCAGCACAGACTGTATGATAAAACTCGTTGTTGAAGGCCTTCACATCTATATTCAAAGCATCAAGATAAGGAAGTAAACCTTGCAATGGCTCAGCATTAATAAAGCCATTGGTCACCAATACATTTTTTAGACCCGCGCAACCTACAGCCTTGGCTGTATCCAGCACATATTCATACCAGACACTTGGCTCAGAATAGGTATAGGCTATACCTATATTTCCTTGGCTTTCATATCGTTTAGCCATCTCTACGGCACTGTCCGGCATCAATAACTTCGTATTGGGAGTATCCTGAGCGATCTGCCAATTTTGACAAAATGTACAGGAAAAATTGCACCCCCATGTACCAAGTGACAATATGAATTTACCCGGATAAAAATGATACAATGGCTTTTTCTCAATAGGGTCAAGGGCACATGAGGAACAGGCAGCATAATTTTGCGTATATAGCTTATTTCCAATATTTTTGCGTACTCGGCAAAAGCCTGTCTGCCCCTCGCCAATCACACAACCTTTAGGACATAGACTACACAGTATTTTCTGCCCATAAAGCCGATAATACATAGCCTCCTGCATACTTGCAACCTCCACTACTTGTACCGTGTTACAGTAAACCGATAGAGNTCAATAACTTCTTCCTGACCAATACTAGCTTTTTCCATAGCAATACTTAGCTGCTGGTCCACTGTATCAACACCTTCTAACATGGGTAATAGTAAGCCACTTCTTTGCCCTTTGCTGACAATAACCCCATATTTCTGCGGGTCTAATTGATCAATAC
>JGI24143J45723_1001042_pt1 | contig 13717 bp, 13 predicted proteins | sample BarGraIncu00432A_FD_45723 | JGI IMG/M metagenome (IMG submission 45723)
TGGTGCCAGCGGCGGCGTCGGATTAGCTGCGGTGCAACTGGCTCGCGCAGCGGGGGGGAGGGTAATCGGGACTGTCGGAAGCGATGCAGGACGCAAACTTGTACTGGAGGCGGGAGCGCATGCAGTTTTGGATCACCATGCTGAGGATCATTTGGCAAAAGCGGCTGAGCTCACCTGCGGGGCCGGGCTGGATGTCATCCTGGAGATGCTGGCCAACGTGAATCTTGGCGCGGACCTCGGGGTGCTGGCGAGCGGCGGCCGGGTCGTGGTGGTAGGTAGTCGGGGCAGGGTCGAGATCGATCCGCGCGACACCATGTCACGCGAGGCCGTTATCATGGGAATGACCCTTTTCAAGGCCAACGAACGCGAACTTGCCAGCATTCACGCGGCCTTAGTGGCCGGCTTAGAAAACGGCACGTTGCGCCCTGTGGTAAGCCGGGAACTGCCGCTCGCCGAAGCAGTCCGTTCGCATCACGAGGTGATGGAGGCCAGCGCCTTGGGTAAAATCGTGCTGGTCCCCTGAAAGAACCGCTCTCGGTGTCAGATTCTCAACAAGCGCTATTAGGTCGCTTGCAAAAATTGAATTCACGGACTGTATGATTTATAATTAAAGAGAACTTGTAGGAGGAAAGGCAGAATCTCAGCCCGCTCAGTTTGCGGAATCGGTCTTCAGGGGCACCATTTCCTGAAGTTGATACGGGTCTGGATGGAACAGCACCCAAGGGAGGTTGACCATGCAGGGATACGAACTAGTAAAGGAGATTGAGAAAGAGAAGAGCGCGCATTCCGAGCGCGTTTTTATCAAGTGGTGGCGCAAAGAGGAGGACTACATCGATTTCGACCTGGTGACGAGGTTCCTGGAAAATCTCAACTATGCCAGCGATATCTCCGGCTTTGAGTTGATCGATCAGGATGCTATGTGGAAGGTCGTGGAAAGCCGTTCCAACGGGAAAGCCACCAAGGTGCAGCGCGACGGGCGCTTGGTCGTGTTGTGGAGCCCCCCAAAAGGGGCGGAAACCGAGTTAACGTGCACCGAATGCGACTATACCCCGGAAACGTTGCTGAGAATTCTGGACGCTGAGACCAACGACAACTTCGTGGATTGAGCGGCGAGCGAGCAAATGGTGATTGGTGATTGGTGATTGGTGATTCGCCCCCACACTTGTCCACGGCTTCCGTAGGGGCGAATAATATTCGCCCGGTCACTCTCGCTGTAGGGGGCTGTTCCGTTAACAGCACCAATAGCTGCCAAGTCCCCGCTACTTAAGCCACTACAGATTCTCCCAAGAAAAACGGGCGGTACGATTTTATCGCGCCGCCCGTTCTTATCGCTGCCTGATTTTTGTCCCTGATGTTCCTCGCTCGCTTTCACTTCCCCTTGGCAAGCATCTTGAAGAAGTCGAGCACCTTGTCCGGGTGTTCGGAGGCTTTGGGGATCTTGGCCCACTGTTTAATGACAGTACCGTCCGGAGCGATGACAACGGTGGAACGGATGCTTCCCACGGTCGCCTTGCCGTAGGCGATTTTCTCCCCGTAGGCGCCGTACGCTTTCATGACGGACGCGTCAGGGTCGGAGAGCAGAGTGTAGGGAAGCTTGAAATCGCACACGAACTTGTCGTGGGATTTCAGGGAATCCTTGCTGACGCCGACGATCACCCCGCCCAGCTGCTCGAAGAGCGGCTGCAACTCGCGAAAGCCGATCGCCTCGGCAGTGCATCCCGGCGTATTGTCCCGCGGGTAGAAGTAGAGCACCAGGATCCTTCCGGCATAATCCTTGAGCGAATGCAGCTTCCCGTCGCTTCCCTGCAGCTTGAAATCCGGTGCGGCTTGTCCTTCCAAAAACATGTCATCCTCCAATGCTTCAGTGCTGTGATGTCGGTTCCCTCTCCCGAGGGGGAGGGCTAAGGAGGGGGAATTCTGTCCCGCCTGATTTTGTACGCTTCGAGTCAAGGCGTACCATAGCAGAGCAAGGCCGAAACGGCAAGCGCAGGGCTGTTGTTGCCTCCCGTGCGAAATCGCGCTATGCTGCGCCGACCGCAGCACACGGAGGTTTCATGAGTAGTACAAACATACAGGCACTGGCCGTTTCAAGCAGCGAGCCCTGGTATCATTTCGCGGGTCTGCTGCTGGTGATTCTTTTGGCAGTCATGCAGGGGAGGGTCGGCAGAATAGGCACCTTCTGGCAGATCTGCTGGGCGCTACCCGGAACGGTGCTTCATGAACTCGCCCATCTCATCGTGGCAGCCGTCACCGGTGGCAGGCCCGTCGGTTTCAGCATCATCCCGCATCGCGACGGTTCCCGCGGCGGATGGGTCCTCGGGTCCGTGACCATCAGCCGACCCGGGCCGGTTTCGGCGCTCCCCTCCGCGCTGGCGCCGCTCGCCTTGAACGCCGTTGCCTACTATCTCTACCGGGGCTGGGGGCGCTGGTTTCCGCTGGATCTTCTGCACACCCTCGCAATGTACGCCGCGGTCTACCTCTTCAGCTACAGTTCGATCCCTTCCGGGCAAGACGTCAAAGTCGCCATTTCCAGCCCCGTTGGGCTGCTGCTCTACACCGCACTGGGCGGAGGTGCCTGGTTCCTCTGGCATTAAAGTCCGCGCTGACCCCTCCCGTCTACTGTTTTTCCTTTTTTTACTAACAATCACAATAACTCTCCCTCCCCTTCAATGGGAGGGCCGGGGTGGGGATGGGGATATGCAGGCTCCGATCCCCCCATCCCCGCCTGCTCTCCCCTTGACTTCGGCCCCTAAAAAGGGGGAGAGACTTTTCTGGGGGGGGGTAGTTTGGTAAGAAAATAAATTGACCGCCGGGTTGCATTTATAACGAACGTCAGTATGGTTAGTCTTTGCCAATATTTCTGCCCTGCGTCAATCGGAGGCTTGTTTCGCCCGGATTCTGTTGCTTTATTGGACTACCTGTTGCGCTGAGACCTGGGAGATCAAAATGCTAACAATAAGCAAGGAACAGTGTGAACGGATGGCACGCGACATGTTCCTTCATAAGCTTGTGGCCGCCTTCTCGCGCGACATTCCGAGTTTCGCTGCGTGAGATAGGGACGATCGCGAATCTTTCCTGTCTGAAGCGGTCTTGTTAGCGGAGAGCAAAGGTCTCAAGACTGAGCAAGGCCTCGCTTCCTATGCACTTGCCGTGTGGTGGCTGGGGGTGGATTTTGAGGAGAAGAGCCAAGCTCTCCAGGCCCTGATGCAAAGCAGCTACCCCGAGGTGCGCAGGTTCCAGGCGATGAACGAGTGGGTAAATGCGATGATCGGCCACCCGGAAAGTGTGGGTGCCGCGGATGAAGCTTTGAAGCAGGGATTGAGGCTTACTGAGCTCTGGGGGCCGCCGAACTAATCCAGGTCTGGGGGATGGAATGGGGATAGCAGACGCGATTAAGGGGCCGCTTGCTCACCGCCTGGCGGAAATCAAATCGACGGGACTCCAGGAAGCGGAAGCACGTAAGACTGATGCGATGAGGCAGCATGAGTATGCAGTGGCTCGCAAATCAATTCTTGGCGAATGCTCGTCGGAGCCGCCTTCAGCCTTCCAGCGTTGCGTAGTGTCTGGCAAGGCCGCGCGCCGCAAAGAGCGCCTTGAACTGGTTAGCAGGGTAGTAGTTGCTTGTCCCAGGCATGCGCCGGAAGCTGCTCGCCTGCGCCAGGACATGGATGAAGTCGAGAACATGCGCTGCGCGAAGCATGTCTATCTGGCAAACGACCCGAACGCACCGGCTGATCTGCGCGACAACCCGCCGCCTGGGTTCTTGAAGCCGACACCGGGGCAACTTGGGTCAATGGGACTTGACCCAGATATGCTTAGCCCAAGGAAAAGCAACTTCAGGGCCGCAGTATATATGAAAGATCCGACTGTCTGGGGAGAAGATTCTGCCTCGGAAGCAGTCGTCGCGTTCCGAGGGTCGACTTCTGCTGACGAGGATTGGCAAAATAACTTCGACCAGGACGCTAACAAAGAAGCGCCGTACTATCGCAATGCCGTACTCATTGGGAATGCTCTTGCTAAGAATGATGCCAATGTTCATATCGTCGGACACTCGCTGGGAGGCGGTTTAGCGAGTGCTGCCCAAGGCGGTAGTGGCCTAACAGCCTCAACATACAATGCCGCCGGGCTACATCCGGCAACCGTTGCTCGCTACTCCCAAGATGCCCAGCATCTTGCAGCCGAGACGGAAAAGATTACAGCTATTAGGCTTAAAGGGGAGGTGCTAACTAAGGCCCAGGAGAATTTATTCGGTTCAACCGGTTTATCTTTGCTTGCCAATGATGCAGTGGGAAATAGGCGGGATCTCACCCCGTCGCATGACGCCAAGCATTTTGAAAAGCTTCAAGCAGATAAAATCGCCGACGGCAATGACACGTACGATGGTTATTTACACGGCATGGATGAGGTCATCGACTCAACTGAGAAGCAAAAAACTGGAGATGAAGCGGCATTGACAGATTATCTAGGTAAAAAACATTGAAGTGGCGGTAGGAATATTCCAGACACCATGGGCGGGCTAAATGAAACTGGGCAAAATTAGCGCATTAATAGGGATGATAATCATGATGACTACATACGCAAGTGGTGCACCGGTGTTTAACCTGAAAGCTCCCCGATACTACTTTACAGACAATAAAACATTGTCATTGCTTGATTCGGTCACGGCTGGTGATTTGGTCAGGGCGAGGCAACTTGTTGAGGACGGCGCCAACCCCAATGATGAGGGGCCGCGTGATAACCCCTACAACAGGCTACGACTTCTGCACTACGCCATTGCAGCTAAAAAGCCTCAAGCGGTCAAGATTCTGATGGCGGTGGGAGCAGATCCCGAGATGAATGCACAGGGGTTTGGTGAGGCATTCCTATTTGCCATAACACTTAAAGACTTAGAGATGCTGTCTTTGCTGCTCGATTTAAGACCTGTGACTAGGATCTCACAAAGGACTCTTAAGTCGATGCTTTTTGAGTCGGTCGCCCAACCCTTTCCGAGTGGTTTGGAGTTATTGCTTAAACGCGGAGCACCAATTGATTTCCGGGACGAAGCCGGATACACGGTCATGATGCGGGCAATGGACGCTCAGGATTATGACCTGGCGGAGTGGCTCCTGCTACGCGGTGCATCGGTTCACGTTGTGGCTGGAGGCGGCATGACACCGGCGTATTCGGTACAATACGACCTGAAGAAATTTAAAGTTGGCAGCCCGACCTACAATAAAGTGCTGCATTTCAAGATGTTGATGGAAGAGCGTGGAGCAGTTTTCCCAGCCTTGAACCCCGCTGAGGTACGAGCAAAGCGAGGCCAACGATAAGAATTAAGCATGATTGGAGGGCAAACTGATGGGTAATATCCGGTGCGGAATCCTGACCATACTAGGACTCACAAGTCTGCTCGTTACAAACGTAAGCGGTGCCCCGGTATTCAAACTGAAACCTGTTCAAGATAACTTTGCTGATTTTAAAACGCTTGCTTTGCTAACCTCTGCCTTGGTAGGGGATACAATAAGCAAAAAACAGTCTGATCAGACCGCTCGCGATATATTCCTTCAGAGGCTTGTTGCCGCCTTCTCTCGTGACATTCCGAGTTTCGCGGCAGGTGAGTGGGAAGATCGCAAATCTTTCCTGTCTGAAGCGGTCCTGTTAGCGGAGAGCAAAGGTTTCCAGACAGAGCAAGGCCTGGCTTCCTATGCGCTTGCCGTGTGGTGGCTGGGGGTGGATTTTGAGGAAAAGAGCCAAGCTCTCCAATCCCTCATGCACAGCACCTACCCCGAGGTGCGCAAGGTCCAGGCTATGAACGAATGGGTCAATGCGATGATCGGCCACCCGGATAGTCTGGCCGCCGCGGATGAAGCCTTAGAGCAGGGTCTGAGGCTCACCGAACCTTGGGGTCCACCCAATTAAGACATGAGTCCGGGGGATAAAAAAATGGCAGACGCGATTAAGGGGCCGCTTGCTCACCGCCTGGCCAAGATCAAATCGCCGGAAAGCGGAAGCGCGTAAGCCGATGCGATGAGGCCGCACGAGTATCCGGGGCGAAATGTCCAACTATGCCTTTCTTGATTCGCGGGGTGATAATTGGTATGATGAATTATCATACCTGAGGTGCTTAATGGGACAGAAAAAGATAGCAATCACGATGGATGAAGCACTGTTGGCGGATGTGGATTCCTTGGTCAGAAGGGAACTGTTTCCCAATCGTAGCCGGGCTATACAGGCTGCCGTCAGGGAAAAATTACAGCGACTGGAAAAAACGCGCCTTATCACTGAATTAGCCAAGATTGATCCGGCCGAGGAGTGCTCTCTGGCTGAAGAGGGAATGGCTCTGGAACACGACGAATGGCCCGCATACTAAGAGGCGAAGTGTACTGGGCAGATTTAAATCCCGTCCGCGGCTCTGAACAATCGGGAGTCCGACCTGTACTAATAATAAGCCACGACATCTTCAATGAACGGTCGGGCACCGTCATTGCCCTTGCCCTCACCAGTCAGTTCCAGCGCGCCGGCTTCCCCATCACCCTCGAACTTGACACTCCTGAACTCCCCAAAAAATCCTGGGTAAAAATCAGCCAGATTCGCACACTTGCAGTGCAGCGCATCGGTGCGCGTATATGCAGGCTTGGGCCAGAAATCCTCGACCGTGTGGTAGAAGGTTTGAACGACATAGTCGGGAGTTGATTGATTAGGTAAATGACTCTGGAATAACGCGGCAACTCCTCAATCAGCTCCTGGATGAAGTGGCGTTTGAGGAACCCATTGGTCAGGAGTTTCAGAAGCGGCAGCCGCCACTTGGCATCATGCAGGTTGAAACTAGTCATCGAGCGCCACCCGCGTCCGGCGCGGCGTGATAACGACGACTTCCTCGCCGCTTTCCATCTTGTGCTTTTCCATGTGGTAGGCCACGGTGTTGCCGGTCTCCGGCGCTTCGGGGCAGGCGGCCAGGATGTTGACCTGCAGCTCTTCGGCTAGCTGCATGATCGACGATAAGGTGTCCTCGGAAAGCCGGGACGCTTCGTCAATCAGTAGGAACCTCATGGGCGACCAGTTCTTGCGGCGGAGCAGCGACTCTTCTTCCCAGGAGCTGAAGATCGTAATGAACACGGCAGTGCCGACGGCAATCGACTCTCCGGTGGAGGCGTTTATGTCGACCCAGGCCGTGCTGCTGGTGCGCCGGATCTTCACATTGAGTTCCAGGTAGTTGCGGTAATCGAGCAGCTGGTGGTAGTCGAGCTTGCTGGTCGAGATCTTCAGGTAGACGTCCTCCAGTATCTCCTCGATCGGCAGGTCCTCGTAGTTCATGAACAGGTTCATCTGGTTTTCGATCGCATCAAGAAAGAGCGCCAGCTTGCTGTTGTTGCTGACCTGAATGGTGACGCCTGATATGGAGCCGAAGGCCATCCTCTCAAGGCGATGGCTCATCTTGCTGATGCGGTCGCGCTCGTTGCGCATCGATTTACGAATGTCGCTGACAATGCTCTGCGCGCTATTGCGAAAACCGGTCTCGTCACTCGTCAAGCGCGCGCTGATCTTGGGGATCAGGTTGTTCATCCTTTCCATCGCCTCGACCGGATTGGCGGAATCGAGAATTCCTTCCGGATAAAAGGAGGTCAGCCATTGCAGGATCATCAGATAAGAGTCGATCCAGAGGCGCCCTTTGGACCTGGCTAGCGGGTGCTGATTGAGCACCTGTAGCGACTGCAGCAAATCTGCGGCAAGGGTAGGTGAATCGCTCATGCCAATTTTTACCGCGACCTCGCCGGCCACGCGCGAGGCCTCCGGGAACAGTACGTCCGGATCGGGGCTTCCCTCGAAGGTGGTATTTCGGGAACTGATCCAGAGACTTCCCTTGCCGTGAGATTGAAAGGCCTTTTGCAGCGGCTCGTAGTGATCCTTGAAGAACTTCCGGAGTTCATTCGCTGCCGCGGACGCTTCGGCACTGGCAGCGGCGAGCTTGCTGCTGGTCGCGCCGACCTCGCGCTCGGCCAGCACAACCAGGCTATTGGTCGCGATCTGCGTATCGTCCGCCTTCTTTTTTTCGGCTGTCGCGCCGGACAGTTTGCTGCGCGCTTGCCTAACATCGTCCAGCGTTGCGGGGCTTTCCGGGTTGGCGTCGTGGCGCTCCCGCAACTCTTCCCGGGAAGCAATGGCGATGGCGAGTGCGCTGGCCGCGTCGTTCTTGGCTTTGAGGGCGTCCTGAGCCGGGTGCACTAAGGGCTCGTGGGCCTCAACCGCTGCTTCGTTGCGCCTTCCGGCCTCCTCATTGGCAAGCCTCAGCGCTTTGAGATTCTCCTCGGCGCTCGCCGCGGCCTGCAGGGAATCCGAATCGTGCAGAGACCCCAGTAACGGCATAAGTTCGCGCGCGAACCGCTCGCACTTCTGCAGGGTGTCGATGCCGTCATTTATTTCCGATAGCTCACGGCCCGCCTGTTCCAGTTCCACCTCGGAGCGCGGCGTCGAGCGCAGCAGGTCACGTATCGTGTTGTCGACCAGTTCGGCGAAGCGTGGCGCCACCTTGCTGTGCCAGACGCTATGCCTGGCGGCAATGGACCGCTTAACCTGCAGTGTGGTCAGGGTCGCGTCCAGTTCTGTTTTGTCCAGCAGGGCAGCCTTGCTGCGCAGTGGGTTCACCTGCTTCAGAATATTCTGAGCGGAGTTCTGGTGTGTTTGAAGGGCGTCCAATGAATCGCTTTTGGAACGCAGCTGAGCACTGCAATCTTCAAGCGCGAGGTTTATTTCTTCCAACTCGCCCTGAAGGGTGCCGTTAAAGGCAAAGGGGTGGTTTTTGAGCGCGTCGAGATCGCTGATGAGTTGAGCGGTCCCTTTGATGGCCTGCTCCAAATCGGAAACTTCCAGATCAATCTCATTACGCCGGCCATAGACCTTGTGCAGTTCGCTTTCGCGGGCGAGTCGTCCGATGACCGGTGACTCGGGATACGGCGTGACGCGCACGATGGCGCCACTGGAGGTAATGACGACACCGGGGGTGGAGGCTGGCGCCTCGACGAGCGCCGATATGGTCTGGCGGTCGGCGAGCCACAAGGTTCCCGCCAGGCGGTCCACTGCAAGTTCGGCCGCGACCTCCCGAGGCAGGTCGACGACAATGCCGTTTGCCAAAGGTCCTAGAGCCGCCTCGTAACGCGCCGAATCGGCAACAGGCACGTCGTCGAGCAGGTCAGCCACCAGGCGCGCTCCGGGAATCCCCGCGCAGGCCTCGGAAATCCAGGGGGCAACGCCGGAGGACTGCAGCTCCTTGAGCCGCTTGTTGAGCGTCTGAGCCTCGTTTTTCAGACTCGCAATGGCTCCGCGTCCCAGTTCGTTTTGCGAGGAAAGTAGAGCGATGGCGTCCTCGACTCCGGTTTCCCCGTCAAGGTTCAACTGGCCTTTACTGCCGGCGGCGGCTTGGAGCCGGGAGCGCTCCTCCTGCCAGCGATGGAACTTGGCAAGGTTTGCCCCGATCCGTTCCCTGTCCTGCTTTAAGCCGGCGCCCGTGTGTTCCAAGGACTGTTTATCCAGCCGCGCCTGTTGCAGACGGGCGGCCAGGTCGTCAATCATAAGCTGTTGGTTATCTAGCCAGGCGTAGAGGGTGCTGCTCCCCGGCCTGTCAAGGCCGAGGTTGGCAAGTTCATTAATGATGTGACCGCGCTCCGCCAGGTCGGCTTCCAGGGCAGCAATGTCGCTGTTGTAGCGGGCGTAGCGCTGCGCCGAGTTCTGGCGCTGCAGTAGCGCCTTCTCGATAACGGCAAGCGCGGCAGCAGGCCGGGTGGTATCCGTCGGCACTGGCTTGGCGCTCTTGCGCCAATTGCGTCGAAACGCCAGGGCAAAGATCTCGGCGGCCCTGCTGTGGGCGGCGTTGACGGCATCCGCCTCTTGAATCTCGCGTCCCAGAGAGCGGGCTTTCCCGAGCTTTACTTCTATCTGCTGCAAGGCCGTCACGCCATAGGCCGCCAGAGCGGTGGCTGAATCGGGTACAGCCGTGAACTGGGCGAGGCTTCCCTGCAGGCGAACTGCTTCCTCGTGCCTCGACTTGCGGTCCAGCACGCTTCTAAGCCCCGCTCCGGCGTCGGCCAGTGCCTTTGACGTTTTCAAAAGTGCGGTAATCGAGTCGTCCTTCTCCTTTATGGCGCTTGCCAGCGCCAATCGGGCGACCCGTTCCCGCTGGTCGGCGCTGGTGGAGAGTCCTTCCTTAACGGAGCAGGACTCTTCGGCCTGAACTAGTTTCCTGCCGAGTTCTTCCGCGGCCTCGGTGAGACGCAGTTTCTCCCTCGCTTCATTAACCGCCTGTTCCGCAGCCTCGGCACCCTTCACCTGCTGGTCCCTGAGATTCATCAGGTCGGCGAACCTCGCAGTTACCGCCGCCAGTTGCTTCTTGGCCGCGTTCTTCTTGCGGTTCTTGATGATCGCTCCAGCTTCGCTTCCCCAGGCGTCGATCTTCATGGCGCGCTGGGTGCCGGCGGCGGCGAGTTCCAGCATCCGGTCGGCGGCGCAGGTGAATTCGACCACCAGCAGATGCGCCGCCTCCAGTTCCTGCAGGTAGGAGCGGGTCCGGCGGCATTCCTTGAGGGCGCTGCCAAACTCGTTTATCCTGCGCGCCGCGGCGTCGTGCACCGGAAGCAGGTAATCCCGAAGCCGCGAGCCGATATCCTGGGATATCCCGCCGTACATGCAGGAAAGGATGACGTCGGCATAATCGCCGCGCCTCCCTTCATTGGAGAGGTCGCCGGAGTGCACCCCAAAGTTGGTAAGCACAGCCAGGTAGGAGGCGATCTTGTCGTGCAGTTCGCAGGAGTACCCCGCGACGGTGAGATATTCCTTCACCTCGCTGGCGCTGCGCACCACGTCCCCCGGATCGAGGAAAATGTCGAGCAGGTTCTCGGTTCCTTTCAAGCCGTGCGCAGTGAGGCAGGCGATGTCGAGTTTGCTGGTACCTTTTTTGGTCAGCAGTACGCAGTAGAGCAGGCGCTCCTTGGCTCCGTTTATCGCCTGTAGGCCAACCCAGGCAGAGCCCTTGTCGGGGAGCCGGCCCAGCAACTCGGCAGTACCGACCTTCTCGCCCTGCGAGTTCTTGAAGCCGTGGAACTGGCGCTGGTCCGGCATGTGGCAGACGTAGGAGGCGACCAGGGTGGCGCTCTTGCCGACTCCGTTGTCGCCCTCCATGAGGGTGAGCAGGCGGTCAAACTCGATATCCAGGGTCTGGATGTGCTTCCAGTTGACCATCACCAATTTTTCCGGACGGGTCCGTGTCACTGCCACTACAAGCCCCCTTCGTCGGCTGCGCCTTCGCGCTCCGCGTCATCTTCGTCCAGTTCGTCGGTTTCTTCGTCCGGCTCCTCTCCGAGCCAGACCAGCTTCCCGAATTCGATCATCTGGCGGATCGCCTCTTCGGGGTCGAAGGTGAGGGCGGAGACCTGCTCGCTGAAGCGCTGGATGGCGCGATAGATGATGATGCGCTCCTCTTTGCGGTCGAGGCTAATGAAGTGCAGCCGGGCCAGGCGGCGCAGCGACTGGTCCATGCGCTCCTTCACCTGCCGCAGCAGTTTCTCTTTTACGGCCGAGCGGCGCTTATCGACCAGCCGGTACATGCCGTCCTCGCCGAGGATCTGCTCGACCTTGAGGTAAAAGTCGTTCAAAAGGTAGGTCCCGTCGATCTGCAGGCACTTGGGGTCGAGCACCATGACCAGCAGCGACTGGCCGGCCACCATGTCGGAAATGCTGAGCGGGGAGCCGCTCGACAACCCTCCCTGCGGAGCCAGATAGGCATAGGCGTTCTCATTGAAAATGAGCGAGTATCCGTAACGGCGGTACCAGTTGGAGAGCCCGGCGCGATGCCCCGCCAGGAAATAGTACTCTTCCTCGGTGCCGTTTGGAGAGATGTGACCTCCGGCGCGCAGCAGCAGGTCGACGGAGGGAAACAGTTTATGGCCCAGGGTTTCCTGTTCCTCTTTGGAGAGTTCTACTTCGTTCATCTTTCGTCCTTGTCTTTTGGTTCGGTCAGGGTAACTACCAGATCCTCCGTGTCGTAGCGGTCAACCCGGTGCCAACCGGTCTGTCGACGTGTCGTAACGGTTCCATAGTGTTTGAGTCGGGCCGAAATCAGGCCGAGCCCCCGCCAAAGTTTGTCCTGCGGCAGAGAATCGGTCAGCAGTTGGCCGACATCCACCAGGCGCACTTTTCCCTGTTTTTTGCTCCGCTCGATGGCCTGGTCGATACACCTGTTGACCATGACCCTTTCCGACTCCAGCGGCCCTTCAGTCTTAACCAGGTTGCGCACCACGCTGACCCTTTTGCCGGGCGGCTCCAGATCCCGAAAAACCACGGTGCGCCGGGTGGCAGCCAGATTAAAGGCGCAGGGGCGCTGCAGCATGGCGTGAACCATCTGCTCAATCCTTTTCGATTGCTGGCGGTTGGGGTCGGTGCGCATCAGGTCATTCATGAAATAGAGCACCTGCTTGTAGTACCGGGTCCAGCCGGTCAGTTTATCATCGCTCCATTTGACGATCCGGTTCAAGGTCGCGTGAATCTCATCGGCCTTTATCCGCACCAGCGGCTGGTCGGCATAAAGGGCCAACTGACTGATCTCGTTCAGCGCCACCGAAACCCGGTCGTTATGGCGCAGGTAGACCGACATGATCTCATTAAGGTTGTTCATGATCATCTGGATCTTCTCGGTGCACTCGTCCATGGCGTCGATCCAGCGCTTGTCCAGGGCGTCGGAGGTCTTGCGGCGCAGGTCCTCCTGGTCGCGCTCCATGGCGAACTGGCGGTTCTCGATGGCGCCCAGCAGCTCCATGACGAAGGTGTTCAGCGGCTCGGCGATCTCGTTTTGCCACTGCTCGTCACTCAGGCCCGATTGCAGGCGCGAGAGTATCGTCAGGATCTCGGAGGTGATGCGGGCGAGGATCAGGTCCAGCGTATTGCTGGTCAGCACGTCGGCGCCGATCGCGGACTTGGCGATAGCCTGCGCCATCGGAGTCAGGGCGTAAAGGGCGGCGTCGGAGCGGGACATGTCGAAGCTGTCCATGCAGGAAAGGATCTGCCCCTTGCGCAGGCGGTTCACCATGGCGGACGCATTGATGGAATCGTAATCGAGGCCGAGGGTGTCGCAGACCTGCCAGCAGAGGTCGTTGATGGTTGCCTCGTCGATGGTGTTGGCGGTGTGCTCCTCGCGGTAGGCGTAAAAGGCCGCGATGAACGCGATGTCCACCTGGGAGAGAGTTAATCCCTGGATGCGGCTGCTTGCTCGTTCGATGGCTTCCGGTATGGATATTTTACGCTGCGGGGTGGACCCTTCCAAAGACTGCTCCTGAGGTGACGCTGATGTAGCGGGAAAAATTGACTTGATTAGCACACAACCACGGCGTGCGGTGGTGTTCGTACACGCCCTCCGTAGGGGCGAATAATCATTCGCCCGGACACTCTTGCGGGAGGCGAGTGGTCCCATGTCAGCAGCTAACCTGGTCAAAGCAGCTGAGCTCGTAGCCTTGAGTTCCTGCAGAGTGCCACACTACCACGGGGAGGGGGAGCTTCTTCATCGAAAGATGGGCGAGGACGATCTCACGCAGATTAACTGAGCCATCATACATGAAGAAGGATGCTCTGTGGAAAATCAAATTGAAGGGGCTGCTCAAAAGTCCCCTCTCCCGGAGTGTGGGAGGGCTAGACATAATGTCTGCCAGGCGAAAAAAAGGACCCGCCCCTTGCAAACGTGGGTTACGCTGTCGGAATT
>JGI24143J45723_1001044_pt1 | contig 13693 bp, 15 predicted proteins | sample BarGraIncu00432A_FD_45723 | JGI IMG/M metagenome (IMG submission 45723)
GGAGTGCTGCCGATGATGGGTTAGCACCGGGTATAATGAATTTCTTTTGCGGTCCGATGATTGCTAAATAATGATCCAAAACATCTTCCATATAATCAACGTCGTCCTGGGTAATTCTATCCGTTAACATCAACTTCCCTTTTTCATCACTGGCAAGCTCCGCACCTAATACAAAAATTCTCTTTTGCAAATAGTGCAGGATTTCACGGATTTCCTCGTCTTCGCTAAGTGAATAGGCCAGCCCCATGGCTGAATTTGCTTCGTCCATGGTTCCATATGCATCAACACGGATATCATCCTTCGGTGTCCGACTCGACCCGAACAGGCCTGTCTCACCTTTGTCCCCGCTTCGGGTGTACACATTCGGCATTATTTCACCTCACTAAACGATCTGAATTTCATCAACAATACCAACGATAGTCATATCCAGTGGCGCCATCTTATCACCGTAAACATAGCGGGCATTACTGCCTGATGTCACAATAACTGTTTCGCCAATGCCTGCCCCTACGGAGTCTACCGCAACGGCTGTTGATTGACTTGAATATTTTTCATATTCGCCATATTCATCAATTTTTTTAATTATCAATAGTTTACAGCCCACCAGATTTTTATCTTTTTGAGTTGATACTACGTTTCCAACTACTTTTGCTAACTGCATAAATTCACCACCCTCGTTAAATCCTTATAATTTGTAGTCCAAATGTATTAATGGCTTCTACAGCATATTCTGTCACAATCGATCCAGCCGGTATTTTAACCACTTCTGCATCCCGTATTTTTAAAATGTCCGAACGCGAGATAACTTTTTTATCTAAAACACATTCGCCACTTTTTGCGGTGACCGCTGGTCTTACTGCTGGTTCTATATTTTCTGGAACAGCTGTGCCTGCTACAATTAATTTTTTGTTTACTGTGGGGGTTCCACTAACACAAGTAGTGTATAAGTCTTCACCATTTACTAATTGCATTCCAAAATCAGAAAGTGTATCCATATTATTGATTAACATTTGTCGATACTTCTGCGACGATTTTCCCATTCCCAGTTCCGCTCTTTGCGGATCATCGGGATCACAGGCATTTTTCGCCGCAATCACCGGAATACCAGCCATAATGCCATGGTTAATAATTGTTAGGAAAACCGAATCCGTTACCCCTGTTGCAATTTTTGCAGCAGTGTTGATGCTCATTGTTCCAATAATAAGAACTTCCGCGGAACTGTACAGTTCCTTTTGGCTTTTGATATTTCCACTGTGATAAACACTATCAAGATTTAATTCTTTTTGAATAGCATCCGGATTTAATACCTTCATGCCATCGTCAGAAAGGACAACTTTTAATTGCCAACCATCTTTTTGTAATTTCAACAGTGAATCCATCGACTGCCTAAAACCAATTGCGCCTCCGGTAAAGAACACAACTGCTTTTTTAGGCTGATTTTTTATTCGCCTGATAACCTCATCAACAATCTTCTGGATTAAAATATCCATCAAACTGTCGTCGAGCATTTTCTTCATGTCCAAATTCTATCACCACATTTCTTACCTTTGACAATTAAAGGCGATCCCTAATGGAGTTACCAATAATGGTTCTACTGGTTTGATCGTTTTAATACCCGTTTCGGCTTCGAATACTTTTTCAAAATCATCGAAAATACAGGCACCGCCAACCACATAAATCACATCGACATCATATCCCGAAATAGCACGGTTGACAATGGATGCCATCTTTTCTACAACCGGTTTGATAATTGGAAATATTTTTCTTTGTTCTTCGTTCCTCTTAAGTTCCTCTGCTTCTTCAAAGCTTATATGATGAAAACCGGCCAGTACAAGACTCATATGAGTACCCCCTGTTGCTTCATCGGCTGTGAAAATTACGTCACCATGTCTGAGAATGCTGATCCCGGTGGTTCCACCACCCACATCTACAACAGCACCATCCTGGATGCCGAGAACTGTAGCTGCAGCAGTCGGTTCATCGACAACATTTGTGACAATGAAGTCTGCTGAATCAACAACATTAGAGATAATCTTTGCATTTCCGGCCATGATTCCAGGTGGGATGGCTGTGGCGGCCTTGGCATAAGATAAATCTACGCCTATTATTGCTTCTACCTCAGCTTTGAGTTTTCGTACAATTTGACTCGCTCCGATATAGTCAACGACAATCCCATCGCGGACAACTGACGCTCTTTGAGTAGCTCCGGCAATGGGACGATTATTCTCGTCAACCACTGCGATAACGATATTTGCAGTACCAAGATCCACGCCAACTTTCAGTTCGCCGGTATAAGGGTTGGCTTTTTTTTCACGGATTAGTTCTGCAAACTCCAATATTGCGTCATTACCAGATTTCCAATCCATTATTTCACCTGCTGGGGATTATTTTTAAATAATCATCATTCTTTAGTCCTGCTGCATTTGCCTCATCCGTATCAAGATGCATTTCATACTCATATTTATCCGATACCCTTGCCAGCACATTACAGAAAATTGTTTTACGAACACCACATGTCTCTACACTGACCCAGTCCTTGTCTTTAATATTAAGCCTAGCTGCTATATCAAGAGGCATATGAATGTGTCTAAGTGCGACTATCACGCCTTTATCAAGTGCAATTTTTCCGTTTGGACCTTCTAAAGTAATTCCTGGTGTATTTTCAAGTTTACCTGATTCACATACTGGTGCTTGGATACCCAAAATTCTGGCATCTGTTAAAGAAACTTCAATTTGGCTTTCTGGCCTTGCCGGCCCCAAAATCCGAACCTTTTCAAAGCACCCTTTTGGTCCGATAACTTTGACAGTTTCCTTTGCTGCATATTGTCCGGGCTGCTTTAGGTCTTTTATATTGGTTAGCTGATAGCCCGCCCCAAATAATGTCTCAATATCCTCTTGAGAGAGGTGAATGTGCTTGTTTGATATTCCTAAAACGACTCGATTTGGACTATCTTTTTCATTCATTAGTTTTTTGACCGTATTAATGACGATCTGTTCAATTACTTTTTTTTCATTTTCGTTCATAATTAACACCTCTTCTACAAAAGATCACTTATGTCTGAATCGCTGAGAATAGCAATTAACATTTTACTCTTCTTCAGTTTCTTCTCTTTTTTCTTGAATGGCGACTTCTGCTTCCGGCTCTTCAGGCAATGTATATCCAACTGTTTGGCTATTGTAAATTAATTTTTCAATGTCTTCACTCGGTCGTGCAATTACAATACTTGTAAAGCAGCCTCGACCTTTTGCACAAGCAGCGGTGGCAGCTTCAACAGCTGCTTTTACGGCACCAATATCGCCAACCACTTTTATGGTTGACATACCATCACCGCGACACGCTTCATAACCAAGAAGTCTTACATTTGCTGACTTTACTGCCGCATCTGCTGCTTCTATTGCCGTGGCCAACCCGATCGCTTCAATTAGGCCTACAGCCTCTTTTCTACTCAAATTAGCCCCTCCTTACGACAGTTCTGTATTATCAAGATTTTTAAATGGCATCCTTTTTACCAGACGAGCCGCATTGCTTCCAATTGCGCGAAGCGTCGTATCATCACTGTAAGCCGGTATTCTGAAGATTGGTTGATCTTCCTTTAATTTGATAAAATGAAGGACCACTTCTTTTTCAGTAATCCCGATGCCAACACCCAGATTTGATAACTCTGCTCCTCTAAAGGCAAGCTCCACGGGATCGGCTTCTTCCATTTCTACAACTAAAAAGGGTATGCCTTCCTCTTCAATACCATTTAATACATTGTCAACGACCTTTTGATAAGTAATATTTTTACCATGCAATACCATAATTTCCGGTTTTGGGGCATCGAAATTCATACGCATATTACACACCTTCTTCGTAAGCAAGAACTAAGCCAGTGGCTACTGCGTTACGTGGGCCCTCAATCCCTCTAATGTTTGCCCGACCTGCTACAATGCTGTGTTTCGACAAAACATCGGTTACCAATTGGGGAATTTCAAAATCTAATGCTGAACCTCCAACTAAAGTAACAAATTCAATATCACGCACGTTTCCGGTGGGACTAACTCGTTCTAATGAACGAATTGCATTTGTAACAAACACTTTTGTTTTCGCATCTCGACGTATCGTTCGAATCCGTTCCAGGGAAACATTGCCTGGGATCGGCATCATTCCATTAGGTGTCAAGATAACAACACGTGCAAATGCTGTTGGATCAAGTGGTTTATCAAAAAATTGAACGGTTCCATCTTCATGACGAATATGGAATAAACTTTCGACTTTTGCTAATGGATATTTTTTTATATCTTCCGCCAAGCCCATATCCTCATATCCTAATTCGGATGCGATCAGCAGGGTAACCATGTTGCCGGCACCTGCTAAATGGATAGACTTGATTTCGCCAGCCTTATTTATTATTGCTGCATCTGTCGATCCGGCACCCATATCGATAATTGCTAAAGGTTTGTCACTGCCTGGTGTTGTAAGTGCGCCTCGAATCGCCATATCGGCTTCAACGCCTCCTACTTCAACTTTCACGCCAAGTTCAGTTTCCAATTCATGTGCAATCATGTTCATCTGTAATTTATCGGCTTTTACCATGGCAGCAATTCCTACTGCATTTTCCATCGAAAATTCATTTGCCATTCCACCTTTTACGGTTTGTGGAACAAACGTATCGACAGCTAATAAATCTTGAATTTTGATCGCACTGGGAAGCTGCTCTGTCAGATTTGACATAACTTGTCTAACCTTTTCAAGCATTCCGCCGGCATTTGTGCCAGCTTCACCTTTAATATCTTCTATCGGAGCCACGGAGCGTATTGCCTCCATAATTTTTTCAGCACCATCATCAACATTAATCTCGGCCTTTTTATTAGTTCCCTGAATAATGATTTTTCCGGCTGGTATTTTTCTTTCTTTTACATCTCCTGCCGGAGTTTTAATGATAACTGCTGAACGGTTTCCAATAAGCGCTCGGGAAACAGGAACGACCTGTTTTGTCTCATCAGAAGTTAAATCAAATACGGTGGCAATGCCATATGGGTTTGATAATTGTTCAACTACCGCACCCGGTGCAGCTACCTCAATAGCAGCACGCATGTTCATCGGTACCTTATCAATAAGCGAAACTTCATCAACAATCGGGATCTTTTTGTCAACACGGTTATTAATTAAAACGCCATCATCACGTTGGACAATGGCACCATTCACAAATATGCCATTCTTCACAGCATGGTTAATAATTTGAGAAGAAGCTTCAAAATCAACTTCTTTCGGGATAATAACGATCACTGATGCACCTTTATCACAACTATTAACTTCCCTTATGTCTACAGTCACACCAACACCGATCCCCAATCCCCCTGGTGTAGAGGGATTGTGACCGATCATGGTGGATTCCGTAATGATTGTTTCAGTAATTGTTTCCATGGCTACATCACCAATAACGGGTGCAGCTTCATTGATACGGATTAAATCAACATTTTCTACAGCCAAACCAGCTTTTTCTAAGGCTTGTTTTAATGAGGCGAAAACTCCATGAATATTTTGGCGTGTTCCTTTCATGCCGGTAGTATTCACGATACCACTGGCAAGGAACTCAGGTTTTCCGTCGACATATCGGGCAAGCGCTGTTTCAGTACTTGCATTGCCAATATCAATTCCTGCAATAATCATATTTGATTCCTCCAAACAAATCCTATACTGATAATCTTAATAGAATTCTTTTGATCTCTTTCTTGCATAATATACTTCTGCTGCTTCAGCTACTAATGATGCCGAAATAGGTGCTTTGTACTGATCTTTTAGTTCAGCAGCAATAGCAAGCAATTCTTCTTTAGTCGATTTGTAAGGTCTCATTGCATTATAGATTTCCAGCAAACGAGCATCAGGAACAGCGATCAGTTCAGCAGCTCTTCTTAAATTCAATGCGAATGCGCCACGTTTTACTGATTCAGCAACCTGTGCTTGCAATTCAAGGGTTTCAGGGCTGATTCTTAAATCTTCTGCTTTTAAATCGCCAGATAATAATTTATCTAATGTAAGATCCTTGAATCCTTTACCGCTTGCAGAGTGGATCAATTCTGGTCTTTTATCTCCGATTGGGTAATCTTCCTTGGTAACAGTTCCTGTAGCACATGTAGCGGGAGCTGCAGCGGTACCCATAGAACTCATAACTTGTTTAACAATTTGTTCCAACATTTGTTCTTGTGTCATTCTGGTCACCTCCACTTATACGAATGAAACTTGTTGTTCGACAGGTTTTTTGCCTTCTACAACATGTTCTGTTTCTTTAATATGCAACAATGCTGCTTTAGCTTGATAGGCTGGACGAGCCATCTGGTCATTTTTAACCGGAACTGGCGCTGGGCTTTCACCTTTAGCATATTTAGCAGCATTTTTCCCAATTGCTCGGAATGTTTCTAAATCGATCAATGGTGCTTGAGAAAATAATTCCAAGTTGCTTAATTGCGGAAGATCTTTCTGATGAATTACAGTCGTTCCTTTTGACTGGATGCCAATACCGATACCTGATCCACTTAATTTTGCAGCGGTATGAGCACATACAGCAACATCAGAACTTCTATAAACCTTAATCACACGAGCTTTAAGACCTTCTTCTTCAATCCCGGCGATCAGTTCTTTAAGAACTTTGTCATGTGGTAACCCGACGATTGTTTCATGTTGGTATTCTGCAAAAGCAGGAGCCACAGCAATGATAACTTCATCGGATGCAACGCCTTGTTTTGCATCTCCAATTGGAGTAAGCTTAACAGAACCTGCAGCAGCGGCAACTTTAGAAGGAGCACTTGCGGCTGGAGCGGCGCCAGTCATTTCTTTTAATACATCTTCAATAATGCTTTTTAACATTTGTTCATTTATAGCCATTTTTTTACACCCCTTTCCTTAAATGCTTGCTGGGTCAATAGCCCATGGAATATCCTGGATTTGTGCCCATCTTTCATCACTGATAACATAACCAGTTTTTACTCCATGATAATCGTTTGGATAGTTAACAGCAGAAATACATTCCCATGAAGAACTTAATTTTGAAGCGGTGTGTAGGTAGTCACCAGCAACTTTTTGCAGCTGGATATTAAAGATCGATTCAGCAACATCATGCATGCCGCCACGTTCCAAAGCTTTAATAAAGTCAATTGCTGTAGCGCCGCGTCCATATAAATCTTCTACCGATTTTAAATCAGCTACGACATCACGGTCAGGCATATCTTTTGAACCATTTGCATAAGTTGCAGCTTCTACTTCTGCATCAGTGATTTCTGTCAAGCCTAATTCTTTGAAGATTATCTGCATTGCACGGGCACCTTTAGCACGAGCAGCAACAACAGTTTCTTCATCAGCAGGTTGCAAACCACCATCGATTTTTAAGTCACGTTGAATGACATTCCAATCATCATAATCTTCTGCATCCCAGTTGGAGCCGGCAAACATATTATCATAGTTTGGAGTTGAGCTGTAACCAGAACAGATATAATCAGTTCCTGGTACCATCTGCATTAATGAACGAGCAACTCGTCTTAAGTCAGAGTGTGTAAAAGTCTGGTCATTAGAAGAAGCACATTCTAAATCTAAACATGCAGCTAATAAGTTTTCAGCTAATACTTCACGAATACCACCTGGAACCCCTGCTGGAACACCGATACAAGAAACAGAACCGTTTTGGCTGCCTTGCACGCCGGCACCTTTAGTAATATATAAACATCTTGCTTCCAGATAAAGCATTGATTTACCTTCGGCATAACCCATTTGTACTTCTGATCCAGAACCAGATGTAAAACGCATTTTCAAGCCACGAGAAGCGTAGCATGATGCTAAGAAAGCTTTTGAGTAAGGCGTATCATCACCATCCATGAAAACTGCTTCTGTACCATATACAGAAATAGTTTCAGCATAAGCGGTGTAGCCTCTCATACCCAGATCAAGTTCAGTCGCTTCTTCAACGGCACATTGTGTTAAGATACCTGGGCGTCCAACATTTGCACCGACCATAATAGCTAAAGCATTAAATGGCGCATAGCGAGCGATCCCTACGGTTGTTTCCATTTCATCAAATCCACGGATAGCAGCTTCAGCAGCATCAGCAGCGATTTGAACCATATTATCTTTTACGTTGGTAACATGACATTGGTTAGAAGGCATTAAACGCGCTCTCATTTTACTTTGAGCCATCATCATTTCTAATACTGTCATAAGTCCAAGTACTTCTGTTATTTTAGCAGGAGTAATGGATGTCGTAATATCTACACATATTGCTCTTGGAACATTTATATCAACAAGCATATTGGCAATTTTCAGAGAATCCATTGCCATATATTCTGCTGCTTTTTCTTTGCGGATACCGAAGTTAGCAATAAAAGTATCAAGCATATCAAATTCTGCTCGTTTTTTACCATCCATTTCTACGATAACACCATTTTCAATGCATAAACTTGGAGTAGGATCTCCAGGATTATTCATAGCGATTAAACCAACCTCTGGCCATTCTTTAACGAAACCGTCCTTTTTAATTGGACGAGCTGCTAAAGCTTCAAATCTTTTTGACTTCATTGTCTTCATTCCTCCTTCTTTCTATCGAAAACTTACAAACAGCTACTTAAATATAAGGAGTTGTAGTAGATGGGCATGGACCGCCAAGAGCTTCTAAAGCTTGTTTTCCAACTTCTCTAGCAGCATAGATTGCTTGACGGACTGCACCAGCATCGCCTGTTATGAAGATCATTGACTCGTTCGAGAATTTTGTTCCGCCATTATCAGGTGAAGAATAACCAACAAGATCTACATTAGCAGCTTTTAAAGCAGCATCAGACATTAAAACGCCGATACCAGCTGGAGCGCCAACAATGATACCGAAAGCTCTTCCGATAGGAGCGCCGAATACGTAGTTACAAGCAAAGCTTGCTCTTGCTGTGTATTGGAATTCCAAATGGCCTGAAGCATTACCGTATACATCTCCGAAGGTTCTGTTTAAATCATTTAATGCGACTTCAACAGCTCGTTTAGCATCAGATACATCTTCAGCGCCAAAGATAATTAAAGAGCCATGACCTGCGCCGCCTTCAGTATCTCTTGCAAATTCAACTGATACGATTTCTGAATTGGTAGCTTTTACAGCTTCATCAGCAGCGAATACTTGAGGACCAGCACCAGTTCTAGCGGAGAGGATACCGATAGATCTGTATTTAGGATCAATTTTCATCGCTTCATGCAAGCTTTTGTCCACGTTTGCAATTACAAAACCAATCGTGTTTCCAACTGCTGTTCCAACGAATTCAGTCAATCCGGAAACACCAGTACCAGTAGCAGCGGCAACCGTGCCCGTTTCCTTAACCTCATCCATTTTCTTCATAACTTCTTCCATCAATTTGTTCATTAAATCATCTTTCATTAATTTACACCTCCGTAATTATAAAATTTTATATGCTTGGTAAAATTTTTTCCACATCACCATGTGGTCTTGGGATTACGTGTACTGAAACAACTTGTCCAACTTTATCAGCTGCAGCAGCACCTGCATCAACAGCTGCTTTAACAGCTCCTACATCTCCACGAACCATAACGGTTACTAATCCTGAACCGATTTTTTCGTAGCCCATTAATGATACATTGGCTGATTTTACCATAGCATCTGCTGCTTCAATTGCAGCAACTAAACCTTTGGTTTCAATCATCCCTAAAGCTTCGTTTGTCATAAGCTTCATCCTCCTTAATTTCAAGATTTTGTTTCTGAAACTACCTATATTTTAATGCAAAGTCTATGGTAATTACTTGTGCTATTCTTATAAAATTATTGACCCTTTCTTTTGATTGCCATGAAAACTTCAAAATATACCTCTTTTTTATTATCTTTGTCAAAATACACATGGAATATTTTGTCTGTTACTTACACTTTATTGCAGTCGTTTTTTTTTTACAGGAAAAAAAAGGGCAGGTCTGCCTAAAGGCTTTCCTGTCCTGTATTTTCAACTTTTTAATTTGCGACTGAATTAGGAAACTTCTCGTTGCTTTTCTGAATACTTCTCATCTTTTGCAAGGTTTCCCATGTTGTTCTCTTCCAGCAGCTCACCTCTTCGTTCCTTTCGATACTCAGTTGGCGTCATGCCGGTACTCTTTTTAAATACTTTGCTAAAATAATTTGGTTCATGATACGAAAGATCCAAAGCAATGTTAATAATTGGAACGTCTGTATTGGCCAGCATATCCTTTGCTATTTCAATTTTTCGTTCAGTGAGATAAGTCACAAAGTTTACACCGGTTTCTTTTTTGAAAATTTTACTCAGATAATAGGAGCTCATATTTGCATATTCCCCCACTTGATCCAAAGAAATGTCTTTGTAACAGTTCCGGTCAATATAATTTAGAATATCTTCGATATTATTCTTCCTTGTTTCCTTATTATCAAGCATTTTATCAAATACTTTATCAATTGTTTTCATGATTTCTATCTTTAAATCATAACGATTTTTAAATCCGTTAATAACTTGCATATTGTTATTGGAACATAGCGGACTTGTCAGTTCATAACCACACATATCCTTAGTCACAATATTAAGTTCTTCCATGAAATGTCGAATCTCGACTTGAACGGATATGATATCGTAAGTGTAATAATCATAAATCATATCCAGATAATTGATTAGGGCATTTCTTGCATCACTGTATTTTTTTTGAATAACTGCAAAAATAACTTCATTCATCTTTTCATCGAATCGCTCTTTGGCATTATTTTTTAATGATGCGATGCTCTGATTGATTGAATCCATTAGTTGTTGCGGCCGGATGGGTTTTAGAAGGAAATCATCTACCCGTGCTTTAATAGCTTGATGAGCAAAGTCAAACTCATTAAATGCTGTAATGAGAATAACTTTCTTTTCATGATCCTCTTTTTTGATCATTTTCAAAACATCAATGCCATTAATTTCAGGAATATTAATATCCAAAAGAATAATATCTGGATTCAAACGGCGAATTTCCTCTATTGCTACTAACCCAGAGTATGCTTCCCCAATAACTTCAATATTATCGCTGTGTTGATTAATAATAAGTTTAATCGCTTCAATCTCCAAATGTTCATCTTCAACTATAAACAGTTTATACATTTTTATAATCCCCTCCCTACTAGAGATTTCCGGGGTATTTTAATGGTGATTTCGGTACCTTGTTCTAACTCACTTTTTATTTCAACCCCGTAATCTACACCATAGTAATACATGAGCCGTTTGTTCGCATTGTTAATACCAATTCCAGTATTTTTTTCCCGTCCGTCCGCTTCGTATGTTCCCTCTAATATTTTTTTTATTTGATCTTTTGGAATTCCTTTTCCGTCATCTACAACTTTTAAAATAGCACCTTCTTTTTGAATCTCTGCAGTTATCTTAACTGATCCACCTTTGGCATTAGGCTCGATAGCGTGTATAATTGCATTTTCCACAAATGGCTGAATTGTCATAAACGGGCATAAAATATCTTCTGTCATCTCATCTATTTGGACTGAATAATTCAATCTGTTTCCTAAACGCATTTTCTGAATGGATAAATAATTCTGAGCATGTTCTATTTCTTCTTTTAGTGACACAACATTATTTTTTTCCTTTTTCAGCGTATACCGCATCATATCTGAAAAGGCGTAAATCATGTCCTGTGTTTTTTCAGCTCCCTCGAGAAGTGCTAAACGACCGATCGTGTTTAAAACATTGAAAAGAAAATGCGGATTGATCTGGGCCTGAAGAGCTTTTAAATCTGCTTCTTTTAATGATGCCTCAACTTCACTTCGCAGTTTAACCTCTTCCATTAATTCTATATTTTTATTATGCAGTTCTTCTTGAATGATATGGATCATCTGTTTTTCCACAAGATAGTTTGCAATAGTATAAAGAAGATCAGCTGCTGACTTTACCTGTGTCAGTGTTGTCGTTAATGCTTTTTCATACAGTTCCGTAATTTCAGGGTGTTCAGAAAAATCTGTCAATTCGTGGCCTGTACCTAAAGGCAGCCGTTTCATTTCTTCTTCGTCAATTTTTACCTGGCCAGCCATAATCGCTCCGAGATAATTACCTTTTACCATGATTGGAACGGCAACATCAACCAAGCCTCCATGACAAAGATAAATTGATGGTTTTCCCGATCGTGCTGATTCAATGCCACCATGGGCATCCGAATGATAGCAGCAATCTCGATTGTTACTATCTTTTCTGACACAATTACAGAATTCCGAGAAATTGCTATACTTTGTAATTGGATTGCCCTTGTAGTCAACGGTAACTGCGGCAAGTCCAGTCGCGTCAGAGAATGAATCCTGTATTTTTTGCAAGACTTCTACGTCAATAATGTCAGTGATCTTTAATAAGACTCTCATAAAACAACCCCTTTAAACAATAATCCCATAATTCTAATGCAAAACGGTTTCTAATGTATAATATTATAACACAGGCAGGAAATTTTTGGCATATTTTTTAGAATTTTAGAATATTTTGCTGCGGAGTAGCATTATATTGTATTACTTTTTTGAATTTAATGCTATTTTAGCTGAAACTGATATTTTTTGGATACGACATCGTTTTCATAAACAAATTCTTTTTTCGACATCAATTCGTCAAAAGAATTCATATTTATCAAAAAACGCTTGCAAATAAAAGACCCCTCACTTATACTATAAAAGTGTCTTGAAGATAATATCTTTTGGGGGTGTGGCGAAGTTGGGATCGCGTCTGACTGGCAGTCAGAAGGCCAGGGGTTCGAGTCCCCTCATCTCCACCAATAAGAATTGTACAAGAGAGCCGTTGCGGTTCTCTTGTTTTATTGTCTGGAAGTGTCATTTCTCCAAATAACCCACGAGTTGGGGACTGTATGGGGACTACTTACAAAATAAAGCAGCTCTACAACCTCAGTTGTAGAGCTGTTTTATCAGGATTTATTAAGATGTTTTCTAGGGCATCGCTTGCTTTTGCATCAGCGTATTGATTGCATGAGCGTATATATTACTGATTTCATGGCGCGCCTTAATGATCTCACCCATGAGAGCAACCCTTAAATCAGATTCTAGAATTTCTTCAGGTGTAAAGATCTCTTTTCTTACATCGTCCCAGTTACTACCGATAGCTTTGTTATTCGTTATTTTCACCTCTTTCAGTTAAAATAGATAATTCACGCCTTGCTTGTTCCAATTCTCTTTTAGTCGTCTTTTGCGATTTCTTTATAAACGCCGTGAGTACCGCGCCAATACAGCATATTACCGCAAGTATTATGTAATCATTCCTCATTCCAAAAACAAACACATCGTCTCTGCCAAACACATAGTCCGATACCCGGTATTTTAATTTTTGACTCATAAATGTATATAAGAGAGTAGTGGAAAGTGTAATTCCTATGATTTGCCCGAGATTCCGCACCAGCGAGTTGATGCTGCCAACAATTCCAAGTTTATCTCGTGGGCAGGCGGACATAATTAAAGAATTATTTGCCGGCTGAAATAAAGCTTGGCCAACGGCCATGATGGAAACGAAAACCGCGCAGATACCAATCCATGAATGCTCTGTAAGCCGCGACATCAGGAAAAAACCAGAGGCCATTAGCAGCAGTCCTATCAGAGTCAGCGATTCAGACCCGATTTTATCGGAAAGAGTGCCACAGATCGGAGACAAAATTGCCAGAATCAGCGGAGACAGTATCATAAACAGACCCGCCTGCGCCGGTGTCAGC
>JGI24143J45723_1001046_pt1 | contig 13674 bp, 20 predicted proteins | sample BarGraIncu00432A_FD_45723 | JGI IMG/M metagenome (IMG submission 45723)
TTGTTGTCGCCAAACACCTTTTCGATCCGCAAACGAAACAATTCTTCATCGCGTTTCCAGGACCGCTTTCGGGGTGTGACATAGGGCAGGTAGATGTCATTGAAAAACACGCTGTAGGTCAGCATTACTTTCTTGGCTTTTTCATCACCCTTCGGATCAATGCCAGAGGCAATATCACCTTTGATAACCTTGGCCTGCTTGCGGGCATCTGAAAGAGTCACCTCATTCGTAGTGCCGATGCGTTGATGGCAGGTCTTGCCGTTGGCATCCTTGTAACGAAAGTAAAAGGTTCCTTGGCCTGGACTGGTCGCACGAACTTCGATATACAGGCCGGGACAGTCGGCATCACATAGCTCGATTCTGGCCTTAGCTTCAGGGCATTGCAGTAGCTGCGGGAACATGGCGGCGGTCAATTTTATAACTGGCATAGCGTGTGATCTCCGTAAATAAATTGATGAATAGGTGAGGGCAACCATGACCCACATGGAGACACGGTTGCCGGTAAGCTCTTACTGACCTTTCAGCACGTAAAGCTTGTTGCTTGCATGAGGATTGACACAATGCAGGGGCAGCATCTCTTTGTTAACGAAGTAGGCCAAGCAGCGGCCGATAGCGATGTGAATTGGCTTCTTAAGTGCGGCCCAGCGTTCCGCATCATTGAAAAGGTCCTCGGACGAGTGGAATTTCCAGCTTTTGGCCGTAACAATGCTCGCGCTGACGTGCTTCCATGCTTCCTGGAAAATCCAGCGAAATACAAAGTGAGGTCCAAGCTGCATTCCAATCACGCCCCCTTTTTTTTTCCTTGAGGGTTCTCGTATTTGATGGCGGCAAACAGGTAAGTCCGAATGCCAGCGGTAATGTCGGTTTCAGTTTCAGATTTCATGGTTTTTATTTAAGTATTTCATTTGTAAAAAGGGCAGCCAACCACAACCCCACTTGGAGCCATGGTCGGTGTCCCGGTCATCCCTTTGGTGTTAATTGATCTGGAAGTAAGTGGTATCGCAGCCCGTCAAAGGCATGACGGACAATTGCGAGCCGGGTTGCTGAGCCAAATGTTTCAGGCAGAGCGATGGAAGGTGCCTGGGTACAGTCAGGTCAGCCCAAAAGTCCTCGCCCAATAATTCCTGCCAGGTGTATTCGCTGTCTTTCAGCAAGTACGGCAGCATTTCATTGAAATGGGACGTCACACTTTCAAAAAGCCAGGTATCGACTTTGAACTTGTCCAGCAAAATCATGACGTCATTCGGATTCATAGAATCGATCACGATGTCACTGTTGTCTGCGGGAAGCTTGCTGCTTGAATTGATGGATAAGATTGCCATTTTGAAAATTCCTTATTTATGCTATTGATGGCGACCAGCTTCAGCTTGCAGGCCAGTCGCGTTGAAAGTACGAAATACCATGCCCACTTGGGCGTTGCGATTCCGAAAATCGCTTGGTGTCAGTAGGCGTGACAATCTGTGGAACTGAAATCCTGGTCGCAGGCAAGAGGGGCCTTTAGATGTTTCATGCTGCAGTGGTCACCGTGTCAGAAGCTGATGCTGGGGCCGCTAGAAGCACGTACACCTTGGCGCCACGATCGCGTACAGAGAACGTCCAGCGATGGACTGCCGGGTCGCTGCCGGTGTACTTCTCGATCAGTTGGAGAGCTGCCCTATTACTGACTTGTGCCCGCTGCACAAGTGCATCTCGCAAACGCATTTTGGTATTGATGCCCGCGGTGATGCATGACAGCACCACACCAATCAGGTCTGCGTCTGATTGGGCTTCAGCCGTCTGTTTGAGGGGCTTCAATTTGTCTTCATCAACCACCTGGACAGAAGACAGTAATTCCTGATAACTGATGCCCGCTTCTATGCTGTAGCTAAATGCAATCGTTTGCGGCACGTCACCACGGCGCTTGATGTTTTCAGCCTCGACGACTTTTTGGTTAGAGTCAGTTTGCGCTGTAATTATGCGGATCACGTAGGCACAATCGCAATCGTCTACGACATCAGATGTGCCCGCATAGATAGGTTTTCCGTTCTGCCCTGGATTCTTGTTTGTATGTGCAAGCGCGACAACGGTGCCACCCTTCATCACGAACAGGCGCATGACGTGCGTGAAGCCTGATGCTTGCTTCTTGTCCATTACGTCGACAAACTTTTTCAGCGTATCCAAGACAATGATGACGTCTTTGGCCTGGCCCGTCTCAATCATTTCAAGAAGAACCTCCAAGAATTTCCGGACGGTAAACCCCTTGTATCCCTCGGCCAGAACATGGAAACCATATTCGTCCGCAATTCGCAACTTCTCCGCTAGACCCTTGCTTGTATCATCCAGATTGATGTAGTACAGCAGCGGTGCTTTGATGAATCCGTGAATGATTGAGTCGATGAGGGATGCAAATACCAGCGCCGTCTTGCCAGTATTGGGCGGCGCAAAGAGCACCGTAAATTGCCCCACCAATGCAATCGGACCAAGGAATGGAATGGCGGACACCATCTGTTCCTCGATGGCTTGGGCCATCCCTGTTAGGGTGAAGCGGTCGAGCGGATTTGGCTTTTGTTTTGCAGCGGCCGTTAACTTTGGACTTGGAGCCAATGGCTGGTTGCTGGGCACAGGTGATGCAACCGCCAAGTCGTTGACAACTTGACCACCTTCGACCTGCCCTGCTGCAGGAACTGTCGGAGCGGTGATTGGCGTCACAGCGGCGACCACGGGTTCAACATTGGATACCACAACTGCCAAGTCAGCATCGGCAACTATTTTGTAAGGCTCGCTGTTATGTTCCTGTACGGCGTCGATGAATGCTTGGCCTACTGCTGGGAAGTCGCTGGTGCTGCTGGCCTCATCTAAAGCCAGCACCTTGCCCGCGTGCGGTGGCAGCAGCACAATCGCCGAACCCGTTTTCAGATCAATGTGGCCGACGTGCCTTTGACGACTCTCCAGGTCAGGCGAAACACGTGTCCCTTTCTTGAGCCAAAAATAGTGCTCAACCCCCATGGGCGTATTCACCGTCATGTTTGGCCGGATGCCGAGCGCCTTTTCAACTTGGTGTAAAGCGGCTTGCGCTTCCAGGCTGTCGGCACTAACAACGACCAGATTGCTACCCACAACAAATCCAACATTATGACCCGGATGCTTCCACCAATGGGCATCAACAATATTGCGATTGCAATCAGCAGGCCAACGCTTGACATCAACTGTAGGTTTCGTGCTGCCAGGTTCGGTCGGAATGACTACGAGGCCATAGTCAGACCACCTCAAAGCGGCTTCCCTATTGTCTTGCGATGTCTCACCGACCATTGAAAGATCAGTGCCTAAGTTTTCAAGATCAGGTTTAACCCAAACTTGTCCAGCTTCGCAGCTTGTGTCCTTATCCTGAGTATTCCCCTTCTTGCCATAATCATTATATTTATCAAATAATTTAATTTCTTGACGCAAATTTACACCCCTAAGTAAATGCCTATAAACGCTTTGCAGATAATTACCACATCAATAGGTGTCGATATTTTTAATGATCAGTTGAATGCTATCCATATGCACTCATTGAAATAATATAAAAATTGAAAAACTGTTGTAGTTATTAGCCTGCATAGCGATGGTAGTCGTCATGCAAATAGTTTTCAAGGGTATGTGTTGGCAGGAAATAAGTTATCAGTTGCGTATTTGTGTCTATAATTTTTATTATCTTTAGCCAATGCACTTCTAGCCAAGTAATATTATTTATTTGGATTTAAATGCCTTTACAAAAGGAAGACAATAAAAACAAATGGCAAGGCACCTTAAAACCCACAATTTTTCGTTCACGTGTTTAAGGCACTTAAATGAGGGAAAAGATTGGCACACGCGTTTAAGTGCCTTTCCCAAAGCAATCAGGCGTCTTGGCTGGCAAATTCAGGCCAATTTCCGAAGAAATCACATGCCCATCGCTACCCAATGACCGGGTTTGGGAGCACCAGAATTTATTTTTGACAAACTACCGATTTGTTGCCAAATTGCTACAAATCGACCGATTTCCAAGATGAGACATCGCGCAAATGGCTCAAAACGTGTCGGGGTCGCACCATTGCGGGATCTATTTCCCAAACGCCAGAACACTACCCTTGGCGGCAAGCACGATGATGGACCGATATTTTTTTGGGCGACGGCACAGAGGGGGCAAAGGTGGTGAAGGTGGTGAAGGTGGTGAAGGTGGTGAAGGTGGTAATCGCGACGAAAAAATGGGCAGCAATTGGGGCGCAAAATTTGACGCAGAACGCGCCAAACGCTGCTTCCACCAAATCCAGAAACACCACGTTTACAGCCTTCAACCGGCCCAGTTGGCGAGACAGTCAGAGCTGCGACGCGTCAGTAAACAGCCCTACAGTTCTGGTGTCGACGGGGAACAAAGGCGGTGAAGGTGGTCGCCGTCAACCAATGGCCCCGAGAATGGCCCCTACCTCACTGCGTCCAAACGTGAAGCGCGCATTCGGTGAATTGCTGAGTACAGGTTCCGCCCAAGGCCACGCTCGCCTCAGCAGACCGCATCCACCTACCTATTTGTACGCAATCGTGATGGCAGGCACCTGCTTAACCCCTGGTTGCTTGCCAATGAAGTCACGAAAAAAATCCACCAACTTCTTCTCGCAGACGGCACGAATTGGTTCCTCTTGCGCCATGGCCAATCCATGCTTCAGCGCCACCGCAGGCAGCCGTTGATGAATTTCAATAATTGCCACCTTCTCATCCGCCCATAAACCCTTGTTCGGGATTTCATATTTCAATGGAGTTACCGCTGGCGATGCCACAAGTATTGGCTTGCCGATTTTTATTTCAATTCCAGCTGGGGTTGCTAGAACCTCAAAGCTGTCGGGTTTTAGGTCAAAACCGAATGAGTATTCAACTGAGTAGTTGACGATTACGGTCGCATTTGATTTAAGGCCAAATCGACCCGCCTGAAGATTTTCAACCACGTCATAGTCGCGTACCACCTTGGCCGCCAAGAATTTTGCTTGAGCAGTAACGACTTGTTTTCCGGCCACAATGTAGTCAGCATATTTTGTATAGCCAAGCAATTTATCCTTGATTGAAGTCACGACCGCTTCAGCCTCCATGGCTCTGGATTGAAACCTGTTTTCGAGTGCCATGTAAGTGCCAAACGCACCAATTGCAGCGGCACCGACAATTGCAGTAATTTTGTTTTTCATTTGTCCCATTCATAAAATCCAATTTGCCTGGTACGTGGAGCTTAACTGCATCACCTTGGATGTATTGAAGGGTGGTGGGAGGGGCAGTAAAAGGCTGAAAAGCTGGAAACCTGAAAAGCTGATGATCTGGCAGACCCCCCTCAGGTTCCCAGAAATTCAGAATTTCAGGTTTCGCGGCCTCCCCCAACTGCCTCTACCGTTTCGCCGTCAGTCAATGGCCCCAAGGATGGCCCTGACCTCAGTGTGTCCAAACATGAAGTCCCGCAACCAGTGATACTGCTGGGCGCACGTCGCGGCAAAGTCACCTTCAGAAAACGACAAGTGGCTATAGGCATACAAGCAGGCGGTGATTCCCAATGCATCTGCTGACAGGTGGCCCGAAAAACCATTGTTGGCGTTGACTTTAAATATGGCGTCTGCTCGTGGTGCCATGTAGAACCCGCCATTGCTCACAGCGTAGAACATCCAGTAACCACCGTTGTATGTGGGTGCCGCCAATTGCTCAGCAAAGCGAAACACTGTGGGCTCCAGTTTCAGCACGTAGCTAATGCCAAAAAGCTTGTCCACGAAATCCATGCGTTGGGCTTCAGGTACGAGATTGCTTGTGATGGTGTCAGTCATGGTGATATTCCAATCGAAAAAAATATATGGTGTTGACCACCACCCGGACACGCTTACGCCCACTGCGAATTGCAGCTTGCGAAACATGACCGGGGGGGATTGAGAAAGAAGTGGAAAGAAACGAGAGGGGTGTGATGCAGGGGGAAAATATCAGTGAACAATAACGTTCATGTCATAGCCCCAATCATCTTCAGCCTCAGAGCCAGCCAGGTGACAAGCCTGTGCATTGACGGCTTCAGAATAGCCATGTTCTGGAATGTCCCAGTCAAGGACAGCGGTGACGGCATCGAGATAACGGTCTTGTATTTGCATAAAAATTCTCCTTAACGAAAACGGTTGAAAATGAAGATGACCATGCCCAAAGCGAGCGCGACCAACGAGGGAAGGGGATATCGGAATGTCAGAAGAGCCACTGCGGCAATGCCCATCCAGCGGGTGTTGTTGAACATCAAGCCCAATAGGCTGACGGCGACGAGGGTTGAGACGAGGGGAGCCATTGGTCTCCTATGGCAATGAAGAAAACTTTGGGCCGGTATTGGGCCGGTATTGGCGGGGTGAAAAAAGTCGTCACGAAAAACTTGTTACGTTTCAAGCACTTACAGACGTAAAAACTGAGAGGACGCCGGATTACTACTCGCTGGGTGAGCGTTAGGCCTTTTTTGGCTTGCCTTTGAGCGTCAATGTCTTGCTGACGTCAGTAGCATTGGCCGTGGCAGCCATACCCAATTCCGGTGCCGATGCCAGCAATGCGTTGACCTCGGCAATGAACTCTTTGGGCGAACCCAATTCGTAACAGCGCTGGTTGGTGGTCGATGGACGCACCAAGCCAATGTCCTTGAGCACCGCCAGCAGGAACCCCGGTGAGTTTGTGGACTTGCTGGGATAGATGGAACGGAACGTGGTCGAGCTAATGTCCTTGCCGTGGGGTTGCTTGTCGAGTACCGCCTGGATGCTTTGCTGCGCCACCCAATCGTTGTTCCAGAAGCCCCCGCCATCGTTGGCGATAACTTGGAACTGAATTTCCGACAGGGCGTTGCAGCCGATGTTGTAGGTCAGGGTGGACTTGCCTGACAGGGAAGGGCAGGTGGCGGTTTTGAGGATGCGTATGGGATCGATTTCTGTGTTCATGACGAACTCCTTTGTGTGAATGAAATGGATGGGTAAGTGATCGAGGCCAAAGTGGCTTCTTTCAAATAAGATGGCTGAAAAGGCGCAACCAAAATAGGGCTGGCAGTGGGGGCAGGGGAGGCAGAACGACCGGCAGCAGCTATGCGCGAATGAACCACCACAAGAAGGAAAGAATCACGGCCCAGATCGCGACATAGATGGCCATGAAGATGGCAGCGCCAACGAGCATGACGCCCAGCCACAGCAGTCCAGCCGGTGCGATCAATCCCAGCAAACCACCAATGAGTAGCCCACTGAGACCGTTGCCAGATAAACCGAAGCCACCACAGACGATCGCGCTAATGACAATGGGAATTCGTAGCTTGCGGAAATAGCTTTGGATGTCGGTGATGCCAAATCGCTCCAGCATTGCCATGTAAGCCATATTCACTGCCGCTTGGTGGTGGGCACCCCAAATGGGCAAGACCTGACTTGGATGAAGTTTTCCTTTGGTGCGAGAACCACTTTTCCGGTATGCCATGTTCAGACTGCCGCTGCATAGAGTTGGCACATCGCAAGCAGGTCGGGAATGTCTATTGCCTTGGGGATGAATACCTCAATGCCATAGCCGTCGTCGCTGATGATGAACACCATCTCAAACCAATTGGCGTGTTCGTCCAGCACCTCAAACGATTGCGTATAGCCGGGTTGGTCAAAGCGGATGCCACTCCACTTATTAGCCAGGATGTCAAAACCAATCTGCGTATTGATGGTGGCAATACTGTCGCCGGGTTCGACGATGAGGAAGTAGCCAAGTTCGTTGGGATCGTATGGACTGTCGGGGCTGAGATCACTGATCGTTTTATCAATACAGGTGCGTAGCTCAATATTTTTGATGGTGGCGGTGTCGGCAGGGGAACGAATGATTTGCATGGGTAGCTCCTTTCAATAGGCAAAAAAAAAAGCACCCAGGGATTTCTCCGAGGGTGCTGCGGTTGGGCCAAATAAGGCATGCCCAGGCCTACGACGTTGTCAGTTTTTTGCTCACACAATGTCGTCAACTAGGCTTGTTATATTGGGATGCGGAAACAGAAAAGCCCCGAGACCGCGAGGGTCAGGGGGCTTGGCAGGGTGACGGTTCAACCCTTGCCGGTGTGGCGTCAGTTACGAGGATGAATAGGGATGGTCAGTGGGGTGGTAATGGTTTAGGGTGGTTCGGTTATGCCTGTGCCTTGTATCGTTTCGACAAAGCGTAAAAGCCAATGGCAATCAATATCAGCGTCATGAAACTGAGGGCACCAGACAGCAATTTGATCCATACGGACATGGCACCCAATTTGAAAAGTGCTGTGGCGACGGCAGCTACGGCGATGAATGGCAAGAACATGAAGACTCCTTTGGGTTGGTTGACATGGAAATGAAAAAAGCGCCACAGGGATTGCTCCGAGGGCGCTTTGCGGGTAGGTGTGGGCTTAATCTATGAGTGCATGGAAGCCGTCAGGTTAGCAACTTCTACTGCTCAGTTGCTAGGCATTATTAGTTTATCCAGAGCAGCCTTCATATCAGCTTGACTCTTACGAATCTGCTGCTCGAATTCCGCTTGAGCGCGAACCATCGCAGCCTTACTCTCAGCTTCAATGCGCATTTCTCTTTGATGATCAGTTTCTAAGTAGCCCACCCTTTGAAGGGCTAACATACTAAGTGGAAACTGAGACTGAGCAGCAATATATGGCATCGCTGTAATTTGATCGACGTTAACAAAAGTCTCTGCAAACCCAAAGGATAGTTTTTGGACTATGGCTGAGCGGTGATAGTCTGAACCGCTTACGACGTGTACAAGACCAAAGAAAGCAAAAAAGGAGGCGACCATAAGCATAGAAACTGAGAGCCAAAACTTTTTGCTCTGTGGCCATGACTTAACGATGCCAATCAATAAAAACCAATCGATCATTGAAATACCTCATTTGTTCTAAATTAAATATTCACTTATATGGCTTTTCAGGATTTTTCAATTTCAAGAAATCCTTTAGTGCTCACCCGTTTCTTACTTCAACATGATTTAATTCAGGCGTAGTAGCTTTCACTTATACCTTTACTGCGAAGACGACAACATTGCGTCGTTGCTAGCTACCGGGGCGGCATTGGCTATGCTGGCGGTGACTGTGACCGCAGCGGCGCTACTGCCTGTTGTGCCGTCGTTAATGATCGTGCATCACGCATATGCTGTTTAAGATTACGAACTTTCATTTCACAAACCTCACACTCTTGTTTATCACCCCTTGAAACATGAGGTTCTGCCTCTAATGTTTCGAAGTTATGATTACGCTCATTTCGATCGTCACGGGGCTAACGATCCTTTACATGCTCACCCATTTTTTCCTTTAGTTTTTGTTTGCTTGCCGATCAATTTTAAAGAGCTCATCTGTAGTGAAGTTACAATTAGGTGTAGCTCCTAGATACTCCCACTTATCATTATGGTTATACATAAATGCAATTTTCATACCTGTATAACCACCAAAACCACCCTTAGCGTTAAAGTAAACACAGGCATGACTTGCATCTACATACTCGACCGGCCCCCATTGAACTGAATTGGGGTCTTTTAGATTACTTATAAAGCTTGCTCTCACTTCATTGTCACGAATATCTTCTGCTGCACAGAAGAAAGAAGCAAGAAGAAGACTCAAGAGCACAATAATAGTTTTCATATTTTTACCTTTGGGATTAAGTTAAGAAAGTAGGGCCAGAGCTATCCCAGCTGGCCCAGAACTGGTTCAGGCGTCACCCAAGTGACGACCGGATACATGTACGATATCTTTACGATGCGCGCGGCAACAGCTGCTTTCTTGCCCCACGCTGCCGAGAAGGCTGGGTGCAGTGCTGCCTGCGGGCTTGGAAGTAAGCGTCCAAGCTTAGGTCAAGGATTTACCTGCGGCAGCAGAACTTGTACTGGCATCCAGAGTGACTGTCGTGCCAGTAACGACGTTCTGCGCTGCACCTGCATTTGCCAAAGGCGCTGCGGGCGTTAATACACCGCCGCCGCACGCTGCAACAATCAGGCCGCAGCCGATTGCCAATACAACTTTCCAATGCTTCATGAAACTCCCCTTTGTTAAAAATTATGTAACGAATTTCGTGACGACAATTATCACGCCTGTTACGAGACTCGTGACATGTTTCGTATTGCTTCACGCCCGTCCTCAATCGTTGGAAAACGAATCAAGGATTTGCGCGAAGAACTTGGGTTATCCCAGGAAAAGGTCGGTGTAGCGATCGGTATTGACGAGTCCAGCAGTCGTGCCCGGATCAGTCGCTACGAACTTGGCGTGCATGAGCCACCGCTGCCAACGGCGAGACTCATAGCTGATGCCCTTGGGGCACCCCTGACATATCTTTACTGCGAAGATGACAACATTGCTTCATTGTTGCTGACGCTGCACCGGCTCGGTTCAAAGGAACGAGAGCAGAAGGTTCGGGAGTTCATGGGGCAGTTGGTGGCAGGCTGATCACTAGATTGAGTGAAACGGCACCGAGTCTGGTTGTGCCGCTTGAACCGCCTTCAACGTAATAGACATTTCCGCCCTAATACGCCAGCGCCACAGAACTCTTGAAGGAGCATGGTCTCGTCAAGATTGTCACGTTGCAGTCAAGCGTTGAGCAGGCCCAAACTATCGGTACTCATCTCAAGTGGAATTTTCCGTATATGCGACCGAAATTACATCCAAATGGACTGATTGACTACATCCCGTATTCGACGAACCCAAACATCTCCGATCAGTGGAATTGCATCTAACTCGTCATCCGTCGCTTGCGCCAATGCTCCGATTGTTTCGAATCCACTTGTTTCGAGTCGGTGGATTTTGTCTTCAGTCAAGCCATAGGGATAAGTATTGGACTTTTCCAACTTTTGGACGGGAAGAGTAAATACCGTTAGATCATTGGCTGCAACGAGGTTCGGCATCACAACATTAATAACATTGCTTGTTCCAGAAAGAAATAGAACTTCGTTATGATCGTTTAGCCAAGAGTTCACGAGCACATTTGACAGTTGCTTTGTTTTTGTTCGTTCAAGCAGTGTAGCCAGATTGAGACTATATCTAGGTCCTCGACCTCCGCCAGGTACAGCTCGCGAAGCCTCTCTCTTAGAAATAAAACCTAGATACTCAAGTATCTCAATCGGCTTAGCGATCGACTGACAAATCTCTCTCTTAATAACTATTGAAGCAGTCCCAGATACACCAGCAAAATCGAAAAGCTGCTCAGCAAGAGTTTGACATACGTCAGCCATTGGCTCATAGATCCCCAACTTTGGCCGGACTTCATCGAGCAAAGGCCAAAAATAATCACCCGCCATTGTCATTAATAGCGCCCTAAGTGAGGGGATTCCCTCAAACTTACCTTGTTCTTGCAGCTTGTCGGAAGCAATAATGAATGCGCGCATATTTCCCAGCACAGCCCGTGCAATAAATCCAACAACTTCCGTCGCAGTTAGGCTACTAAACGCTCCCAACGATAGAGATAAAGTGGGGTTTCGTTTATTTAGTACCTGGAAGAAAAACTCATTGAAATTTGGGGCTCTTTCGTCTTTCGATATATCGAGTACCGTTGCGTCGTTGTAGACATCAAACCGGACTCCAAATTTTGTCACTCCAGGATAAATCGATGCCTTGCAGCTGACATCAGACGAGGAAAGCATACGAAATGAGTCAAAAAACTCATCTAACGAGGACTCTCTGCCGATATGAGCGGCGTCGTCAAACAATAGAACAATTCGACGACCGGATGAGCGTGCGAGATCAGAAAGGGCGTCTTTAAGTGATTCAATGGATAAGCATACTGGGAAATCACGTCCAAAACTAGCTCGCAAATTTTTTGAAATTTCAATAGATGTTAGTTTTGCAAAGTGTGTTAGATATTCGACGCCAGTCGTACGAAGCAATGGCAAATACCGCAGACTTACATAAACTCCAATCGATGTATTTGAGTTTGAAATGCGACGTGTCGCCTCTAGCATCAATGCACTTTTCCCTGCACCGCGCCCCCCCCGGATTAGTACAGGCCCATGAGCCATCAGCGCACGGATCAAGCGTTCGTCATGTTCAACGAAGAGGTGATACCGTTCAAACTCATTTGGCGGACAATCCTCTGCGGCAAGAAATATGTTGTCAATATTCATTATTCAATCGCTTCAAAATACACCGAATTCATTCTCTATTTTTTTTAGCCATTCAACTATTAGGTTCGGATCATGTCTATGCCGGACAGTTGTGGAGCAGCAAAGTGATGCCGCACAAAATGAAATATTTTTAATTGCTTTTCCTGCATATGTTCTACAGTCGTCGCTATTCAATATTGATCTTCTTCGATCAACCCACTCGCTGTGCACACCTTTTGAGAAGAAAGAAAAACTACCATTTAATTGACCAGCAATTTTTCGAGCAAATTCATCCGGATCTATTTTTAGAAACTCTAGCTGCCAAGCGGTACCGGTCGATTGAGATGTTAAGAAAGTCTGTAACTCCTCAACCGCAGGCTTCCAAATAACACTGGAACAAAGTGCTGAAAAGAGTGCTCTGTCCAATTTGCTAGGATCGCAATCCTTTAATGTAATGTCCGATTTTTCCTGTTCTTTGGAAAGGATATCTCCACTCCATTGAACGGCGAGCAAATTCCTTTTGGCAAGTTGATATGAGGCGCTCTTCTGCAGTTCCCTCAGCGCAAGAACCCGCAATGGATCAACGCGTAATAACAATGCCGTTGTGGAGCTTTCAAGAAAACGTCTGGAGTAGGCTGAAACGCTTACACCATCGCCAACGCTAAAGCTCAACGCCTTCCAATGTGATAAGGCATAGCAGGCGCGACTTAAACTATTTCGCAACGCAAGTCCGGGTGAAACTCCGTCTATTGAATTTCCAATAATAGGGTCACAAAGCAGTCGGCACAATGCCTTAGATGGGCCGGTCGGGATTAGTGGCATCTTCGTTGCGGATTTTGAAATAAACTGATTAGAACACTTACAAATACCTAAGTTCTTAAGTCGTTTTTTGTTTTCCGGCCCCTCGATTTGGGCCCGACCTAGGGAAACTCACGCCTTCTTTTTAACCTTGGTAGCCGCCGCAGGGGCATTGCTGTCGGCTTCAAGGGTACGGTTGCCCACAATTTGGCTGCAGCGTCGGTGAATTTCGGAATCGACTCGACGGTCATTTGGAATTACGGTGTAGCCGAGTGTTCGCAATCTTCCCACGGCAAGACATTGCATCCACAGTGCGGCACTTCAATGGTGGACTTGGTGGTGGGTCCCATGGACTGATTGATTGGGACCTTTGGGGTGCTCTTTGTCGGTCGTATCACCCCTCCATCCGTCTCGTTTTCAGTGGCCGCTTCCAGATTGGGGATCCACCGCAAAAACGGAGTGAGGTCTGCGACGTCAGCGATATACCAAAGTTTTTTGGTTGAGTCCCAACGGGCTCCCAGTGCCTTCACGGCTTCTTTTTCAGCGAAGGGCGTTACTAAATTGATTCTCATACCGTGAATTATCGACATGGCCCGTGCGCCCAGCCCCTATCCTGTCCATCATTCACCAATTTCAAACTGGCTCCTCGACCTGAGATGCTTACACCTTCTTTTTAGCCTTGGCAGACGCCGCAGGGGCATTGCTGTCAGCTTCAAGGGTAGCGTCTGAGCCTTCCTTCAATACTTCTTCAAACTCAGCTAACTCTTCACCAATGGAAGCGTATTTTTTGGACTTGGCTTTGTTGTCGATCCATTTGAGTAC
>JGI24143J45723_1001048_pt1 | contig 13651 bp, 11 predicted proteins | sample BarGraIncu00432A_FD_45723 | JGI IMG/M metagenome (IMG submission 45723)
TGGTAACTGACGAATTATTAAAAGCAATACCCGCTTCTAATGCTCCCAATGACATTTGAAATCTTCCTTCAACATCATTGCCATTTTTATATACCTTTTCAAGGTTGGCATAAATACGTTTTATGGCTGATAATGCAAAGTTATCAGACATAGGTTGTGCACATCTGGACGTATAAGCCTCAATTGCATGGCATAAAGCATCTATACCAGTAGCCACCGTTACGTTAGGGGGACTCGTTAATGTGAATTCAGGATCAACGATTGCTAATTTAGGTAGTACTCCAGGTCCTTTTAATAGCATTTTTATATTTTTTTCAGTATCCGTGATAATTGTAAATTGAGTAACCTCTGAGCCTGTCCCTGCTGTTGTGGGGATAGCAACCAAATATGGAATTTCTGTATCTATTACTTTTGTAACATAATCACTTATTTTACCCTTATTCACAGCCATAACACCAATCGCTTTTGCAGCATCAATGGGGCTCCCTCCACCTAAAGCAATAATAAAATCACAAGCACTCTTTTTAAAAACCACCACGCCTTGCTCAACAATTTTATCTGTTGGCTCACTATTGACCTCATCATATACAATGTATGATATGCTACTTTCATCCAATATCTTAGTCAATCTAGCAACATTACCAATTTTAATCATGACACCATCTGTAACAATGAGTGCCTTACTTTTGTGATCTCTTATATGCAGACCCAGTTCCTTAATCGCACCTATGCCAGATAAAATCTTTGGGGGCATTAAAAAAGTTTTATTCATTATATTTCCTCCGCATGTAGTTTTTTTGATTATTTTATGGTATTATTATGATAATTTAATGGTTAACTTATGGTTATAAGTTACTATAATTATAAATTTTTGTCAATATGTTTCTTGCTTTTTATAAGCTAAATAATTTTCGAATTATCGTTGAGCATATTTCCCCTTGTCTTTATAACATTTTATTCTTATAATATGTGTACACCTACTGTTATAGGCTAAGCCTCATGACAACTAGAATTGGATTTCCTCATCATTACAAATATTATTTTTTAAAAATTGGATGTTGATAATATTGAAAATTAATAGGTTAAATAAAATCGAACAGCATATCCAGAATGTTGGAAGTATATCTCTAGATAAATTATGTGATACGTTTAAGGTGTCCAAAAATACCATCAGGCGTGATATAGCAGAACTTGAATTACGAGGTTCCATAAAGAAAGTCTATGGTGGCATTATCAACAATCGAAAAGACGGTGTTGAACCTTTTGAGTCTAGGGAAATAAAAAATCAAGATGAAAAGAAAGTCATCGCTGAATTAGCGTCTGAAATTGTAGAAGATGGTGATGTAATTTTCATAGATTCAGGCACCACATGCATGCATATGCTACCCTTTTTGGCAAAGAAAACTAATCTCACGATCATCACCTATAATTTGAATGTAATTATGGCCGCCATTCCATATACTAATCTCACTATCATTTCTACCGGCGGAGTACTTTATCGTGCTACAAACTCCTTTACCGGGGCTAGTGTCATTGAATTTCTAAAGAATTTTAACATTTCCAAATCATTTTTAGCCTCCACCGGAGTATCCTTGTCAAGAGGCGTAACCAACACCTCACCACTTGAACATGACATTAAAAAGTATCTTATAGATAAAAGCACTGTAAATATACTATTGGTAGATCACACAAAAATTAATATTGTGTCTTTAATGACGTACTGCAAACTGGAAAATTTGGATTACTTCGTTACTGATAAAACCCCACCACAAGAATACATATCTTTTTTTAAAACGAATAACGTAACACTGTTGACCAACTTTCAAAAATAATGAGGAAAACCTAAGAAAAAGCACCCTCACATTACGTGACGGTGCTTTTTCTTTTGTGTTAACTCTATTGAATTACTCCCACTCAATGGTGGAAGGAGGTTTTGATGTGATATCGTATACAATACGATTGACACCTTTGACTTCATTGACAATCCGACGTGAAATTTGATCCAATACTTCGTAAGGCATTCTTACCCAGTCAGCAGTCATACCATCTTCACTGGAGACAATACGTAGTCCAATGGTATAGTCATAGGTACGTTCATCACCCATCACTCCTACACTTTTCATAGCAGGGAGAATGGCGAAGGATTGCCATACCTTACGATACAATCCAGCACTCTTAATTTCTTCCTGTACAATTGCATCGGCTTCCCGCAGTATGTCTAAACGTTCTTGTGTAATTTCCCCAATAATACGGATGGCAAGTCCTGGACCTGGGAAAGGTTGGCGCCAAACAATTTCTTCTGGCAAGTTGAGTTCTCTTGCCAACACCCGTACTTCATCTTTGAATAGATCACGTAAGGGTTCAACCAGGGCGAATTTCATATCCTCAGGCAAGCCACCTACATTATGATGACTCTTGATGACAGCAGCAGTATCAGTACCACTTTCAATCACATCAGGATATAATGTGCCTTGGACCAAGAAATCGATATCGCCTAATTTGTTGGCTTCGGCTTCAAATACACGAATAAACTCTTCACCAATAATTTTGCGTTTTGCTTCTGGTTCAACGACACCAGTAATCTTTGCCATGAAGCGGTCAGCTACATTGGCATAGATGAGGTTCATATTATATCCGTCGCGGAAAGTCTTAATAACCTGCTCAGACTCATTTTTACGCATAAAGCCATGGTTAACATACACACAAGTCAATTGATCACCAATGGCGCGATGTACAAGTACAGCAGCTACTGAGGAATCAATACCACCACTCATTGCACACAGTACACGCTTGTTGCCCACTTGCTTACGTATAGCGGCAATGGCATGATCCACAAAGGATCCCATATTCCAGTCGCCACTACATATGCATATATCAAACAAGAAATTCCTCAGTATTTTCATACCTTCAGGAGTATGTACGACTTCAGGATGAAACTGTACGCCATAAATTTTACGTTGGATGTTTGACATAGCAGCGACTGGAGTACCAGCCGTATGAGCCGTCACCACGAAGTTTGCAGGCGCCGTTTCAATATAGTCACCGTGACTCATCCAGACTTGGGTTTCTGTACCAAGTTCAGTAAATAAATCGGCATTATTATCAATGGTTAAATGGGTGTTGCCATATTCACGGGAGTCAGAATGTTTAACCACTCCACCCAAGGTAGCAGCAGTCAGCTGCATACCATAACAAATCCCAAACAATGGAATCTCCAGATCAAAGATCTTTGGATCACATTTAGGTGCTTTCTCCGCATATACGCTGGAAGGGCCACCGGAAAAGACAATTCCTTTAGGTTTCATTGTTGTTATTTTCTCAATAGTGGTCTTGTAAGATACAATTTCGCAGTATACACCACACTCACGAATACGTCTGGCAATCAACTGACTATATTGACCTCCAAAATCCATTATTAGAATTAATTCATTATGCTTATTCTCCATGTCGAAAATGGCCTCCCTACCTTTAAATATTAAATCTCAATATAGCACATAACATTACTTATTGTAAATACCTTTCAGTAATGTTTCTTTGCGTAGCTCGCGGCACACGCATTGTCCATCGACTGGCAACCGCCGAATCGTATCAATTATAATTCGACTAATCAGTGGTGCATCATCATAAAAAATATCTTTCAACTCTTCATGCGACCATTGTGCCACTAACCCTTCACCGTAGTTTACAACAAAGTAGAGGCCGGCATAACATGCGCCAATTTCTCTCGCCAGATAGACTTCAGGACAAATGCTCTGACCTATAATATCAGCATGNCCTTTCATCATGGCCACTTCAGCTGGACTTTCAAAATGACGNCCATCAGTATTTGCATAGATTCCTCGGGTAAAAATTCGTCCACTATATTGCTGGCGAGTGGTGAGAGCTAATGNACTGCGAATCTCAGAGCATAGTGAGTCACGCATGATCAATAGATATTTCCCATCCAGCTCTACATCTTTACGTACTGAAAAATCAAGATAATCATCAGCAATCACAAAATCGCGGGGATCGAGGAGATGGTTCGCGGTGCCAACACCACCTTCACTGATGATGCGTTTTACACCGGCTTCGCGAAATACCCAAAAAAGTTGACGAGAGGCATCTGCTCGGCTTACACCACTGCGCCAACCATGCATCTTGCAAGTTAATACCTGCTTTCCATCTACACTAAATAAAATAAAAACTGGACTTAATCCATAAGGTGTAGCGAACTGTAAATTATCATCAATAACCACTACGCCAGCATCCCCCGCCCCTAAGGGAAAGTCGCTGGAGAGGGTCCCAGAACCACCAATTACAGCATATTGAGCTTTTATATCCATGTTATCCATCCTTACTCAAATGTCTTTATTATATTGTATTGAGTATCACGTTGCGCTGGTGCATTACCTGTCGCCCGGATAAGTTCGAGCATCTTTTCAATTGACATTTGATATGATGTTCCCGCTGCCCGTACTACATTTTCCTCTAGCATAATGCTGCCTAAATCGTTAGCGCCAAAAGCTAGGGTAAGTTGCCCAATATTTTGTCCTTGTGTAACCCACGATCCTTGAATATGCTTAATATTATTAAAATAGAGTCTGGCCACTGCCAGCGTCTTTAAGTAATCCCAGGCAGAAATTTTTTCGCCACCCAGCTGTGTATTACCAGGCTGATAAGACCAAATTATAAAAGCTCTGAAGCCCCCAGTCTTCTCTTGCAAGGTGCGTACTTTCTCCATGTGTTCCATCCGCTGGGCGTAGGTTTCACCCATACCAATCACCATGGTAGCCGTAGATTCTAGTCCCACATGATGGGCGGCTTCCATGACTGAGAGCCAATCGGCAGCACTGATTTTGTTAGGACTGACTCTTTGCCGCACAGCATCTACCAATATTTCTGCCCCACCACCTGGTAGGGAATCTAGACCCGCTGCTTTCAGCTTTGCCAAGGTATCTACTACGGATAAACCGTCTTTATTAGCAATATGTAATATTTCAGCGGGGGAAAAAGAGTGTATGACAATATCAAAGTTACGTTTAATAAATTGCAGCAAATTAATATAATAGTCTAGACCCAAGGATGGATTAAGACCGCCTTGCAACATCACCTGAGTACCACCAGCCGCAATTGTTTCCTGCAACTTTTCAAAGATAAGGGCTTCAGGCAAAACATAACCTTCTGCATGTCCCACTGGACGATAAAAGGCACAAAAGCGACATGCACTGGTACATATATTCGTGTAATTAATATTACGGTCAATCACAAAGGTTACAGTGTTGCCTGGATGCATTTGTTGGCGCAGGTTATTCGCTGCCTGACCTAGTTCTAAAATATTGCCAGTGGACAACATCTCAAGTCCCTCACTGGTTGCTAATCTTTTGTTCATTTCATCACCTCTGCAAACTCAATTTCTGGGATACCCTGGATCAATCCCATAACATGTGCCAATTGATAATATGTCAGTAAAGCCTGTTTATGAGCAGGCGTAAATTCATAGTTTAATAAGTTAATGTAATTGATGAGTTGCTGGGTGTTAAATGAAGACTTGTTTACTATTGTATCAACCGCAGCGGGTAAATTAGACAAGCCATAGGTAAAAGCACCTGTCACTTGCCGATGTACCATTTTCACTAAGTCTGCATGATGAGTAGCAAATTGGCGATTGACTACCCACACGGCATAAACCATCCCAAGTCCTGTCATATTGTGCCACTCAGCGCCCAAATCATAATAATAAAAACCTGGACGCCGATGATGATATGCGTGTAGTGCATTATCACCAATAAATAACACAGCCTGGGCATTATCCAGTACACCCTCATCAAGGGACAAAGGACTAATAAAATATTCAGGATTTGCCTGATAAGCGTGATACATAATTATTTTAAGCAGTCCATGAGAAGTAGCTGACTGTGCCGTCAATGCTATACGCGCCTGCTTCAGTTCATTAATAGGATATTTAGATACCAACAAGATACTTTGCAAAGCTCCATCGGCACTAATTGAGACATCCGGTAATACTAGTAGTTTTTCACTATGCTGAGCATAAATGATGGATGACACTGGGCTAACATCCAGTTTCCCAGCTACGACCAAACGATTAAGTTCAGCTGGAATGTCAGGATGTACNTNAACAGAACTTCCATAACCACCATGCACTAATCCATAATGTAGTGGTAAACAATTTATAAAATTAATATCTCCTAAACTTGGTTTATTCATGTCTTTTCTCTCCACCTAAACATTCCAACGGGTGATAAAAAGTGTCTCTTTCTACCGCCTGATAACCTGTTTCCTCAACAAGGCTGACAATTTCTGCTTTAGTAATCCCAGTTTTGGTTGTAGCGCCAGCGGCATGAATAATCTTTTCCTCTACAACTGTACCATCCAGGTCATCGGCACCAAATGCTAATGCTAACTGAGCGATGGGCAAGGTTAACATCATCCAAAAAGCTTTTATATGGTCAAAATTATCTAAGACTAGTCTGGAAAGAGCGATCATTTTTAAATCTTCCCATGACGTTACTCGCTTGAGTTGTGTAAAACCAGTATGAGCTGGATGAAAAGGGAAAGCTACAAAGGCCTGGAAGCCGCCTGTCTGATCTTGAATTTCTCTTAGTGTTATCAAATGTTGTATCCTTTGTTCTACAGTTTCAATATGTCCATACAACATGGTCGCATTTGTTGGTAATCCTAAGCGATGAGCAGTGGTAATAACCTCAATCCACTCAGCCGTTGTGGCTTTGTTGGGGCAAATAATCTTACGCACACTGTCATCCAATATCTCCGCGCCACCACCTGGCAATGAATCAAGACCCGCTGCTTGCAGACGCACTAATACATTGTAGACAGTAAGACCGGATATTTTGGCAAAATGCACAATTTCCACGGGGGTAAAAGCTTTTAAATGTACCTTTGGCAAGATTTCTTTGACGGCCGCTACAATGTCCTCATAATAGCTAAAAGGCTTATCTGGATGTAGTGCACTCACCATATGTATTTCACTGATATAGGGTGTCTCTAGAGCCGTCTGGTGTAAAATACGAATGACATCTGCCAGTTCCAAGACATAAGCGTTCGCCTGATCAGCTGTACAACCAAAAGCACATAAGGGACAACCTGATACACAAATATTCGTCAAATTAATATGCCGATTCACATTATAGAATACATTATTCCCCGATTTTCGTTCTTTAACAATTTGGGCCAAACTGGCCAATTTTAGCAAATCATTATTGTTGTATAAAGCTACGGCCTCAGCAAAATCTAGACGTTGACCGCTATGTATCTTTTCCGAGGCAATATTTATCATATTCATTATATTCTCCGCCACCTCATCATCCTATGATGGTAGTTTATCACCATAATATGTAACTTATATTCTTTCGCGATACGCAATGATATTCCCTGCTAAATGAAGAAAAAAAGGATTGTTCTAAAACAACCCTTTTTAATGTCGCTGTATTCCATTCTCAGAGTACTTATCTAATAGTTCACTCACTGTAACAATTTTATACCCTTCAGCTTTTANTTTTTCCAATAAAATCGGAAGAGCCTCTGCCGTTTGGATTGGTGTATCAGAAGCATGCATCAGAATAATTCCACCAGGTTTTAAGCGTTTCATGACTCTTTCCACAATCACATCACGCCCTGGGTTCTTCCAGTCAAGTGAATCGATATTCCAAATAATTGTTTTATAACCCATTTCTTCCGTTACTTTTAAGGATTGTTGGCTATAATGACCATTTGGTGGACGAAGGAGTTTAGGTTCCACGCCGGTGACATCTTTGATCATAGCCTGGGATTTTTGAAGATCCTCTGTTATCCATTCCCTCGTCATATCACCATAATTTTGATGCCGGTAGCCATGACTCGCAATCTCATGCCCATCAGTTACCATTCTTTTAGCAACATCTGGGTATTTCTTCGCCCATGGTCCCATAATAAAAAAGGTTACCTTTACATCATTTTCCTTAAGTGTATCAAGAATGGATGGCGTAAATGTGTTGCCCCAGGAATGATCAAAAGTTAATGCTACAACCTTCTGTTCTGTCCGAGTGCCCGCAATCGCAATAGGTGCCCCTGAAATAAGCGCAGCTACTTGGATGTACATCGCACTAATGGCGAACAACCCTACAGCGCCATAAAATAAATGTCTCCGATTCATCAACCATGATAAATTTATAAGCATACCGTCCCCCCCTTTTTGGCACATATAGTATGTATGTATGCGCAAAGGGAAAAGAATATGAGAGGCAAAAATGTACGTCCTCTAATTAATTATAAATATCGATTTAAGGTTGTTCTTACAGCACCGACTCCAACAGTCATTTCTTTGAAATAGCCCTCAATCTTTTCTCCCAATCCAACCTTGTAAAGATCCACACCAAATATACCATCATTGGAAAGTATTGGTTTTAAAGAGTNTCCCACATATCCTCCACCCCTTAATTGGATGCCTGAGANGTGACTTCTCAGTGTTTCTAATAAAGGATCTGGACTTAAGCTCATTTCATGCCCCTGATCATCAAGGCCCATTAAATACCTGCACCAACCAGCGATAACAAGAGCGATATAGCTGAGATCTTTTGCATCTAAATCTGCTCGGTTAGTGTACGCCTTAATGGTCTCACCAAACCTTATGCCGACCTTTTGAGATGTATCTGATGCGATTCTTTGGGGAGTATCTGGTATATACCGATTTGGGAACCTCACCTCAAGAACCTCTTTGATAAAAGCTTTCGGATCCATGATTCCAGGATTCACTACAACGGGCATTCCTTCTTCATATCCTATTTTTTCAACTAATTTTTTTAATTGAGGATCTTTCATTTCGTCTGCAATCAGTGTATATCCCAACAAGCAGCCAAAAATTGCAAGCGACGTATGTAGTGGGTTCAAGCAAGTACATACCTTCATCATCTCGACCCGATCTACTGTCTGCCTGTCAGTAAAAATTACACCGGCTTGTTCCAGTGGCATACGACCATTGGGAAAATTATCTTCGATGACTAAGTACTGTGGCTTTTCTGCATTAACAAAAGGAGCAATGAAAGTATTTTTAGTTGTACAAATAATATCCATACATGCAAAGCCACTTTCATTCAATGCCTGTTTAACACTTTCCGCAGGTCTAGGTGTAATTTTATCTATCATGCTCCATGGGAATGATACTGTTTTAGGATTATTAATATANNCTANGAACTNTTCATCAACCAAACCATTTTNANNCCATTTNNGNGNAATGGTNTCAACAGCACTNTGAAGNTTATCNCCATTATGAGANCAATTNTCCATGCTGACAAAGGCAATGGGTANTTCACCATNNTTANANCGNGTGTANGCTAATGATGCAATTTTAGCCATCACATTTTTCGGCTTCTCTGGGCCATTTATCATATCTTGTTGTACATCCCCTGAATAGTTACCTGCAGCATTTTTCAAATTATAGCCTTTTTCAGTTATAGTAAAACTTGCCAGCTGCAATGATGGGTTAGAAAATATGCTTTGTAATCTCTGCCAGTCATATTCTCTCGAAGGATCTCCAACTAAGCTTTCACCTATGCTACCAATAATTTTTTTCTCTAAACTACCATTTGTATTCATAATGGCTAATAAGCCTAAATTGTCATAAGGGGTATAAATCTTTTCGATAATTTCATCATCATAGGTTTCCACTACAACAATTCCCTTATCTACTTTACCCGAATTAAGGAGTGTCTGCTGTAACATGGCAATAAATGCCCTGAAAATATTACCAGCTCCGAAATGTACCCATGTAGGATTTTCCTTTGTTAAAGCCGACATTTGCTCATAATCATAGTTCAGATTTTCGATACCTGCTTGTTCCCACATGTCAATTTTTTTTATACTTTCTTTATTTAAAATCAGCATTTGAATATCCCTCTCTTCATCTTTTATATCTTTTTATCTTTTGATTGTTGCATTCAATACTGTTAAGTCTTTATCAAAATAAATCCCGCCGTTGCTCCTGCTTCATTACAAGCTTTATTTTCATCTTACCATACTAATATATTAGATTCAAGGCATTTTACTAAAGTTACCTCTTATTTACTTTACTGATAAATCGTGAGGAAGATAAACGACAAAAACCGTCTATCAAGACGGTTTACACTGCACACTATGTATGAAGGAGACAAGGCCTCTCGAATTGGAAAAGTAGCGAACAGTTGTCCGCTACTTAGCATTCTTATGGAACCATTTGTTTGCCGAGGAATCCTGCTGCAGTTTCAGCTAACTTCACTTCCATCTCCCCCATTTGTAGTCCTGGTTGCTTAGAACAAATGATGACTGCGCCAATGGCAATGCCCTCAACTACAATAGGAGCCATGACTTCCGATGAAAACTTACACAGTTCATCTTCATCGTCACCTTCAACAATACTCCCTTTAGAACTTATGTCTTCACTAAGGTTATTCAGTAAAATTGCTTTGCGATCTTCCATCATTTTTTCTACAGCTTGCCCTAATGGCTTATTTAAAAATTCTTTTTTGGATGATCCGGCTACGGCCACTATAGCATCTCGATCTGCTATTAAAACTATATGTCCAATAGCTTCATACAGTGAATCAGCATACCCCTTGGCAAAATCACCTAGCTCTTTTACTAAGGAATATTTTTTTAAAATGACTTCACCCTCACGGTCAACATAAATTTCCAAAGGATCGCCCTCACGAATCTTGAGTGTCCGTCTGAGTTCTTTCGGTATCACTATTCTACCTAAATCATCAATTCGCCTTACAATTCCAGTCGCTTTCAACGTTATTACCTCTTTTATATTATTTTATATACGAGTGTAATGATAGTATCTATCTTACATAACATTTTTATTCACCTACATTTGCCATATAAGCAATATAATAGCGTCAGTATAATCCGATATTTGTGCGTTAACAAAAACGCAATATTAGAATATCTTAATTATTGAATTTTTCTGGTATAACTTGTTGTCGAAATTCATCCCAGCCTAAATGATCAATGGTTTGCCCAAGGTGTTCCTTGTTTTTCCCTTGCTTACTGTAATATGCCAGTATCAAACGTATAATGGGTGGGATCTCCCCGGCAGGAATTTCTTCGGCGCGCATCATTTTTTCCCTAATCAATGATAAGAGGTCCTTATATAATAGTAGCCCCCCTTTGAGGGTCTACTNTTATATAAGGACCTCTTGAATTAACTAATTAAAACCATTGACTTGAGCGTCTTTTAACTGCTAGGTTGTTAGTTAGCTTGCTTAAGTGAACTTTTCAAATCCTCTTCTGGTGTACTAATCGGTTTTATATCAAATGTATCAACTAAATACTGTAGCACATTTGGAGATATAAAGGCTGGTAAACTAGGCCCTAAGTACATCCCTTTTATACCAAGTGATAATAGTGCTAATAAATCTGCAACTGCTTTTTGCTCATACCAAGAAAGAACAATAGTAAGTGGCAGAGAATTTACATCGGTATCAAAGGCATCTGCCAGGGCTGTAGCTATTTTTACGGCTGAATAGGCATCATTACATTGGCCGATATCTAACAATCTTGGTAATCCAGCAACTGTTCCAAAATCCAATTTATTGAATCTGTACTTACCACAAGCGAGTGTGAGAATGATACAATCCTCTGGAACCATTCCAGCAAACTCAGTATAATAATTTCTTCCTGGGCGAGCTCCATCACAACCACCGATTAAGAAGAAATGTCTTAACTTTCNTTCTTTAACTGCATTGACGATAGTATCNGCATGGGATAATGTGGCATGATGTCCAAATCCAACTAAAATTTCTTTTATTTCTTCATCTTCTTTAAATCCGCCAAGTTCTAGTGCTTTATTGATCATTTCACTAAAATCTTTTGTTCCATCGGCATTAACTGGGATATTTTGCACTCCGTCCCAACCAACAACATTAGTCGTAAATATTCGATCCTTATATGTTTCTCTTGGTCGCATTAAACAGTTGGTTGTCATTAAAATACATCCTGGTATTTCATCAAACTCTTTCTGTTGATTTTGCCAAGCAGTTCCATAATTACCTACTAAATGTTTGTATTTATTTAAAGCTGGATATCCATGTGCTGGTAGCATTTCACCNTGAGTATAAATATTAATNCCCTTATCTTTCGTTTGCTCAAGGAGCATTTCTAAATCTTTTAAATCATGACCTGATACAATGATAAATGAACCTTTCTTNGGGTTGACATTTACTTTTTGAGGAGCAGGATGTTCATATGTTGTAGTATTTGCATCATCAAGTACCTTCATTACTTCTACACTCATATTCCCAGCTCTCATTGTCATACGTATCATATCCTCAAGGGTTAAACTGTCATTTGTCGTAGATTCTAATGCTTGGAAATAAAAGTTGTCGACTTGATCACTATTATAATCTAAAAACCTTGCTTGGTGAGCATAAGCACTGATGCCTTTTAAGCCAAATAAAATTGTTGATCGTAAGGAACGAATATCAGCATCGAGATCTTGATCATACATAATTCCAGCTTTGACTGCATCTTTTAACATGCCTTCTTTTGTATCACTTGCATTAGAAGTCGCAGCCTCTGGGTATTGTCTTTGTGGTGCTTGATGTCTTATTGCTTCTTTTATCTTTTGTGATTTCTTTATTAATTCCACATGATTCTCAACATCAAAATTTACATTTGTTAATGTTGTAAACAAGCTATTCTCTACAAAACTTACAATTTTTTTATCAATCATTTTCCCTTGTTCAATGAGTGATTTTGCATAGCAAGAAATTCCTTTTAACTGATACAGTAATAGATCCTGCAAATTTGCGATTTCAGGTGTTTTCCCACAAACACCACCTTTTGTACAACCCTTTCCGCCAAATGTTTGTTCACACTGATAACAGAACATTGAATTTTCCATTTCAATCACTCCTCTTATAAGTAATTTATTGCAATTACTCTATCTCGTTGCACATTCATAATACACCGATATCATATTGTTCCTTACAAATACCTTTTTATACTCTTATATGCTCTATCATCACCCATGACATCTATTTCAATAGACATGGTTATCGCTGTTGTGAAAGAAGATCCCCTTCTCATTCCGATGAAAAGATACCAGATACCAAATTGATCGCAATTTCCGATATAGGATAAATCGGTTAAAAGAAAAGCGCAAACAGCCATCCATTACGGACGGCTCGCGTTTTCCTTGAAAGAAAAAATTATATTTCAAGGGCATTTTATTATAAATTCACTTAGTAAACCTAAACGCGAAAATGGCTGACTGCTTCCTGAAGATTTTGAGCCATATTGGCAAGACTTTGGCTAGAAGAAGCAATTTCTTCCATAGATGCCGATTGTTCCTCTGTGGCTGCTGATACCGTCTGTGCTTCCCCTGAAGCATTCTTGCTGAGGTCACTGATTTCTTTAACGGAGGATACAATCTGCTGACTACCACTTTCCATCTGCTGAACTGAATCAGAAATTTCTTTCACTTGATTAGATACTTCTGTTACTAAAGCCTCTATTTCCTCAAATGCATGTCCAGCAGTAGTCACAACCTCTGTTCCGATTTTAACTTCACGTGTACCTTCACTCATAGCAACAACTGCTTTATCTGTTTCACCTTGAATTTCACTAATTAACGTAGCGATCTTCTTAGCCGCATCTTGTGATTGTTCCGCAAGTTTTC
>JGI24143J45723_1001052_pt1 | contig 13638 bp, 11 predicted proteins | sample BarGraIncu00432A_FD_45723 | JGI IMG/M metagenome (IMG submission 45723)
CTTGAGTTCATCGAGTGCGATCGTTGTTTGGCCCTGTTCAAAATAGCCCACCGCGAGTTCCAGCCGAATGCGAGCGCGCCTGCGGGCGTCCGGCTCGTCCGAAGCAGTCATCATCTCGACCCCAATGCCTGTTTGGCCGACACCCGCCACTTTTGAAGCGCAGCCCGAAATAACGGCCAATCCAGCAACAAGCAGACAAACGCAGAACAAGCGTTTGCCAATTTGAATCCATCCTGCTTTATTCATCGTCATGCTTCAATTCTCCTTGACCTACTTGCCAATTGCCGAAACGGGTTGGAGCATGAAGGTACGCTGGCGCGCGATGCGTTCTCCGACACGGGTACGGTCTTTCACTTCACCGGCCAGTTGACCGCATGCAGCGTCGATGTCATCGCCGCGCGTCTTGCGTATGGTGGTGACGATGCCTGCATCGCTCAGAATTTTGGCAAAAGCCTGAACGCGTTCTGGCGCCGATCGAGTCAAACCAGATGCAGGGAAAGGGTTAAAGGGAATCAAATTGAACTTGCACCAAACACCGCCGCTTGAATAATGTCGAACCAGACTGAGCAACTGCTGCGCATGCTCTGGCTGGTCGTTCACATCCTCCAGCATGCAATATTCGAACGTAATAAAGTCGCGCGGCGCGTGGACGAGATAACGATTGCAAGCGTCCAACAACTCGGCCAGCGAGTATTTTTTATTGAGTGGCACCAAGTCGTCGCGCAAAGCGTCATTGGGCGCATGCAAAGACACGGCCAGAGCCACCGGACAGTCCCGCGCCAAACGGTCCATCATGGGGACAACACCCGAGGTGGAAACCGTCACCCGCCGACGTGACAAACCATAGCCATGATCATCCAGCATGGCGCGCAATGCCGGCACCAATTCGGCGTAATTCTGCAGGGGTTCGCCCATCCCCATCATCACGACATTCGAGATAACCCGTTCATCACGCTGCAGGTGCTTGCGCAANAAATGCTCTGCANACCACAGTTGAGCAATGATTTCACCGGTTTTAAGGTTCCGGCTGAAGCCCTGGTGCCCAGTNGAACAAAAACGGCAGCCCATGGCACAACCGGCCTGCGACGAAATGCACAGGGTTCCGCGATCCTCTTCAGGAATAAAAACGGTTTCAACCGCATCGCCGCCACCGACGTCAAACAGCCACTTGATCGTACCGTCAGAAGAAATGTGTTGCGAAATCAGATCGGGCGCCTTGACCTGCGCGGAAACCTTCAGCTTCTCGCGCAAGGACTTGGCAAGATCGCTCATGTCATCAAAGTTGGATGCGCCTTTTTGATGAATCCAGCGAAACAACTGAACGGCGCGATAGCGCTTCTCACCCAGCTGTTCGCAAAAAACAGCCAAACCATCAAGGTCGTAATCAAGCAGATTGGCCGTCATCAGATCACTTATCGGGTGTACACATTCATGCTGGGAAAAAAGAAAGCAATTTCCACGGCGGCGGTTTCAGCGGCGTCAGAACCATGCACCGCATTGGCATCAATGCTGTCAGCAAAGTCAGCGCGAATNGTGCCAGGCGCTGCTTTTTTAGGGTCAGTCGCACCCATCAGATCACGNTTCTTCAGCACGGCATTCTCGCCTTCAAGCGCCTGAATCATGACCGGACCGGAGATCATGAAGTCAACCAGNTCCTTGAAAAAAGGACGATCTTTATGCACGGCGTAAAACGCTTGTGCCTCGCGAGCTGACAAATGAGCCATTTTGGCGGCGACCACTTTCAGGCCGGCAGCTTCAAAGCGGGCGTAAATTTGACCAATCACATTTTTGGCCACTGCGTCGGGCTTGATGATGGATAGAGTACGTTCGATAGTCATGATTTTTTCCTGAACTTGAAATAATATTGTGCCCACTGGGCAAAGCTTGCTATTTTAGCCTAGCGGCCCCGCCCACCGCGACGTTGACCGCCACCCGAACCACTGCCGCCGCCCCGTTGCCCCAGATCCTGCCGTTGTCGGGTAAAGCTGTCAGCCCCGATATAGCCAAAGGCCGTCTTCATTGGATCTGGTTGACTTGCGCCGGCTTGACGATCCCCCGCCTGCCCCTGTTTTTTCCGAGACTGCCCCGAGTCTTGCGAAAAACCTGCGCCACTCTTTGGCGCGCCATCCGCTGACGCGTTACGTTGACCGTTTCCTGAGTTGCGCGGACCATTGCCACGCGCGCCCCGGCGCCGGTTTCGTGACCCAGGGCCCTGCTCGGCGCCTTCACGGCGCGAAACATCTGCGCCGCCCCCAACAGTCTCATTCCCCTGCACACTGGAACTTCGCGGCCCTGCGGCCTGCATCAGTGACTTGATATCGCTCTCATCGAGTTCCATCCAAGCACCGCGTTTGAGACCGCGTGGCAGCATCATGGCGCCATAACGGATTCGGATCAATCGGCTCACCGCGTGACCGACTGCTTCAAACATGCGGCGAACCTCCCTGTTACGTCCCTCAGCGATCGTGACCCGATACCAACAGTTGGCGCCCTCACCTCCGCCCGCTTCAATCGAGCCGAATTGGGCGACTCCATCGTCCAGCTTGATGCCCTCAAGCAAGCGTTGCTTCTCGTCCTTGTTCAACGCCCCAAGCACCCGGACTGCGTATTCCCGCTCCAAACCGAAGCGGGGATGCATCAGGTTATTGGCCAACTCTCCTGAACTGGTGAACAGCAGCAAGCCCTCGGTGTTGAGATCGAGCCTCCCTACCGATTGCCACTTACCCTGAAACAATTTTGGCAATCGGCGAAACACGGTCGGGCGGTTCTGCGGATCGTCATGGGTTACCACTTCTCCGACCGGCTTGTGATACGCGATCACCCGTGCAGGCGGCGCATCAATTCGAAACCTGATCGGCTTGCCATTGACCTTCACGTGGTCGCCAAACTGAATACGCTGCCCAATATGCGCTGGTTCATTGTTGACGGTAATGCGCCCTTCCATGATCAACTGTTCCATTTCCAGTCGCGACCCCATCCCCGCCTGAGCCAGGACTTTATGCAACTTGGGCGTTTCGGCCAAGGGCGCCAGTACCCGCTTGAGAGCAATCGTGTCTGCACACTCTTCATCTGCGTCAAATTGCCCAGACACCACATCCTCAAAGCGATTTTCTGNAGCCATCGGCATTGGCTTCTGCTGACCTGTCAAGGGGGNCTGGAGTTCTCGTTCCGACTTTGATTTGTCGCCAACGCACGCCTCGGCCGTTGTCGTGACATTTGNTTCCACAATCGGCTTATCAGNTTGNNGATAAGCGTCCACTTTTGCTTCTGTTGGCGTGTCGGAGCTGTCTACAGTCATGGTTCTGTCCTGTTCAAGAAAAATAGTTCACCATCGGTACTAACTTGGCCTGTTGCGACGGACTGCACCGCAATCCCCTCGTCAGTCACGCCCACATCCAGCGTAGCCGGCATATCCAGTTCAGTTTGCACGCCAGATTCGCGCGACTGGAGCGTATCCATCACATGGGTACGCTCCTCCGGTGTGTCGAGCAAGGGCAACTGGTCAAGGGACTCAAGCCCCAAATCATCNAGAAAGTGCTTGGTCGTCGCNAAAAGTGCTGGTCGTCCAACGGTCTCCCGGTGACCAATGACCTCAATCCAGCCCCTGTCTTCAAGTTGCTTNATAAGCAAGGAATTAACCGTGACACCCCGTACGTCTTCTATNTCGCCGCGCGTTACCGGTTGCCGATAGGCAATGATGGCCAGTGTTTCCAGCGTGGCGCGGGTGTAGCGCGGCGGCTTTTCAGGGTGCAAGCGGTCGAGAAACTCCCGCATTTCAGGCCGACTNTGGAAACGCCATCCGCTCGCCACGTTGACCAATTCAACCCCGCGCTGAGCCCAGTCTTGCTGGAGTTCACGCAACAACACTTTGAGCGTGTCCAAACCCAACCGGTCGTCAAACAGCACACGCATATCGCGTAACGGCAAAGGTTGCGACGTGCAAATCAGGGCGGTTTCCAGGATGCGCTTGGCAGCCACCGTATTCATGGTCTTGTGACTCCGGCAATAGCACCNTCAAGGCGCAAAATTAGTAGGATTCATGGGGCGCAGCAGGCAGATTGACAAATCTGCCGCGCATTCCCTGGCTGCTGGCCTGGGCGTTGGTTTCTCTCACCATTATGTTTCATTGTAACTGAGGCCCCAGTTTGCCAAAGCAAGATTCANATCCACGGGCAAGCTGGCTTGAAACACCATCGGNTCCAANGTCACCGGGTGGGTAAAAGCCAGACGGCAAGCATGCAAGGCCTGCCGTTGCATACCCGCCGCGGCACGCCCCCCATACAGCACATCGGCGACCAGCGGGTGGCCGATCATTGCCATGTGAACGCGAATCTGATGGGTTCGACCTGTGTGCAAGGTGCACAGAACCCAACATCCCTGATCGCAATTCTGAAGAAGTTCAACATCTGTTCTGGCCAGTTTGCCGGGATTTCTGGCCAAATCCACCACCGCCATGCGCAAGCGGTTGCGAGGATCCCGGCCGATCGGCGCGTTGATTTCAACCCGGCGACTACCCGTCCAGGGCCCATGGGCCAACGCCACATACTGGCGGCTGACCTCGCGCGCCGCAATGGATCGTATCAAGGCATCCATCACCGGGCGTGTCCGGGCCACCACCATCAAACCGCTGGTATCTTTGTCCAGCCGATGCACAATTCCGGCGCGCGGCAAGTTCATGGCCTTCGCGTCGTGGGCCAGCAAGCCGTTGAGCAGTGTTCCGCTCCAGTTGCCGGGGGCTGGGTGAACCACCAGACCCGCCGGTTTGTTGATCACCATCAAGTGCTCATCCTCAAACACCACGTTCAGAGCCATTGCTTCCGGCTTGAACGCCTGACTTTGCGGTGTTGGTCGCAATTCAATCGTTCCGACATCTGCAGCCTTGACCCGCGTCGACGGTTTGTGAATCACGATCCCATTGATGCTAACGCCCCGCAAATCAATCAGTTGCTGCAAGTAGCTGCGCGAAAATTCCGGCACCAACTCAACCAGCGCCCGGTCAAGACGCTGTCCATGTTGGGCTGAACCGAAAAGCAGCTGACGCAATTCGGTGTCTGGCCCGGTGTCGGCACGGTCTTCGGGTTCTTCGCTATCAAGCCCGCCCGATATAATCAATTCGGTCATTTTCAAGAAAGTTGTTCCTCATGCTTCGAGCTAAATTATCGGTGGTCTGCGCTTGGTCACTGGCGGGTGCAGTATTGCTGCTGTCTGGGTGTTCATCCACGCCGCCGGATCAGACGGCTGACTGGAGTCCCAACAAGATTTACGCCGAAGCCAAGGATGAGTTGAGTTCAGGCGGTTATGACAAGGCCGTCGTGCTGTTCGAGAAGCTTGAAGGGCGTGCCGCCGGAACGCCGTTGGCGCAACAGGCACAACTGGACAAAGCGTATGCGCAGTACAAGTCTGGCGAATCGGCACAAGCCCTTGCCACCCTTGATCGCTTCATGAAACTGCATCCGGCCAGTCCGGCACTTGATTACGCCCTGTATCTCAAGGGCATCGTCAACTTCAATGACGATCTGGGTCTGTTTTCTGTCGTTACCCGTCAGGATCTGGCCGAACGGGACCAGAAGGCGTCAAAAGAATCGTTTACGTCTTTCAAGGAGTTGGTGACTCGTTTCCCGGCGTCGCGTTACGCGCCAGATGCCAGCCAGCGTATGACCTACATTGTCAACTCACTGGCTCAGTACGAGGTGCATGTGGCGCGCTATTACTATGGTCGAGGCGCCTATGTGGCTGCCATCAGCCGGGCGCAAGTCGCCGTGACCGATTACCAAGGCGTGCCTGCCGTTGAAGAAGCCTTGTTCATCATCGTCAAGTCCTATGACGCACTGGGTCTTANCCAACTCCGGGACGATGCCAAACGGGTGCTTGAAAAGAACTACCCCCAGACTGAGTACCTGACCCGTGGCTTTAAAACCAACACCGATCCTTGGTGGAAGGTCTGGTAAGCGCCTGGAGCACCTCGGTTAGCTCTTCTTCTGAACTGATTTGCCTCATCGGCGGCAGGGCTGACAGCAGTTTTTTTCCGTAGCCCATGAGAGCCAGGCGGGTATCGCAAACTACCAAAATACCACGATCAGATTCGCGCCGAATCAGGCGACCCGCACCTTGCTTGAGGGCGATAGCCGCCTCGGGCAAGGCATAGTCTTTGAACACGCTGCGTCCAGCCGCCACCAGCCGTCTGGAGCGCGCCTCCACCAGTGGATCGGTGGGTGGTGCAAAAGGAAGCTTGTCAATGACCACCATCTGTAACGCGTCGCCGGGCACATCCACACCCTCCCAAAAAGACGCTGACGCCACCAGAATACAACCCTGCCTATCGCCCTGGTCGCCCTGGCGAAAACGCTGCATCAGTTCGCGTTTCGGCTGCTGTCCCTGCACCAGAATTTCCAGAGACATTGACTCGGCAAAATTGCGCTGCAATGCCTCGCTCACGGCTTGCAGGGCGCGCAGGGTTGTTGTCAAGACCAGCGTGCGCCCACCGATCACGGACGCCGCCCGGGCCACAAAATCTGCCACTTTCGCACTGTGCCCCGGATCACTTGGTTTGGGCAAATGCCGCGGCACATACAGGGCCGCTTGCTCAGCATAGTTAAACGGACTGTCAATTTTCAGAATTTCAGCTTCAGCTAAACCGCAGGGCTCAGTAAACCAGCGCAACTGGGCGTCCGCACCCAAGGTCGCGGACGTAAATATCCAGGCGCGTTGTGAGGCATCCGCTGCTGTTGACTTGATCAGTCGCGTCTGAACCGCGTTCGCAATATCCAANGGTGACTCGACCAGCCTGAGTTGCACGCCAACATCGAGCCAGCGAACCGATTCAGGCGCACAGTCGTCTGAAAATAAAGCCAGCTTTTCAATAAAAACACTGACTCTTTCACTCAAACGAATGAGATCCGGCGCGATTTCTCGCACCGTGTCGAGGGCCAGCATGACCCGAACGCACGCCGCGTGCAGAGCGCCCAATGCATCCTGCCAGGCCGACTCATCGACCTGATCAGGCGCCGCACCCACCCAGCGCAGTTTGGCACCGGGATAGGTCTCGCCCACGACCAGTCGCAAATCGCGCGCGGCGTGCTCGGCATCGAATGCCAGGGTCTGCCAATCCAGCAATCCGCGCGCATGCTGCAGGCCATGAAACAGCAGATCGCGGGCAAAATCCAATAGCTGCCCGGTGGTCAATTGCTGACCCAGAAACTGCACGCCAGTTTCATTGAGTTGATGCGCTTCATCAAAAATAACCGTTTGCACAGACGGCAGCAACTCCGCCATACCCGATTCGCGAATCGCCAAATCAGCAAAAAATAAATGATGGTTGATAACGACCACATCGGCGGCCAAGGCCTCGCGCCGAGCCTGATTGACATGACAGTCCCGAAACTCGGGGCATTGCGAGCCCAGACAGTTGTCCCTTGATGACGTCACCACCGCAATCACGGGGGAGCGCTCATCCAGCCCTGGCAACTCAGCCAAGTCGCCACTGCGGGTGAGCTGCGCCCAAGCCTCAATTTTGGCCAAAGTCCGTGCCAGCACACGATCAGAAGGATTNGAGNCCTGCCGGGCTACGGCCAGGCGATNCAGACACAAATAGCTGCCCCGGCCTTTCAGCAGGGCGGTACGGACTGGCAGACCCAAGGCTGCCATCAAACGCGGAAGATCNCGACCAAACAATTGATCNTGCAATGTCTTGGTGGCGGTCGACAGCAGCACCCGCGTGCCACTCANCAAGGCGGGAACCAGATACGAGAACGTTTTGCCAATGCCGGTTCCCGCCTCGACCACCAGCACTCCACCGTCCTCGATCGTTCGCGCAACCGCCACGGCCATGTCGGTTTGACCCTCTCTGGGTGTGAACTCTTCGACAGTGCGCGCCAACACACCATCAGGAGCAAAGGTCTCACGCGTCAGATTTTGCAAATTCATGGGTCAGACAAGCCACTTAAGTCACAAAGCCGTCCGGCTTGCGAATGCAAGCCCCTGAAGCCAGTTGAGGCCTGGGCGCTTGCCAAAAATCAAATAGTCCGTCGGAGAAGTTGGCATGTGTTGTGTTCATAGGGTTCATGGCTTGGCCTGATAATAGCGGCCTAATAAGAATGTCTAGGGGAGCTCTCACTTTGATAATTCACCATGCCTAAAGGCTACCGTCTCACCGCATCAACCGGCATCCACAAGGGTGACCGCGATTACCAGCAGGACCAGGTTCTATTGCTGCGCCACNCGCGGGTCAGTGGCTGTGTGCTGGCCGTGCTTGCAGACGGCATGGGCGGACGCAGCGGCGGACGCAAGGCTTCCGATCAGGTCATGATGACGGCCAGGCAACTGTTTGAGCGCTACGCGCCCGAAACCGATGATGCCGTAGCCGCGTTGACACAATTGGTACAGGAGGCCCACACGGTCATCAGGCTGACCGCTGTTTCATCNGAAGAAGAACCCCACAGCACGGTGGCGGCTTTTTTGATCAATCCAGGCGGCGACTGCTACTGGGCGCACGCTGGCGATTCAAGGATTTATCACTACCGCGGCAACAAGCTGATCAAGCGCACCTTGGATCATTCCTACGTTCAGGCGCTGGTNGACCGGGGCGAACTCACCGAAGAGCAAGCCAATGTCCATCCACAATCCAATATTCTTTTGGGTTGCCTGGGNACCGAAAACGATCCGCCGGTCAGCACGCATTTCATTCCCCAACTGCACGCGGGTGACGTTCTGATGGCCTGCAGTGATGGTGTCTGGCACTACTTCACGAGTGATGAAATCGGATCGATTCTCTCCACCCTGTCAGCACGGGAAGCCACCGAGTTTTTGATCGAAAAAGCGCGCTCCCGTGGTCATGGCAGCGGCGACAACCTGTCATTGGTGGTGNTCAAGCTCGAACCGTTGGGAACCTGACTTTCAGCGGTCATTGAGCAAGAGCCAGGTCAAAGCCGAAAGCTNTTTTTTACGTCAAACAGGTGTCGACCAGACGACGCTCCAGCGCCAAAAACTCAGCCGATTGCATTTCGTTCAAGCGCGATACCGTGCGCGGAAATTCATGCAGCAGCGGCCCCTCCGAATACAACTCTTGCGGCGGTACCGCCGCTGACATGATCAGCTTGACCCGTCGGTCATACAGCACATCCACCAGCCAGGTGAAACGACGCGCTTCCGACGCCATGCGAGGTGGCATTTGGGGAACATCACTCAAAAAAACGGTGTGAAACCGGCTGGCAATTTCCAGATAGTCGTTCTGTGAGCGGGGCCCACCGCACAAAGTCTTGAAGTCAAACCAGACCAGCCCCCCCGCCCTGCGCCGCGCGTGAATTTGCCGGGCCTCAATTTGCAGCACCGGATGTTCTTCCTGCGTTTCCGCCANGCGCTCAAAGGCATCCGCCATGGCCGCATCCGCTGACGCGCCCAGAGGCACATGGTAGCAATCGAGTTGCTCCAGCATCAGGCGACGGTAATCGACGCCGTTGTCCACATTGACGACTTCGAGGTGCTGTTTGAGCAAGGCAATNGCGGGCAGAATGCGGTCGCGGTGCAGACCATTCGGGTACAAATCATCCGGCTTGAAATTTGAAGTCGTCACAAATCCGACACCGTTGCTGAACAAGGCCGCTAGCAGCCGGTGCAGGATCATGGCATCCGTGATATCGGCAATGTGAAACTCATCAAANCAAATCAGCCGGTATTTTTTCGCCATGCGCCGNGCCAGCACATCCAGAGGATTGGCCGTGCCCCGCAGCTCGGCGAGCTCACGATGCACTTCCCGCATGAACTCGTGAAAATGCAGTCTGGTCTTGCGCTTGAGCGGCACCGCGCCAAAAAAGCAGTCCATCAGAAAACTCTTGCCTCGCCCGACCCCGCCGTACAGGTAAACGCCGCGCGGAATGGCGGGGCGGTGGATCAGCTTCTTGAGGGAATTGGAGCGCTGCTCGCGAAAAGCCGTCCACTCACGGGCGCAGCGCCCCAACGCTTCCACGGCGCGCCATTGCGCTGGGTCAGCGGTGTAGCCACGGGCGGCAATCTCGGCTTTATAGGCTTGTCTGACAGTCACGAACTCAACTCTAAATTGCTATACTATTAATAGCTGTATGCGTATATAGAACGGGGGCTAGAGGCCATTTTTCTATAAATTTAGAAGTTCAGTGTGCGTTTGTTCACCGCCAGCGCCGCTTCCTTGGTGGACTCGCTCAAAGTCGGGTGGGCGTGGCAAATGCGCGCAATGTCTTCGCTGCTGGCGCGGAATTCCATCGCCACCACACATTCGGCAATCAACTCGCTGGCCATGGGGCCGACAATGTGCACGCCCAAGATTTCATCCGTGGTGGCATCGGCCAGCATTTTGACCATGCCGGTGGTGTCCCCCAAAGCGCGGGCGCGGCCATTGGCCAGAAACGGGAAAGTACCCGCTTTGTAGGCCACGCCGTCGGCTTTGAGCTGCTGCTCGGTGCGTCCCACCCAGGCAATCTCCGGGCTGGTGTAAATCACCCATGGAATGGTGTTGAAGTTGACATGACCATGCTGGCCAGCCATACGCTCAGCCACGGCCACGCCTTCTTCTTCAGCCTTGTGCGCCAGCATCGGGCCACGCACCACGTCGCCCACTGCCCACACGCCAGGCAAGTTGGTTTTGCAATCACCGTCCACCACAATCGCACCGCGTTCGTCGAGCTTCAGGCCCACCGCTTGCGGGTTCAAACCGGTGGTGTTGGGCACCCGGCCAATCGACACGATCAGCTTGTCCACGTCCAATTTTTGGGCCTCACCCTTAGCATTGGTCCAGGCGACACTGACACCTTTTTTACCCACCTTGACCTCGCCGACCGTCACGCCCAGCTCTATCTTGAGGCCCTGCTTGACAAAAGCCTTGTGCGCTTCTTTGGCAATTTGCTCATCGACCGCGCCCAGGAAAGTCGGCAGACCTTCCAGAATAGTCACNTCCGAGCCCAAACGACGCCACACCGAGCCCATTTCCAGNCCGATCACGCCAGAGCCAATCAAGCCCAGTTTCTTCGGCACGGCNGTCATTGCCAATGCGCCTTCGTTGGACAACACATGTTCTTCATCAAACGGCGCACCCGGCAGNGCNCGGGCGGTAGAACCCGTGGCCACAATGACTTGCTGNCCCATNAGNGTTTCTTCGGCAGCNCCCGCCACCTTGATNTCGTAGCCGCCCTCCACTGCTTTCACAAACGAGGCGCGGCCATGGAAGAAGCTGACCTTGTTCTTTTTGAACAGGTACAGGATGCCGTCGTTGTTTTGCTTCACCACGGCATCCTTGCGTGCCACCATCTTGNCCGCATCCATGCTCACGCCCTTGACCTCGATNCCGTGCTCGGCAAAGTGATGGCTGGCATGGTCAAAATGTTCCGACGATTGCAGCANNGCNTTGGACGGAATACAGCCCGTGTTGGTGCAGGTGCCGCCCAGCGCCGGGCCGCCCTTGCTGTTNTTCCACTCATCCACACAGGCCACGTTTTTGCCGAGTTGGGCGGCACGAATGGCAGCGATNTAGCCGCCGGGGCCAGCACCAATCACGATCANGTCAAATTGCTTGCTCATAAAAATTCCGTTCTTTGAATTGAAAACCCACCAGATTCGGGCACATGAAGTGCGCCGCTTTGGGTGGGTCGAACCAGATGGCTTAGATGTCGAACAACAGGCGGGCCGGGTCTTCCAGCGCTTCTTTCATCGCCACCAAGCCCAGCACGGCTTCACGGCCGTCGATGATGCGGTGGTCATAGCTCATGGCGAAGTAGTTCATGGGGCGCACCACCACCTGCCCGTTTTCAACAACCGCGCGGTCTTTGGTCGCGTGCACGCCCAAAATGGCCGACTGTGGCGGGTTGATGATGGGGGTAGACAGCATGGAGCCAAAGGTGCCACCATTGCTGATGGAAAAGGTGCCACCGGTCATTTCTTCCATGCCCAGCTTGCCGTCACGCGCCTTGGCGCCGTACTCCGCAATCTTTTTCTCAATGTCGGCAAAGCTCATCTGGTCGGCATTGCGCAAAATTGGCACCACCAAGCCGCGCGGTGAGCCCACAGCGATACCAATATCAAAAAAGCCGTGATAAACGATGTCGGTGCCATCCACCGACGCATTGAGCATCGGGAACTTCTTGAGGGCATGCACCGCCGCCTTGACGAAGAAACTCATGAAGCCCAGCTTCACGCCATGTTCTTTNTCAAACCGTTCCTGCATGCGCTTGCGCATGTCCATCACCGGNGCCATGTTGATTTCGTTAAAGGTCGTCAAAATGGCGTTGGTGCTTTGCGATTGAANCAGACGCTCGGCCACACGGGCACGCAAGCGACTCATCGGCACACGCTGCTCCGGGCGNCCGCTCAAGGCATCGGCGAGGCGACTGGCAGGCGCTGCGACCTGAGGCAATAAAGTCGCTGCAGCCCTTGCTGGCATTGCGGCAGCTCCTACTACTTTAGGAGCCGAAGCGGCCGCAACAGCGCTCAACACATCACCCTTGGTGACGCGGCCATCTTTGCCGGTGCCCGCCACGGAGCCTGCTGCCAGTTGGTTATCCGCCATCAGCTTGGCCGCTGCTGGCATCGGCACGCCGGCCATCGTCCCACCAGCAGCCACCGTTGCCGACGCAGTGGCAACTGGCGCGGCCACGGCAGCTTGAGCCGCTGCAGGCGCAACCGCCGCACCAGCCTTGGCTTCGGTGTCGATGCGGGCAATCAATTGCTCGGCAGCCACTGTGCCACCGTCNGCGACCAGAATCTCAACGATGACACCAGCCGACGGAGCGGGGACTTCCAGCACCACTTTGTCGGTTTCGATGTCAATCAGGATTTCATCGACGGCGACGGCGTCGCCGACTTTTTTCTTCCACTGCAGCATGGTGGCCTCCGCCACGGATTCCGACAACTGAGGCACTTTCACTTCTACGATAGCCATAATGTTTCTTTCGTTATTTATTTGGTCAGGATGGAGCCTTTGAGCTTGGCAAACGCGCCTTCAACCAGCGCTTTTTGCTGCTCCTGGTGCAGGTGTGCGTAACCCACGGCGGGTGACGCCGACGCCGCCCGACCCGAGTAGCCCAGCTTCTGACCATCAAACATGTTTTCATGGATGTAATGCTGCACAAAGAACCAGGCACCCTGGTTTTGCGGCTCATCCTGGCACCACNCAATCTCAGTCACATTGACGTACTTCTTGAGTTCGGTCGCAAAGGCTTTGTGCGGAAACGGATACAACTGCTCCACCCGCACAATGGCCACGTCATCAGCGGCCGTTTCCTCGCGCTTCTTGACCAGGTCGTAATAGACCTTGCCGGAACAAACCACCAACCGCCTGACCTTGTCGGCCTTCAGCGCTTTTTGTTCCGGAATAATGGTCTGGAAGCCACCCTTGGTGAATTCCGACAAGGGCGAGGCAGCATCCTTGGCGCGCAACAGCGACTTGGGCGTCAGGATGATCAGGGGCTTGCGGATGCTGCGCACCATCTGGCGCCGCAAAATGTGGAAAATCTGGCTCGCTGTGGTGGGCTGCACCACCTGCATGTTGGTGTCAGCACTGAGTTGCATGAAGCGCTCCAGCCGCGCCGAACTGTGCTCGGGACCCTGGCCTTCATAGCCATGCGGCAGCATCAGGGTGATGCCGTTGACGCGGCCCCACTTCACCTCGCCGGAGGC
>JGI24143J45723_1001053_pt1 | contig 13622 bp, 10 predicted proteins | sample BarGraIncu00432A_FD_45723 | JGI IMG/M metagenome (IMG submission 45723)
GAAGTCAAGGTAGATCGAGCACACCGGGCAGATAGTTCTGTTACCTGTCTCCTGTCACGCCGATGTAGGCGATCCTGCCTGCAACGTGTAGGGCAATGAGAACCTGACCAGGGCGAACGCCGCCGAGATCATCGACCAGGGCGAGCGTTGCCGCTGGGATCATCGACCAGGGGGCGGGGTCAAAATGAGCTTTCTTTCCGATAAACCTCTACCCGTGCCCAGACCCGCGAAAAGCTGGGGGAAAAGGTATATAACATTGACCTCCCTGCACTCTCAGTGGTAGAACTGTCAACGGCACCAGACGCAGGCACCGCAAAGTGTAGCCAAGGCACCACATGCACCAAGGAGGTTACAGCCACATGTTATTGTCAATCGCAGACGCAGCCCACAAGGTGGGCATTACCCGGCAAACGCTTTACAAGCTTCAGAAGGCCGGGAAGATATCCTTCGAGCAAGATTACAAAGGGAGACACAACGTGGATACAGCAGAGCTGTTCCGGTGCTTCCCTCCTGTACCGGAGGTAACAACCCCGGTTACAGATCGTTACTTGCACCTGGAGGATGACAATAGGCGGTTGCGTGACCAGGTTGCCGAGTACCGCGAGAGGGAACAGCAGCACCTGGCGCACATCAACCAACTGACTCGACTCCTGGAGCATCTCCCAGGGGGCCAGCCCGCCGATCCACCGGCAGCGACTCCACCGCGTCGCGGATTTTGGGGTAGGATTTTTGGAGGTGACAAGTGAGGCGCTACGAGATCAGCAAGCGGGAGCTGGACGGCTGGTGGAAGCTGACCATGTACCAGGATGACGAAGAGATGGGCGGGGGAGTGTTCCCGCCGACCGATGACGGCTACCAGGACGCCCAGGACACCGGGAATGATTGGGCAGGGGGTGGAGAGTGAAACGGTGTGTGACAAGCCTAGAAGTTGATTGTTTAGAAACTGCCATTAGAGTCCATGAAGTGCCCCGTGCTATCGGCTCGCATCTGTTCCGGCTCCTGAACATTTCGGGCTACTCCGCAGAAGATGTACGCGTGATAGCGCAGACCCTGTACGCTTACGTCGATGAAGAGAGGACCCCGTGACAACAAAGGATAAGAAGAACCAGCTCCCCCTATTCCAAGCCGAGGCCTCATGGTTCCATGTGTTCCGGTCGATGGTAGATAACGGAGACGTAGCCAAGCTAGGCCCGTACTCGACCACCGTTTACTTGGTCATAAAGACCTATGCGAACTACAGCACCGGCACGGCATTTCCGAGTATCGACCTCATAGTAGAGAAGTCAGGTATCAGCCGCGCTCAGGTCATCAGGGCGCTCTCTGCTCTTGAAACTGCCGGGTACATATCCAAGGCCCTGCATGGGCGGCACAACGTCTACACGCTCCGCGAGAAAGTAGAAATTAAGGGGGAGGATGGTAGGCCGGAAGCAGTCGCAACGTGGGACTACATCCCAAAGCATGTACAGGCAGCACAAGCCGAGCTGAAGAACTTCCTCCTGACCGGAAAAACTGCCGATGCCCAGATCATTCACATCGAGCGGTTGACTTTGAATATCCAGACCGGAGATAACGCAGTCATGGTCGCGCTGAACGGACTGGATAACATAAAAGACCCGGAGCTGAAGCAAGTCCTCTGCGGTCTCATACGCCGAGATCAGGAGCACAAAGCGGCAAAATAGGTTATCCACATCTGGGGCTGGAGCTAAATCTATAGTCTCTGGTAGATACCATAGCCCCCCCGAAAGGGTCTCTGGTAGATACCATAGCCCCCCCGAAAGGGTCTCTCACAGAGACCCTAAATAGATTCTTTAAGATAGAAAGTCTTTAAGATGAAAACCGGATGTTGAAAACCTGTGGACACTTGGCAACTCCCAGGGCACGCAGAAACAGTCGCGCTGACCAGGGGAACCTGGATGACAACAAGTGTGCCGCCAGGTCTCGCCCTACGGTCGAGGCGGCAAGAGGGCCGGCAATGCAGAATACGTGCCACGTATGCAGAAAAGACAGAAAAGACTTGACATTCTAATGAAACGGGTGTATAATGGTTTTACAGTCGAAACTCCCCGAAGGATTAGCCACCCCGAAGAAAGCTTCCACCCGCAGGAATCCCAGCTCTAAGCAAAATGAATGTGCCGCTCGATCCCGTTCTCTCGAACGGGGCGGGCAGGTGGTCGGCGTACCCGATCAGTGGCACCAGTGCGTACTGGCGAAGTCAAAAGCGAGCTTAGGAGGAAAACCCAACCCGTGCAGGGGTTAGTGTTCCCCAATAAACCCTCGTTTTCCCTGCATTAACACAGTAGAACCCCGATGAATCAGGTGTTATCAGCACCGCCCCGCTGTACCAATCAATTCACATATACTACGTCGATGTAGGCCACCTAACATTCTGTGAACTCAGAGGTGTGACCGGCACAATATCGCGCTAGTTTATGGTGGTTAGCGCCCCCGCGCTCTCTGTTTTAAAAGTTACATAATACAGCTCAACCAGTAAGCGGGTACTTACCATATCCCGCTATACCAATCACACCACTAACAAAAAGGAAAGCATGAAGAGTATCACCTTTCACGAAATCGCATTCACGTTGCCCATCGACGGCAACACAACCACCATCCCGGAAATCTTCCGGGACTTCTTCGGCATCGACGGCATCGACCTTGCCACTATCAAGCAGCCACTCGGCAGGAATGGGTACAGCAGGCAATATGTGCTCAAGGGCGGGCACGGCGGCGAGCTGGTGACGATCCTAGCCCAGGGCAAAGGCAGAAATTTGGAGCACACCACTAACATCACGATCCACGGCGCGGCCCTGGAGTCGGGGAGCTTCGACGTGCAGGACATTGCAATCAAGCTCCTGGACCGAGGCGGCTGGGGAGCACGCGCCCACCTCGCGCTTGACGATCACGGCGGCGTGCTGCCGTGGGAGGAGATCAAGACGTGTTGTGAGTTCGGGAACTACCGGGACCGGCTCATCACGCGCCTGTGCCGACCGAGCAAGGACCGGCAGACCGGGCAGCAGAAGGAGAACGAACCCTACCTCCTCAAGGGGGAGGGGGAGACCGTGTATCTGGGGCGGCGCAGCAGTGACACCTCGCTTGTCCTCTACAACCGGCGCGGCCCGCTCCGGTGCGAGTTACGCCTTGCCGGTCGCGGCCAGGTGACGGACTTACTGACCAGGATAGCAGCCGGTGAACCTCTCGGCCCCCTGGCTACCGGGATACTCAAGCACAACCTTGTGTTCGTGGAGCCGGGACCGCAGAGCCGAAAGGACCGCCGCCCGGTTTGCTCATGGTGGCTCACCTTCTGCGACAACGCCGAAGCCCTGGCCCTCACGCGGAAGCGGCAACCGAAACAGAGATCACCGTGGTACGTGCCAATCAGCAGCGTTGAACGCACCGAGCGGAGTATTCGGAAGAAGCTAGAAGGCCCTCGCCGAATCGAGTACCAAGCCATGTTTACTAAAATCACCTACGATTACATGTTGGGGTTCTAGCCTCGCCGGGAGGAAGCAGCACTATGATGATCTATATGCTACTTCCTACTCTTGGCTACTCCCCCTGTAATTCCGTGCACTTCCAGACAGTCAGAAAACGGTGGAAATACACACCTTCAACCTATACCCCTAGCATCTCTAGGGCAGTAACATCACACTAGAAAGGAGAATCGCACATGGTAGAAAGAAGTATCTCGGAAAGTATCGAACACATCCTTGTGAGGAACAGGGGGAATAATCCCCTACATGAAGACTTGATTAAGGTTACAAAGTCAATCACTGACTCAGTAGTGAATCTAACTGACTTATACTCTGAGTTGAAAGATAAACTCAAGGTAAAGTATGCAAGCAACGAAGAAGCACGCAGCGAGATCAAGGAGCTTGTAGCACTCATTCTCGGTATGCTTACGGTTTGCATCGAAGAGCTTACTACACCAAAGCTCACCAGGGCGGCGGCGTAATGGAACAGTCCAAAGCCCATGTGGGCGGAGTAACCAGGAAGTTTGTAGACAACGGCACCGCCAGCAGCACCAAAGCTGCCGGATACTCCTACTCACTCCCGATGACTGAGTGTAAATCCTTCATCGAGATCGACGGCGGCGAGATCATCAGCGAAGAGGACCACGCCGCAATGCTCGAAATCATCAAGCTCATGACAACCCAGCTTCAGACCATCAAGACCGCAGTCAACTAACAGGAGAACGAAAACATGATCCACCAAGTAAGAGCAGCACTCGCCCAGGCCGTGACCACTAGCGGCTCCACCTTCAGCCTCAGCAATGGCCTGACCATCACCGGGATCAACTCACCCCTCCAGCAGGTTCTGGTAACCGGGCGAGACCTCGACGGCCTGAACATCGGCGGCACGATCCGCAACCCCAGCGGCGCGGAGTTCATCGTCATGGCCTCAGCCTGGCACGGTGACGTGTGCGCCCTGACCGTGCTGCCGAAGACGGTACTGGCCTAGTAGAGACAACCTCAACCCCGGCCTCGACCAGGACGGGCACAACAACATCAATCGAGAAAGGGCCTGCCAACCAGCAGGCCCTTCTCGTATCCCAGGAGTAACAAACGTGCGTAAATTCAGAATCGGCTACAACATGATGCTAGACGGCGCTGTCGTCTTCCACACCAAGTGCGTCTTTGCCCATAGCGCCCACAATGCGAAGAGCAAAGTTTCACGCGACCTCTTTCTACGCGGCATCCTGCACGCGATCAAGCTGGAGTTCTTCACCTTCCCCGGCGTCTTCTTCATGGACCGGGACACCGCAGTGCAGCTAGAGTAACTGCTATTTTGGGGTGACCTCCAAATTTGCGTTTTAAGGCCCCTAATCCCCCCCAGGCAGGCAACCCCTTGGCCTCTGCCGCTCTTAACGGCTGGGAAGGCGTGGCGGATGCGCTGGCCCCACATCCCACGGAATGAAGAAGGCCGCACCAGGTTAAACTGGATGCGGCCTTTCCTGCGTCTGGTATCTGGGGATCATCCCGGCCTACCGACTCGTAGCTATCCCCATCCCATTCAGCACGTTTTTGACCGCTGTGGCTGTCCAATCGCCACCTCTTGCCGTCTTCACCCCCGATACCTCCAGTTGTTCCGCTATCGCTCTTAGGGTCATTTTCTGAGCGTATAACGCGGAGATCGTCGGCCCGACCTTTGCCGCATAGTCGGCTGCGATCTGCTTTGACGCTGCAGCACCTTTCGCCCTGGCTGCGTCCATGTCGGCGACACTGGCAAGGTTATTCGTGCCCAGCTTCCTACCCCTCGCCTTAGCAGCGGCAAGCCCTGCCTTAGTGTTTGCGCTGGTACGTTCACGCTCTTTCTGTGCCAGTGCGCCGTACAGGTGGACCGTGAACGAGTCGCAGCCGGGAAGGTCGCATACGGCGAAATCAACCTTGGTCTTCTGCAGGTGGGTGATGAAGTGAAGGTCACGCGATAGCCTGCACAGTTTGCCTACCAGCACCCGACCGCCGACTAGATCGGCGTGCTTAATCGCCTTTGCCAGTTCAGGCCGTGTGTCATCCTTACCGCTCTCTGCTTCGCTGTAGGACTCCACCAGCTCGCCGCCGTTTGTTGCTACGAAGTCGGCTATCATCTTCTGCTGTGCCTCAAGGCCCAGGCCGGACTTGCCCTGTTTCTTAGTGGAAACCCTAATGTAGCCGATCCATTTCTGCATGACTTCCCCTTTGTATAAAACCTCGTTGTTCGTTTAAAGCATTTATACAGGATTCGGCGGGTGAAGTCAAGGTAGATCGAGCACACCGGGCAGATAGTTCTGTTACCTGTCTCCTGTCACGCCGATGTAGGCGATCCTGCCTGCAACGTGTAGGGCAATGAGAACCTGACCAGGGCGAACGCCGCCGAGATCATCGACCAGGGCGAGCGTTGCCGCTGGGATCATCGACCAGGGGGCGGGGTCAAAATGAGCTTTCTTTCCGATAAACCTCTACCCGTGCCCAGACCCGCGAAAAGCTGGGGGAAAAGGTATATAACATTGACCTCCCTGCACTCTCAGTGGTAGAACTGTCAACGGCACCAGACGCAGGCACCGCAAAGTGTAGCCAAGGCACCACATGCACCAAGGAGGTTACAGCCACATGTTATTGTCAATCGCAGACGCAGCCCACAAGGTGGGCATTACCCGGCAAACGCTTTACAAGCTTCAGAAGGCCGGGAAGATATCCTTCGAGCAAGATTACAAAGGGAGACACAACGTGGATACAGCAGAGCTGTTCCGGTGCTTCCCTCCTGTACCGGAGGTAACAACCCCGGTTACAGATCGTTACTTGCACCTGGAGGATGACAATAGGCGGTTGCGTGACCAGGTTGCCGAGTACCGCGAGAGGGAACAGCAGCACCTGGCGCACATCAACCAACTGACTCGACTCCTGGAGCATCTCCCAGGGGGCCAGCCCGCCGATCCACCGGCAGCGACTCCACCGCGTCGCGGATTTTGGGGTAGGATTTTTGGAGGTGACAAGTGAGGCGCTACGAGATCAGCAAGCGGGAGCTGGACGGCTGGTGGAAGCTGACCATGTACCAGGATGACGAAGAGATGGGCGGGGGAGTGTTCCCGCCGACCGATGACGGCTACCAGGACGCCCAGGACACCGGGAATGATTGGGCAGGGGGTGGAGAGTGAAACGGTGTGTGACAAGCCTAGAAGTTGATTGTTTAGAAACTGCCATTAGAGTCCATGAAGTGCCCCGTGCTATCGGCTCGCATCTGTTCCGGCTCCTGAACATTTCGGGCTACTCCGCAGAAGATGTACGCGTGATAGCGCAGACCCTGTACGCTTACGTCGATGAAGAGAGGACCCCGTGACAACAAAGGATAAGAAGAACCAGCTCCCCCTATTCCAAGCCGAGGCCTCATGGTTCCATGTGTTCCGGTCGATGGTAGATAACGGAGACGTAGCCAAGCTAGGCCCGTACTCGACCACCGTTTACTTGGTCATAAAGACCTATGCGAACTACAGCACCGGCACGGCATTTCCGAGTATCGACCTCATAGTAGAGAAGTCAGGTATCAGCCGCGCTCAGGTCATCAGGGCGCTCTCTGCTCTTGAAACTGCCGGGTACATATCCAAGGCCCTGCATGGGCGGCACAACGTCTACACGCTCCGCGAGAAAGTAGAAATTAAGGGGGAGGATGGTAGGCCGGAAGCAGTCGCAACGTGGGACTACATCCCAAAGCATGTACAGGCAGCACAAGCCGAGCTGAAGAACTTCCTCCTGACCGGAAAAACTGCCGATGCCCAGATCATTCACATCGAGCGGTTGACTTTGAATATCCAGACCGGAGATAACGCAGTCATGGTCGCGCTGAACGGACTGGATAACATAAAAGACCCGGAGCTGAAGCAAGTCCTCTGCGGTCTCATACGCCGAGATCAGGAGCACAAAGCGGCAAAATAGGTTATCCACATCTGGGGCTGGAGCTAAATCTATAGTCTCTGGTAGATACCATAGCCCCCCCGAAAGGGTCTCTGGTAGATACCATAGCCCCCCCGAAAGGGTCTCTCACAGAGACCCTAAATAGATTCTTTAAGATAGAAAGTCTTTAAGATGAAAACCGGATGTTGAAAACCTGTGGACACTTGGCAACTCCCAGGGCACGCAGAAACAGTCGCGCTGACCAGGGGAACCTGGATGACAACAAGTGTGCCGCCAGGTCTCGCCCTACGGTCGAGGCGGCAAGAGGGCCGGCAATGCAGAATACGTGCCACGTATGCAGAAAAGACAGAAAAGACTTGACATTCTAATGAAACGGGTGTATAATGGTTTTACAGTCGAAACTCCCCGAAGGATTAGCCACCCCGAAGAAAGCTTCCACCCGCAGGAATCCCAGCTCTAAGCAAAATGAATGTGCCGCTCGATCCCGTTCTCTCGAACGGGGCGGGCAGGTGGTCGGCGTACCCGATCAGTGGCACCAGTGCGTACTGGCGAAGTCAAAAGCGAGCTTAGGAGGAAAACCCAACCCGTGCAGGGGTTAGTGTTCCCCAATAAACCCTCGTTTTCCCTGCATTAACACAGTAGAACCCCGATGAATCAGGTGTTATCAGCACCGCCCCGCTGTACCAATCAATTCACATATACTACGTCGATGTAGGCCACCTAACATTCTGTGAACTCAGAGGTGTGACCGGCACAATATCGCGCTAGTTTATGGTGGTTAGCGCCCCCGCGCTCTCTGTTTTAAAAGTTACATAATACAGCTCAACCAGTAAGCGGGTACTTACCATATCCCGCTATACCAATCACACCACTAACAAAAAGGAAAGCATGAAGAGTATCACCTTTCACGAAATCGCATTCACGTTGCCCATCGACGGCAACACAACCACCATCCCGGAAATCTTCCGGGACTTCTTCGGCATCGACGGCATCGACCTTGCCACTATCAAGCAGCCACTCGGCAGGAATGGGTACAGCAGGCAATATGTGCTCAAGGGCGGGCACGGCGGCGAGCTGGTGACGATCCTAGCCCAGGGCAAAGGCAGAAATTTGGAGCACACCACTAACATCACGATCCACGGCGCGGCCCTGGAGTCGGGGAGCTTCGACGTGCAGGACATTGCAATCAAGCTCCTGGACCGAGGCGGCTGGGGAGCACGCGCCCACCTCGCGCTTGACGATCACGGCGGCGTGCTGCCGTGGGAGGAGATCAAGACGTGTTGTGAGTTCGGGAACTACCGGGACCGGCTCATCACGCGCCTGTGCCGACCGAGCAAGGACCGGCAGACCGGGCAGCAGAAGGAGAACGAACCCTACCTCCTCAAGGGGGAGGGGGAGACCGTGTATCTGGGGCGGCGCAGCAGTGACACCTCGCTTGTCCTCTACAACCGGCGCGGCCCGCTCCGGTGCGAGTTACGCCTTGCCGGTCGCGGCCAGGTGACGGACTTACTGACCAGGATAGCAGCCGGTGAACCTCTCGGCCCCCTGGCTACCGGGATACTCAAGCACAACCTTGTGTTCGTGGAGCCGGGACCGCAGAGCCGAAAGGACCGCCGCCCGGTTTGCTCATGGTGGCTCACCTTCTGCGACAACGCCGAAGCCCTGGCCCTCACGCGGAAGCGGCAACCGAAACAGAGATCACCGTGGTACGTGCCAATCAGCAGCGTTGAACGCACCGAGCGGAGTATTCGGAAGAAGCTAGAAGGCCCTCGCCGAATCGAGTACCAAGCCATGTTTACTAAAATCACCTACGATTACATGTTGGGGTTCTAGCCTCGCCGGGAGGAAGCAGCACTATGATGATCTATATGCTACTTCCTACTCTTGGCTACTCCCCCTGTAATTCCGTGCACTTCCAGACAGTCAGAAAACGGTGGAAATACACACCTTCAACCTATACCCCTAGCATCTCTAGGGCAGTAACATCACACTAGAAAGGAGAATCGCACATGGTAGAAAGAAGTATCTCGGAAAGTATCGAACACATCCTTGTGAGGAACAGGGGGAATAATCCCCTACATGAAGACTTGATTAAGGTTACAAAGTCAATCACTGACTCAGTAGTGAATCTAACTGACTTATACTCTGAGTTGAAAGATAAACTCAAGGTAAAGTATGCAAGCAACGAAGAAGCACGCAGCGAGATCAAGGAGCTTGTAGCACTCATTCTCGGTATGCTTACGGTTTGCATCGAAGAGCTTACTACACCAAAGCTCACCAGGGCGGCGGCGTAATGGAACAGTCCAAAGCCCATGTGGGCGGAGTAACCAGGAAGTTTGTAGACAACGGCACCGCCAGCAGCACCAAAGCTGCCGGATACTCCTACTCACTCCCGATGACTGAGTGTAAATCCTTCATCGAGATCGACGGCGGCGAGATCATCAGCGAAGAGGACCACGCCGCAATGCTCGAAATCATCAAGCTCATGACAACCCAGCTTCAGACCATCAAGACCGCAGTCAACTAACAGGAGAACGAAAACATGATCCACCAAGTAAGAGCAGCACTCGCCCAGGCCGTGACCACTAGCGGCTCCACCTTCAGCCTCAGCAATGGCCTGACCATCACCGGGATCAACTCACCCCTCCAGCAGGTTCTGGTAACCGGGCGAGACCTCGACGGCCTGAACATCGGCGGCACGATCCGCAACCCCAGCGGCGCGGAGTTCATCGTCATGGCCTCAGCCTGGCACGGTGACGTGTGCGCCCTGACCGTGCTGCCGAAGACGGTACTGGCCTAGTAGAGACAACCTCAACCCCGGCCTCGACCAGGACGGGCACAACAACATCAATCGAGAAAGGGCCTGCCAACCAGCAGGCCCTTCTCGTATCCCAGGAGTAACAAACGTGCGTAAATTCAGAATCGGCTACAACATGATGCTAGACGGCGCTGTCGTCTTCCACACCAAGTGCGTCTTTGCCCATAGCGCCCACAATGCGAAGAGCAAAGTTTCACGCGACCTCTTTCTACGCGGCATCCTGCACGCGATCAAGCTGGAGTTCTTCACCTTCCCCGGCGTCTTCTTCATGGACCGGGACACCGCAGTGCAGCTAGAGTAACTGCTATTTTGGGGTGACCTCCAAATTTGCGTTTTAAGGCCCCTAATCCCCCCCAGGCAGGCAACCCCTTGGCCTCTGCCGCTCTTAACGGCTGGGAAGGCGTGGCGGATGCGCTGGCCCCACATCCCACGGAATGAAGAAGGCCGCACCAGGTTAAACTGGATGCGGCCTTTCCTGCGTCTGGTATCTGGGGATCATCCCGGCCTACCGACTCGTAGCTATCCCCATCCCATTCAGCACGTTTTTGACCGCTGTGGCTGTCCAATCGCCACCTCTTGCCGTCTTCACCCCCGATACCTCCAGTTGTTCCGCTATCGCTCTTAGGGTCATTTTCTGAGCGTATAACGCGGAGATCGTCGGCCCGACCTTTGCCGCATAGTCGGCTGCGATCTGCTTTGACGCTGCAGCACCTTTCGCCCTGGCTGCGTCCATGTCGGCGACACTGGCAAGGTTATTCGTGCCCAGCTTCCTACCCCTCGCCTTAGCAGCGGCAAGCCCTGCCTTAGTGTTTGCGCTGGTACGTTCACGCTCTTTCTGTGCCAGTGCGCCGTACAGGTGGACCGTGAACGAGTCGCAGCCGGGAAGGTCGCATACGGCGAAATCAACCTTGGTCTTCTGCAGGTGGGTGATGAAGTGAAGGTCACGCGATAGCCTGCACAGTTTGCCTACCAGCACCCGACCGCCGACTAGATCGGCGTGCTTAATCGCCTTTGCCAGTTCAGGCCGTGTGTCATCCTTACCGCTCTCTGCTTCGCTGTAGGACTCCACCAGCTCGCCGCCGTTTGTTGCTACGAAGTCGGCTATCATCTTCTGCTGTGCCTCAAGGCCCAGGCCGGACTTGCCCTGTTTCTTAGTGGAAACCCTAATGTAGCCGATCCATTTCTGCATGACTTCCCCTTTGTATAAAACCTCGTTGTTCGTTTAAAGCATTTATACAGGATTCGGCGGGTGAAGTCAAGGTAGATCGAGCACACCGGGCAGATAGTTCTGTTACCTGTCTCCTGTCACGCCGATGTAGGCGATCCTGCCTGCAACGTGTAGGGCAATGAGAACCTGACCAGGGCGAACGCCGCCGAGATCATCGACCAGGGCGAGCGTTGCCGCTGGGATCATCGACCAGGGGGCGGGGTCAAAATGAGCTTTCTTTCCGATAAACCTCTACCCGTGCCCAGACCCGCGAAAAGCTGGGGGAAAAGGTATATAACATTGACCTCCCTGCACTCTCAGTGGTAGAACTGTCAACGGCACCAGACGCAGGCACCGCAAAGTGTAGCCAAGGCACCACATGCACCAAGGAGGTTACAGCCACATGTTATTGTCAATCGCAGACGCAGCCCACAAGGTGGGCATTACCCGGCAAACGCTTTACAAGCTTCAGAAGGCCGGGAAGATATCCTTCGAGCAAGATTACAAAGGGAGACACAACGTGGATACAGCAGAGCTGTTCCGGTGCTTCCCTCCTGTACCGGAGGTAACAACCCCGGTTACAGATCGTTACTTGCACCTGGAGGATGACAATAGGCGGTTGCGTGACCAGGTTGCCGAGTACCGCGAGAGGGAACAGCAGCACCTGGCGCACATCAACCAACTGACTCGACTCCTGGAGCATCTCCCAGGGGGCCAGCCCGCCGATCCACCGGCAGCGACTCCACCGCGTCGCGGATTTTGGGGTAGGATTTTTGGAGGTGACAAGTGAGGCGCTACGAGATCAGCAAGCGGGAGCTGGACGGCTGGTGGAAGCTGACCATGTACCAGGATGACGAAGAGATGGGCGGGGGAGTGTTCCCGCCGACCGATGACGGCTACCAGGACGCCCAGGACACCGGGAATGATTGGGCAGGGGGTGGAGAGTGAAACGGTGTGTGACAAGCCTAGAAGTTGATTGTTTAGAAACTGCCATTAGAGTCCATGAAGTGCCCCGTGCTATCGGCTCGCATCTGTTCCGGCTCCTGAACATTTCGGGCTACTCCGCAGAAGATGTACGCGTGATAGCGCAGACCCTGTACGCTTACGTCGATGAAGAGAGGACCCCGTGACAACAAAGGATAAGAAGAACCAGCTCCCCCTATTCCAAGCCGAGGCCTCATGGTTCCATGTGTTCCGGTCGATGGTAGATAACGGAGACGTAGCCAAGCTAGGCCCGTACTCGACCACCGTTTACTTGGTCATAAAGACCTATGCGAACTACAGCACCGGCACGGCATTTCCGAGTATCGACCTCATAGTAGAGAAGTCAGGTATCAGCCGCGCTCAGGTCATCAGGGCGCTCTCTGCTCTTGAAACTGCCGGGTACATATCCAAGGCCCTGCATGGGCGGCACAACGTCTACACGCTCCGCGAGAAAGTAGAAATTAAGGGGGAGGATGGTAGGCCGGAAGCAGTCGCAACGTGGGACTACATCCCAAAGCATGTACAGGCAGCACAAGCCGAGCTGAAGAACTTCCTCCTGACCGGAAAAACTGCCGATGCCCAGATCATTCACATCGAGCGGTTGACTTTGAATATCCAGACCGGAGATAACGCAGTCATGGTCGCGCTGAACGGACTGGATAACATAAAAGACCCGGAGCTGAAGCAAGTCCTCTGCGGTCTCATACGCCGAGATCAGGAGCACAAAGCGGCAAAATAGGTTATCCACATCTGGGGCTGGAGCTAAATCTATAGTCTCTGGTAGATACCATAGCCCCCCCGAAAGGGTCTCTGGTAGATACCATAGCCCCCCCGAAAGGGTCTCTCACAGAGACCCTAAATAGATTCTTTAAGATAGAAAGTCTTTAAGATGAAAACCGGATGTTGAAAACCTGTGGACACTTGGCAACTCCCAGGGCACGCAGAAACAGTCGCGCTGACCAGGGGAACCTGGATGACAACAAGTGTGCCGCCAGGTCTCGCCCTACGGTCGAGGCGGCAAGAGGGCCGGCAATGCAGAATACGTGCCACGTATGCAGAAAAGACAGAAAAGACTTGACATTCTAATGAAACGGGTGTATAATGGTTTTACAGTCGAAACTCCCCGAAGGATTAGCCACCCCGAAGAAAGCTTCCACCCGCAGGAATCCCAGCTCTAAGCAAAATGAATGTGCCGCTCGATCCCGTTCTCTCGAACGGGGCGGGCAGG
>JGI24143J45723_1001055_pt1 | contig 13608 bp, 10 predicted proteins | sample BarGraIncu00432A_FD_45723 | JGI IMG/M metagenome (IMG submission 45723)
CCCCGGTACGGCCAGAAGGGCCTACCGCCAACCGCGCAGGATGGCGCCCCCCCCTCCCCCGGCTGCCCTCGACAGTGTGCCGCCGGATTATATTCCCTTGGAGGATGCGCCGGAGTAACCCCGCCGCCATCCAGAGTAGCATCAGGCGGCCCTAAAGCCCCCAAGCCCTCCTCCCCGCAGTTAGCGGAAGGGGGCTTTTTTGTAATAAAGCTGCTTGCGCGCTCATGCGTCCCTACACTCTCCCGCTGCCGCGAACTTCGCGGCACGGTTGAGGCTCCTGCAGGCAGTAACGGCCAGGAAATTGTGGTTTACTCCGGGCCGGCTACAACTGCAGCAAAATAGCCTGTTACCACTTGAAGGGAGGAAAAACAAATGTTACGACCAGCAGTACTACTGGCAATAACCACAGCCCTGCTTGCTGCCTGCGCCGGCTCCCCCGGCACCACGCACCTGCGGCTTGAGACCCTGCCCCAACACTACAGCCAGTTCGATGTGCGACTGGCCTGGGAAACCAAAACGCTCGGGGATAAAACCATTGTGGATGGTGTAGCTGAGAACGTGCGCTACGCTTATATGTACGATCTGGAGATCTGGGTCGCGGTACTTGATGGCGCCGGAAAGGCCGTGGCACGCTCGGTGAGCTTCGTGATTCCCCGTCAGTTAAATCTGGACGAGTCCGCGGAATTCAGCTTGAGACTGCCGGTCGCCGCCACGCCCGGCACGCGACTTCGCTTCACGTATCGATACCGGGGAAGCGATGGTGGCGACCGCCGCAAGTTTGGCGACGGCGGCACCCCCTGGATGCAGAGCTTTGAAACCGTCGTTCCTGCCAGATAGTGTCATGGGTTGCCTTTATCAGGTTCCCGCCCGCTTCCATCAGAAGCGGCAAAAGAGAGGCCAATAGGGGCTGGTACTCCTATCAGACAGGAAAATATCCCGGCACTGTCAGACAAAACGAGAACTATTGTCAGTTGATTGTGATAGACTAAGCCTATGACAGGAGCGTTGGGAGCATATCAGGAAGGCGTCGAAAGTCTGACAGGCCTTACCGTCGAAGATGAGGTTCTGCAAGGACTTGCCGTCCTACTGAAAAAATCGGTACATGCCCGCTGGGCAGCCGTCTATTTCCGCAACCGCGAACGCACCGGCTTCGACCCGGTTCGCAGTAACGGCCTTCCCCCACGCTACCTGCGCCTGTTCCAGCAACTCCCGTTGCCGGCTGAAAAGATCCCACTCCTCAAAAGCGTGCTGCAAAGAAGAAAGCACCTGGTAATTTCCGCGGGCGAGGGGCTGGAAGCGCTCCCTGTCACCTTGCGCGGCTTTCTGCGCGGTTTCGCGCTCCTCGCGGTCCCGATGCTGGTGCGTAACCAGGTCGAAGGAATCGCTTTTGTCGCTCGCCGCACTGCCGAACCCAGTTTCTCTCCCGACGAAATAGAACTGGCCAAACTGATGGTCTCCCACGCCGCCCTGGTGGCAAGCCATATCAGCCTTTTCAACGACTCCCTGGAAATGTCGGTGGCGATGGCCCGCCGCTCCGACGTCATCTTCACCCTGGACGAAATCAACAAGTCGATCTCCTCCACCTTGAGCCACGACAAGATCATCGAAACGGCTGTCGAGCGCATCGGATGGATCATCCAGTGCAACTTCATCACCGTGCTGGTGCAGGAAAAAGGGGCGCTGGTCGTGCAGGTCACCCGCGGCAGCGGCGTCCGGGTGCCGGAACCCTTTAGCCGCGGCAACAGGCTGATCGGACGCAACCTCGCCGAGGACGCCTTTGACGCCGGTGAGAGCCGCCAGATCATCTGCCTGTCGGCCCGGGAGGGACTGGACCTGCCGGACGCCTCACTTCGTGACGCCAGGCTGGAATCGCTGCTGGCCATCCCCCTGGTCAGCAAGGAGACCACCAAGGGTGTGCTGCTGCTGGGGCGCTGCGAGCCCGGCCAGTTCAGCGCCGAAGACATTTTCGCCATCGAGAAGATCGCCGCCCAGATGGCCGTCGCCCTGGAAAACGCCCGGCTCTACGAGGAGATGCGGGAGCTTTTCATTAGCACCGTGACAAGCCTCACCAACGCCATCGACGCCAAGTCGCCTTGGACCATGGGGCACTCGGCGCGGGTCATGCACCTCTCGGTCGCCATCGCCGGGGAGATGGGACTCGACGAGGCTACGACGGAGCGGGTGCGACTCGGGAGCCTGCTGCACGACATCGGGAAAATCGGGGTAGTTGATGCGCTCCTGGACATTCAGGCACCTCTCAGCGCGACTGAATTCACCCCCATGCTGCTACATCCCGAGGTCGGGGTCTCCATCCTGGCACCCATCGAAAGATTGCACGACGTCCTCCCCGGCATTTTGCACCATCATGAACGCTTTGACGGTACCGGCTACCCGAAGGGGCTCAAGGGGGATGTCATCCCGCTGGAGGCGCGGGTCATCGCGGTTGCCGATGCCTATGATGCCATCAATTCGAACCGCCCCTACCGGGGGGGACTGCCGACGGACGCCCTGGCGGAGTTAAGCCTGCACGTCGGTTCGCAGTTCGACCCGGAAGTCGTGCAGGCTTTGGCGCGCCACTGCGCCAAAAGGGATCTGGAGCGCCTGACGCTGTCGGCGTAAGTCCTCGCACCCCCTGAGAGCACCAGTGCCTGCCAGGTTTTCCCCCTCCCCCCTTCGGGAGAGGGGACTTCCCACCTCATTTGCCATAATGCCCCCCAGCTGAGTGCATTCCACCAGGTCCATTTGTAAAGGGTACCCCTTGGGTTACACTTGAGTTGGCACGCGCGGACACATGAGAGAGCCGGCAACGGCTTTAAAATGTCGGCAGAGGGAATCTTGTCCTCGACCGGGCGGCAAAATCCAGCGGCAACGGGAGGAATCCAGATGCTTACCCATAATCTAGGTTATCCGCGCATCGGCATTCAGCGCGAGTTGAAGAGCGCCTGCGAGCAGTACTGGGCGGGACAAGCAAGCCTTGCCGAACTGGTGCAAACCGGCCAGGACCTCAGGCGCACCCATTGGCTCACCCAGCAGGCGAGTGGAATCGACCTCATTCCCTGCAACGACTTCTCCTACTACGACCAGGTGCTCGACATGACGCTCGCCATGGGGGCGCTGCCGCAGCGCTACGCGCCGCTTGCCGGCGCACCGGCGCTGGATCTCTATTTCGCCCTGGCCAGAGGCTATCAAAAAAACGGTCTCGACCTCATCGCCCTGGAGATGACCAAGTGGTTTGACACCAATTACCACTACCTGGTCCCGGAATTCCAGCGGGAGCAAGAGTTCTCCCTCAATTCGCTCAAGGCCGTCGAGGAGTTCGGGGAAGCCAGGGCGCTCGGCATCAACGCCAAGCCGGTGCTGATCGGTCCGGTCAGCTACCTGCTGCTCGGCAAGGAGAAGGGGAGCGGGTTTCACCGCCTGGAACTGCTCGAGAGACTCCTCCCCGTCTACCTTCAGCTCCTGCAACTCCTCAGGGAGGCGGGGGCCGACTACATCCAGATCGACGAGCCTTTCCTGGCGCTCGACCTGGAGCAAGGGGCGGCTGACGCCTACCGTCGCGCCTTTAGCAAAATAGCCGAGGCGGTGCCGGAACTCCGGGTCATCCTCACCACCTACTTCGAGGGTCTGCGGGATAATGCGGCGCTGGCTGCGAGCCTCCCGGTGCATGCGCTGCACCTCGACCTGGCCCGGGCACCGGATCAGCTGGACACCGTTCTGGGGGTTATGCCGGAGCGGCTTAGCCTCTCGCTTGGGGTGGTGGACGGCCGCAACCTCTGGAAGAACGATCTTTCCCGGACCCTGCCACTGGTCACTCGGGCGCTCGCCGCGCTCGGGGCGAAACGCGTAATGCTCGCCCCTTCCTGCTCGCTGCTGCACGTTCCCTACGACTGCACTCAGGAGAGCGCGGCGACCGGGATTGCGGCGGAAATCGGCCAGGGACTTGCCTTTGCCCGGCAAAAGCTGGCAGAGGTCGCGACTATCGCCTCACTGGCCGGCTCCGGAGCAGGCGCTGCCGAAAAGCAGCTGGCTGAGCAGCGCACCCTCATGAAGAGCCGCCGCGACTCGCAGCTGATCCAGAGGCCGCAGGTTCAGGCACGGGTCGCGGCCGTCGTCCCGGGGGACCTGAGGCGCGAGACCCCCTTTAGCGAGCGCCAGCAACTTCAGCAGCGAGCCCTGAAACTGCCTCTTTTCCCGACCACGACCGTCGGCTCTTTTCCGCAGACCGCAGAGCTGCGCAGGCTGCGCAATCAACTGAACCAGGGGAAGCTCGGGACGGCGGAGTATCGTAGCGCAATCGAGCGGGAGATCGTGAAGGCGATCCGTTTTCAGGAAGAAATCGGGATGGACCTGCTGGTGCACGGCGAATTCGAAAGAAACGACATGGTTCAGTACTTCGCGGAGCAGCTTGAGGGGTGCTGCTTCACCAGAAACGGCTGGGTGCAGAGCTTCGGCTCGCGCTGCGTCAGGCCGCCGATCATCTTTGGCGATGTGGAGCGCAAGGGACCCATGACGGTGGATCTCATGGTCTATGCCCAATCGCTCACCTCCCGGCCGGTCAAGGGTATGCTCACTGGACCGGTAACCATCCTGCAGTGGTCCTTCGTGCGTGACGACCAGCCGCGCCGCGAGACCGCCCTGCAGATCGCCTTGGCGATCAGGGACGAGGTGCGCGACCTGGAGCAGGCCGGGTTGCAGGTGATCCAGATCGACGAGCCGGCCTTTCGCGAGGGGTTGCCGCTACGCGCCAGCGACCGTGACGCCTACCTCCGCTGGGCCGGCGACTGTTTCCGCCTGGCCACCTCGGGTGTTCGCGCAACCACCCAGATCCATACCCACATGTGCTATTGCGAGTTCAACGACATCATCCCCGAGATCGCGGCAATGGATGCCGATGTCATCACCATAGAGACCTCACGCTCCCAGATGGAGCTTCTGGAAGCGTTCAAGGAGTTTCATTATCCAAACAGCATCGGACCGGGGGTCTACGACATCCACTCGCCGCGCATCCCCTCCTGCGAGGAGATGCTCGAGCTTTTGGAGCGCGCGCTACGCTATCTCCCCAAGGAGCGGCTCTGGGTAAATCCCGATTGCGGCCTGAAAACCCGCGCCTGGCCGGAGACCAAGGCGGCCCTGGCCACCATGATCGTTGCCGCCCGCATGCTGCGCAACCGGCACGGCGACTAGGAGCCCTGTACCCTGCCGTTTGCGGTCGTATTTCATGCTTTAACACGACCTACCATCCGACCACCGGTGGGGAACCCGATTTGTAATGGCAGACCAAACACTATATAATGCGCTTAGTGCCACATTCAGTGCAGCGCCCGACAAACCAAACAACCAGCCAAGGGATCTTTCCAAGCATCAGGTGCAGCGATATGGCAAAAACAGAAGATATGAACCCGGCGGCAGTACCCGCAACAGTCGATAAAGCCAGGGAGCAGATAGGCGGTGACCAGTTCCGTCTCTTGGTGGAGCAGGTGAAGGATTACGCCATCTTCATCGTGGACCCGCAAGGGTACATCGCGTCCTGGAATGCCGGCGCCGAGCGCATCAAGGGTTACCACGCCGGCGAAATCATCGGGAAGCATTTCTCGACCTTTTATACCAAGGAGGACATAAGGTCCGGCGTCCCTGAAAGGGAGCTGGAGATTGCCCGCTCGATTGGCAGCGTGGATCAGGAAGGGTGGCGCTTGAGGAAGGACGGCACCCGGTTCTGGGCCTCGGTCACCATAACCGCCCTGTACGACGCATCGGGCACGCTTACCGGCTTTGGCAAGGTCACCCGGGACGTCACCGAGAGGCGCAACGCAGAGGAGGCACTGCAAAAGAGCCGCAACATGTTCGAGCGGCTCTTCGAGAACGCGCCGGATGCCGTTGTGGTGGTGGACACCCACGGCGTGATCCGCAAGGTAAACCAGATGGCCGAGGCGCTTTTCGGCTACATGCGCGAGGAGATGGTAGGAAATCCCATCGAGCACCTGATTCCGGAGCGCTTCCACAAGCGCCACCGGCAGCACCGTCGTGGCTACTTTACCGATCCGCGCGCACGCAAGATGGGAATCGGGCTGGAACTCTACGGCCGCAGCAGTGACGGGCGGGAGATCCCGGTCGACATCATGCTGAACCCGATGGAGACCAGCGAAGGAACCTGGGCCTTCGCAGTGGTGCGCGACATTACGGCGCAAAAGCAAAGTGACGCGAAGATCGGGGAGCTCAACAGCACGCTCAAGAACCAGGTGGAACAGTTGGCCGCGACCAACCGGGAACTGGAGGCTTTCAGCTATTCGGTTTCCCATGACCTGCGCGCTCCGCTGCGCCATATCATTGGATTCGTGGACCTGCTTAACTCCAGGGACCTGAGCTCTCTGGACGAGAAGAGTCAGCACTACATGCAGGTGATCACGCAGGCAGCCCAGAAGATGGGGATCCTGATCGACGACCTGCTGGCCTTTTCCCGGATGGGACGCTCTGAAATGATGAAAACCAGGGTCGATTTCGACCAGTTGGTGCGGGATATCGTCAAGGAGTTGGCCGACGACGCCAAGGACAGGGAGATCCAGTGGGAGATCGCCCCGCTCCCGGCGGTGCTGGGCGACGCCGCCATGCTACGCCAGGTGATGGTAAACCTGATCTCCAACGCGCTGAAATTCACCCGACCGCGCCCCCTGGCGAAAATCGAGATCGGGGCGCTGGAGGACCGTCCCGGCGAGACGCTGTTCTTTGTCAGGGATAATGGGGTCGGCTTTGACATCAGGTACGTCAACAAACTTTTCAGTCTGTTCCAGCGCCTGCACAGTACGGAAGAATTCGAGGGGACCGGTGTCGGACTTGCTAATGTGCAGCGCATCGTGTTGCGCCACGGCGGGAAGGTCTGGGCCGAAAGCGTGCTGGACGGCGGCGCCACCTTCTGGATCTCCCTGCCGAAGGCTGAGGAGGGGTAGCTACGGGAAAGGGAGTGCTGTCCGGTGCGGCTCCGGCAGTCCGGCTGGACGGTAGCGCTACGGCCACCTATCCAGCCAGGTTAAAAACGTACCGGCAGCTCAACGGGAAGCTATGCCGTTTTTTTGTCATTTTCCAGGTTAAAGGTTGCGCTCGTTTCCGATCTCCGCAGACCTTTTTGCCCGAAAAGCTCGCTAAAAAGCTTGGTGAATTCGTCATGAGCCAAACTCTTGTAAAATTCGGACCGGGCCGCAACTTCCAGAAAAAAGTCACCCCCCTCCTCTCTCACCTTGCCAACCAGCTCTCTTCGATACAGGAGAAGGCGCCAGAAGACCGCCAGTGATGCCACAAAAAACCCGAAATAAAGAATGCCGATGCCCAGATCCTTGATGACCGCGAACTTCACCCAGAACGGCAGTTGCCGCATTTCCAGACGGTAACCGTTGAAGCTGAGAGATCCGTTGCGCGCCACCAGACCTTCGGCAATCTTTTTTTCGTCCTTTTCTACGGAAAGGAAAAAGACCGGATTCTTGAACTCAAGGGAACGTGTAGCAGCCTTGCCGCCTTCCAGCACATAGTCCGGGTAGAACTTCACCTTGAACTCGAAGTTCCCCAGGGAGAACCTGGATTTTTTCCCCTTAAGACAATCAAGCCGCACATAGGCGCCATCGACTTCCTTGCCGGCCGGGTCCTTCAGAACGAAGAGCGGCGCCATTCCCAGGTTCTTGAGCACGAACGTGGTGTGATCCTCAGAGTAAGGCCGGTTGATGCTGACCTCATGGTCCCTTCCCCGGCTGTCCAGCAGATGCACATCCAGCCCTGTCTCGGTGAACCCTGAGACCAGCGGGACGATACTCTTTACAGTGAACGTCGCCTTGGGAGGCGAACCGATTTTTGGCAGGGAGGGAGGAGCGGGGAGCTGACTGTATTGCGCCGGGTCCCCCTGGAATGACTCGCCTTCGGCAATATCGAGGTAACCGTAGAACTCGGTATATACGCTCACCATGCCGCCGATGAGAATGATGACGAAGCTGAGATGGAACAGGCCGAAAGCTACCGGGGAGAGCCGATTTTTAACCCCGTAAAAACCGCGGCCGCTCCCGATAATGGTGAAGCGTCGCTTCTTGAGGAGCTCGATCACGCCTGCGCCATCCATACCTTCCGGAAGGGGATAAGAGGCTTTGAACGGGTAGCCCGCCGCGGTCACGGGGTCGAGAATCTTCTTCTCGGAGATGGCAATCCTACTTTTGATAAGTGGGATCCTTTGCCACATAACCAGTACCAGGTTGAGGAAAAAAAGCCCCCAAAGCGCGAGGGCGAAGGGGGACGTATAGATATCGGTCAATTGGAGCGCATCTAAAAACGCCACCAGGTTGGGAGAGGTCCTCTGCCACTGGAAGTACAGCTGCTTCACCAGGCTCTTTTGCGGAATCCAAAGTCCGAACATGAAAACCAGACCTAACAAACTGATGAGCAAAATGGTTAAACGCAGTGAACTGAGGTACTGCCTGATTTTTAATAGCATTGGATTTGAGCACCGCCTGTTGGTTTTTATAGTCCTGGTGGTGAGGCAGGGTCGAACCTCGCCCAACACTCGTCCTCTCAGCGCACGTTGAACATATGCAGACTGGAGTCGACGATGAATGTCACGCCGAAAAACGAGATGATGACCGTGGTGAGAGCGGAGATCGCCAGCCATGCCAGCCGCCTTTCCCGCCAGCCCAAGGTGACGCGCAGGTGAATGCAGATCCCGTAGGTTAGCCAGGCGATCAGCGACCAGGTTTCTACCGGATCCCAGCTCCAGTAGCTCCCCCAGAGATCCTTGGCCCAGATGGCGCCGGCTGCAATCATAATCGTATCGGTGACGAAGCCGAAGACGATGTAGCGGAAAATCAGCTCATCCAAGCGGTCCGCAGAGGGGAAACGCTCATACGACGGATTCTGCACCGGACAAAGTGCGTCTCTGCTCTTCAACAGGTAGACCACTGCCGCGGCCATTGCCAGGGAAAAAGCGCCGAAAGCGAGCCAGGCAAAATAGACATGGATATAAAGCCAGATGGTCTTGAGGCTCGCCGCCATGGGGGTCAACATAGGGTTTCGCATGTACCCGAACCCCATCATCAAGAGGACGAGGGGAACGGTTGCGATGGCCAGTCCCTGCAGGGACCTGTTGCGCCACCCGACAAAAAGAGTGCCGGATATGATAATCCATCCTCCCATCAGGGCGCTCTCATAGTCGCCGGACCAAGGGAGATGCCCAGTCGCCGAATAACGGGCGCCAATCGCAGTAGTATGGGCCAGGAGCCCGACCGCAATAAGGATGGTCATTTTCGGCATGACGCGAGGGTTTTTGAACACAATGGAATAGACATTCCCGCCGCTCGCCAGCGCGTATATTGCCATTGTTATCCAGAAGAAAATCGTTTCCCAATAGACCATTCGTCAGGTTCCTTCCATGGTTTCAGGCCAGATCGTGGTTGAAACAGTGACGCCGATCGTCAGTGGCAACCTTGGGCCGTCGGATACTTTTTGAGGAACCACCGGGGAAAAGCAGCTTCAGAGAAGCCCTCAGCTTGGCGTCCTCCTTAACTCCGACACCCCTTATATCAGATTTTAAAAAAAAACAGAACCTAATTGATGCATTCACATGCAGAGTTATGCGTGGAAAGCTTTCTACCGGGAGATTGCTAATCCATGGAGATAATGGCGCTGATGATAAATTCTTCCCCTCCGGCCTGGAAAACCAGCGAGAGGCTTTCACCAGGGTGCCCCGAGGTGATTGAATAGTCACTTCCCGTCACAACCGAAGGCGTCGAGAGTTTGATATTGTCGCCACTGTTGGAAAGATGGTGCTTGAACGAGCCGCCGATCATGTTAGCAATTTCTCCCAACGCGTCGTCCATGTCGTCATCCACCTCAGTCACCTCCATGCCGAGCATCTGGGCCGTGAACCAAAGCCCCAACGCCTTGGAACTGTGCAGGCAGACCATACCGTTGGAAGTGCCTGCCAGTCCGACCATAGCGGTTACGCTGTTACTGAAATGAGTCGGGTTCTCTATTTCCCGCGGCAGATATGCTATCTCCGCAACCCCCACCATGGTGCTGAAAATCTCGCAGACGTCGCTGACCAGCAGCCGGGTGAGTTCGGCTTCGCTAACTCCAAGTTGTTCGATAATTGACTGTTTGAGAGCCATTGTGCCTCCGATTGGTAACTGGCCCTGTTTATTTGGCCGCTGAAGCAGGCCACGCTCTTCCTCGTGGCCATTATTTTGGGAATGGTGACCATCCCCCGGGAACCCGTCGCGCCCCCCGAGATCAACTGGTGAAGATCGAGGCGACCAATTCCTTCACGCTCGTGATGGCATCGTCGAGTTCGTAACGGAACCGTTCTTCATCCATATCCCCAAGCTTGCCGGAGAGGGAATTGAGGATATTCCAGGCGGGCTCCTCCTGCAGCTTAAAGCTCACCCAGCCACAGTAATCGAGTTCCCGCACGCTCCAAAACAGGTCCGCCAGGTTGACAATGGCGCACAAAACCCGATCGCTGGTCGCTTCCTCCGGGGTGTGGTGGTAGGCAATCACCTCGCAGTACGCCTCCGGGAAATTCCACTTGCGCGCCATGCAGAGCCCGATTTCGCAGTGAGTGGTCCCCAGGCTCAGCGCCTCGGCCTCCACCATCCGGACCGGCGTCCCCTTAATCGAGTCCTGCACCCGCTGGAAATCGTCCCGCAGGTAGCTGCTGAGAAACACCTCCCCGAGATCGATGACTATACCGGATATGTATGCCTTGTCCAGGTCGGGATAGCCGATTTTCTCGGCGATGATCTTCGATACCATGCCGACGCCGAAGGAGTGCTCCCAGAAGGTGCTGACCCCAAGCGCCCCGGTCTTTTCACTGAAGGCCTTGATGAGCGAGGTGGTCAGTACGACCTCGCGGATATGCTTCAATCCGAGGTGGATCAGCGCCCGCTTCAGCGAGGTTATCTCATGGGCCGGCTTGTAGACCGGGGAATTGATCAGCTTCAGCACCCGCGCGGTCATGACCTGGTCGGAAAGCATCAGGTCTGCTATCTCCTCGAGTTCGACATCGGGCCGGTCCAGAAGTGACAGTATCCGCGTGGCAATGGCCGGAATCGTCGGCAGTTCGTCGATATGCTCTACCAGTTGCCTGGCCTTTTCAATCATTGCAGTTCTATCCATTGTAGATGACCTCGAACTATTTATTGTAGGCGAATCCACCGGGAAAATGCACCGTTTTGAACTTGTCGTTGATCCCGTGCAGCGATTCGGATTGGCCGACAAAGAAGTAACCGTAGGGCTGAAGATTGTTATAGAAGTGCTGCACGACTTTTGACTTGGAGGCCACATCGAAGTAGATCAGCACATTGGCGCAAAAGATGATATCGAAACTCTTCATAAAGATCATTTTCGAGTCTTCATAAAGGTTCAGCTTGTTAAAAGTCACAAACTTCTTCACCTCGGGAGCCAGGATGAATTTGCCGTTATCCTCGGTGATATATTTGCGCTTGTAAAAATCCGGCATGTTGCGTACCGAATAGGCGCTGAATACCCCCTCCTTGGCCTGGGCGATGACCGTCTCGTTGATGTCGGTGCCGATGATCTCGATGATCCAGTCCTTGAGCAGGGTGTTGCGCTTTTCCAAAAGGATCATGGCCAGCGTGTAGGCCTCCTCTCCCGAGGAAGAGGCCGCGCTCCAGATGCGCAGCTTGCGAAACCCCATCTTGTTTTTGGTCGCCACGATCTCCGGCAGCAGTTTGGTTTCCAGGGCGTTCAACTGCGGAGGATTGCGGAAAAAACAGGTTTCGTTCGTGGTGATCTCGTCCAGCAGGAACTTCAGTTCCCCGGCGCCCCGGGGCGACTTGAGCAGTTGGTAGTACTCGGCATGCGCCTTGACGCCGGTCGCCTCCATCCTGCGGCTGAGACGGCTTTCCAGAAAGTACTTCTTGCTGACCTGGAAGTATATGCCGCAGAGGTTATAGATGTAATCACGCAATTGTTCAAAATCTTTATCTGAAATGGCCATCCTCGGTCCCTTTCACGATTCACACGTGGTCATGCCAGTATTTTTTAGATTCGTTTCCACCCGTTGAGCCGGGAAACGCAAGACTCCGGAAAGGTCTCGGCATAAGAGCGCCGCTCAAATCCAGACGACACGACGGCTAATGGGACGACAGGCACGCGCCAAGGATGCCGACCAGCTTCGGAAGGTCCGGTTTAGTCAGCACCCCGTTGATGGAAAGCTTCTCCCACTTTTTGATATTATCATCCGAGGCGAGGGAACTGAATACAAAAACGGGGAGCTTGGCGAGTGCTTCCTGAGCGCGGATCAGGTTCACCAGGTGCAGGCCGTCCATCTTGGGCATTTCCACGTCGGTGATGACCGCGTCGAGGTCGAAGCTGCCGTTAGCGAGCGTCCTTTCCACATAGTTCCAGGCCTCCTCGCCGTTAGTCGCCTCCTCGACGGTATACCCCGCCCCGCGCAGCGAGTTGCAGATCTGCATACGGATGAAGGAAGAATCGTCCGCGACCAGCACCTTCCGGTTGACGCCTTCCTGGGCGAGCAGGTCCTGGTGGTCCAGCTCCTTCACGGCTCCCTCCTGATACATCTCGGCCAGGATCCGCTCAAAGTCAAGGATCAGGATGATGCGATCCTCCATCTTGACCAGGCCGGTGATGTAGGAGCCGCTCGCGACCGCGTGGGGGGCCTCCACCTGCTCCCAGGAGAGCCGGTAGATGCGGGAAACCGAGCTCACCAGTATGCCGACGATCACCCGGTTAAACTCGAGGACCACGATCCGGTTGGCTTCCTTGCCCGATTGTACTCCGAGGATCTGGGCCAGATCGATCACCGGAAGCACCTTGTCCCGCAAGGTCATGATTCCTGCCACCGAGGGGGGCGAGGCAACCATGGGGCGCAGGGCAGGCCTTTGTATGATCTCGCGGACCTTGGCGACATTTACCCCGCAATACATCGGAATCTTGCCACCGTCGTCGACACAGAACTCGACTATTTCCAGCTCGTTGGTGCCGCTCTCAAGAAGTATCCCGCTGTTCTGTGCCATAAAACTCCCTACCCGAGTGAGTTAATTGCCCCTCGGGGAAATTGCCTGCTCTATCAGCGCCGCGCCCGGATAAAGCATATCAGCGCGCAATGAAACTGCCATGAATGTTCGCCGTCGACTTAGGTAAGGCGACGGATCCGGTAGTGAGCTTGGGCCATTGAGATGATTTCCATCATGCAGTCACAGCGCCCGTCTGGGAAACCAGACGAGGATCTGGATACAGATGCCACACCCCGTCAATCCAGAGACTCGACGGACTCGCCCTGCCGGTTTCCAGCTGGATAACGCATATCCATTTAACTTTTCGGGCGGAGAGGCCCAAACTTTAATTTTAAAAGGGTACTCTGAGCGAAATAGGTTGCCACAACCAGAAGGGAGCTGAAGGGCTCTGGTTTTAGCAGGGAAGGTAGGGAGTCAGACGAGGTCGCAGGTCCTTGATGAGGACAAGTGATCGGAGTGTAAAAAAAAGGCCCTTGAGGTGAGTCCAAGCCGTTTACCAATCGTGTTGCTTTTCTAGTAGCAGTCCCCAGGGTCCGTATGATCTGGGGGCTTTTGTTCTTAATAATCAACAAGTTACCAACCCCCA
>JGI24143J45723_1001056_pt1 | contig 13608 bp, 15 predicted proteins | sample BarGraIncu00432A_FD_45723 | JGI IMG/M metagenome (IMG submission 45723)
TTAAGCTCAACTTCAGTAGCAGCACCAACTTGGATAACAGCTACGCCGCCAGCCAATTTAGCAAGACGCTCTTGGAGTTTTTCTTTATCAAAATCGGAAGTGCTCTCTTCGATTTGTGCTTTAAGTTGTTTAACACGACCCTTAATGATTGTAACATCACCAGCACCGTCAATGATCGTAGTTTCTTCTTTAGAAACACGTACTTGACGAGCACGGCCAAGGTCAACAAGTTCAACAGTATCAAGCTTACGACCAATCTCTTCAGTAACAACAGTACCACCAGTAAGTGTGGCAATATCTTCAAGCATCGCTTTCCGACGATCACCAAACCCAGGAGCTTTTACTGCTACTGCTTTGAAAGTACCACGAAGCTTATTAACAACCAAAGTGGCCAATGCTTCGCCTTCAATATCTTCAGCAATAATTAAGAGCTCGCGACCTTGTTGTACCACTTTTTCCAAAGTAGGCAACAAATCTGCAATAGCACCAATTTTGCGGTCAGTCAGCAAAATGTAAGGATCATTCATAACTGCTTCCATTTTGTCAGTATCAGTAATCATATATGGAGAGATGTAACCACGATCAAATTGCATACCTTCTACAACATCAAGGCTAGTACCCATCCCTTTTGATTCTTCAACAGTGATAACGCCATCTTTACCGACTTTTTCCATAGCTTCAGCAATTAGATTACCAATTTCTTCATCGCCAGCAGAAATCGAAGCAACTTGAGCAATGGCCTCTTTAGTTTCTACCTTTTTAGCAGATTTCTTAATTTCTTCTACCAATGTCTTAACTGCTTTTTCGATACCCTTTTTAATAATCATAGGGTTAGCGCCGGCAGCGACATTGCGCATACCTTCACGAATCATAGCTTGTGCAAGTAGAGTGGCAGTAGTAGTACCATCACCAGCAACATCATTAGTTTTTGTAGCAACTTCTTTCACAAGTTGTGCGCCCATATTCTCAAAGGGATCTTCCAAATCGATGTCACGAGCAATGGTTACACCATCATTGGTAACAGTTGGAGAACCGAATTTTTTATCAAGAACAACATTACGGCCTTTAGGTCCCAATGTAACTTTTACTGCATTAGCTAGAGCATTTACGCCTCTCTCTAACGCGCGACGTGCTTCTTCATCAAACAAAATCTGTTTAGCCATTATATGTAAGCCTCCCTAATTAATTTTATCTATTTTCTCGAATTTTATTTTTCAGTTTAGGTGGGAGGTAGTAGGCCCTCACCTAAACCTCGCTGTCCAGCTTCAACTAGACAATTTTATTCTACAATTGCCAAGATATCTCTTTCACTTACGATTAGGTAATCTTGACCTTCAAATTTCACTTCAGTACCAGCATACTTGGAGAAAATAATTTTATCGCCGACTTTCACATCAAGAGCTACACGTTGACCATTCTCTAGCATCTTACCTGTACCAACCTCGACAATTTTACCTTCTGACGGTTTCTCCTTAGCAGTATCAGGTAATACGATACCACTCTTTGTTTTCATTTCACCCTCTAGAACCTTAATGACTACTTTGTCACCTAATGGCTTAATCATTGAAGTAACCTCCTTTATGATATGTAATTTATTAACTATGTTGTTAGCACTCAGTAGTAGTGAGTGCTAATCACTAAGTTAAGTGTATAAAATTAACCAACAAAAAGCAAGTGTTTAACCCAAAAAAAAAAATTTTTTCTTTTTTTTTTTGAAAAATCCTTACTTTTTATAGAATTTCGCTAATTTTATGCTAATTTTTCTTTTTTGATGCACCCACTATGGCTTCAGCTACATCTTTAATAGATGTACTTTTACTCATACTATATTGCTGAATACGCCGATAGGCTTCACTTTCGCTCAGATTATAGGTATCCATCAAAATTCCTTTGGCCCTGTCAAGAATTTTTCTACTCTCTAATGAATTTTTCATATTGTCTAATTCTCGTTCCAGTTCAGCAAATTCTTGGAAACGAGCTACGGCAATCTCCATAGCAGGAAATAGATTGGCCTCCTTCACAGGTTTGACCAAATAAGCGAGTACTCCTGAATCTTTAGCTTTTTCCACAATATCTTTCTGACTATATGCTGTCAGCAATAAGACGGGGGAAATTTTTTCGACAGATATGATCTTAGCCGCTGTAATACCATCCATTTCAGGCATTTGAATATCCATGATCACCAAATCAGGCTTGTGCACGCGCACCAAATCAACAGCCTTAGCGCCATTGGATGCCTCCGCCACAATAGTGTGCCCTGCTTCTTCTAACATTTCCTTTAGATCCATTCTGATAATTGATTCATTATCTGCAATAATAATGCGCAAAGATTGCATACTTAATCTCCTCCCTCCATCTTACGGGGAATTGTAATACAGGCATGAGTCCCTTGATCATTATATAGTTCAAAACTACCACCAACGTCGCTTTCAATAAGGGTACGTACTATTTGCAGCCCCAAGCTATTTGACATCTGAGGATCAAAATCTGGGGGCATACCAATCCCATTATCATATATTTCAATTTTATAAGCATCTGCCAGTGTGGTAATCTCTACCCCAATAAGTCCTTCCCGCCTACCAGTAAAACCATGTTCAATTGAGTTTTGAATGAGTTCATTAATCACTAAAGCCAAACTACTGGCCTGCTCAGAGGGAAAAATGACGGTCTGCCCATTAAAGCGGGTTTGCAAATCAAAACCTGGCTCTAACATATTCTGAGTTACTAGTTCTAAAATATTTTTCGTCACTTCTGCCACGTCAATAAATTCTGCATCCTGCTGTGACAAAAACTCATGAACAACAGAAATGCTTGAAATCCGGTTGACACTTTCCTGCAAGGCTGCTTTTACTTCTTGGGACGTGGTCCGTCGTGATTGCAAGCGTAAGAGACTGGCGATCGTTTGTAAATTATTCTTCACCCTATGGTGGATTTCTTGAATCACAGCTGATTTTATCAGCAGTTCTTTTTCTTTCTTTCGTATTTCTGTAACATCAGTTAGAATCACCACGATACATACGACGCTAACACCATTAACGATAACAGGAATAGCCCGTTGCACCAATGTCATCTTACCAACAGTCAGTTCCCCTTCGCAAGCTTGCTGTCCGGCGATCGCTTTCTGGGCTAAGCTCATATGAGCTTGGCGTTCAAAAATACGCCGTCCAACAATACGCCCCACAGCTAGCACTTTATAAATACTATTAGCCGTAGAATTTGCAAAAATTATTTTCCCTTGATCATCAACAATGATAACACCATCACTTGCTGATAAAGGACGATAGGATTTGCTATTACCTATAATTTTTACTGTTGCTAGCATAATTTGGGCAGTTTCTACCAACAACTGATGGCCTGCTAACTGCGATTCTTCCATACTAGCTTCAAAACTTACAGCTGCAATAACAGTACTGCTAGCATCACGAACGGGATAGACTCGCATCTCCATCCACATACCAAGCGCCCACTCTCGTTGTCCACGGATCGCTTCACCAGTACTCATCGCCCGGCAAATGAGAGGTTCTTCAGATGCATGAATCGTTGTCCCAAGGACCGTAGATTGCTGCTGTACAAAGCTAGTATTGGGCTTGGCTTGTGCTACTGCCACCAAATAATTATCATTACAAGTTCTCGCATATATCGTAATCTGGGAATGAGACAGATCACTTGCTAGTCCCAGTATCGAAGAAATATTATCCAATACTGCAATCTGTGCTGGTGCTAGTGCAGTCACTTTTCGACAAATTTCTCCAGTCATCACCATCTTTACCTCCAGCCAACCCTTAATCATTTATTTTAAGCAGCTCCGATACAAGCATGCTGAAAAAGCATCATTGCATACTCTTATTCAACTTACTCTATTAAAATACCTTGTTTTATATAACATGTATTTATTCTATTATAACTCTCACTATTTATCGACCGTCACCCAATTTCAATGATGGTATGGCATTTAAATGTAGATCTGCATACCTACCAATTCTATGTTGATAATAAGCTCTACAGGCTATCATCGCAGCATTATCAGTACACAATATAACATCTGGATAATAAAGTGTTAAGTTTGCTTGCTCACACTGCTCCTTCAATTTGAGTTTAAGCCCACTATTAGCGGCTACACCACCTGCGATTACGATCTGTTTCACAGCACATTTATGAGCAGCCTGTAATACCTTGCTCACCAAAACATCCACAACTGCTGCCTGAAAACTAGCAGCCACGTCAGCATGATTGACTTCTTCGCCCCGTTGATCAGCACTATGCAAATAATTGAGTACTGCGGATTTTAGCCCACTAAAACTAAATTCAAAATTATCCTTTCCCATTAAGGCCCGAGGAAAAGCAATTGCCTCTGGATTGCCTTTCTTTGCTAGACGGTCAATATATGGACCGCCAGGATACGGTAACTTCATGACCCTTGCGATCTTATCAAAAGCTTCCCCAGCGGCATCATCTCGCGTCTGGCCTAACAATTCAAACTCATTATAACCTTTGACATGTACTAAAGAAGTATGGCCACCCGATACAACCAAAGCCATAAAAGGTGGTTCAAGATCTGGATGGGATAAAAAATTAGCAAAAATGTGCCCTTCTAAATGATTCACACCAATAAGAGGTTTATCAGTGGCAAAGGCTAACGCTTTTGCCACTGATACTCCAACCAATAACGCCCCCACCAAGCCAGGTCCGTAGGTTACACCAATTGCGGTAATATCACTTAAAGANACTTTTGCTTCTCGTAAAGCTTGGTCGATGACTGGAATAACATTTTCAATATGTTTACGGGATGCAATTTCAGGCACAACGCCGCCAAATTTTTGATGCACTGGTATCTGAGATGAAATGACATCTGACAACACAATCCGCCCATCTGCGACTACTGAGGCTGAAGTCTCATCACAGCTAGTTTCCAGAGCCAAAATTAGACAGGGTCTCGAGGATTTTTCTTTATAATCTTCCAAAACAGATTTCTCCTTTTTTTGTAACGTATTGCCTAGCTAAACCATATTATAAGTATCAACAATCACCCTATTCGCCACGCAAGTGGCGCTTTTTTTTGCGAGATTAAGCTAATGTATCACACCACATAATTAATGCATCTTCATGTGTTTCACTATAATAATTACGACGTATGCCGCGAGAGATAAATCCAAATTTGGAATAGAGCCCCTGAGCAACGGTATTCGATTCTCGCACTTCTAGAGTCATAGACAAAGCTCCGCGAGCTTTAGCATGCTCAATGAGTGCCGACATTAATTTCTCACCAAGTTGTTTTCCCCGATACTTAGGTAAAATTGCCACATTTGTAACATGAGCTTCATCGACAATGATCCACATACCAGCATAGCCTATAATTTTATCCTCATCAATCATGACTAAATAGTATGCTAATTCATTTCTCATTTCGCCGACAAAGCCAGCCCGGGACCATGGCACAGTAAAAGATTGCTCTTCCACCGTCAATACTTTGTCGATATCAATTTCATTCATACGCCGCATAGTAATGCCCCTCATGGGTTTGGGACCTGGCGACGTTCCCACAAGACTTCCGCTTCTGAGCGTCTGATATATAAAGGCTCCAAGGCCATAACATCATGTTGTATACCTTGTTTCATCAGTTTAAACCCCAATGAAGCCACACTACCGGCCCGCTGGATAATCAAATGAGGTGCGGCTAACACCAGATTATTACCGATTTGTTGAATTTTTGTGCGGTGGAGAACAGCGGCTTCTCCCATGAGAACTACAGGATTCTTATACTCCGCCAAATTATTTAAGGCCTCATCAATGTAAACAACCGTTGGTGGCATAATTTCCTCTAGTTCACCACTGCTCCATTTGAATATTGCCTGATATACATTCCCTTTTTGTGCATCTAGTATCGGTGATAAAATAGCGCCCGGGACAAAACATCCATAGGCCAGGGCCGCCAATGTAGGAACACCAATCAGAGGTACTTTTAATGCGTAGGCGAGAGTCTTTGCTGTCGCCAAACCAATTCTAAGACCGGTAAAGGAACCGGGACCAACACTTACCGCCACGGCCTCAATATCAGCCTTACTCACCTCAGCCATAGTTAAGATTTTGTCAATATGAGGCATCAATAATTCTGAATGTGTTTTTTTAGTTTGTAGTGTAATTTCAGCTAGCAGAGTATCAGCCGTCGCCAATGCTACACTAGATACTAACGTAGATGTCTCTATAGCAAGAATGGGCATGTATGTTTCAGCTCCTCACAGATATGTTCATAGACTTGGCCCCGGGCACTTACATGGAAAATACGTTCATCCATCGTCTCGCCGTTTTTTATATCGATCCACAAATAGTTCTCCGGCAATTCACTGGGAAACTTGTCTGGCCACTCAATAATCGACAATCCCGTCCCTTCAGTATATTCATAAAAGCCAATATCAAACAATTCTTCCGCATAATCCAAGCGATACAGATCGAAATGATAAATTGGAAAGTGAGCCTCATATACATTTAAAATAGTAAATGTCGGACTGTTGACAATCCCCTCGATTCCCAATTCTTTCGCGAGCCCCTGCACTAATAAGGTTTTGCCCGCCCCTAAATCTCCCGCCAAACAAACCACCTGACTGGGTCCTAAAACCTTCCCTAAACTCTGACCAAAAGCATATGTTTCTTCTGGCGAAGCTGTTTTAAAATTTAACATAAAAACAAATCCCCCTAACGAAAATGGTTATAACCCTTGGCTTCAAGGGTTGAAGTATTACCATTCTCAGCCACTAATACTATTCCTTGCCCCTGGTCTGTTACTTCACCTACAACTGTCAAAGGAGCGCCAATATCAACCTGCTTTACTAATTCAAATAGATCAGGAGCAATTGTAAAGACCAATTGATAATCTTCACCACCATATAATGCATATTGTACCGCAGATTTTCCAAACATTGGGGCAGCCTCTTGAAGATCAGGGGACAAAGGAATCAAATGACTATATATACGCATCCCCACACTACTGGCACGAGCGATTTCGTTCACTTCACTTGCCAGGCCATCACTAATGTCATTCATACTCGTTGATCCTAATTTGGCAAGGATTGGTCCTTGAAGAACTTGAGGTTTTGGCACTAAATGTTTGGCGACTAGAGAGGCTGCAAACTCATAAGTTTGCCAATCGCCCTGTAAAAGAAAATCAAGTCCACAGCCTGAATCTCCTAAGGTCCCAGTGACAACAATCAGATCTCCCACATTGGCGCCGGATCTCAGCTGTAGTTTTTCCGGTTCGACCTCACCCAGGGCAGTCACATTGATGATNAACTCATGAGGACTCGATACAGTATCGCCACCCACTATATTTACGTCAAATTCTCGGCAAATCTCTTTCATGCCATCATACAAACTCACAAGGAAATCCACGGACAAATGTTTAGGCAAGGCAATGGCAATTACAATTTGCCGCGGTACGCCACCCATGGCTGCAATATCGCTTAGATTTACGCCAATGGCTTTATATCCTAGCTGCCAAGCACTACTTGTGGATAAATCAAAATGTACCTTTTCGACTAGCATATCCGTTGTTACTAATTGTAGACTTCCAGGAGTTGGCTTAAATACAGCGGCATCATCACCAATACCAATCACCACACTATCAGCTTTATTAATAGTATCTTGTTTTATCAGGTCAATCAAGGCAAATTCCCCTAATTGCTCAAATTTCATATTCGCCACCATCCATTCATCACTATCGAAAACTTAATCATATCATTATTCTTAAAGCATCATGTATATGTTTTTATGCTTCTGCCCGATCCCAACAAATTCCTGCCTTATTAGTATGCCACATACATAAAAAAAATAATGAAGAAAACAGCAGCCACCACGGACTGCTGTTTTTCATCACTATTTTTTTATAATTTTCTCTGAGCGGCCCAGGGGCTCACTAATATCCATATGTCCTGAAATTGTATCAATTTTTTTACCTTCAACCATAATTTGCACTTTTTGTATATCATGGAATTCAGTCAATGTATTCACAACAGCGCCTACTAATAACATTTCTGATGTAGAACCACCTGCGTTATTTTTAACTAATTGATCACTAAAATCGACATAGGCGACTTTGTCCTTAATTGAAATGTGTCGTAACTTAGTGCCAGCTGGCATGACTGACTCTAGTTGAGTATTTTTGGTTCCTGCTAGTAATAATTCTATGGCCGTTTGCGCAGGATGAGCATTCTTGGGAACAACATAATGTTCTGCTACTAAAAACATAGCATCTTTCGTAGCACTATATACCGTCACACTCATCGTATCCTGTCCAACAGGGGAAGAAACATTGTTTTGACTACCTGGCGGCACCACTGCTGCTTGTTGTTCACCTTTTGTTGGCTCAGTCTGAGCAGTTGATGGAGGGGCGGTCGGGTTATCTTGAGCGCATCCTCCAGTAAAGGTGGCTAACAAAACAAAAGCCATTGCTAACAGGATTCTTTTATTACCCATTAGAAGCCACCTCCTTTTCTAGAAGCCTGGGCAAAGAAGTTGTCCAATCCTTGCACAATACTTTGGGCTAATTGTTGCTGAATTTGTGGATTTGTAAGATTTTTTTCTTCAGTTGGATTTGAAATAAAGCCCAACTCCGTCAATACTGCTGGCATAGTCGTATTCTTTATGACATAAAATCCAGCCGTAGTAATTCCACGATTNTGAAATCCACTGACATTAGCCAAATTATCTTGAATATTCTGTGCCAGCATAGCACCATAACCAGATTTCACATAATAATAAGTGGCGATACCGCCTACGCTTGGATTGGAAAATGCATTAATATGTACGCTAACAAATACATCTGCCTTATTATCATTAGCAACCTTGGTTCTGGCTCCTAGCTCGTCCACTCCACTAGCATTCGGTCCGTAAACATCTACATCAGTTTGCCTCGTCATTAGGACTTTGGCCCCTGCATTTTCCAGCAATGTTTTTATTTTTTTTGATACTGCTAAAGTAATGTCTTTCTCTTGAGTTCTATTAGGACCGATGGCCCCAGAATCACTGCCTCCATGTCCAGGATCAATGACAATGACCTTATCTTTTAACCCAGGGTTAAAGCTATAATTCACCTTGGGCTCAGGTTTATTAATATCGATAACCACGCGAAAGGCTTTGTTATTATTATTATCACAAGGCAGTGTAAATATTCTATAATCACTGTCCTCAATCACGTTCGCTAAATTTACAATGATTTGACTGGTATTGCTATCTTTTTTGTTAAAAGTAACTTTATCAGCAATCTTCCCGTCTAAGGCAACGGAATCATCAATTTTACCCAAAGCTGCGTCTTTTACATCAATGATCAATTGGGGACCACCATTTTGACTAAGGGCACCATTTACTTGTACTGGTCCAGTTGTATCAATCACCAGCCGTAGTTTACTGGTTCCTTCAACGGCGTCCTTACTCACCCACCAACGCGCACTCGTTAATTCAGCCTTAGCTGAATTGGCCGCTGAAACAATACCAACCTGTTGCGCCATAAAGACCATTAATAACAACAAACTTAGAACTCTACGATGCAATTATAACACCTCCATATCCTACCACATACTTATCTATACATAGTACCTGCTATTACTACGCGTTTTGTTATAATTCGCGCTCTCGAGCTAAAGTCCTGCAGGACTTTAGCCTCAATACTAGGAAAGTTGTCAGCCTTCATCATTTTTCTCTACTACTTGTTTTAATAAGTTCTCAGCTTCAGCTTTTGCAGCAACAGTTGCAAGGCTATCGATTTGCACCTCGATGCGTAGAATATCCCCCTCTTTCACTTCACTAGGCAGAATACGCTTTGGCCACACCACCTGAGCCTCATCGTCTCCCACTAACAGTACGGCTTTATTCCCTTCAAAGCGGTCAATCACAGCTTGAATCTGCATATTATCCTTTCTCCTTTGTAATCCTATAGGTTATACCATCACTAGTAATTGTCACAGTACCATCGAGATCTGTACGGTATACTTGAAGTTTAGCCTGCTCATATTTTTTTAGGGTTGATGGATGAGGATGATGATAATCATTATTAGCACCTAATGAAATAATAGCCGCCTCAGGCCCTACTGCTTTTAAAAAACCAGGTGACGAAGATGTATTGCTGCCATGATGCCCCGATTTTAATATGGTACTTTTCAACTCACCAGCATAATTCTTAAGCATGAAAGCTTCTGATTCTTTTTCGGCATCACCTGTTAATAACATGGAGAATTTATTATAAATCAATTTTGTAACTACAGAACTGTTATTTATCTCCTCATCAGCAAGAAGTGATTTATCCGGTGCAAGAACAACAAGTTTTATCTCATTGGTGATTGGGATTTCAGTTCCTGGAGTTACTACTGTAAAAGGTATCTTTTTCTGATTCACGAGGGATAAATACTTACGATACAATGCCGTTGTTCCTGTTTTACCACTGTCGTAAATATGCCCGACTGAAAAATTTTCTATTATTCCTGGCATNCCGCCTAAATGATCGGCATGAGGATGGGTAATAATAACTGTATCAATGNTCGTGATGCCTTCTTTTTTTATGTACTGGACCATTTTCTCCCGTTCTTCAATATCACCTGTATCGACGAGTACGGTCCGTCCTTGGGCNCGAATTAAAATAGCATCGCCTTGCCCAATATCCAGAACTTTCACAGTAAGGGGTGCATTATGTTGACCTTGGGTCGCCTGTCCTTGTTTGCCACAACCTGCTACAACTACCATCATAACAACAACTATTGCCAGTATAAGACATATTCTTTTTTGCATCTCAAGTCTCCCCCATTAGTCTTAAATTAATTTTTAGTCATTTGAAAGAAAATTACGTATGTTATTAAACTACAAAGACGCAAAGGATAACATAGAAACCTTCCCTTTGTGTGACGCACTAGTACATTGCGTCTTGGCGGCTCAGAAAAGTTCTAATTTTGGTGAACAAAAAAATAGGCAGTTACCTGCCTATTCCATCGGATCCACGATTTATACATCAACCAAGCCTAAACTTATTTTGATCGCTTCATCAACCATACTCATGACTTCTTCACTTAAATGATTGACTTTTTCTTTTAGCCGACGTTTATCTATTGTACGTAATTGTTCAAGCAAAATGACAGAATCCTTTTCTAAGTTACAATATTTGGAACTTATTTCCACATGGGTCGGTAACTTTGCTTTAGAAATTTGTGAAGTAATCGCTACCACAATAACCGTCGGACTATATTTATTACCGACATCATTTTGAATGACTAAAACAGGTCGATGCCCACCTTGTTCCGAGCCCACTACGGGACTTAAATTAGCATAATAAATATCTCCACGTTTTACGACCATTATTATTCACGCTCTGCCAGCAAGGAAGGCATTTCAAACATATTTGTGTCTGCCAGCAATCCTTCCTCAGCTAGTTCCATATTAATATTCGCCATTTGCTGATAGCCCTTACGCATCATATCGCGCACTTCATTACGTTTACGATCCTCGATACAAGAACGCATCGCATCACGCACGAATTGACTACGGCTTAACTTTTCCATAGCAATAATACCATCAACTTCTTGCAGTAAACTATTTGGAATACTAATCATAATACGCCTCAATTCTGCCACGCCTTCACCCCCGCCAGTTAACAGATGGATATATATATCTTTATTATAAGTTTTATATATAAAGATGTCAATTTTTTTATACATTGATCTGCTCATTGGCGAATGATGAATAGCTGTGTTTATCTATACTGGCCAGTAACCCATATGCTTTTTCGGAAATATAATCTACTATAATTAAGTATGCATAAAAATAAATAAATTATGCTTCATCCTTTTCCTGAATACCAAATATTGCTGCTGGTAAGGCTCTAATCAGATCACTTGCTTGCATGCCAATCATTCCACTACGTGCCACAATATCCCCTGCCAAGCCGTGAAGATATACGCCAACAAGTGCTGCCTCATGGCTCGACAACCCCTGAGCCATGAGACCTGTGATAACACCAGTTAATACATCCCCAGTGCCACCTGTCGCCATACCAGCATTACCGTTAATATTAATATATACCTCACCATCAGGAAATGTCACTAGGGTACGAGCTCCTTTTAAAATAATGATACTCCCCCACTCAACGGCAGCCTGTCTGGTAATATAGACTCGATCTTCGTTGACTTCATCAGGCGACAAACCAACAAGTCGCGCCATTTCACCAGAATGTGGCGTTAACACAGGCACAGCCTTAGCCTCTGGCAAAATATGAGTATGATCGACTAAGGCATATAAAGCATCAGCATCAATGACCAATGGTTTTTCTACATTTTTAATGATTTCAAGTACAGCATTCATGGTATCTTCATGACGACCAAGGCCAGGACCAATCGCAACTATGTCATTCTGATCCGCCATCACCTGAATATCCCCTACAGCATCTAACCCCATAATACCCACTGCCGCCTCTGACAGTGGTTTTGTCATTACTTCTGTCAATTTAGTTTCCATTATATCATGTAAGCTTTCGGCTATGCCTAAGGTGACGAGTCCAGCTCCTGATCGCACAGCTGCTTTAGCAGTCAAAGTAGCGGCACCAGTAAGGCCTCGAGAACCTGCAATGACTAATACTTTTCCACAGCTACCTTTATGAGCATCAGGCCTCCGCTTAGGAAACATTTGCTCTACAGCAGTACTTGTAATAATATTTTGTTTAATATCCCCATCTGCGAGTAACGTCCGAGGTATTCCAATATCAGCAACAGTTATATCACCAGCATAAGAAGCTCCAGGATATAATAGCAGTCCTTGCTTGGGAAGGGAGAAGGTTATTGTATGATTAGCCTTAACCGCGATACCAGAAACTTGTCCAGTATCAGCGTCAACACCTGATGGTACATCAATAGCAATAACAACCTTGTTGCTTTTATTAATACTNTCAACAACCTGGGCCATAGTGCCTCTGAGTTGACCTTTAAAACCTGTACCCACCAAGGCATCAACTAAACAATCTGTAAAAGTCATAGCAATTTTCACTCTATCCCAATCTCCAGCATTGGCTATTTCAATCACATCAATTTCCATGTGAGTTATTATTTGCAAATTGATCAATGCATCTCCAGTTACATCTGTTTTACTGCCAATCAAAAAAACTTTTACTTTAGCACCACGATTGAAAAGGTGACGAGCAACGACATATCCATCACCACCATTATTACCCTTACCAGCAAAAATGGCGATCTTTTTATTATTCAAATTCCCCATAATACTTTCAATTTGACGTGTTGCTTCACTTCCCGCATTTTCCATAAGTACCATACTGGGAATACCATATTCTTCAGTAGCTTTGTGATCAATTTTTATTATTTCAGCAATTGTTACAACTTTCATGTTCTCTACCTCCCCATAAGATGGCCTGGGCAGCGGCATATTCCCGGGCATGTGTCAATGAAATATGAATTGCAGTGACTTCCATTTGTTTGGACAAAATTGCAAATTGGCCATTAAGTTGAACGTGTGGACAACCTTTGTCATTAAGAAAAATTTCGATATCTTGTAGAGTCCCCCCCGCAAGACCTGTACCAAAAGCTTTCATCACAGCTTCTTTACCAGCAAAGCGTGCTGCATAGGAAG
>JGI24143J45723_1001058_pt1 | contig 13592 bp, 12 predicted proteins | sample BarGraIncu00432A_FD_45723 | JGI IMG/M metagenome (IMG submission 45723)
CAAGCGGCGCGCGGCTGAGGCCGCCCTGGTAAGGAGCGAGCGGCGCTACAAGAGGCTCGTGGCGGCCGTCACCGACTACATCTACATGGTCACCATCAAGGAGGGCAAGGTCGTCAAGACCTCCCACGGTCCGGGTTGCCTGACCGTCACTGGTTACAGCCATGAAGAGTATATGGAAAACCCCTTTCTCTGGTACCAGATGATCTTCGAGGAGGACCGCCCTGCCGTCATCCGCCTCACGGCGGACATCCAGGCGGGACAGGATATCCCGTCGCTCGAGCACAGGATCAGGCATAAGGACGGCTCCATCCGCTGGGTAAAAAACACCATAGTACCGCGCTACAGCGAGCAGGGTGAGCTGATCGCCTACGACGGTCTCATCTCGGACATCACCGAAAGAAAGCGCAGCGAGGAATCACTGCGACTGCAAAGCGCTGCCCTGGAGGCCGCCGCCAACGCGATCGCCATCACCGACAACCAGGGGCTGGTTATCTGGGTGAACCAGGCGTTCACCGCCATGACCGGATACAGTTCAGCGGAATCTCTGCACCGGGACCTGAGCTTTCTGAAGTCAGATCAGCACGACCCGAAATTCTACCTCGACCTCTGGGGGACCGTGACGGCGGGCGAGGTCTGGCACGGCGAGATGATCAACCGGCGCAAGGACGGCTCCCTTTACCCGGAAGAGCAGACCATCACCCCGGTTACCGACGAGATGGGGTGCATCAAGTACTTTATCTGCATCAAGCAGGACATCACCGGTAGAAAACTGGCAGAACAGGCCCTGCTGGAAAACAACAGCATCCTGAAGGAACTGGAGATCGCCAAGCAGATCCAGCTCTCACTGCTCCCCCCCTCCCCTCCTCCCCTGCCGGGGATCGATTGCGCCGGGCGCTGCGTCTCCGCCACCCACATCGGGGGCGACTACTATGACATCTTCCTGAACGGCGACGAGGTAGCTCTGGTCATGGCCGACGTTTCCGGACACAGCGTTGGCGCGGCACTCATCATGGTAGAGACGCGCTCCGTGCTGCGGGCCCAGCTCCAGACCCTGCACGGCCCGGCGGAGATCCTCACGGCCCTGAACAACCTGCTGCATGAGGACCTGAGCCGCGCCGAGCTCTTCATTACCATGTCCTACCTCAGTTACCATACCCAGACCGGCCGCCTGCGTTACACCAACGCCGGGCACCCGCCTCCCGTTTTGTACCGCGCCTCGGGCGAAACCTTCCTCGAACTCGACGCCGAAGGGCTCATCATCGGCGTGAAAAGGGATGTGGAATTTGAGGAGCGCACCCTGGGGATCGAACATGGTGACCTGCTGCTGCTTTACACAGACGGCATCATCGAGGCGGAGGGACCCGGGGGTGAACTGTTCGGGACCCGGAGGCTGCGGACCATACTCGCCAGGGAGCACCGGAAACCGGCGTGCGAAATTATCAGCGCAGTACTGGCAGCAGTGCGCGCTTTTAGCGGCGCCAACTCCTTTAAGGACGACATCTCCATGCTTGTGCTGAAATTCCTCTGAAATCCCTCTGACTTTACTTGACGACACCCCTTTCCTTGTGTAAACATACGTCAATTCCAAAGAGGGGTGTATACATGGCGAAGAAGATCTTTGTTGCAGCAACCGGTCAGAACTGTGGCAAGACAACCATCAGTATCTCGCTCATGCATCAGGCCCGGAAAAAGTACCAGAGGGTCGGGTTCATCAAGCCTTTCGGTCCCAAAGTCCTGCTGTACAATGACTTCATGGTTGACATGGATGCGCTGCTGATGGCCAAGGCATTCAACATGGAAGAGGACATAGCGCTCATGTCCCCGGTCGCCCTGCACCGGGATTTCACCAAGGACTTTCTTGAAGGGAAACTGGACGACCTCTCGCTAAGTAACTGCATACTCGATGCGGTTCGGGAATTGGAAGAGAAGTACGACTTCCTCATCATCGAGGGAGCCGGGCACGGCGGAGTCGGAGCTGTCGTGGGCCTGAACAATGCAAAAGTGGCGAAGCTGATCGGCGCGCCAGTCATGATCGTGACTGAGAGCGGCATAGGCAAAGTCATTGACGCGGTGCACCTGAATTTGGCGCTTTATGAGCGTGAGGGAGCGGACGTCAGGGGCATCATCGTCAACAAGCTGATCCCGGGCAAGAAGGAACTCACCAGGAAATACCTGAAGCAGGCCTTCGACCCCATCGGAATACAGGTCATCGACGGGTTCAACTATTCCCCGATTCTGGCTAATCCTACCTTGAGCCACATAGCCAAGCTGTTCGATCTGCCGCTGCAGGGAGGAAATGCCAAAGAGAGAAGCCGCATCATCCACAATATTCAGTTGGGTGCCGCATCCTCTCAGCGCGTCATCGATGGTCTGCTTGACTCCACCCTCATGATCGTAACCAGTTCTCGGGACGAGTTGATCGTCACCCTCTCCTCCCTGTACCACATACCTGCCTATAGGGAAAAGATTGCGGGACTGGTCGTTGCAGGACACGGCCCTGTTTCCGAGATCAGCCAGCAGATCCTGCACGACAGCAACATTCCGTACATTCGTGTGGAGGAGACCACCGCCGTGGTTTTTAGCGCGCTGTCGGAGGACGTGGCGAAGATCACCTATGAGGACCAGGAGAAGTTGAACTGGATCATGGCAAATGCTGAGAGTGACCTGGATTTTGATGCGATAGATGCGCTGCTTTAAAGGCGGTTCTAAGTTCTAAGTTCTAAGTTCTAAGTTCTAAGTTCTAAGTTCTAAGTTCTAAGTTCTAAATTCTACGTTCTACGTTCTACGTTCTACGTTCTACGTTCTACGTTCTATGTTCTATGTTCTATGTTCGGGTTCTTATTTCATCAATCTTCGCTGTGCATTTCGGGCCACGGGTAAAACCCGTAGGAGCGCCCTCCAGGACGCGAAGTTCGCGGCAAGAATGTCACTCCTACGAGACCCGCACCCTGGAGTTTTCGAACTGATCTAAGTCAGATTTTAACTCCCGGCGGACGCGATGGTCCCTCCTGCTGCTTCTGGCACTCCAGACAGTAGTCGGTAAACGGAACCAGCCTGAGTCTTTGAATGTCTATGCGCTCCCCGCACCCTTCGCATTTGCCGTAAGTCCCCATTTCAAGACGCCCAAGCGCCTCCTCCAGACTGGTTAGTTGGGCACGCCTGATATCCGCCACGGCAAGTCCGGCATCTGAAAGCAGGTCCAAAATGCTCATTTCGCCGATGTCTTGAGGTATATCATACTGAGTATGTAACCCCTCACCAGTCTCGGCAAATAACTCCTCTCTCAACTCAGCCCAAAGCTTACGCTTTTGCTCAGACAGCAGGTGTCTTTGCTCGATATCGCTTCCACTCGATTTCGCTGACATATCTAACCTCCCCTTGCCAGTAACAATCAACCAGTGCAGTTCCAGTTCGGATAATCACCTGCCTGCTTCGTTTAAGGCTCGTCCTCAAGGTCGCAAACTGGACAACTGTACTCATGGCTCTCATCATCCATTTCCAGTTCCGCACCGCACACAGCGCAAACAGCGACAGTATCGGCCTTTACTACCGGTTGATCCTTGAGGATATCTTCTTCAATTCGCATTCTTCTCATATCGGCGCCCTCATGCTTGCCATCAAATCGGCAACATTAGTATACCTTAAATACGCATGCAGGCCGCAGCTAAAAATGAATCGGGACCGAGCCAGACTTTCAATTGAGGGCGTGGGGGTGGGTGGAGGGCGAGGGTGAGTTTTACAAGCGGGCGAAGATTTCATCGTTCCCACGCTCCCGCGTGGGAATGCATCAGGGGACGCTCCTGCGTCCCGGTTCAGCTGCGTCGGGACGTGCCGGTAAGGTGCCGGTCTCACCTCCGGTGTGGGACGCCGGAGCGTCCGGAGAGTTCCGTTCCCACGCTGGAGCGTGGGAATGATGGCACGCTAGTACTGAACGTAGAGACGCATTGCATGGGTCTCCTTCTATACTGTCATGCCTAGACCAACTCGATTGGCGGCAGCGCTGAGACGCATGCAATGCGTCCCTACTCAGTTGGCTCCGCCCCCAATGTCGCTGCAGATTCGGTTAGTGCTCCCCGGGAAAGAAGATAGGTAAGTCAATCAGGCATTCGATAGGGGGTATTGAGAAATGAAACTGGTGGCGTTTAAGGAAGTGATAAGAGACTTGCCTAGGTTTACTCTACGTCAAGGTACTCGACGGTTTCGCCGAGGTAATTGGTGACCTGAAGACGCGAACCGTCCCGTTTGACGCAACCGGGCGCGACCTCTACCTTCCCCTTGCCGCCCGGCAGATCGATCACGTAATGGGGAACGGCCATGCCTGAGGTGTGCCCGCGCAGAGCATCCAAAACCGCGACGCCCTGGGTCACCGGAGTTCTGAAATGGGCGGTCCCTTTGACGAGATCCATCTGGTGGATGTAATAGGGACGCACCCGGATGGTGAGGAGCCCCTGCATGAGACGCCGCATCACCAAGGGATCATCGTTCACCCCTTTGAGCAAAACGGTCTGGTTTCCCAGAGGTATCCCCGCGTCCGCGAGCAGGGCACAGGCCTTGGCCGACTGCGCAGTGATCTCGGCGGGATGGTTAAAGTGGGTATTGACAAAAACCGGGTGGTGTCGCTTGAGCATCCGCACCAGTTTCGGAGTGATCCGTTCGGGAAGGGTCACCGGTACCCGGGTGCCGATCCTGACGATCTCGACGTGGGGAATTTTGCGCAGCGCAGTCAAAAGGGCATCGATGCGCTCGTCGGAAAGCAGCAACGGGTCGCCGCCGGACAGGATCACGTCCCTTATTTCCGGACGGGAGGCGATGTAGTCAATGGCAGCGTCCTGCGGGGCGGGAAGCATCACGGAGCACCCCACTCCCCTCTTTCTCATGCAAAAGCGGCAGTAGACGGCGCAGGCCGAGGAGACGATCCAGACCACCCGGTCCGGATAACGGTGGATGAGCCCCGGAACCGGCGAAAGGCGCTCCTCGTCGAGAGGGTCGTCGGACTGGGAAAGGTCGTCGAGTTCTGCGGCGTCCGGAACGCACTGGCGCCAGATAGCGTCGCCGGGACTGGTGATCAGCCCCAGATAGTACGGGGTGATCCGCATCGGGTAGCGCCGAACCACTGCGGCGAGCGGCGCTCCGGCCACGCGAAAAAGCCCGGAGAGTTCCTCCGGGCTGGTAACGCTTTTTTCCAGACTTTTCTGCCATTTTTCCATCAGGTTTCGAGTGCCCCGATCATGGAGGCCAGGGAGCCGATCCCCTTATCTATCAGATACTGTTCCATATCCCGGGCGATCGTTTGAGCCGCCGAAGGGTCCAGAAAACTGGCGGTGCCGACCTGAACGGCACTGGCGCCTGCCAGAATGAATTCCAGCGCGTCGCGCGCATTCATGATCCCGCCAATGCCGATAATCGGGATCTGGACGCATTTTGCCACCTGCCAGACCATCCTGAGCGCGACGGGTTTGATGGCCGGCCCCGAGAGCCCACCGGTGATGTTCGCCAGCACCGGGCGGCGCCGGTCTAGGTCAATCGCCATTCCGGTCAGCGTGTTGATGAGCGAGAGCGCATCGGCACCGGCGTCGGCGCAGGCCCGGGCCATCAGCACCACGTCGGTCACGTTCGGGGAGAGTTTCACGATCATCGGCTTACTGGTATTGCGCTTCACCAACCGCACGACTTCCTGTGCCGCCGCGGGGTCGGTGCCGAACACGATACCCCCCTGCTTCACGTTGGGGCAGGAGATGTTCACCTCAATGCCGGCCACTCCGGGGAGTCCGTCGAGCCGCGCGGCCACCTCGCCGTACTCCTCCAGGGTGTTGCCGTAGAGGTTGACGATAACCGGCGTTGCCACCTTGCTCAGATAGGGGAGCTTCTGCGCGATGAAGGCGTCGATGCCGACATTTTGCAGGCCGATGGCGTTCAGCATCCCGCCGGGAGTTTCCACGATGCGCGGGGTGGGGTTCCCCGCCTTGGGGCGCAGCGACAGCCCCTTGGTGATCATGGCGCCGATACTTTCGAGATTCAGATAATCGGCGAATTCGGCGCCGTAGCCAAAGGTGCCGGAAGCGGTCATGACGGGGTTGCGCATCTTGATCCCCGCCACCTCCACGGTCATGTCAGGTTTTTGCATGATCAACTCCATTGCAGTTCAAAGCTGTCGAAAACGGGTCCGTCCTTGCAGACGCAGCGGTAGTCGGGAGTTTCGTCGGTGTGGTTCGCCCCCTTCATGACGCAGCCCAGGCAGGCGCCCACTCCGCACGCCATGTAGGCCTCCATGGAGACCTGGCAGGGTACGCCGTGGGACTGGGCCATGAGTGCCACAGCACGCAGCATCGGAGTGGGGCCGCAGGCAAAGATGCGCATCCCGCTTGGCGCCAGGTGCCGCTCCAGCACTTCAGTTACCAGCCCGCTTTCTCCCAGGGTCCCGTCGTCGGTGGACACGTAAGTCTCGACGCCAAGGCGCTCGAATTCGGTGATACACAGGATGTCGTCCCGATTCCTTCCGCCGGCAAATAGACGTACCTTGTCGCCGCGCGCGACCAGTTCTTTGGCGAGGTAATAAAGCGGCGCGAGACCGATTCCGCCACCGACCAGAATCTTTTCCTCACCGGCCGCCCCCGGATCAAAGCCTTTGCCAAGCGGCGCCAGGAGGTCGAGCAGGTCGCCGTGATGCAGCGCCGAAAGCATCCGGGTCCCCTTCCCCACCACCTTGTAAAGGATTTCGCAATAAGCCTGAGTGCCGCACCCCGCATACTCGGCGGCAAAGCTCCCGACGTCGAAGAACCCGAAGGGGCGCCGCAGCAGCGGATCTATGGCATCGACCACCTTGACCATCAGGAACTGCCCGGGAACGGTCTGCAGCAGTTCCAGGGGAGCCGTCATCCTCATCCGGAAATATCCCGGAGAGAGCTCTACATTTGAGACCACCATTGATTTAAACTGCATCGCACTCCTCTGCTTTATCCTCAAAAATATAATCCATCAACATGGCGTCCTCGCCATCTTCGTAATAGCGCTTGCGTCTGCCGGACTCCCGGAAACCGAGCCGGTGGTAAAGGGCGATGGCCGCCTGGTTACTGCCCCGCACCTCCAGGCCGAGCAGAGCTACCTGCTTCTCCCGGCAAAGGTTTATGGCGCTTTCCACGAGAATTCGTCCGATCCCCCTGCCGCGCAGGGAAAGGTCCACCGCGACGTCCAGGATCTCGGCCTCGTCCAGCACGAGCTTCAGGCAGAGATAGCCGGCAATGCTGCCATCGGGAACCTGCGCCACCAAAGGAATGCCGAAGGGGGATGCGATCTCGTCGAGGAAATGACGTCGAGTCCAGGGCCTGGAAAAAGAGGCCGACTCGATGGCGAGCACGGTCTCCAGATCCCTTTCAGACAAGGGCCGGACGCTTATTTCAGTTACATAATCGCTCACTGCAGCGCATGATAAGCAAACGCCAAGGGGAAGTAAACAAATTTTTCGCTTTGACATTTAGAGGGATATGCGTTAGATTTCTCCTTTAATTTATCGGAGGTTTTCCCTTGGACGAGACTAAAATCACATACAAAGACGCCGGCGTAGACATAGATGCAGGCAATACGTTTGTCAAGATGATCAAGCCACTAGTGAAGGCCACTTCGCGGCCCGAAGTTCTGGCCGACATCGGTGGTTTCGGCGGATTGTTTTCCCTTAACATGGGAAAATATAAGCATCCAGTGCTTGTCTCTGGTACAGACGGCGTTGGCACCAAGCTGAAACTTGCCTTCCTGGCGGACCGTCATGACACAATCGGCATCGACCTAGTTGCTATGTGCGTGAACGATATCATCGTCCAGGGCGCCGAACCGCTCTTCTTCCTCGATTACCTGGCGACCGCCAAACTTGACCCGGTCAAGGGCGCCTCCATCATAAAAGGTGTCTCGGACGGCTGCATCCAGGCCGGCTGCGCGCTGATCGGCGGGGAGACTGCCGAAATGCCCGGTTTCTACACCGGCGAAGAGTACGACATGGCCGGCTTCGCAGTTGGTGTCGTCGAGCGCGAGAAGATCATCGACGGCTCGTCCATCACCGTCGGTAACCGCCTCATCGGACTTGCCTCCAGCGGCCTGCACAGTAACGGCTTTTCCCTGGCGCGCAAGGTGATTTTGGAGCGGATGGGCCTCGGCATCAACGACGAGATTCCGGGGCTCGGCAAGACGGTCGCCGACGAACTGCTCACCCCGACGCGCATCTACGTCCGTTCCATCATGAACCTGCTGCGGGACTTCAACGTAAGCGGCATAGCGCATATCACCGGCGGCGGACTGCTGGAGAACATCCCCCGCGTGCTCCCCAACGGCTGCAAAGCCGTGGTGAGAAGGGACAGCTGGCAGATCCCCGAGATTTACCAGATCATCAAGCGCGGCGGCAACATCGACGACACCGAGATGTTCCGGACCTTCAACTGCGGCATCGGCATGGTTATCGCCGTACCGGAGCGCGAAGCCGACGACATCATGATCAGGCTCTCAGGGCTGAACGAAACTGCCTTCATAATCGGCGAAGTCGCCAAGTGCGAAGTCGGCAAGGAGTGCGTGGAGCTCGTTTAGAGCTCGCGGCAACCATGGATACCCTACTTAAAATAGGCGTGCTCGTTTCGGGCAGCGGCACCAATCTCCAGTCGATACTCGACGCCTGCGCGCGCGGAGAACTGCCGGCGCGCGTTGTCTGCGTGATCAGCAACAAGGCCGACGCCTACGGACTGGAAAGGGCAAAAAAAGCCGGGATACCGGCGTTCCATCTTGACCACCGCGCCCATGGCGGCAGGGAGGCCTATGACGCCGCCCTGGTGGCGACTCTGCGCGAGTTCGGGGTGGAACTGGTCGTGATGGCCGGTTTCATGCGGATTATCACCCCGGTGCTGTTGGAAGCCTTCCCCATGGCGGTCATGAACATCCACCCCGCGCTGCTTCCCGCCTTCCCGGGCTTGCATGCCCAGCGCCAGGCCCTCGAGTACGGTGCCAAGTTCGCAGGTTGCACGGTGCATTTTGTCGACGCGGGGACCGACACCGGACCGATCATCATGCAGGCGGCGGTCCCGATTCTGGAGCAAGACACCGAAGAAACGCTCTCCGCGCGGATTCAAAAGGAAGAGCACCGCGTCTATCCCGAGGCGATCAAGCTCTTTGCCCAAGGCCTGCTGAGCGTGGAAGGCAGACAGGTCAGAGTAAGTCAGTAAGGCTCTCCCCTCAGTTACTTACAACCATCAACCCAAATCTCCTCAAAGTCCCCCTGATACCAAGGGGAACTTTTTTTATGCCTTCAGCACTCAACCGCTCAACCACTCGACGTCTTCCCCGGAAATCACCGACTTCTCCCTTCCTCCAACGCGCGATCTCTGTTATAACCTTGCCATGTCTAAAACTATCGTATCCCTGTCACTGCTTATTTGCCTTCTCCTCACCCTGACCGGTTGCTCCATTACCCATGTCATGCGCGTCGAGGACCACCAAGTTATCGGCGTAGAGTCCATGATCAATGAACTTCAGAACGCACCGGTGATACTTGTCGGCGAACGCCACGATGCGGCTTTGCACCACAAACTCCAGCTCGAGATCATAAAAGGCCTGCATGCAAAAGGAAAACCCATTGCCATAGGGATGGAGATGTTCGAGGGGCCAAGCCAGAAGGCGCTCGACGCCTGGAGTTCAGGAAAAGCCCCGGAACAGGCTTTAAGGAAGGTCTACGAGTGGAACTGGCGCAACATCCCCTGGGAGCTCTACGAAGACATCCTGCGCTACGCGCGCGACAACAATATACCCCTGATTGCACTGAACGCACCGCGCGGGATCGTGCAAAAGGTGTCCCAGCAGGGAGCGGCGGCCTTATCCAGCGAAGACCTGGCTCAGCTCCCGCCCGGTATCAGCCTCGAGGTAAGCGCTGCCTATCTCGACTTCATAGCTTCAGCCTATCCTGTTCACGGCAGCAGCGGGGAAGCCTTCCGCTACATTTGCCAGGCGCAAATGCTCAGAAACAGGGTCATGGCGCGACGGGTGAGCGATTATATCGCCCTAAATCCGGAAAGCACCGTGGTGGTATTGGCCGGCGGGGGACATGCCAGGGAAAAAGGAGGGATTCCTGCAGAACTGGGAAAACTGCGGCACCGGATCGTGCTTCCCGAAATCCCGGGATTGGATGCTGAAAGCATCGGCAAAGCAGACGCGGATTACCTTATGAAGGAGCCTTACCTCTGGTTGGAATACATTTTCTGATCCAGCGCGTAGAGCCAGGCGAGTATTTCGGCAACTGCCTGATACAGTTCAGGCGGGATCTCGCAGTCCAGATCGATTTGCATCAGGAGATTCACCAGCTCGGGCGACTGGTGCACGTAGACGCCGCTTTCCCGGGCCAGCGAGATAATCGCCTCCGCAGTCACCCCGCTACCCTTGGCCACGACCCTGGGGGCGCCATCCTCTGCACGGTAGGCCATCGCGACGGCCCTCTTCTTATCATTAATCGGTTTCGCCATCTTTTGCCACCATCCTGGTCAGGTGCAGTCCTGTGGAGGCGAGCGCCGTCCGAAGTTCCCCTCCCGCGTCCTTGAGTAGCGCCGACGAACCGGGACGGTCGCAGACGAATTCAACGAAAAACCCGTCCGGGGCAAAGCGCAATTTAGCCTCCACTCCACCGAGATGCGTCAGCGCAAGCGACAGAGTCGCTTCGACCTCCGGCTCACCTTCCTCAGCTTCCCGCGCGGTGATGGCAAGCTCCATCTTCTGCCCGGGCCACGCCTCCCCCTTCCAGGAGAGAATGCCCGAGTTCAAAAGCAGCAGCTGCTCTTTAACCAGCGGCAAGGTGCGGCTGTCGGCAAAACCGGCTTCCTCCAGCTCCTTTGATTCGTCAGCTGCCCCCTCCCCACGCCCCGCACGGGAAAGCTTCCCCTGCGGTTCCTTGAGAAGTTCCCCCAACTGCAAGCCGCCCGAGGCCCATTGTGCCAGGTGCGATTCATAGAAAAGCCCACCCTGGGTCAAGGCCGCCTTGAGCCGGTCCCCAAGGAGAGCCGACCCCTGTTCGGGACTTTCCAGCAGGGTTCCCTGCACCAGGGGAAGCGACGCTGCGTCGCACGAGACGCTGGAGAGCCACTTCCCCATGGAGCTGAGCGACACGGACTCCCCGCCTTCAGGACGGTAGATCTGGAAAGTGATGCGGGGGTCGGCCGAGAGAAAGGTCATCTCCATGGTCTCGCCCGGTTGGACGTTGAGCGGGATCTCCAACTTGAACATTTCGCCGGCGATCCTGGCGAGGTACAAATTATTGGGGAGGTTGGCGATGATCTCAGCCTTCACCTGCTGACCGGGGTTGAGCTGCAGCTGCTGCCCGGCCCGCTGCTGAACCTCACCCTCCGGAAGGACGCTCGCTCGGGCGAGTACGGGAAGGACCTGCCTTTGGATTTCGTCGTTGATCAGCATGGGCATCCCGTGGGCTAGGAGTTCCCTCATCCCTGCCCTTCACCGGAAGGGAGAGTCTGATGGAGGGTATCAGGTGCCCATATAGTAGTGAACAACCGGTGTAATGTAAAGGGTAAGGAGTGGCAAGCAGCGCAGACCTTTACCTGAGCGCCCTAACTCCCTTCCGGGTTCCCTAACGCCCCTTCCCTGGCATCCTCTCCCCCCAGGCCCTCCCCTCGCAGGGCTAGCGCGCGTTCCTCGCCGCAGAGCTGTTTTCACCAGGAAATATTTTCGGTTCATAGCATATTCGCCCTTTTATTAGTAGTATTGTGAAGACCGGCTCGCCGGGTAATATGTATTTTTTCTCACGTTGCGGCATATTTAGATTAAACAAATCCGTTATTGAGCCGATAAGCCATCAAAGGAACAAATTAATTCCGGACACGCCGCAGTGAGGGCCTTAAATGAACCACACACTCCGCATCCTGATCCTTGACGACTCGCCTGAGGATGCCGCCCTTATCGTACGCCAACTAGAGCCGGAGTTTTCCACCAGCTATGAACGCGTCGAAACGGCCGAATCCCTGGCTGAGGCGCTCGACAAGGGTGGTTGGGACCTCGTTGTCTCGGATTACCTCATGCCCCGGATCAGCGGCCTTGCTGCCCTGCAACTGCTGCAGCAGCGTCAGTTAGATATCCCGTTTATCATGATTTCCGGTCAGAGGGGCGAAGATATCGCAGTCGAGGCGATGCGCGCCGGCGCCCATGACTATCTGCTCAAGGGTGACCTGTCCCGGTTGGTGCCGGCCATCAAGCGGGAGTTGAGCGAGGCCGCCGTGCGCCGCGAGAGGTTCCTGGCCGAGGACGCTCTCACTGCGACCGACGCACGCTTTCAGAGCCTGGTGGAGCAGTCCCTGGTCGGCATCTTCATGCTGCAGGACGACATCTTTACCTACGTAAACCCGAAGTTCGGACAGATCTTCGGCTACCGGCAGGACGAGCTGACCAGGTCAAAGACCCTGCTCGACCTGGTGGCGCGCGACGACCAGATCAGGGTCATCACCCAGTTCCTGCGCCCGCTCCAGGAAGAGAGCTGGAGCCTGCACTTCTACTTCCGCGGCAGGCGCAGCGACTCGGCGACCATCGAGTTGGAGGTGAACGGCACCCGGACCCAGTTAAACGGCAAGCCCGCCGTCATCGGGTCGCTACTGGACATCACGGAGCGCAAACGGGCAGAAGAGCAGCTCAGTAAGCTCTGGCAAGCGGTGGAACAAAGCCCGGTATCGGTCGTCATCACCGACCTCAGGGGGCGCATCGAATACATCAACCCGAGGGTCACCGAGGTAAGCGGCTACAGCGAGGCCGAACTGGTCGGTCAGAACCCGCGCATCCTCAAATCCGGCGCCATGGACCGCGAATTCTACCAGAACCTTTGGCAGACCATCAGCTCGGGGCGGGAATGGCACGGCGAGCTGCACAACAAGAAAAAAAGCGGCGAGCTTTTCTGGGAGAGCGGCTCGATCTCGGCGGTGAAAAACTCCGAGGGGAGAATCACCCATTTCGTCGCGGTCAAGGAGGATGTCACCGAGCGGAAACAGTCCTTCGACCAGCTGCGCCAGGTGCAGAAGATGGAGGCGATCGGGCAACTGGCCGGCGGCATCGCCCACGATTTCAACAATCTCCTTACCATCATCAACGGCTATTCGACGCTCCTGATCCGGGGGCTGGAGAACGGCTCGCCCATGCGCAAGGAGGCGGAACAGATACTGCGGGCCGGGGAGCGCGCGGCGGACCTCACCCGACAGCTGCTGAGCTTTAGCAGGCGCCAGATCCTGGAGCCCAAGGTGCTCAACATCAACATCCAGGTGCAGTCGGTGGAAAAGATGCTGCGCCGGCTCATCGGGGAGCACATCGAACTGGTGACGCATCTCTCCGGCGACATCGGTTTCATAAAGATAGACCCGGGCCAGGTCGAACAGATCATCATGAACCTGGTGGTGAACGCCCGTGACGCCTCAGAGACCGGTGGGGAGATCACCATCGAAACCGGCAACTGCGACCTCGACGAGATCTTCACGATGCAGCACCCGGGCTCGGTTCCCGGCAGCTATGTGATGATCGCCGTCCGGGACCGCGGCTTCGGCATGACCGACGAGGTGAAACGCCGCCTCTTCGAGCCGTTCTTC
>JGI24143J45723_1001061_pt1 | contig 13560 bp, 15 predicted proteins | sample BarGraIncu00432A_FD_45723 | JGI IMG/M metagenome (IMG submission 45723)
TCCACAGATCGTTGTGAACCAGTCAAGGCCTCTATGCCTGCATACTGAATAAAGGTATTGGTGCAAGATTCACAATTGGTAACCAGGCGACTAATTTGTAGGGCCAACTCCTTGTTCATGATGCCATAACCTAACCGCCAGCCTGTCATGGCATAGGTCTTAGAGAAGCCATCTAGAATGATAGTTCGTTCTTTCATCCCTGGAAAGGAACTTATGCTTAAGAACTCCCCGGAATATATGATTCGACTATAGATTTCATCTGATAAGATCCATAGATCGTTCTGTATTGCGATTTCAGCAATTTGTTCCAGGTCTTTACGTGTAAGAGTCCCGCCGGTTGGGTTTTGTGGGCTGTTCAAGATAATTAATTTTGTCCTAGGAGTAACCAACGTTTTTAAATAATCAGTGTCAAAACTAAAATCTTTGTCCTCCAGCAAAGGTGCAGGTACTGGAATGCCGCCGACAAAACGGATGACTGATTCGTAAATGGGAAAACCAGGATTGGGGTAAATGACTTCATCTCCTGGGTTTATCAGAGCATGTATCGTAAAATAAATAATGGGTTTTCCTCCCGACGTGACGACGACGTCATCAGGGGTAACATCAATGTTACGAGTTGTAGCCACGTGGTGTGCGATTGCCTCTCGCAAAGGCAGGATGCCTGATGAGGGGCAATATTGAGTGTGATTTTCTTGAATGGCTTTCATACAGGCCTGCTTTATATTCTCTGGGGTGGTGAAGTCTGGTTCACCAATGGCAAAGCTAATAATATCCCGTCCCGCTGCTTTAAGAGCGTTCACTTCATTTAACACCGTAAAAGCATTTTCGGTACCCAATTGGCTTAGGCGATTTGCTGTATTCATGTTCTACCTCCATATTTTTTGATAAGGGAACTTTTTTATCATGTTTAGTCTCCCTTTCATTAGGAAAAGGTATAAGATTATAACTTTTTAGAATTTTAGTGAGAAAGAGCAATAATTCTTTAATTATAATAAAAAATACATTTTATGGATTTCGAGAGGATATGAATGAGCTGTATAGAATAGTAATGACAAGATGTGTTATTTGAGGAGGAATGTATATGCCTTTACCGATTCGCGCTTTTTTCGATTTATCCTGCCCATATTGTTATCTGGCATGGTGCTTTGTCAAAAAGCTAAAAGAAAGTATTCCCCTTGCCGATGAATGGGTGACCTGGGAGATTCATCCTGATATACCTCAAGAAGGTTTAAAAATTCAGGATGTTGTAAAGGGCATTAATCTGGAAGAAAGACGAAAAAAACTCAATGCTCTTGGTGAACCCATCGGTTTCATTCTAGGGGACAATGATATGATTCCCAGCACTCGTTTGGCCTTGGAAACGGCAGAATTCGCGAGAGAAAACCATAAAATGCATGAGTGGATAGATGCAGTCTATCATGCCAACTTCGTAGAGGGAAAGAATATAGGAGACACAGTTGTGTTGTTCGAGATCGCCAAGGCCATTGGTTTGGAAACAGATAAACTTGGTAAGGCATTGGACAGCGGTTGCTATTCCCACCTTCTTCGTGAGCACGATCAGGAATGTGTACAAAAAAAGATTGAATGGGTTCCTACTATTTTTAGTGGTGAGGAGAAGGTCATAGAAGGGGCTTTTACCTTTAAGGCTTTTGAAGAAGTTATACGCGCTCATATACTCTAGAGGAGAAACGTAAATATTTTAATAAATGCCAAGATGTAGTTTTCCTTAAAATCGAGGAGATTCAATCTACTCCGATAGAGGAATAAACACTAATAATTTATTCGGAAAGACGTGCTAATAGAAAGGATACAACCGAATACCGTCTTGTTGTAACGAAAAAGGATGCATTTTTTGGGCATTCTTTTTTTTCTTTGCATAATACGGCAAATGTCGACACGAAAATGCTTTAAATGACTATTCTGTGTTATACTATAAGTAGGTTTATTTTAGGGTATTGGTATGCATTGAATTTCTTTGAAAAAAACAAGTCTTCGGTCACTGCTAGATTGTCCTAATTCCCAGAGTGTAAAATTCAAGTTGAGATAACGAAATAATGATGTAATTTAGGAAAATAAAGGAGATAATAAAATGCGTATGAACACATTTGGAAAAAGTCTTGCAATTATGTCACTGTTGATGGTCATGACCATATCCGTAGTAAGTGCTGCGAGCGTTGGCGAGAAACGGGATTCAGTGCGGAAGATGTCCAATGAAACCCTACATACACTTTATAATCTTCAACCCAATAGTAGAGCTTCAATTGAAGGTGCAGCGGGGTATGCCGTATTTAGCATCTCTGACGTAAAATTCGCTTTTTTAGGTGGCGGTGCAGGCCATGGTTTAGCAGTAAACAACACCACAAAGGAAGAAGTGTTCATGAAAACTTCTGAAGCTGAAGTTGGATTTGGCCTTGGAATCAAAAAATACAAAGTCATACTGGTCTTTGGTACCGACAAAGCTTTTGCCGATTTTGGTAAAGAGGGCTGGCAAATCGGAGGACAAGCTACCGCAGCTGCAACGGATAGCGTAAATGGTGATTCCATGCAGGGTGCTGTTTCCGTAGCTCCCGATGTTTGGATGTATCAAATGACAGATAAAGGTCTAGAGGCATCTCTCACCATGAGAGGAATCCGGTATTACAAGGATAGCGGATTGAATTAATAATTTGAGCAGAGAGTTAACGGGTATAAATTCATCTATCAGATTAATAAAGTTGAATTGTAAAAGTAAGAGGTGTAAGTGAAGTGCATACACGTCGTTTATTAATAGAAGCACTCATTGCAGTGCTTCTCACGGGTTGTGATCCGGTAGAAGCAGCGAAGGNATTTACAACGGTTGTTCATGTTGTAAGTGCTGGTGATACCATGGATAGTATCGCTCAAGCCTATTTGCCAAAAGATCGCGGGAGTTCTCATCAGGCTTTCGCAGAATTTAAAGAAGGCATTTTTGAGTATAACTATGATCATGTGTTTGTTAACCGAAAGCCCTATGAAGTGCGTATCGGTGATCGGCTTTTGATTACATTTTGGAAATAATAAAACGCGGAGCGACATGCTCCGCGTTTTATTATTTGTTATGGGCTTATTAAAGAACTAGCGCACTACGTTAACCATAGTAAGCTGCCAATTACCATTTGATAAATGATCTACAGTGATATCGTAGTTTGTGCCATTGTGAACGACTCTGACAATAGATTGAGAACCATTCTGACTGATCATGGTGAAGGTATCATTATTCACATTAAAACCTAAAGTTCCAGAGGCAGCCTTAACAATATCAATGGGAGATGCGTTGTTGTAATACATCTGAATTTTGTTCGAGCTATCATTATACCAATTCATACGTTGGTCAAATGCTTGTCCACGATCAGCCCAGCGTTCATGCTCATACTGCCGGTGGTCGTAACGATAATGTCCTCTGTCCCGCCTATCCCCTCGATCCCGATCTGTACGTTGATCATCCTTAGTTTTATCAGCTCTGTCTTGGGTTACCACTGGGTCGGTGGCAGTCCGACTAGATTCGACAACGGGATTTTTTGTATCTTTATCAACAGCAGTCGTTTGCTCGTTTGTTACGGGAGGTGTTAAGGGCTTTTTTACGGCAGCCTCGGCTGTAGCATTGGGAATACCATGGAAAGCTGTCCCGGCCATAATGGCCACCCCGGCTAAGGCCGCAGCCGCATGTTTATACTTACGATTAAGTTTTTTACGTTTATCTAATTTTTTTTCCATAGAGATTCTCCTTTCATATTTTATAAGATTTAGTATGACATTCTTTTATCATTGTAATGCCTGGTATTTAAAAACAATAGTTATGTAAATAACAAAAANGTATAATATTATTTTTATGGCTTGGCAATTTTTTTAAAAATATGAATATTAATTTAATTATTTAAAATGCCTAATAATCTTTCAATAGTGAGGTAATAAGTTCGTTCCCCTCGAATATATTCAGGAGATTGTGGGATTTAGGAAGTTATCTTCATTACATGGAGATATTGAAATGGCAGGTGTAGGGCTAGCATGGTATAAGGGGCACCCAATGATCTTAATTTACATAGTATATAGCAAAGTTACTATCAATTGGGAGGATTTTTATGAACCGTTGTCCATATTGTGGTAGATATGTATATCCTAGTTCTTCTCGCCACGTGTTTATTGGTTTTGGCGGAGCCCCTTTGTTTTGGGGGTTTCCAGGTTTTGGCTGGGGCTTTGGTTGGGGAGGACACCATGGTTGGCGTGATCAATACTATTAAGTCATAAGTGCAACGTATCTATGGCTTAAGTATGATATCGATTAGTAAAAAGTGAAGATAAATTAAAACTTCTGGGGTTTGCACCTCGGAAGATTTTTTATGTACAAAAAATATAAAATTGAATGGGGTAGAAGGATGATATTTAATCAGATCGTTTCATTATATCGGCAGATTTATTTATTATGGAAGGTTTTTTCTGATTTTTGCAGAAGATGTTTTATAGGAGATCTATATCACGAAACGGTTCTTGACATGAGATAACTTGAAAGGAAGAGATAAAAATGAGNGAATTCAAAGTCTGGCATAATGAAGCAATCGGGACTAAAACGGTAGAGGCTTTGGTTAAAAATAATTTTAAGGCCATGTATTGTCAAACCAAGCAAGAGGCGGTGGAACAAATTCTTGCTTTGATTCCCCTTGAAGCAACTGTCGGTGTAGGTGGATCTTGGACTGTTGGCGAATTAGGATTACTAGATAAGCTTTCCACTCTAGGCAATACCATGTTCAATCATGGTTTACCAAATTTAAGTGCAGAAACTAGAATTGAACTACGGCGCAAACAATTGACGTGCGACGTATTTTTAACTGGTACCAATGCTGTGACGATGGATGGTAGACTTGTGAATACTGATGGGATAGGAAATCGAGTTGCCTCTATGATTTTTGGACCTAAAAAAGTCGTTATTGTAGTAGGTGTTAACAAAATAGTAAAAGACGTTGCTGAGGCTGAGAAGCGAATTAAGTTATATGCTGCTCCAATTAATAATAAACGACTGAAGACTCCTAATCCATGTACTGTTACTGGTGAATGCATGGATTGTCAAGGGTCGACTCGAATATGTAATGTGACGACTGTCATTAGCAAACGACCACCATTGACAGATATCCATATTGTTGTTATCGGAGAAGATTTAGGATTTTAGATAGAAGGAATAAATTGCTCAAAATCAATAGGCAGGATAAGGCTAAAACGCTGTCCTAGGACGGGGCCAAACAATAAAGATCGTTAAACCGCTAGAGCAGTTTAACGGTCTTTTGCCCTCTCATAAAGTGAATGGGGTAGGAAATATGAAATGGCACTGATTCGTTAGGACACATTTACTAATATTTACGAAAATTGAATAGATTGAACGCTTTTTCGTTATAGTAATTCAGGGTAAGTAATGGAAATATAAAAAGGATAGCAATCAAATCATCCACTGAAAACAAAAACGCGAAAGCTATAGTATTGGAGGACTTTAAAATGATTAATTTTAAGAATAATATCATTGTGAGTATCTTAATGGTAGTTGTACTACTATCTCTTAATGGGTGTACAAATAATANAAAGAGCCAGGAACCTCCGAAGCAAACAATGGAGAATACTNTAAGTAATGATACCGCCATTATGGATAAACTAAACATCATAATGCAGAAAGCNGATGTTACAACAGAAAGTATTATCAAATTTATGGATGAAAATATCGCTTCTCTATCTAAGCAAAATGCATCAACNTTGATTATGACACTAGAGAAAAGTCAAAAGCTTCTTTTGGCAAAGATGCAGGATGCATTTGCCGAAAATGAAAATATTCAAAAGATGCTGGCAAAAGATTATCAGGGCTCTTTAACAGAAAGTTATATTAATGGAATTCAAGAGAAGGTATCAAGAGACTTATTATTGGTCGTTAAAAACAGTGGGCTAAAGATTGAAACAGCGGAAGGTGTTTATTACCCAGTTATTGACTATGGCTTTTTCAAAAAATATCGCGGAAACGTAAGTCCGGACATTGCCGCTTACATAGATGTTATGGCAATAGAATCGGATAAAACACCGGACAAAGATGCTGCCCTTAGAATAGGTTGGGACGAAATTTTAATACGCGCCTCAAACCAAGAGGATTTTCTTAAAAACTATGGCAATTCTACGAAAGCAGAAGATGTGAGGACGTTACTCAAGAAATATCTTGTTTTTGCTCTATATGGAGCCAACAATACGCCACTGTTTAGCTATGATAATAAGGAAATGGTGCCCGCGGCTAAGCAAGCTTATCTACAAGCTATAATTGATAGTAATCACGGCAGTTTCTCGAAGATTATGACTGAGTATATAAATCTTTTGAAAAAGAACGATTATAAATTGACTAAGGAAGTCGATGATTACAGGAAACAAGCAGTTGAAAACTTTCGTTAATTATCTACGCAGCGGTAACTAATTCCCAATCGCCAAAAGCTCGTGCAAACTTGATTACAAGTACGCACGAGCTTTTTATATCATAAAGGTATAATGCATACCAACTCATTTATGCAGTATAAAATTCCCAGTAGAAAAGATATCGGCAGACTGCAAGTGGCTTTTGAAAATTTTTTGCGAATCGTAAGATGCTTTTATCAATAGAAGGATTTTGTCAGAATATGTAGAATTTTATTTAGTCAAATAGTTATATAAAAAGGAGTTGATTAAATGCGCTTTTTGCATAAATTCACGTTATTACTGAGTGTATTGGTAATAGCTAGTAGTGTTATTCAATTTGTTGCTTTTGATCGATTTTTTATCGGAAATACAAATTCTCTCTTATTAGCGATCAATGAAAAAGCCGCCAATAACATTGGAGATAATCTTTTAGCGTATTTTAAAAAGACCGAGGCATCATTAAAAACAATTGCATCTAATCCCCAAATTAGGGAGAATCAAGAATTTCTTAATACAATCAATTCAATTATCCCTGAAGTGAATTCCATTTTTATACTTGATAAACAAGGGAATATCACCCTTGGCAGCGGAGCTGAAGGGTTTTCTAGTATTAATTTGTCAAAAAGGGAGTACTTTCAGCATGCACTCAAGGGCGAGACGTACATTAGTGGAGTATATATGAGTGCCCAGGGGCGTGAAGTTGTGGCTATTGCAACGCCTATTATAGATAACGGTACTATTTCAGGTGTAGTTGTTGGAACAGTACGGCTACACGAAAATAATTTGACATCCATGTTTGATAATAAATCCTTTGGTCGTGACGGAATGATCACCATTACGGATGGACAAGGAATCGTTGTTTATCATCCCGATCAAGAGCGTATCGGCAAGACGGGGTGGATAACTGATCGCTTACAGGGAGTGACAGGCTCGGTAATTATGGAAAACTACTTGGGGCGAGAGGATTATATCGGATATAGTAAGATTCCTGAATTAAACTGGTTTGCTATTGTGATGACTCCTACTGCCGAGGTAACAAAATTTCGTGCTATGATGCTTTACCAAATTATTGCAGTATCAATATTTACTATTCTCGTATTTGTCGCCATTGGTATATATACAATGCGCCGTTATATGAAACCACTGGATAAATTAATTGAAGCCTTTAGCGCTATAAAAAAAGGCAAATATAAGGAAATTGCTTTTTATGGTTATGCTAATGAATTTGATGAAATGATTCAAGTCTATAACGATACTGTCATAGAACTTAAAGAAGTTCATGCCACATTACAAGGTGCGGCAGATATTGATGGCCTGACGGGAGCTTATAACCGCATGTCTTTTGAAAGAACATTGGAATTGCTTAAGGATGAAGTTCAATCAGGTCCCCTTACAGGCTTGGCAATCATGATAATAGACCTGGATCACCTCAAGCAACTCAATGATACAGCCGGTCATTTAGCTGGTGATAATGTATTAAAAGAATTTACAGGGATAGCAGTATCCGTTGTAGGCGCTCGCTCATTATTCCGTTTTGGCGGGGATGAATTTGCGGTTGTTTTAAGAAAGATCCCTCGAAAAGCGGTCAGATGTTTTGCCGAGGAAATACGTTCCCAGTGTGAACAGGCTTTAAGAGGCAGTACAGTTAGTATCGGTATTGCAAGCTATCCTGAAAATGCTCATTCAATCGATGAAGTATTAGATTTTGCCGACAAGGCACTTTATATTAGCAAAGAGGCTAAAAATACAGTAACAGAATATCCGATAGACAGATAAAAAATAATAAAAGTATACAAAATATGACGGCTTATGCCGCCATATTTTGTATACACTAAGAAGGAGTGATCAAGTTAAAAATTTATTAGCGGGGTGGGTTATGTGATTGGTCAGTTTGTACCTAAGAGAGCTATTTTTGAACAACAGGCTTTAGAATATCCCTTAGGAAAAGAATTGTATGAGCGTTTCAAGGAACTGAATATACCAATTCAGTTCACATCATCCCACAATCGGGTGACTGGTATTCCAGGAAAAACCCATCAGGAAGCATTTGGTGAGGCGAAACGCACGTTAGTGGTTGGCATTAGGAAGAGTAAAGAATTTTCGAGTTGCAAGCCATCTGCTCAGTATCAATTACCCTTGGCAACAAGTTGCCCGAGTATGTGTGAATATTGCTATTTGGCGACGACCCTTGGTAAAAAACCTTATCTGAGGGTCTATGTAAACATTGATGAGATATTGAATCAAGCTTCTCACTATATCCAGGAGCGGGCTCCGGAAATAACTTGGTTTGAGGGGGCCGCTACATCAGATCCTATTCCAACAGAATATTTGACAGGATTGTTACAAAAAACAATTGAATTTTTTGCTACCCAACCCCTCGGTCGATTTCGTTTTGTAACTAAGCATGATAAGGTAGACTCTTTGCTCACGACAGTGCATAATGGCCATACCCGGTTTCGTTTCAGCGTGAATGCGGCCCCTATCATTGACAAATATGAACATGGGACCCCTACTATGGCAGAAAGAGTGATTGCTGCTGGTAAAGTAGCACGTGGGGGTTATCCGTTAGGATTTATTATTGCCCCTATCTTTTATTATGATCATTGGGAGCAGGATTATCATAGCTTGTTAGAAGCCTTAGATGAGNAATTACCCCAGCAAGCGAGGAAAGATCTAACTTTTGAACTGATATCTCATCGCTTTACCAAACGTGCCAAAAGTAATATTCTTGACTTATTTCCCGAAACGACACTACCCTTAGATGAAGAAGAACGGAAATATAAGTATGGGCAATTTGGTTATGGTAAGTATATTTATCAGGATAAAGAAATGAATTTAATGAGGGATTATATGAGAACCCAGATNTCCAAATTTTTCCCTCAGGCCAAAGTAGAATATTTTGTTTAACTACANTTAATTAAGGTACATCAAAAACAAAGAAATGGCCTGTACTTGATGANTACAGGCCATTTCTTCAGAGACTCATTTTAATGATCAGATTAGTGAAGTGCATTATTATTTTTGTATTTTGAGTAAAGAGACATTGTACAAGATCGTAAAAATACTAAAGTTTCCATACCGACGAAACCTGTATAAAGCAATAAGAATAACATATACAATTGCATTACATTTGGATTTGCGACAATGGATTGAACGTAAAATTTAACTATATCGATNATAGTTTTATCCATGGGCATAGNTGTAGGCATAGGGACCTTAAGCATTAACAGGAATGACCATCCTATAACGACTAAAGTTAAATATTGCTTCACCAGTTTCTTTAGCTCCAGATAGCGTTCATTTGATAATTTCCCGATTTTAGGCATAATAGGTCCCCCTTGTTAAATTTCAAAATATAGATGAGACAGGTACCACTACTACTATATTATTAGACACCTAAAATGTCAATTATACTTATATAATGATTAATATAATAAAATGGAAGCGCTGGCGATTATATTGTCATAAGATGGTATAATATAATACATGACTGTGTGAAAGGTACACAACTAGGAGGACTTTATATGGTAAAGAATAAAGAATGGCTAACAAAACATGTATTAGCTATTTATAAGCAAAATTCCTATGTTAATTTATTGGGTATACATCTTGAGAAGTTAGATGAAGGGTATGCTGAGCTTAGTATGCCAATCATGGATAAGCATACTAATTTGTATAATATTGCTCATGGCGGTGCCTTAGCCTCTTTAGCCGATACGTGCATGGGAGTGGCTTGTGCGACGACGGGTAAAAAGGTTGTGACCCTTGAGATGAATATGAACTTTATTAAAAGTGCAGGACCTCAATCAGAATTAAGAGGTATTGGAAAGATTGTACATAATGGGAGAAGCACTCTTGTAGCAGAAGGTCAAATTTTCGATGACGGAAATATTATGATTGCTACTGCCCGGGGGACTTTTTATGTGACAGGATTATTTGAGGAAATGCCTGACTAGTAAAGTAAGACTTGAACGGCACAATGCCCTGTACTCGGACAGTACAGGGCATTCTCATTATAATGACTTGATTACAAGGTAATAAGTCAATGAAACCATACAAATTATGAGAGCGTAGTCCCGAGGATTAAGAGTAACCTTATTACCAAAACTACGCACTTTGCTACTGCCAAAGCCACGTAGTTCTAAGCTTAGAGCCATGGTCTCCGACCGAGTGACCGCTTTAAGTACAAGTGGTTTAATAATTGCCATATAAGAAAAAAAACGATTAATTAAATTGCCGTGAGGTGAATAACCGCGACAAGCTTGTGCTTCTTGAATCGCTTTGCTNTCTGCTAAAAAGTCTGGGATGAACCGTAGTGCTGCAGTAAGCATAAAAGCGTATTCGTAGGGAACATGGCANTGTAAAACCAATGCTGCTGATAAATCTTGCATTCTTGTCGTTGCCAATAAGATGAAAAACACAAGAGTCATGGAGATCATCTTACTGGCCGTGACGGCAGCTAAGACTGTATCATGATTGATGAAATATTGCATACCAGCAAGGATAGCTGCAAAAATAAATAAGCTGGCAATGGCTTTATAGATAATAATGTCAACTCGAGTTAAAACTAAAATGATGATTTGGCAAAAAATCAGTAAAGCTAAAGCGGGGATGGACTGCAATAAAATAGCCCAGATTGTAACGAAGACTGTTAATGCGAGTTTAGTTACTGGTGCTACTGTGCGCATGGTTTGTCCCTCCTTAGGATTGCTGCTAAATCAAGGCTTAAGTCATTGATGGAAGCTGTCTGTTTGACACCGAAAGCAGCAAGCTGACGAGAAATCTTAAGGGCAGCAGGCTCTACTAGGCCCCAGTTATTCAACTGTAGGGTATCCTGGAACAACTCTGCAATTGTACCATCAAAAGCCTTATGTCCTTTAGCCATAACGATTGCTCTCTGGGCACAGGCAGACAAGAGATCCATATCATGGGTAACAAGGACAATCGTAGTACCCTGCTGATTGAGTTTGAGTAGTAACTGTAATAGTTGATCACGTTGGCGGGCATCTTGACCGCTGGTTGGCTCATCAAGGATCAACATTGTAGGCTGCATTGCCAGTGCGGATGCAATGGTGAGTCGTTGCTTTTCACCTTTTGACAATGAGAGAGGGTAGGCACCAGCTAAGTGAGTGAGCCCAGTGACTGCCAACGCCTCATTGACAAAAGTAGTGGTTTGCTCTGGGGTATATCCTAATTGGGTTGGTCCATAGGAGGCTTCTTCGACGACGGTGTCATGAAAAATTTGGCGGTCAGGGTTTTGAAACACGTAACCGATATAATGGGCCATTTTGGCTGGGGTGCAATTAGGAATGATAGTGCCTTTGAATAAAATATCTCCACTTATTGGTTTTATGAGGGACATAATAAGACGGGTAAGGGTTGTTTTACCACTGCCGTTGCGGCCAAGGATAGCCAAGAAATCACCAGCATTTACAGTAAGGGAAACATCGTGGATAACATGAGATTGATTTTTATAGGCAAAATTCACGTTNCGTAGTTCAAGCATTTTTGAGCACCTCCCCNTGGAGAAGACGCTGAAGTTCTACATTTGCGTCTTGTTCATTACACCAAGGCTCAAGCTTTTCTGACATCTGGTGCTCTAATGCTAATTTAAGTTGCCAAATGGGCGGTATGGCTTCGATATAAACTTGCTGATGTGCCATGAAGGTAAGTACATTTTCTGGAGTGTTACTGGACAGTAATTTGCCATTCTCTAGCAGAATAAACTGATCAGCATAAGGGAGAACGGAAGCAATATCGTGTTCTACGACCAGTACTGTGATTCCCTGCTCTTTATTTAGTTCCCCCAGCAAGCGGTAGAGTGATTCAGTGCCTTCCGGATCCAAGGCCGAGGTAGGTTCATCGAGGACCAGTATCTTAGGATTTGTCACGAGGACGCTGGCAAGGACAAGACGTTGCTTTTGTCCTCCTGATAAAGCGGTGACTAACTCTTGTTCATACCCATCTAAATCTACTTTGATCAGCGCTTCTTTCACTCGAGGAGCAATTTTATCAGAGGAAAGGCCCATGTTTTCAAGACTAAATGCTACTTCTTCTTCGACAGTCATAGTGACTAACTGGGTCTCATAATCTTGTAACACCGTTCCGACGGTGAGTGCCAACTGTTGCATAGTAGACTGTTGTGTATTCATTCCAGCCACAGACACTTCTCCTGCGGAACTACCACCAAAATAGTGAGGAACAGCCCCTGCGATAGCGAGACATAAGGTGGTTTTCCCAGCTCCATTGGGGCCTAAAATGACTGAAAAAGAGCCACTTTCAATTTCGACATTGATGCTTTCAAGGACTTTTTTAGGATGGTTGTAGGCATAACTGAAGTCCCGCAGGGTAATATAAGACATCATTGACCACCTTTGGCATCAAATAACCTTTTGGCGGGGAAATAGAGTATCTGAGTGATGGCGGCGTTAAGGACTGCGACGGAAAATACCACAGGCATCATGGCGTACAAATAGACTGACGTGGGTAAGGAAAGAACAAGCTTGAGTATGGTTATAAATGACAAACCACTGGCGACAGTACTTATAAAGCCTGTTATGGCAGGTTTAATACTCAGTTTGCCGAAAGTCATTTGGCTAGAGAGACAGACAATCAATGCACAAACAACAGCGCCGATGGGTTCACTGATCAAATTGCCATAGGGAAAAGCAGATTTTGAAGTTGGAATATTGATGGCTGCGGCAACGATACCAATACCGAAAGATTGTTTAACCGTTGGTTTGGTAAGGTTTATCGCAATGCAATACATGGCAATTGTCCAGTTGGGAGTTATACCACCAATGCTAGGACTCACTAAATGCAGAATGGCACCAATCGCCAGGAGTAAGGTTGTGATGGTAACCCAACGGTACTTACCGCCTTTATTTTGCCCGTACATGATTAGTTCTGGCTCATCTTTTTTGATATCCATACTATCCCATCCTTTCGTTTTGTTAAATAAATGCAAATAAATAAAAAACTCCTCATCCCATTATATAGGGACGAGGAGATAATCCACGTTGCCACCCTGATTGGCTTTTAGTAAAGCCAGGTGTTACAAGGTGCAGGATATGAAAATATCCGATACCTGCTTCCTGATAACGGCGGAAGAATCCCGACAGCGCCTACCCC
>JGI24143J45723_1001062_pt1 | contig 13551 bp, 12 predicted proteins | sample BarGraIncu00432A_FD_45723 | JGI IMG/M metagenome (IMG submission 45723)
GCCAGCAGTGGGGCGTCGGATACCAAGACCGGCAGGGTGGATGAAATAATGCTGTACATCCATCCAGTTTATTTCAATATACTGATAACCCCCAAGTCAAATTACGATCACCGCATGTGCAGCCATTTCCAAGCCCTTCAGGATCGTGAACGCCACCGCCGCCATTTCGGGGTGGAGTTGCCGCCCGAGCCGGGCAAGGCGGATATGTGGCCGGGTTATGTGGGCAGCTTCATTCGGCGCCACCTGTCACCCGATCACCTGGCCGAAACCAGAAAGCTGAACCCGTTGGCTGCGCTAAATCTCGGTTGACGCTCCGTTGACACTTTGCGCGTTGAAATAAAAAAAGCACTTAGATGGTTTATCTAAGTGCTTGATTTGTAAGGTAAAAGTGGTGGGTCCTGACAGATTCGAACTGTCGACCTACGGATTAAGAGATGGATAAAACCCTTATTTATCAATGACTTAGGCCCGTCTTCGCTCGTCACGTTTCGCCAATGCTCGTCAAGATTGTCACGCTAGCCTGACTAACTAGCTGGACCGCTCGCGGCGCATTTCGCTAATAGTGCACGCGTCGCATCCAATCGGATTCAGGCGCAATGGAGTAGTTTTCCAACTTTTTCCGCCTTGCGTAATATACCAACGCACCCTTCGCCGTTACTGAAAATACATCGCGATTGAACCCATCTTCATCACCTTGCTCTTCATCTAGCGATTTGCTCAAGAGTCCTAACTTAACTAACTGGCGTAACCATTTTGAAAAGGTACTTTTCTCAAAAGGTGTCGTGCTGTTTTGATTGAATGAGGTGTAGTCTGCAGCGCCAAATGTTCCTTGAAAAATATCACTCATGGCAATATCAAGAATTGCCCATGCATTTTGTGATACTCGGCTAGAAAGCGCTTGGTAGCGATCAGTTGTCGCTTTCTCAAGCCAGCGTTCAAACTTCTCCTGCTTTTTCTCTTTAACGCGCAGAGGCTTGCCAGCTTGGACCGATGCTTCACAAAACTCATCGGCCAAACCCAGCAAGTCGCGCAAGTTTGTATTCACGATTCTGTACAAATGTTTTAAGTCATCTATGTTGATGGGTAGCGCAACTTCTGCAGCGTCGGCATCTGTAGAGAACTCTCTAAGTCGAGCTCTGATGAGCTCGCCAATTGAAGAAGGGTGAATATTGGAGACTTCTATTACGGGCATATTTAGAAATGCCGTTAAGCGTGGGGATGCAGCCAAACTGTGAATCACGCCGTTCGCACCGCAGAATACCCATCTAAGCCCGTTCACATTGAATAGCTTGTCACGTAGGGCCTCAAGCATTCGCCTCGCAGCAGTGCCAGTCTCCAGCAATTCAATATTGTCAATAACGCACACAACGCCGCCGTTGCCTTGTACAGAAAATATTTCGTCCAGCCAACTCTTTACTAGAGAATCAAATCCGCTTTGTGCAAATCCTGTTGACTGATTCACTTGCTTTGACGTGTTGATGCCACCCTTCGTCGACACCGAGGCTACTCCTGGAATGCCTATGCTTATGCCAGCGTCGCCGGAAGTGTTCAGGTGTTCAATAATTGGCGAATTCAGCCAAGCATTCAAATGCGGTAGGGAGACACCGGTAGTCTCGAAATGCTGCAAATAAGTACGATAGCTAAGCAGCGTTTGGGCAACTGCCTGAAAGACCTCGGTGCAGAATTGATCCACATTACCGTCTTTTTTGAGCTGGAAAGAGGTAGAGGCAGGAATAAGAAGTTGAGGCGTGTCGCCACTGAGGTAGGCCTGAAAACAATTGAATGCAGCAACGTTTACCAAGCTAGTCTTACCGACTCCCACATGACCATCTAAGCATGTTATTTTGCCGTGTTTGTGAAGCCGTTGCGCCACTAACTGCACTTCTTCATCACGGCCGATGAGTAGTCGTTTGCCACGCTCATTCGGGCTGAGTGCTTGCACCAAAAATGGATTCTCGGTCAACCCAATTGAGGCGTATGGATCCATTCCAAACTTATACACTTGCTGGTCCATTTGCTTCCTCTAATCTAAGAATTTCGTTGTCAAGATGTGCAATCCGGCTTCATTGAGGGCGCATACGTCGAATAGCGTTTGACCCGATGATTAAATGGCTAGACGTCAGGCCTGCCCTCGAAGCTTTTGTTCTATTGCACGAAGTGTGTTCTGAAGTTCACGTTCTTTCAATTCTGGATCGATGTCTTGGATGTATTCGATGACCGAGAAATCATCGCCACGCTTTCGGTTCTGTGGCGGTTCTAGGGACTCGATGAGCAGTGCTTCCAGCGTACTGATAAGTGACGATAGCGTGACCTTAATTGGCACGTCGATGAGTTTCCCTTCGTCAGTGACTTCCAATAAGCCGAACCAGGAGAACCTATTCCAACGACTTCCAAGCCGATCTATCGTATGTTCGAAGAGTCGCTTTCCGAGTGGCCGATCCACAGAGCGGCCAACATAGACAACCGTGTGATGGTCGTAAAGTATGTAAATCCCTCGTTGCTTTGCGAAATCAACTGGCTTGGACAAAGCTTGCTGCTTGCCGAACATGCGCGGATCGGTTCGCCAAACCACCAGATCCCGCTGCCAGTACATACCCAGGCATCGGATGACTGACTCAAGGGAATCTTCGTCAAGACCAGAAGGAGAGCTTTCAGGTGTTAGCTTAGAAAGTTTGACTGCTGCTGTTGGCGAAGTGGCTGGTGTTGTTGTCTGTACGGTATTCTCGCTTGATAAGCGTCTGAGCGCATAAGTGCTTCTCCCGACTTTTACGAATGGCGATTTGTCGCCTTCGTGCTTGATCGAGCCTGTAATTTGCGCATTAACCGTCGCGTCTGGCGTTGCGCCATCTGTCTTGTAGTAGCCGCGAGCAAGGACACGCTCAGAGATTTCAGCGTAATGCAGCGGCTCTTGTGCCTCTTGGAGGACACGTTCAATGGCTTCTCGCCATGACATTGCCATAGTTGTATTCCTAAATCTAACATTCGAGATCAATGGCTGCTTCGGGCACTTTTTGCCATTCAATCGCCAGGTTCAGCAACACAGTCCAATTATTGAAAATATGGTCTATCTATTTGAGGCGATACTTCTTCATGCAAATTGGAAGGTAACACATGCCACTCGTGGTGGATCAACTGCAACTTTGGACAATCGGCTTTAAGTGGGCCGGCTTGGACCCAAACCGGCCATGGCTTCGCATCCCGACGCCAGTCCGCGACAATTTCAGCACCTTGCTTGAAGCTATTCTTTCAAATCATCTTGAGTGTCTAAGCCTCGTTTCTGAAAAATACGCAGGGGATGATCCCGAGATCGCCAAGTACTACATCCGATATTGGCTTGAAGATGTCAACGCCGGAATTCATGGTCAGCGTTTCGACCGTAAGCTGCTGAAACACGCTGTCGTTGAGCGTGGCGCTTTTCAGGACTGGTGTGAACGGCGCACAATCCCGCTGCCTGGATTCTGGTTCCCGCCTGGATGGACGGACTATCGCTGGCCTGAACAAGACTTCGAACCAATTCCCTCTGAGCCCACAGCGCCAGCATCTGATTCTCAGCCTGAGGTCGTTATGCTGCCTGGGGCTTCGGAACCACTGGCAACTAATCCATCTGAGGGTGAAGAAACGTCCCCTCCAACGCCCCGACCCGCACAACTTGCCAAGATCATCTGTAAACAGATCGCCAAGGTGATCTGGAAAGAAGAGCCGGCAATGACCATTGCCGAGATGTGTAGGCAAGAATTAATCCTGAAATACGGAGGTGGTCAGCACTACACGGAAGAGGTCGTCCGACGATGGGTAAAAGAGGTTGCCCCCTCCGAAGTCAGTGCAAAACCGGGACGCCCCAAGAAGAAAACCCCCACGCAAGACGAATAACACGCCTTCCATAAGTCCTTGATTCACAAGGCACAAAAACCCTACGCCACGTCCCGTACCCATTTCAGCCGCCTGGCGTGGCTTTTTCAGAATCGCCTCAGGCAAAACCATTCGAGCTCCTTAACTTTTTTTGGGAGCTCGAAATGTCTCAGTCTCAACCGCCAGTTTCACTTGGCATTACCGATGACCTCAAGCCCGCCGACCTGAATTCGACTGGGGAGCGCGGAGCGCCCCCTGGCGAATCCGGGTCGGAAGGTATTCGGGGTGCGTCGCCTAGTAACACAGCACCCCATAACAGCATTGATATAGAAAAAAGAAAAGAAGAAAGAGAGAAAGAAAATGGTTTCCGGCTGTTCCGCGTTGCGGTGGACAGTCTGTACCTGTCTTTCCCGGGTGAGCTCAGTCCCTCAATCCACGCCGCCCTGAAAAAACTCAAGGAATACGCTCAATCCGTGGAGATCGAGCAGCAATGCAAAGCGCAATATCCCCTGGGTAGTCACATCTTCGAAGTCAAAGACAAAGGCGCCCGGATGTTTCCCTACGTCCTGGAAGACAACACCTACCGCATCCAATTGGCTCGCCCTGGCAAGAAGCTGCCGATGGCTTACGTCAAGGTGTCGGCGGAGTACCTGGCCCACAAAGGCCCGCAGGCGGTCCAGGAAGAGCTCCGGGAACTGCTCCAGGAGTTCGGTAGCCTGACTGGCTCCAATGTGGTCAGCCGCATCGATTTGGCGGTTGATTTTTGTTTCCCGGTGGTCATGGATGCCTGGCATCGTTCGGCCTGGGTGACTCGTGCCACCGAGATTCACAGCTATTCGAAAGACCAGGTGTTTACCGGCTGGACCATCGGCATGGGCGGCATCATCGGTTGCCGTTTGTACAACAAGATTCAGGAAATCGTGCACAGCGGTAAAACCTGGGCCATGAACCTGTGGCTGCCGATGGGCTGGAAGCCTGGGGAAGACGTCTGGCGGCTCGAATTTGAGTTCAAACGGGAATTCCTCAAGGATCGGGGCCTGTCCTCCCTGGGCAGCGTCTTGGATAACCTCAATGGCCTGTGGCGCTATGCCACCACGGAATGGCTGCGCCTGACAATCCCCAATGAAGCCGACAGCACTCGCGCCCGCTGGCCGACCCACGACCTGTGGAACACCCTGACCTCGGTCGATTGGGACAGCGCTCACGGCGTCCTGCTGGACAAATGCACCACGGTGCGCAACCCGACAGAGCTACGCCTGATTACGGTGGTCCTGGGCGCGATGACCTCGTACATGGCAATGCATGGTATTGATGACCGCAATGTGGCGATTAACCAACTGGCGACCAAACTGTACGAACACTATTCGCAGATCGCCGCCAAAAAAGACCTGAGTTTCGATGAATACCTGGCGTTTCGCATTGCCGTCAAAGCGCGGGAATTCAATACCGCCATCAACGCGCCGGGCTTGACCGACAACCTCAAACAGGACTTCCTGGATGAAGGTGAAGAGGCGTACCGCCGGGCCTCAAAGGGCTGGTAAGGCCATGCACTTATGGACGCTGAAAACCTGCCTTTGCCCCCGGTTCGTTGCCTGTCCAAGGAACAAGCGGCCCTGTACCTCGGCATCGGCGTCACGCTGCTGGCTCAGTTGGACGTGCCTGATGTGCGTTTTGGTCGTCGCTGTGTTTATGACCGGCTTGACTTGGACGCCTGGCTCGACGAACATAAGGACGAGCGAAGGCGGGCCGGAAAGGACAATTTATGGCCCGTAATGAAGGAATCTACAAGCGGCCCGATTCCGGCTTCTGGTGGATTTGTGCAACGCTCCCCAACGGCAAAAGAATACGCCAAAGCGCTGGGACTGAAGTTAGAGAGGATGCCGAAGCGTATCTAGCGAAGTTAAAGCTGGATGCGTATCGGGAAACCCACTTTGGCATCAAACCCAATCGCAGTTGGCAAGAAGCCGTTGTCCGGTATCTCGATGTGAAGCGGAATTTGAGAAGTTTTTCGGATGTGCAGCGGATTTGCCGCCAACTTGATCCGTACCTGGGATCGATGATGCTGAACCAGATCAATGGGGATGTCATCTGGTCGATCATTCAGGGCGAAACCAAGCGCGGCAGTAAACCCGCGACGGTGAATCGGGTGTTGTCCACCATGCGTGCGCTGTTTCGGATGGCGCGGGATGAATGGCAATGGATCGATACCTTTCCGAAAATCAGGCTCTTGACCGGAGAAGTCGAGCGGGATCGCTGGTTGACGAGAGAAGAAGCAGAGCGATTGATTCGTGTCTGTCCTCCTCACCTGGCGGCCTTGGTACGGTATGCCCTGGCAACAGGCTGTCGTGCGACTGAGATAACGGGCTTGGAATGGAATCGGGTGGACTTGGATCGAAAGACCGCCTGGTTGAACCAGACCAAGAATGGCACGCCGCGGGGAGTACCGTTAAATGAAGATGCAATTGAGGTTTTGAGAGAGCAGATAGGCAAAAGCCTGACCCACTGTTTTACCTTTCGAGGTGAGCCCTGGAAATGGCAAGTCACCAATTCTGCATGGCATACCGCGCTGGCGGCTGCTTCTATTCGGGATTTTCGGTTCCATGACCTGCGCCACACGTGGGCCTCATGGCATCGCCAGGCGGGAACGTCTTGTGATGAACTCAAGGAATTGGGCGGTTGGAAGTCTCGGGAGATGGTGGACCGTTATGCCAAGTATGGGACAGAGCATCTGGCCGTAGCTGCCACGCGAATCCAGCGTGGACGTGTCGAAAACGTGGGCAATATTGTCACGTTCTTGTCACGTTCCACAATGAAAAAGGACCTAGCCACACGGCTAAGTCCTTGATTTAAGTGGTGGGTCCTGACAGATTCGAACTGTCGACCTACGGATTAAGAGTCCCTGAAATAGCACTTCATACGACTTCATTCCGTTAAGAATCAAACACCTACGAGATTTTGCACTTCGCTGGACTTCTTTAGACTGCTATGCCGTTGACGCTTTGTTGACAGTTTCGTGAAAAAGAGGCCACAACGCTTTTGGCCGTGATTGCGTGTGGAAACCATAAACGAATATCGCCAACATGATTGGCTTAAAGCCAAGTATTCAATGGCGGCTTCAATCTGCCAAGAGTCATACGTAGAAGGATATATCTTCAGTTGACGGGCTTGTTCACTTTAGGTGCTTTTCGTCGTATCTTATCCTCAACTGCCCTCAATAGGTTTGCACCCAACATATATGCATATAGACTTGCAGGTCGGAACAAAAAGTGAACGCCTTTGTATTCAACATCTGGATCAGTTATCGTTCGACTCGTAATCAAGATCGGTTGACTGACTTTTGGGTTCAGTTTTACGAACTCAACGCAGTTATCAAGCTCACTACGAGATTTGTATGGCCTATCCGACCATTTGACTTCAACGGCCCAAGCAGGTTTTTGTTCTTCACCATTGAGACTCACAATGTCAACCTCTCCCGTAGCCCAACGAGCATAGTAAAGTTGAACAGCTCTACTGTGTTGCCACTGGCTAAAGATTGCTGTCTCTGTGAGCGCTCCCATAGCTGTGGATTCTGCGTCTACCTGACCAAATAAGGCCGCACGCATTGATGGGTTTGTCAAATACACTTTAAACGACATTGCTCGCTTAAAGCGCTTAGCATTTTGATCGATTCGCTCTACTACCTTGATCAAAAAAGCAGCTTCAAGATACTCTATGTAACGACGAATCGTGTTCTTTGCAACACCGGATGACTTGGATAGCGCATCTAAACTTACTTCGTTACCCGTGTTGTAAGCGAGGGTCGTGAATAGCCGATTCAACTCCTGAATGTCACTGATTCCATACAAGCTTGGAAGGTCACGCAACAAGACTTTGTCAATAATGTCGCTCTTGATATATTGGCCGGGATCTTTTCTGATAGCCTCAGAAAATACAGCCTCGGGATAACCACCATAATTTAAATAATTTATGAATTCGGCATTCAGTTCAATGACATTTTTTGCTGAGTAGTCAAGGATAGTTCCACGATTTTCATCGTTTCGAGTTGTGTAGTCGATTAATTCAGTCTCTCTATTGATGAATACTAAGTATTCCGCAAAGGTCAGGGGGGGCAGCACATAGTCACTAAAGCGACCTGCGCCTGATTCGTTGCTTTTCATTCTGAGTGCAGCAGCAGCGGATCCAGTAGCAACAAACCTGCAATCTGGATAGGAGTCAACTAGAGACTTTAGATGCACTTCCCAATTCTTTAAATATTGAATCTCATCAAAGTAAATGAAAAGCTTCGAATCGCGTTTGTGAGAGAATTTTTCTTGAAAAAGTCCAAGCATTTGCTCAAGTGAAAGCCCGGTATATATTGGCGTTTCAAGGGAAACGTACAAGATTTTTTGAGCATCGACTCCCGTTTTAAGAAGTTCTTTAATGCTGTGGTAAACCATTACGGTCTTTCCTACTCGCCTTGGTCCCATTAGGACAATGGCGCGTCGAATGCTCGCATCGATTACGCTTGCATGAAAAGCCGCGAAGTACTTTCGACGAGGATCTTTCTCAAAGGCCACCTTGCAATTCTTTCCGGACTCCCACCATGGGTTGTCGAATTGAAGCCGAGCAACAATGTCGGTTTTGGAAATTTCTAGCATTTGTTCATCAAGATTAGAGTGATGATCTTACTGTACCCTAAAAATAAATTAAGATCAACCGATTGATCTTAATTTCCATGTCTGTGTGTGGAAATCTACCCTGTTTATGTTAGACGGGGGCTATAAATACAAGTGAGCTAGCCATCAGCATTGGTTCGCCCATGCTTGAACCCGGGATACGCTAAAAATCGCTCGGAGCGATTTTCTTCACGCTACCGGGTTCATCAGGCAGTCCCCCGGACTGCCTGACCGCTACATGGGCTCGGGTGAGGTGGTCGCAGCGCGTAGATCGTTTTGTTTTTTCAGGAAAAGAATTAGATGGACAAATAAACGATGTCATCCGCCTGTCGTATCTTTTCAGACAAAAATGGCCAAATCATAGATGGCAACTCACCGAGTTCCAAGGCAATCACGCACCTCACATACCGCTTACCTTTTCCAGCTAACGAAGCTGAAAAAATTGATGGGTTTATCGCCGCCTCACCTTTAAAACCGATGGCCTCTGCAAGTTGACGATTGCTCAATTCCCCGAACTTATCCAACAGCCGACGCAAGACCACAGACCCGGCACCCGTACCAACGTCACGAATAGGAATGCCAGGCACAACAGCAATAGCAGGGCCAGAAAGAGCAGAAACATCAGGCGTTAAAGTCAGCGCCCAATCGCGCATAGCCTTAAAAACATGGTCATAAGCCTCTTGTCGAGTGGTGCAAGAACCCGAGCTGACTGAAAATTCCTGCAAGGTAAACGTGAAACAACCTCCCTCGAGCTTCACACTTGAATTTGCTTTTAAAGCTTGCATAAGTTTGTTTGTTTGTTGCTATGAAGTTGGTGAAAATTGCACTACGTTTCGCGGACGCGAAAAAGTCAAATCCGCATAACTTGCAAAATCAACAGGATTTCACTCTTGCTTTTATCTTTTGAGTTCGAACGGAAAAAGGCAGGTAAAAACGGCAGACCACTTTCAGCCGAGCTCTCCTTATGTTCATTCAGACCACCCAAAACGATTACGTCACCATCCGACATAGTGACCGCAGTTGACAACTCCCGCTTAGTCAAAGTAGGCGAACCATTAACACCGGTCGTGGTGTTGATGAAGTTTGAAACCTGTTGCAACACATTCAGATCCACGACCGATTCACGGATCTGAGGCGTTAAGTCAAAAATCACACCGCTGGAACGATATTCAATCGACTGCACTGCCTGTCCAGCGCCTTGAGGAAACGACAAGGCACCCAAAACAGGCACCTCCTGCCCGACCGTGAGTTTTGCCGTAGCACCATCCCGCACCCGCAACGAAGGCGACGACACCACCTTAAAACGGCTATCCGTGGACAAGGCCGACAACACCGCATCAATCGACAGCGACCCGGTATTTTTGAAGCTCATGGAATTGCCAAGCACAGTACCCGCCGCGCCCAACGAAATGCCGAACTTGCCAGAAAGAACACTTGCAGCCAACTGAAATGCCGAGCCTTCACCCGCTGACGTTTGAACTTCGTACAAGGCACCACGCACCAGCACTTGACCGCCTGAAATATCCACCTGGGCGAGAATCTTTTGCAACTTGCCGACCTCAAAAGCCGAGCCATTGAAAATGATCGTGTCCGTTTTGCGCTCAATCAAAGCAGAAGCAGAACCAGGGGGCGAAACTTTTTGATCCGCTTTTGCACCCTCTGGCGCCTGGACGCCACGTTTAGAAGTGAACGCACCTTTGAACAACGGCGAAAGCAAGTCCACCAGGTACGAGCCATCGCGGAATTTTGGCCGATAAACAAAAGACTCCTTTTCCGGTTCAACTTCCTTTTTCTCTTCTTTCACGCGGATGAAATCAACACCGCCTCGGCTTTGCATGGTGTAACCCAACACATCGAGAAAAGAAACCAGAAAAGGCCGAATGTCACCTTTGGCCGCATCCCAACGAAAGGATACTGCCCGCTGATCTGCAACCACCACCGGATCAAGCACATACGAGCCCTTAACCACTTCGCCAAACACCACACGCAGCACTTGAGACACCGCCACGCCATCAAGCGAGAACGACACCGGCGGAATTTTCGCGGACGCGAAATCAGGAGCCGACCAGGCCGACGACGACACCAGCACCAAGGCCAGCAACAATTTACGAATCATTTTCGTTCTCCAGCAAACGGGGAAACAGGCGCGGGAGAGCCACCAGGAGGACCGGCAAGAGACTGGGAAGGGGCAGGGTTAGCCGATGCACCTAAAAACCCACCAGCAGACACAGCATGACCACTAAACGAGGTAACAAGACGCCCGTCAACCATGCCCACAGCAACCAAGCCGCGACCGTTAAAAATTGACGGTGATTCAAGCCGAAGCCGCCCGCTTTCAGAAGCGACGATTGCATAAGCCATCGAGCCAGAACGTAACTCACCAACATAACGCCAATCAGAAGAAAAGGCCGGAGCCGAAACAGGCGCACCGGCAGGAATACCACCAGGCACACCAGGCACACTCACCGAAACAGCAACAGGCGGTTTTGCATCGACCGGATGAAAGAAATGCCAGATGTTACGGAAGGCAAAAAAGCCGCCAACGATGCAAGCAATCACCATCAACCAAAGCCGCTTATTCGCCAGAATGTTTTGCCGCGAATCGACGTTTACCGTTTTGCCCTCAGCACCGCCTTTAAACGAGCTATACAGCGGGAAAATCTCTTTTTGATACCAACGTACCCAATTGCCGATTTCAGTCGCTCTTGTCTGTTTTGAACCTTCCCACATGGTCACGCTGTAAGTCGAGCCCATGCCAAGCGAAACCTTTTTATGTGTTCGAAACGAAAACGCCACCACGTTTTTAACGAAGCGATGCAAGGTTCCCATATCCTGAATCATCAACACCAGATCACAGGCAACGTGTGTTTCAGGATGTGTGAAATGCCCATGCTCAAGAAAAAACGACTTGTGATTTTTATGCAGCTTGCAATCGCTACCCCAAAAACGCCACGCTTCATCGACGCAAACCAAATCACCAGGCTGAACGAAAGTGTCAGTATGTTCGCCATGGTGATCGTCGTAATACGGGAAGAAATCAGGCTTGAAAATGTCCTCGTTTTGCACGTGCGAAACAACGCCCAATTTCTCAATATCAATTTTCTGTTTTTCGGCCACGTACTCGCGCACCAGGTCATTAGAAATACCGTCAACGTTGGTCACAACGCGTCGACCTTGAGCAATGGCATTGATGATGACTTGACTCACAACCTCGTAGGACTTGCCCGAGCGCATCAACCCGGTATAGACATTAATTGGCATGGGGACGCTCTACACAGGTAAAACGCGCGTCAATCTCTTTGCCAACATACCCGGCACCATTCGCAACACCGATCAACCAGAAGGTCAAAGCAACCAGCAAAAACGGCACAAGTTTTGTGATCAAGTGATGACGCCACCACGGCCACGACCGGAGATCATCAAAAACCTCACGATTGGCACGACGCAGCAACATCAGGCGACGAAGACGAGCGTAATCACGCATGAAACACCTCGCGCCAGATCATGGAAAAAAACCAATACGGCACCAGCACGAACATGAGCCAGAAAGGCACATCTTTAAAAATCCAGCGATCCTGTTCCCAAAGAATAGCCAGCGGCACCGCCAGCAACATTGCCGAGAAGGCAAAAAAAAGAAGAAAAATACCAAAAAATCCACCGGCTAACGCATCCATATTTGAACCCATAAAAAAATAAAAGTAACTTCGTGCTGCCACGAAATCAATCAGTGCCCCCCTGCTTTTGACAAACAGAAGCATCCATCGAAACATAAACACAAGTAACGTTGTAAGCCATGAAATTTCCTTAACCGATCACAGGAATGCGGCGAATGATGAAACGCGTAGCCATAGCCGAAACCACCGACGAAAGACCCATCGAAAAATTAAACAGATCGAGAAAATACCAGACGCCAGCCGGGATGCCACCAAGCACGCCGTTCATTGAAGAAGCACTAGGCAAAATACCCGCCGACGACAGCACCGAAATGAATTCGGTCGTGACGAAAAAGAGCCCAAAGAAGATAAAAAACTTGGCAACCACCGACCGAAGGAAGAAGCCAAGCGCCGCCGAAATAATTGCACCGAATCCCATTTAAGCCGCCAATATGATGAAAATTGCAACAATGGTCCAGACCGCAGCCATGACCGCATAAAGCACCTGACGCACGCTAGGCGAATCCAAAAGAGTGCAGTGAGCATCCAACACCAAATGCTTACCAAAAACGTCCACAGACGGCGTGGGACACGTTGCCGCATGGGATGGCGTCACATAAGAACGAAAGTCAGGCAACAGCCCAAGAATCGGCGCAAGAATTTGAGAAGCCGTAGGCGTGTTTTCCATGCCAGGCGGCAAAAACGTATCAGAAGGCGTAGGCGTAGGCGTCGGCGTGGGTGTTGGTAACGGGAAAGGATTAGGAAACGGAGAAGCGGAGCCAGTCGGCGCAGGCATCACAACACCATTAGGCAAAGGCGCGAGAACGTCCGCAGGCGTCGGCATCTTGCCCGGATTAGCATTGCCCCAATCAATCACGTCTTGAGGCGTTATAGGCTGATTCAAGGGAACCGGCACACCTTGATAACCAGGTTGAGCCGCAGCACGACGCAATGCCTCATTCGCAATATCAGCCAACGAACCGGGATCAATCGGCGTAGTCATGGCCGCAGGCGGCATTTGAGCGGCAATCTGATCAAGCGTACCAGGCACAGTTTGAGGCAAAGCTGGAGCAGTCACAACCTGACCACACAACAAATAACCCGGCAAACACGGATTAAGCGTGCCAGAAAAATACCAACCACCGGAAAGAGCACCAGCGGCCACAACGAAAGGAACAAAAGCGGCATCAACAGGAAGAACACCAGTCGAGGGATTTCCCATCACTTGATAAACCGACTGAACCATACCAGGAGGAGACCAACCTTGATTAACCAATGAAGTAACAGGAGCACCACCCGGCAACACCACTGCAATGCCACCAGGCGTATTTGAGGTCAACAATTTATAAGCACCAAAGGCCAAAGCACCAATACCCAAACCAATCGCCACCGTC
>JGI24143J45723_1001069_pt1 | contig 13509 bp, 17 predicted proteins | sample BarGraIncu00432A_FD_45723 | JGI IMG/M metagenome (IMG submission 45723)
CCACCCGGTTGGCGTAACTGCTAATGTCCTCGGGTTGCGTGGTGGGCACCAGCAGCAACACGACTTGCGCGCCGCGGCTTTGCTCAAACGCANTGAGNTTGGTTTCCAGTTGCTGCACCTGCTCGGCGCTCAGTGTGCCGGTCGTNTCCACGACATGTGCCGTGAGGGCCGGGACCGCCAGCTGCGCAAAAGTTGGCGAAAGAGCCAACAGCAACCCGCCGCACACACCAGCCAGCCAGCGGCACAAAGCAGACAGCTGATCCGACAGGCGTTGCAGCAGCATGGATTTCACCGGACGCGCAATCGGAGGATTACTTCTTGTTGAAGTCAACCACCGGCGGGGTGGCGATGGTCGCCTCGTTCTGCACCGCGAAGGTTGGCTTGGGCTGGTAACTGAACATCATGGCGGTCAGGTTGCTGGGAAAGCTGCGGGCCAGCACGTTGTAGGCTTGCACGGCCTGGATGTAGCGGTTGCGGGCGACCGTCACACGGTTCTCGGTACCTTCAAGTTGCACCCGCAGGTCACGGAAACCCTGGTTGGCTTTCAGGCTTGGGTATTGTTCAGACACGGCCATCAAACGGCTTAAGGCCGAGCCGAGCTCGCCTTGGGCGGCCTGAAATTTCTTGAAGGCTTCCGGGTTGTTCAGCGTCTCCGGCGTCACCTGGATCGAGGTGGCCTTGGCACGCGCCTCGATTACCTTGGTCAGCGTCTCCTGCTCGAACGCGGCCTCGCCTTTGACCGTGGCCACGATATTCGGCACCAGATCAGCGCGGCGCTGATACTGGTTGAGCACTTCACTCCAGGCGGATTTGGTTTGCTCATCAAGGCGTTGAAAATCGTTATAGCCGCAACCCGTCAGTCCGAGTGCAGTCATGAGAATCAGAAACCAGCGTGTCATAAATATTCTCCAGCAACTTTGACGTAACAGTAGCATAAACGGGCCCGCTGATTCTTAACCTGACTTCAGCCAGGTTGACGTCCCGGCAGAGTCTTTGCGAATCACGGCAAAATCAGGCATAACCTTCACCGCACACCACCATGCCTAAAGCAAAAAAACAGGCCGCGACCGTCGGCGGATCGGCCGATGATATTGAAGCTGCCTTTTATGAGGCATTGCAGAATGCCGACCTGGAAAAACTCATGGCGTGCTGGGCCGATGAAGATGAAATTGTGTGCGTGCATCCGGGCGGGCCCCGGCTGGTCGGAATGGGGGCCATCCGGACCGCGTTCGACGCCATGTTTGCCAACGGCACTATCCGGGCCTGGCCGGAAAGTGTGCGTAAGATCGAATCGCTGGCCAGCAGCGTGCATAACGTGCGCGAGCGCATTGAAGTCCTGACCGACGAGGGGCCGCGCGAAGCCTATGTCATCGCCACCAATGTTTATCACAAGACGGCGCAAGGCTGGCGCATGGTGGCGCACCATGCCAGTCCGGGGTCGCAGCAAGAGGCGCCGGAAATCAATGCCACGCCCCACCTCCTGCATTGAAGAAATAGGTCGCTAGCGCTATGGATGACATCGTTAAACAAGCCCTGGCCAAATGGCCCCATGTGCCCGATTGCTACGGCTGGCTGGGCCTGGATGCCCGCGGCAACTGGTTCATGCGCGATGACCGCGTGCAGGCCCAGGGGCCGTTCGCTGGCGGCACCGCGCAGAGCAAGGGCTCCCAGTTAAAGCACGAGAAGCTGATCGAATTCATCCAGCGCAACTACGAGCCGGATGCGCAGGGGCAATGGTTTTTCCAGAACGGACCGCAGCGCGTCTATGTGGAGCTCGAAGTCACGCCGCTGATCTGGCGGGTGAATGACGACTATTCGATTCAAGACCACACCGGCAAACCGGCACGCGTGCAGCGCTGCCTGCTCGATGAGCAGGGGCACCTGTATCTGGAAGCCGCCTCCGGATTTGGTCTGGTGCACACCATGGACATGGGCCACGCGGCGGACGCCGTCGAGCAGGGCCTGTGGCTGCCGCAGGAGGTGCTTGCCGCCGATTTGCCGCAGCAGTTCAGCTACGTAGTCAGTCCGAAGTTGCTACAAAAAAAGTAGCTACATAGCTAGTATAGACGGGGGCTAGAGGTTTAAATGGCAATAAAAAAGCCGGTCAAAGACCGGCTTTTGCAGGGATCTGACTGCGCTGCCTTATTTTGCCGCTGAAGCGGTTGCTGCCGGTGCGGCAGGTGCTTTTGGCTCTTCGAACTTGGCGCCGGCGGTGTTGGCCATGTAGACCACGGCGCGGCCGATTTCCAGCTCTTCAAAATCACCGCCACCTTGGGCGGGCATGGCATTTTTGCCTTTGACTGCCGAGTTCAGCAGTGCTTCATAGCCGGTTTTGATGCGCGGCGCCCACGCGACAGCATCGCCAAACTTGGGCGAACCGATGAGGCCAGCGGTATGGCAGGTCGTGCACTGGGCCTTGAAGACTTCTTCGCCGGACTTGGGTTGCCGGTTGGCATCACGAATCTCGATGGTGCCAATTTTCTGGATTCGGGCCTCCACGGCTTGCTCAAGATTCACGGCACCAGCTTCCGGTTTCTTGTCCGAAGTGACGTAGAAAACCAGTCCAATAATGACGAAGATGGGAACCACAAACGAGAAAAAAACGGTCAGCAGTAATTGCCTGGGGTTTTTGACGGGGCCGGTGTGGGCCTCAGCGTGAACATTGGCGGGGTTGTTGTCGCTCATGGTGTCCTCTAAATATCGGGTCGACGGAAGTGGCTTTTGAGTATAGCGGCCGCGTCTGCGAAAACACCGCTACCCGCCATCCAAGCCTTCACGGTCGGCTGAGCTTGGGCAGTTCCAGCGTCAGCGACACCGGCGCGTCCACACTGGCGGCCAAGGCCGCGCTGCGGGGCGCGACAGAGTGCAGCACCAGGGCGTCATCCACCCGGCTGCCCACCCGATAAGGTTTGGCAGACTTGCCGTCAATCGCAATCAGGGCGTAGCCACCGCTGGCGCGGTCGGCGACCACGCCGGTCAGCTTGAAGCGGCTGGCAGCACTGTCAAGCGACGCGGCCGCAACGCCCGTTTGACCGCCGCCCAGCAGGCGCGCTACTACTTGCGGGTCAGCTTGGCTGGCGCCGGAAAAAATGACCGCAGCGGTTGGGCCCGGCGGCACCGTGGCCGTCCACTTCAGCCCCCAATAGGTGGCGCTGGCGGCGGCCAGGGCGGCCACCGAGAAAGTAACAATTCGTAGCCACCAGAGGTTGTGCGAGTGCGTCTGCATGGGTGGATTATCATTGATGCGACCCAGACTTATAAGTGATGCCTCCCCCATGAAAACAAACCCTGCAACCTTGCGCCGCCGTGTTCAGAGCGGCTTCACGCTGATCGAGCTCATGGTGGTGCTGTTGATCATTGGGGTGCTGGCGGCACTGATCGTGCCCAACGTGCTCGACCGGGCCGACGACGCACGCGTGACGGCGGCCAAGACCGACGTCAACAACCTGATGCAGGCGCTCAAACTCTACAGATTGGACAACCAGCGCTATCCCACGGCCGAGCAGGGCTTGCAGGCCCTGCTGACCAAGCCGACGACTGCCCCGGTGCCGCCTAACTGGAAGTCCTACCTCGACCAGTTGCCCAATGACCCCTGGGGCCGGGCTTATGTCTATCTCAATCCCGGCATCAAGGCTGAAGTGGACGTGATGTCCTTCGGCGCCGATGGCCAGGCTGGCGGCGAGGGTAAAAATGCAGATATCGGCAGCTGGCAACCGTAAGCGCCACCACGCCGGCTTTACGCTGCTGGAATTGCTGGTGGTGGTTGCCATCGTGGCGATGGTTTCGGCGGGGGTGGGTTTTGCGATGCGCGATACGTCCCAAGTGCAGCTCGATCGCGATGCGCAGCGTTTGGCCGCCCTGCTGGAGTCAGCGCGGGCCCGCTCAAGGGTGACGGGTGTGCCGGTGCGTTGGCACGCCAGCGCGACCGGCTTTCGTTTTGAAGGCCTGGCGTCTTCAGATCTGCCAGAACAATGGCTGGACCAGGATACCGGTGTCGCAGGCGATGGGGACGTTGCCGGTGAGGCTTCTTTGTTGCTGGGTCCTGAGCCCATCATCGGGGCGCAACAGGTGGTGCTGGTGTCCCGCAGTCAGCCCGGCCGGACGGTGCGCCTGGCGACCGATGGTGTGCGCCCTTTTGCCGTGCAAGCGGCCGCGCCGTGAAAAAAACGTACGGCTTTACGCTGGTCGAAGTGCTGGTGGCATTGGGCATTGTGGCGATTGCCCTGATGGCCGGTTTGCAGGCCACCGCCGCCCTCACCCGCAATGCACAGCGTCAGTCGGACGTGTTGCTGGCCCAGATCTGTGCTGAAAATGAACTGATCAAGACCCGTTTGTCCAAACAGATGCCCGGCGTCGGCGACAGCAGCGTCATGTGTGAGCAGGCCGGTCGCGTCTTCACCGTGGTCATGGCCGTGCGGGCCACGCCCAACCCCAGCTTTCGGCGCGTGGATGCGCAGGTGCTGGATGGCGAAGCCCCGGTGCTGCGTCTGTCCACCGTGCTGGGACGCTATTGATGAACCGGCGTCATGTTCCGGGACCTCTGGGCGGCTTCACGCTGATTGAGTTGCTGGTGGCGATCAGCCTGATGGCGCTGATGGCCGCTTTAAGCTGGCGCGGTTTGGACGGCATGACGCGCGCGCAGGCGCAGATGCAGCAGCACGCCGACGACGTGCTTGCCTTGCAGGCCGGGCTGGCGCAGTGGGCGGCCGACCTGGACGCCCTGGCGCAGCAGCCCAACACGCCGAGCCTGGACTGGGACGGCCGCGCCCTGCGCATCTTGCGGCGTGGCACGGCCACACCGGGTGAGGGCTTGACTGTGGTGGCGTGGTCACGTCGCAGCGTGGCGGGTGTTGGCCAGTGGCTGCGCTGGCAGTCGCCGCCTGTGACAACACGCGGTGAATTGCAGCAGGCGTGGCAAAAGGCCGGTTTGTGGGGCCAAAACCCCAGCGATGAAGACCGCAAGCGCGAGGTTCATCTTGCGGCACTGGATCGGTGGCAGATTTTTTACTACCGCAGCGACGCCTGGAGCAACCCGCTCTCCAGCGCGGGCGCGGCAAGCGACGGCAAAGCGGCGGCGGCCCCCTTGATTCCAGACGGTATTCGTATGGTGTTATCGCTGACGCCGGGTCAGGCCATCAGCGGCACGGTCACGCGCGATTGGTTGCGCCCCGGCGTGGGGGGCGGCAAATGAAGCAGCAACGCGGTGCCGCCATCCTGACCGCCATGCTCACCGTGGTGTTGGTGGCCACCCTGGCGTCCGCCACGCTCTGGCAGCAATGGCGGGGTGTGGAGGTGGAGGCGGCGGAGCGAAGCCGCACGCAGTCGGCCTGGGTGCTGACCGGTGCGCTGGATTGGGCTCGCTTGATCCTGCGCGAAGACGCCCGCAAGGGCGGCGCCGACCATCTGGGCGAACCCTGGGCCGTGCCACTGGCGCAAGCCCGTCTGTCGACGTTTCTGGCCGCCGACCGCAGCGACGCCCAGGCCGCCGACGACACGCAGGAGGCTTTTCTGTCCGGGCAGATCACCGATTTGCAGTCACGCCTGAACGTTTTCAATCTGGTAAAGGAGGGGAAAATTCACGAACCCAGCCGGCTGGCGTTTGCCCGGCTGTTTGAACTGCTGGACCTGCCGGCCGCCGAGCTCACCGCCATGGCCGACCAGCTGCGTCTGGCGCAAGACACCGGCGCCGGAAAAGGGGCTGAATCCGCTACCGCCCCTTGCACCCGCCGCACCGCTGTGGCCGCAAGACGTGGACCAGTTGGCCTGGGTCGGCTTGTCGCCGCGCAGCATCGCCGCATTGCGTCCCTACATCACCATCCTGCCGGAGCGCACGCCCGTCAACCTCAATACCGCCGCTGCTGAAGTGATCTACGCCTGTGTGGAAGCCTTTGATCTGGCCGACGCCCATCGTTTGGTGACTGCCCGCAGCGCAACGCACCTGGCCGCGCTGAGTGATGCCGGGAAAATGAGTGGCAATGCCGCAGCCAAGTTTGATCCGGAGCAGCACAGCATCGTCACCCGCTTCTTTGAAGTGCGCGGCGAGCTTCAGGTGGAACAGACCACGGTGCAAGAGGTATCCGTGGTGCAGCGCGATGGCCTGGATGTGAGAACACTATGGCGCCAGCATGGTGTGGTGCCGGCAGCGCCGCCCCTACAATGACCGTCAAGCCCATTCTCCCCCGCATGACCACCCTGATCGTCACCCTTCCGCCAGAGCCCACCGACACGTCCGCCTTGTACGACTATCTGCTCACGCCCGATGGCCGCACGGTGGGCGAGCAGTCGCGCGCACCGCTTGCGCTGTTGCCGCTGGTGGGCAGCTCAGGCGGCGAGGTGGTGGCCGTGGTGGCCGCGCGTCACTTGTCGTGGCACCAGGTGCAGTTGCCCAAAGGAACGCTGGGCCGGCGGTTTTTTCAGGAAGGCAGTACGTCGCGCTTGCGTGCGGTTCTGGAAGGCCTGCTGGAAGACCGCCTGCTGGATGAGACCTCGCAGTTGCACTTTGCGCTAGAGCCCCAAGCCCGAACTGATGCGCCCGTGTGGGTGGCCGTCTGCGACCGTGCCTGGCTGCGTGCTGCACTGCAGGCGCTGGAGCAAGCCGGGCGGCCCGTCAGTCGCATCGTGCCCGAGTTCGCGCCCGATGCACTGGCAGACGCGCTCTATGTGATCGGTGAACCGGATGATGCGCACCTGGTTTTCACCGCCCGTGGCGGTGTGGCGGTGTGGCCTGTGTCTGCGGCGTCGGTGGCGCTGTTGAACTGGCCTGAAAGCCATCCCATTGTGGCCGAGCCCGCCGTGGCAGCCCTGGCAGAACAGCTGTTCAAGCGCAACGTCACACTGCAGCAAAGCGCGCAGCACCGTTTGCAGGCGATTCAGTCGCCCTGGGACCTGGCACAGTTTGATCTGGTGAATTCCAGCCGCGCCCGAACCTGGAAGCGCTGGTCGGTCGCCCTCGTCAGCTTGCTGCGGGCGCCGCGCTGGCGCGCCGCCCGCGTCGCCCTGCTGGCCCTGCTGCTGGTCAACCTGGTGGGCTTGAACGCCTGGGCCTGGAAAGAGCAAGCGCTGGTGAATGCCCAGCGCGCGGCCATTCGCGAGGTACTGACCAGCACTTTTCCCCAGGTGCGGGTGGTGGTGGACGCGCCCATTCAGATGGCGCGGGAAGTGGCGGCACTGCAGCAGGCCAGTGGCGCACCATCAGGGCGTGACCTGGAGACCATGCTGGGCGCTTTTGGGGCGGTAGCCCCCGCCAAGTCTGTGCCGGATGCTATTGAATTTGCAGCTGGTGAACTTCGTTTGAAAGGGCTCAAGCTGAAGCCTGAAGACGCAGCCACGATTTCTTTCAAACTCAAGCCGCAAGGGTATGCGGCCAGCACCGAAGGCGACAGCCTGGTGCTCAAACAGGTGTCCGGGCCATGAAACTGCCAGCGCTCTTGCAAGTCCGATGGAACAGCCTTCCCCGCCGCGAGCAGCGTCTTGTGCTGGTGGCGTTGGCGCTGCTGCTGGTGGCCTTGTTGTGGTGGGTCTGCCTGGCACCGGCGCTGGCCACGCTGCGCTCCGCAGACAAGCAGCACCAGTTGCTGGCGGTACAACTGCAGCAGATGCAGCGCCTGCAGGCGCAGGCAAAAACGCTGCAAGCCCAACCCCGCCTGGCTTTGCTGGAGGCGCGGCGCCTGCTGGAGGCGTCAGTGAAGCCCTTGGGTGCCACGGCGCAATTGATGGTGGCGGGCGAGCGCGTCACGGTTACCTTGCGGGGCGCCTCGGCCGACGCTTTGGCGCAATGGCTGACGCAGGCGCGCCTGAATGCACGCGCCGTGCCGAGTGAGGCGCGTCTGGTGCGCAGCGCTGCGGGCACCTGGGATGGCACGCTGGTGTTGACCCTGAGCGCGCGTTAAGCACACGGTCATTCCATGCCCCGCCTCAAGCCCGCTCTTCGAACGACAGGTCAAATGACCGCGCCGTGGCCCTGGGCGCTGGCGGGGGCATTGCTGGGTCTGCTGCTGGCGCTGCTGGTGAATGCGCCGGCCCGCTGGCTCACCGCGACTTTGCAACAGAGCACACAAGGTCGCGTCGTTTTTCAGGATGCTCGGGGCACGCTCTGGAATGGCTCGGCCCAACTGGCGCTGGCCGGCGGTGCGGGCAGCACGGACGCCGCCAGCTTGCCTGGACGGCTAACGTGGTTGATTCGGCCCAGCTGGTCGGGGCTGCTGGCCGATCTGCACGCCGACTGTTGCATGCAGCAAGCCTGGCATGTCAGCCTGCTGCCGCGCTGGGGTGGCGCCCAGTTGCTGCTGGCGGACAGCCTGTCGCAGTGGCCGGCGCAATGGCTGACCGGACTGGGCACCCCGTGGAACACGGTGCAGCCTGAGGGGCAGCTGACCTTGTCAACCCAGGGACTGTCCGTGGCATGGGCGGCCGGGCGCCTGCTCGTCGCTGGGCGCGCCCAGCTCGATGCCGCGCACATTTCGTCGCGCCTGTCCACGCTCAAGCCGATGGGCAGCTACCGCATCACCGTGCTGGGGGGCGGCACGCCAAGCTTGCAGCTTGAAACGCTGGAGGGCAGCCTGCAGTTGTCCGGCCGCGGTCAATGGGTGGGCTCAACACTCCGGTTTGAGGGGGTGGCCAGCGCTACGCCTGAGCACCTGGATGCCTTGTCCAATCTTCTGAATATCATCGGGCGGCGCGACGGCGCACGCGCCATCATCAAAGTAGGTTGAATCCGTATGAAATTTCGTATCTTTCAGATGCCTCGAAGTGCTATTTATTTAATAGCTGCTCACGCTTTATTGGCGGGGGCTACAGGTCTTTTTTCTATAAATTTGCAGGCGCAGACTGTTGCGACGGCGAAGTCGGGCGAGCCCGTCACCCTGAATTTCAGCAATGCCGAGATCGAAGCCGTGGCGCGCACCATGGCCAGCATCACGGGCGTCAATGTCGTGGTCGACCCGCGCGTCAAGGGCACCCTCACGCTGGTCACCGAGAAGCCGGTGAGCCGCACTGTCGCCATGAACCAGTTTTTGGCCGCATTGCGGCTGCAGGGCTACACCATGGTGGAGTCGGCCGGTTTGTACAAAGTGGTGCCCGAGGCCGATGCCAAGCTGCAGAGCGGGGCGGTGACGGTCAGTGACAACGCACTCGGTGGCGCCATGGGCAACCAGATCACCACGCAGATATTCAAGCTCAATTTTGAATCAGCCAACAACCTGGTACCGGTGTTGCGCCCGCTGATCAGCCCCAACAACACCATCAACGTCAACCCCGGCACCAATTCGCTGATCATCACCGACTACGCCGACAACCTGCGCCGCATGGCGCGCATCATCGCCGCCATGGACGTCTCCAATGCCACCGATGTAGAAGTGTTGCCGCTCAAGCACGCCATTGCCGTCGATCTGGCGCCGCTGGTGATGCGGCTGGTCGAGTCATCCGGCGCACCGGGGCAACCCGGACAAGCTGGTCAGGCCGACACCTCGTTCAAGACCACCCTGATTGCCGAGCCGCGCTCCAACACTCTGATTTTGCGTGCCGCCAACCCGGCCCGGGTGGCGCTGGTGAAGTCCCTGGTGGACAAGCTTGACCAACCCAACACCTCGGGCAGCAATGGCGAGGCCGGTAACATTTATGTGGTTTACCTGAAAAATGCCGACGCCACCAAACTGGCCGCCACCTTGCGCGCGGCCATGACCGGCGAGGTCCGGGTAGCGGCCATCTCGACCGGCGCTACATCGACACCTGCTACCCCCGGCGCGGCCCCGGCTGCCACGGGCGGGCAAGTGCAGGCCGATCCGGCCACTAATTCGATCATCATCACCGCACCGGAGCCGCAATACCGCCAGTTGCGCGCCGTCATCGACAAGCTCGACGGCCGCCGCGCCCAGGTGCTGGTGGAGAGCCTGATCGCCGAAGTCAGCGAAGATCGGGCGGCGGAATTCGGCATTCAGTGGCAGGGCGCTTTGGGTAATGCCGGCAGCACCAACGTTGGCTTGCTGGGGACCAACTTCGGCACCCTCGGCAGCAACATCATCAACCTGGCAACCCAGGGTGCCACGGGCACGCTGGTGGCGCCTACGCCGGGTCTCAATCTGGGCGTCGCGCACCAGACCAACGGGGTTTACGTGCTCGGTTTTCTGGCGCACTTTCTGGAGTCGACCGGTAGCGGCAATGTGCTGTCCACGCCCAATTTGCTGACACTCGACAACGAAGAGGCCAAGATCGTGATCGGCGAAAACGTGCCCTTCGTCACCGGCTCCTACACCAGCAATAACACCAGCGGCAGCTCAGTCAACCCGTTCACGACCATAGAGCGTAAAGACGTGGGTCTGACGCTCAAGGTCAAGCCGCAAATCAACGAGAACGGCACCGTCAAGCTGGTGATCTACCAGGAGACCTCGGCGGTCAAGGCCGGCACCGAAAAGGACGCCAACGGCCCGACGACCACCAAGCGCACGATCGAGTCCACCGTCCTGGTTGATGACAGCAGTATCGTGGTGTTGGGCGGTCTGCTGCAGGATAAATATTCCGGCAACCAGGATAAAGTGCCGGGCCTGGGCGATGTACCGTTGTTTGGCAATCTGTTCAAAAGCGAGGCGCGCGGCCGCAATAAAACCAACCTGATGGTGTTCTTGCGACCGGTGGTGGTGCGCGACGCGGCGGCCACGGATCGGCTGTCAGTGGACCGCTACGACTTGATGCGCGCGGGCCTGAAAGATGGGCAACCGCTGCCCAGCAGTGTGCTGTCTATCAACGAAGCCCCGCAGTTGCCGGCCCTGCCCCCGGTCCGGCCCGTCGCCCGACCGGCGGCCGTACCGGCCACCCCCACGCAACCTTGAGCGAGGAATTGGCTGCCATGCGTTACCCGCTGCCCTACGCCTTTGCCCGCACCCAGCAGCTGCTGCTGGAAGAGCAGTCGGGTGAGCTGACGTTGTGTCTGCACCCCGACTCGGGCGCCAGCGCCGTGAGCGAGGTCATGCGCAAATACCCGGTGCGTCAGTTGCAGGCGTTCCCCCCCCAGGAACTGATTCAGCGCATCAGCGCGGCCTACGCCCAGGGTGAATCGAGTGCAGCGATGGTGGTGAGCGAGGTTGAGAGCGATGCCGACCTCTCAAGGATGATGCAGGATCTGCCAGCGATTGAGGATTTACTGGAAACCTCGGACGACGCGCCCATCATCCGCATGCTCAACGCGCTGCTGACGCAGGCCGCGCGCGACGGCGCCAGCGACATCCATATCGAGCCTTATGAGCGCCATTCCAGTGTGCGTTTCCGGGTCGATGGCACCTTGCGTGAGGTGGTGCAGCCGAACCGGGCCCTGCATGCCGCCCTGATTTCGCGCCTGAAGATCATGGCTGATCTCGATATTGCCGAGCGGCGCCTGCCGCAGGATGGCCGCATCTCCCTGCGCATCGGCACCCGCGCGGTGGACGTGCGCGTCAGCACCCTGCCCAGCGCCCATGGCGAGCGTGCCGTGCTGCGGCTGCTCGACAAGTCGGAAGGGCGCCTCAGCCTGGAAGCACTGGGCATGCAGGGCGAGGTGCTGCGGCGCTTTGAGCACCTGGTGACACAACCGCACGGCATCATTCTGGTCACCGGCCCGACCGGCTCGGGCAAGACCACCACGCTGTACGCCGCCCTGAGTCGGCTGGACGCCGGGCGCAGCAACATCATGACGGTGGAAGACCCGATTGAGTACGAGCTGTCGGGCGTCGGGCAGACGCAGGTGAATGCCAAGATCGATCTCACCTTTGCCAAGGCCTTGCGCGCCATTTTGCGGCAGGACCCGGACGTCATCATGATCGGCGAAATCCGTGATTTCGAAACCGCGCAGATTGCGATTCAGGCCTCGCTCACCGGCCATCTGGTGCTCGCTACGCTGCACACCAATGACGCCACCAGTGCGGTCACGCGGCTCACCGACATGGGTGTCGAGCCGTTTTTGCTGAGCTCCTCACTGCTGGGCGTGCTGGCACAGCGGCTGCTGCGCAAGCTGTGTCTGAGCTGTCACGGTGCCGGTTGTGCCAGCTGCGGGCATACCGGTTATGCGGGGCGCAGCGGGGTGTTTGAACTGCTGGTGACCGATGACGCCATTCGCGCGCAAATTCACAACCGCGCCTCGGAGGCCGACATCCGCGCCGCCGCTCTGGCCGCTGGCATGACGTTGATGCGCGACGACGGCGAACGCCTGGTGCAACTGGGCGTGACCTCGCGCGAAGAGCTGGTGCGCGTGACACGAGATTAGCGCCATGCCGGTCTATTCATTTGAAGCGCTGACTGCCGAGGGGGAAACCCGCAAAGGTGTGATCGAGGCCGACTCGGCCAAAGCCGCGCGCGGCATGCTGCGCGGCCAGGCGATGGTGCCGCTCAAGGTCGAAACGGTGGGTGCCGACGCCGNTCAGGCTCCGGGCCAACACGGTTCGGCCACGGGTGGCCGTGGCTTGAAGCGGCGGGTCTTCAACGCCACCGGCCTGGGCATTTGGACGCGTCAGCTGGCCGGACTGGTGTCGTCGGGGCTGCCACTGGAGCGGGCGCTGACCTCGCTCTCCGATGAAGCGGAGCGCGAGGCCGAGCGCCATCTGGTGGCCTCCCTGCGCGCCGAGGTCAATGGCGGATCGACCTTTGCCCGGGCGCTGGCGCAGCATCCGCATGAATTCTCAAGCATCTTCATTGCCGTCATTGGCGCCGGCGAGCAAAGCGGCAACCTGGGCCTGGTGCTGGAACGTCTGGCCGATGACCTGGAAGAGCAGCAGGCACTCAAGTCCAAGCTGATCGGCGCGGCCCTCTACCCGGCCATCGTGACGCTGGTCGCCATTGCGATCGTGCTGTTTTTGGTGACTTACGTGGTGCCTCAGGTGGCCCATGTGTTTGCCGGCAGCAAACGGGCGCTCCCCGTTTTGACGATCGTCATGATCGGGACGAGCGACTTTGTGCGGAGCTACGGCTGGCTCATGCTGATTGCTATTGTTTTAATAGCTTTTGGCGCACGCCTGGCCTTGGCTAACGCCGTTTTTCGTGAAAAATTTGACGCCGCCTGGCTGAATCTGCCGATTTTGGGCAAACTGGCGCGCAGCTACAACACCGCGCGCTTTGCCAGCACCCTGGCGATGCTCTCCGCGGCCGGGGTACCAATCCTGAAAGCCTTGCAGGCGGCGGCGGAGACGCTCTCCAACCGCGCCATGCGGACCGACGCGCTGGATGCACTCATTCTGGTGCGCGAAGGCGCGCCGCTGGCGTCAGCGCTGGCGCAAAAAAAGCGCTTTCCCGGCCTGCTCGCGATGTTTGCCCGCCTGGGTGAGCAAACCGGCCAATTACCGGTGATGTTGCAGCGCGCCGCCAAGCAGCTCAGTACCGAAGTGGCGCGACGCGCCATGCAACTGGCCACCCTGCTGGAGCCGCTGCTGATCGTGGCCATGGGCGTGGTGGTGATGTTGATCGTGCTGGCCGTGCTGCTGCCGATTATTCAGCTCAACCAGCTGGTCAAATGACGCGCGTGAAACGACGTACTTATTTTGCGGTTGATGT
>JGI24143J45723_1001073_pt1 | contig 13473 bp, 14 predicted proteins | sample BarGraIncu00432A_FD_45723 | JGI IMG/M metagenome (IMG submission 45723)
GATCGCGGCAAGGTCAAGTGGCGAGGTTGTCACTTGACAACCTCGCACGTGCTGACTAGAGTCCTGGGAGAGGCAGCAGTCGATGGCGCGCAACAAGCACCCGAACAAACACATCGAGGCTGCCCTGAGATACGCGGAGAGCAAGGGCTGGCGGGTCGTGGAGTCGGGGAAGAGCGCGCATGCATGGGGCAGGCTCTACTGTCCGCACGACAATCCCGACTGCAGGTGCGGCGAGTTTTGCAAGCTGAGCATCGCTTCGACCCCCAGAAGCCCCGAGAACCACGCGAATATGATCATCAGACGGGTTGACGGGTGCATTGGCCCGGCAGAGGAGAATGAAGGAGGCGAGGACCATGAGTGAGTATGAGTTCACCCTTCGCTTCACCTTGCCGTCGAATGCGGCAGACATGGACGACTTGGCCGACGCTCTGTACGAGCATGGATGCGACGATGCCTTGGTTGGCATTGGCCAGCCCGGTCGCATCGGCCTCGACTTCACCCGAGCCACTGAGTCCGCTCACGAGGCGGTCTTGAGTGCCATCGCGGACGTGCGGAAGGCGATCCCGGGCGTCGTTCTCCTCGAGGCTACTCCGGATCTGGTCGGGGTCGGGGAAGTCGCCGCGATGTTCGGCTGTTCACGTCAAAACGTCCGCAAGTTGATCCTGAGTTGTCCTGAGACCGCTCCTGCGCCTGCGCATGAAGGCAAGTCCTCACTGTGGCACTTGGGCCCACTGCTCCGCTGGTTCGTGCAGGAGAAGCGGTACGAGGTCAGTCTCGGCGTTCTCGATGTTGCCGACGCCACGATGCAGGTCAATCTGGCGATGGACTCTCTCCGAGCGGACCCGGGCACAGAGCAGGAGCTCCGACTGCTCTTCGCCTAGGGCGTTGCGGTCTGGGCCGCTCGTTCAGCGCCACCATTGGGCGGTGACGGTCCGGTGAGAGCGATCTGATCTCGGTGGGCCAGCACCGCGTACTATCCCAGCTGCCCCGCTCGCGTGGACAACCCGGGGGTCTCTCTGCACTCAGCGGTTGTAGCTGCGGCGGTCAGGCTCTCGCTTGGGATGGGATGATGAGCATGGCGGGCAGTTCCTTCGAGATCGTTCCTCCACGCGCCGACCGCACATGGATTGATCGAGGACCTGCTTGAGGCGGGTCAATATGGCCAGCATCGATCACTCTCGTGCTGTTCCGAGTCGTACTGCTTCAGTGCGCGGCATTGCTCCCGTGTGGCACCTTGCCGAGATCGCGCCAACTCTTCTCCTCGACAGACACGTCGAAATGCCGGGCTGCCTTGCGGATGTTCCCGAAGGCCAGGTCCCTGTCGGCGTCGGAGACGTCCTTGACCTGATCGAAGCGTGCGAGGGCGTTGCGGACGTGCTCCGCATCGGTCATCGGCTCCTTGCGCTGCTTCGGGAAGGCGAAGGCNCTGTCGGGCAGNTCGTTCTGCNTACGGGTGCTGAGTTCCCNGTGCGTCTCGTGGGGCTCCCACGTGGTCGATGTCGTCATCGCGTTCGCGTCCCTTCGGTCGGACCGCCGATGCGACTCTTTACCCATTCGCGAAAAGAATCGCCGCCCGCACAACGCGGCAGGCGGCCCACAAGGTCGAACGCTAGGGACATCAACGGAGCGTGGCCGGATCGCGCGTCGGTTCGGACTGACCCTCGGGCCGAGCGCCCGAGGAGCGCAGCAAGGTGACTGCAGAGTGTGCGGGATGTGATATCCCGGGAGCGTTCCGGGGACGGGGGGCGTGGATGCAAGTCCGAAGCATCCGCCGGTGCGTGCTCGCCCGGGCCTGAGCGGGAATACATACTGCAACGTCCTGTGGGCCCGAGAGGAGAACACGATGGCATTCATCGATGACACGATCGAGGTAGACGCCGACATCCGCACCGTCTATGACGCGTGGACGTCGTTCGAGGACTTCCCGGCGTTCATGGAAGAGATCGAGACGGTGGAGCTCGTTTCCGACGACAACATGCACTGGGTGGCCGTCGTCGAAGACGACCTCATCGAGTGGGACGCGGACGTCGTCGAGCGCGTCACCGACGAGAGCGTCTCNTGGGCTGCGGTCGACGGCCGCGAGACCGGCAAGGTCACCTTCGAGAAGTTGGGCGCCGACAGGACGAGCGTGCACTACCAGCTCGAGTACGATCCGAAGGCCTGGGAGGGCAAGGCGGATGCCGTGCGCCGATGGATGAACAGGCGCACCACGCAGGACCTCGCCGCCTTCAAGGCGCTGATCGAGGCCGACGCGCAGGTCGAAGAGGGGGTCGAGTGACATGAGGGTGACGAAGAACCTGGGGATGCTCCTGCTGGCGATCTGGCTCATCCTGACCGGTCTGCTGCAGCTGGTGAGCATCTCGATACCGGCCATCGGCATCATCATGGCGGTGCTCGCGCTCGCAGCCGGCGTCCTGATCCTGCTGGGCCGATAAGACCTCATCTCGGGCCCGATGCTCTCAGCCCACCCCGAAGGGAACCACGGATGCGGCCCTGGGTCTCTAGGTCACCCGCACCGACAGCGAAGGAACGGCCGCCCCATCCGGGACGGCCGTTCGCGTTCGAGCAAGACCTTCTGGTCGAGGACCCGTGAGCTGCGAGGGTCCGACACGCGTGGCCGGTGCGGCCTCCGTCCATCCGCCTCGTGTGGTCGGACCTGGCGTCCGGGGTATATGCCGCGCTGAGTGCATGTCGCACCACGTGCGCACGTCGGCCCGGCCGACGCATCACGCCGGCGGCTCCCCGCACGCAGGTGGCCCTGAGAGGGGGCCCCTATGTCCACGGTCTTCGTGCCTGCCACAGGGTTCAAGGTCCCGATGCTATGTGTCGCGTGTGCCCAGCCCACCGTGATGCCCGCCAATGCCGCCCAGAAGCGGGCGTCGTCGATCGAGGTGAGCGCATCCTCGAGGTCGGGCAACACCGTCACCACGGAGAGGGTCTCGTTCCAGTTGTGTTCGGCCTGCACGGCCGCGCGAGCGCTGCAGAAGTACCGGAAGAGCCACTACCCCCGTCGCGGCTGGACGATCGGAGTGGGGCTGTTCGCCACCGCCGCGTTCTTCGGATGGCTGGCTCTGTACGAATCTCCGACGATCGCATGGGTGGGCTCGGACCTGTTCGTGGTGTTCGTCATCGCCACCATCGCCGCGATGACGGTGTCCCGGGTGCTGCGCGAGCACAACGACAGGGACGACCCGATGAGTGAGGACGACCGGAACCGACTGGCGCTGATCGAGGGCGCGGTGAGCATCAGCCCGTCGGCGAGCGGCCGACCCACGCTTGCGGCCCTGACCTTCAAGAACGAGGAGTTCGCGAAGGTGTTCTCCGCGGCGAATGCGAACGTCAACCCGTGGATCGCCGCCCGATAGCCGGGCTGGCACTCATGTTCGGAGAGCAGGGGCACGCACGCGGCCGCAGGGCCCGTGCACGATTGCGGCTGTGAGGGGGTCGGTATGCAATCTCCGACGGGTGGAGCCGGGGTCGCGCCGGGCTGGTATCCGGACCCGACCGGCCGTCACCAGCAACGCTACTGGGACGGCGCATCGTGGACGCAGAACGTCGCTGACGCGGGCGGTCAGGGCGTCGATCCCGTCGAAGCGAAGAAGCCTCGCAGGCGCGGTGGGTGTCTGATGGTCGTCGGCGCGCTGCTCGGACTTCTCGGCGCGTTCGTCGCCATATCCGCGGTGACCATGCACCAGCCGGTCGTCCCGGCCGGCACCCCGAGCCAGGTCCTGAGCATGCCGGCCATGGACGGCCCCGGCGACCTGACGTCCGGCGGGCTGCTCGCCTACCAGGCCGACCCCTACGGCTTCGACGTCACGTTCTCCGAGAAGGACGTCGACCCCGCCAGCACGAGCACGGGCACGCCGTTCCTCCAGAGCATCGACGGTGACTGGTACGGGAAGACCGGCTACGTGTCGGTGGACGGCCAGGACAGGGGCACCGCGACGCCGGACACCACCGAGAAGAGCTGGGGCGACAGCTTGCCGGATCACGCGGAGCGGGTCGTCAGCCCCACGTTGCACGTGTCGCTTCCGATCAAGGCCGGCGACGTCGGGAAGACCGTCACGGTCGCCGCGGGGATGAGGATGATCCTCCCGTTCAAGTACTCGTCCGGGTTTTCGGAGGCGGGCGCTGGGGTGGAGAGGAGCGCGAAGTTCTTCGTCGTGAGCCCCGCCCAGATGGATCTTCGCCAGAGCCTGGATAGTTGGAAGGACCGGAGCAACCTTCTTCGAGGTGGGCTGATGTTCCTCGGCATCGGCGCGGTGCTGTTCGCCTGGGGACTGGTGCGGCGGAGGAAGGGCGCGAAGGCTTCGGTGCCCCGCACCACCTAGGGTGACCTTCGGGTTCGGCGCCCGAGAGCATGGGCGCTCGCGGTGACCGATTGATGGATTAACACCATCACCAACTAAGCTCGTGATGGATATGCGTGCGATCGACCTCGCCGCGCATCTGTCGCGGAGGTCCATACCCTCGGACAGACACCCCCGAGGGGTACAGGGTCGACGACCCGAGGAGAGCGGGAGCCTCTGGTACGGATTATGCAGAGGGTTACAATCGCGTCTGTTCACGGTTTCGCGTGATCGCATCTGGTGCTTGTGGTCTGTTCTCCGGCAAGGACATCGAATAGGGCCGGCACTGCCCCCTCGGTTCGATCTACGCCGCCTCGAGGTACCTCACGAGCTGGAATGCCTTGTCCAAGCTGAGCTTGCCGGCGTTCCCCTGCACGAGAAGGCGTTGAGGTTCCCGAGGTTCAGCCCTAGGGCCTTCGCCGTCCGACAGCGAGTGACGCCCTTCTCGGCTTCCAGCGCGAGCACTCGCTCGCGCGCCTCGAGCTTGAGGTGGGCGTCACGAGAGGTCGCGTCACGCCGGGACATGTGACTCCACTACGCCTTGGCGTCAGTCACTGCATGAGCAGCACGCCGCGCACGAGACACACAGCCACGAGGGCGAGACTGCAGTTGGGGATACCGCTGCGTAGACAGCCTGCGGGCGGCTCACGCACGGTCGCGACCTGACTTGCACGCTGCTGCGCCCGCTCCTGGGGTGGCCATTGGCCCGGACCTGTCGCGTATACAGGCGTTTCGTCACGATTGTGGACGGGTAGGTTGGGACTCTGACAGGAGGTAAGGAGGGACACATGCATCCGTTCATCAAACATCTCGTGGATGATCACCGTGTTCAGCGTGGGCTGGCGATGGATCTCGAGAAAGCCCACGCTCCGGAGGATCGAAAGAGACTCCGGGAGCGGCTGGCAGACGAGTTGTTGCNCCACATGGCGGGCGAAGAGGATTCCATCTTCTCCCTCATGCGCGCTTCGGGCGACACCGCCGAGGAGAAGGCGCTTGAAGCGTTGCAGGAGCACCATGTGAGCCGGCTGGTTCTACGTGAGTTGCTCGACCTCGGGTTGGACAGCAACGTGTTCAGCGCGAAGGCCGCAGTGCTCTCTGAACTCACCGATCATCACACTGAAGAGGAGGAGTCCGAGCACTTCCCCTGGCTCGAGAAGCATGCATCGAAGGAGAAGTTGGACGGGCTCTTCGATGACTACAGGAAGAGCGAGAAAGCCGCCGCAAAGTAGTCAGCGAACTCGGTCTAGGACCGCGTGCACGGCGAACGCGCGTGCTCGGAGTACAGGCGGGGTCTGCTGACCCTGCCTCTGGTGCATTACGTAGGGAGGTTCTGATGGCTGGAAAGAAGAGGGTGCCCGCCAAGGGCAAGCACATGACGTCCGGGACAGTTGTCCCCGAGATGGGTGACGCCGGTGAGTTGCACCAGCATGCAGGAGGGAAGCATCCTCCACTCACGACAAACCAGGGCGTACAAGTCTCAGACGACCAGAACTCGCTGCACGCCGGCGATCGCGGGCCGATACTGCTTGAGGACTTCGTCCTCCGAGAGAAGATCATGCACTTCGACCACGAGCGCATCCCAGAGCGCATCGTGCACGCGCGCGGCACCGGAGTGCACGGCTTCTTCGAGCTCACGAATTCACTGAGCAAGGTCACGACCGCGAAGATCTTCACCCAAGTAGGCGTCAAAGTCCCGGTCTTCGCACGCTTCTCAACCGTGGCCGGCGGATCGGGATCAGTGGACACCCCCCGCGACATACGTGGCTTCGCTGTGAAGTTCTACACCGAAGAAGGCAACCTGGACCTCGTGGGCAACAACGTTCCGGTCTTCTTCATCCAGGATGCGATCAAGTTCCCTGACTTCGTCCATGCCGTGAAGATGGAGCCGGATCGCGGGTTCCCGCAGGCCGCGAGCGCCCACGACACGTTTTGGGATTTCGTGTCGCTCACCCCTGAGGCTATGCACGCTGTCATCTGGGTGATGTCGGACCGCGCGATTCCCCGCTCACTACGCATGATCGAGGGATTCGGCGTCCACAGCTTCCGGTTCATCGACCGTTCGGGTCACAGCACGTTCGTGAAGTTCCACTGGCGCCCCGTACTCGGCTTGCAGTCGACCGTCTGGGACGAGGCTGTCAAGATCGCCGGGGCGGACCCGGACTTCCACCGCCGTGACATGTTCGAGGCGATCCAGGCCGGCGAGTATCCCGAGTGGGAGCTGTTCGTCCAATTGTTCACGCAGGAGCAGGCGGACGGCTTCCCCTTCGACCACCTCGATTCCACCAAGCTGATTCCGGAAGAGATCGTTCCGCTCACGTTGGTCGGACGAATGGTGCTGAACCGCTGGCCCGACAACTTCTTCGCCGAGACGGAGCAGGTCGCCTTCTGTCCGGCTAACATCGTGCCGGGCATGGACTTCAGCGACGACCCGCTCCTCCAGGGCCGGCTCTTCTCCTACACCGACACGCAGCTCTCACGTCTTGGTGGGGTGAACTTCCAGCAGATCCCGATCAACGCGCCTCAATGTCCTCAGAACAACAACCAGCGCGACGGGCACATGCAGATGGCGGTGCCGCACGGCCGGACCAGCTACGAGCCCCAATCGCTCGAGGCGGATCGGCCCCTCGAGACCCCTCACGGATTCACCAGTGCCGCGCTTCCCATTGATCACGGACTCAAGCGCCGCACCCGGCCGGCGAGCTTCGCCGATCACTACAGCCAGCCGCGCCAGTTCTACCGCAGCCAGAGTCCCGCGGAGCAGACCCACATCGTATCGGCGTACGTGTTCGAACTGTCCAAGGTGCAGACACCACATGTGCGAGAAGCGATCGTCGGACATCTGCGCCACATCGACGCCTCACTGGCCAAGCGCGTTGCCGCAGGCCTGAACATGGCGACGCTACCCGCCGCACCTCAAGCAGCCCACATTCAAGACCTGCCGACATCGCCCCCGTTGGGCCTCATCGGCAAGATGAAGGACACGCTGAAGGGTCGCTCTGTGGGCATTCTGATAGCCGAGGAATCCGACAGCGCGGCCATTGATGCGATCCGCAAGGCGGCACACGCTGCCGGGGCTACCGTCAAGCTGGTGGCGCTCAAGATCGGGGAGGTCAAGCTCGGGGGCGGCAAGTACGAGGTCATCGAGAACCAGCTCGCCGGGACACCGTCGGTCGTCTTCGACGCAGTAGCGGTCGTCCTGTCCGAGGCGAGCGCGAAGCAACTCGCCAAAGAAGGCGCTGCCGTCGACTTCGTGCGGGATGCCTTCGGCCACCTCAAGGCGATCGCCGCCAACGGGGGTGCCAAGGCGCTCCTCAAGGCCGCGGGCGTCACTTCCGACGCGGGCGTCGTCGACGCCGCCGATCCCAAAGCGTTCATCAAGGCGGCCAAGACGCGTCAGTGGGCACGCGAGCCAAAGGTGCGCACACTGCCGTAGGCGGGCGCCTGTTGGTGAGTCGCATCAATCTGCGGCGCCCCGTCTCCCGCTTCAGGAAGACGGGGCGCCGCTGCGTTCGTGCGCGGGAGAACCGGGACCGACTCCGCGAACAGACATGCGTACCGGCGTTCAAACGGCTCGCGCCCCGTCGTCTCATCATGAGTCCGTCCACGTTTCGACACGAGGCGCGTGGCTCTACGAGCGCCTGCCCGGCGGGTAGAAGAAGGTTCTCGATTGCGTGCTGGGGGAAGACATTGTCTATATTGAGACCGGAGCGGGGGCTGACTGACGTGCCATCGAAGGCTAGGTCCAATTGGGATCTCCTCGGTGAGACCTTGAGTGAATGGCGAGAAGACAAGGCACCCCGGCTTGCGGCGGCGCTCGCCTACTACGGAGCCTTCTCGCTTGCCCCCCTGCTCATCGTCGTGATCTCGATTGCAGGCTTCGTGGTAGGCGACAGCCAGCAGGTTCGTGACCAGGTCGTGGGGCAGGTGGGATATGCGGCCGGGCCGCAGACGGCCCAAGTGGTCGCGACGCTCATAAAGAACGCGCCCGCAGGAGCCGGTGGTATCCTCGCCGGCGCGATCGGCGTCGCCATGCTCCTCCTTGGGGCGACCGGCGTCTTCGGTCAATTGAAGGACGCACTCAACACGATCTGGGAGGTGAAGGGCGAACGCCGAAAGGGAACATGGGGCCTCATAAGGGCCAGGTTCCTGTCGTTCACAATGGTGGTGGGGATGAGTCTCCTATTGCTGGTGTCGCTCGTCATCAGTGCCGGAATCTCTTTCGTCAACGCGTACTTCGACCGCTTGCTCGGGGACTGGGCAGTCACTGTCCAATTACTCGATGTGGCAGTCTCCCTAGCGGTGGTCACCTTGGTCTTCGCGGCGATCTTCAAGATCATCCCGGACGCCCGCATCGCGTGGAGGGACGTATGGGCCGGCGCATCTATCACAGCCGTCCTGTTCACCATCGGGAAGGAGATCCTCAGCCTTTACCTCGCAAGGATCGCGACCTCGTCCGCTTACGGCGCAGCGGGATCGCTGGTCTGCATCCTGGCATGGCTGTACTACTCGGCACAGATCCTCTTCCTCGGGGCTGAGTTCACGCAGGTCTACGCGAGGCGGCGCGGCTCCCGGACTGGTAGCGACACTCGAGGGTATGAGGGGGCGCCTTCCGCCAAGGCGTGATCGCCTCTGACCTGGGGCGTTTCGGGATCGTCCGTCTCCGTCTCGCATGGGTGCAAGAACGACGCGCAAGACGGCGATGCAGTCTTCCAAGAGTCCGTCGGATTCCGGGTTTGGGCATACACATGACGCGGATCCGGGTGTGTGCCATCTATCTTGGAGGCGATCATGATGCTGTGGACCATTCTGGCCATCCTGCTCATACTCTGGCTTCTCGGCCTCCTCCTTCACATCGCCGGTGGACTGATCCACATCCTGCTCGTGATCGCTCTCATCGTTCTCGCGATCCAGCTGTTTCAGATGTTCAGCGGCCGCCGCTCGGTGTGAACGATCTACCATCAGAATCACCGTGACGCCCACATGCTCGTACACTCCTAGGGCAGCAGCCGGCAGCCGGAGTATCCATGCTGATTCTCGGGAGTCTTGCCCGGACCGCTTACACGCGACATCGAGACGCAGACAGCCTCTAAGCTTGGAATTCCGGGACTGAACGTCGTGGTGTCGACGGTCCGGACTCCGATCGCTCGAGCAAGTAGGTTCACGCGACCCTCGGGTAGACAGGGCGGAACTGGTTGTCCTTCGGGTGACTAGCCCGAGGGCAGCAGCGGCCCACAGACTAGTTCGCACTATTGTCCGAGATCGAGCCCGACATGACTTACCGTACGGCGCCCCGGTCTTCCCGGGAATCCTCCGTAGCTGCGGAGACCGCAGGAGCGGTGGGGCAGGGTAGGCGACTCAGACCTAGCCAATCCCCTCTTGGGCGGTCTGCGGAACCTGCTTCGTATAACATGCAGGATGTTCATCTCTCTTGGGGTTGGGGGCCGCATGTCGATTCGGTCTATCGAGCTGAAGGACGTCAGGGTCTTCTCTCACAAGTGGTGGTCATTCGAGTTGGCGCCGATTACCGTGATTTGCGGTCCAAACAGCAGCGGCAAGTCGACGGTGCTGAAGAGCTTGATTCTTCTGAAGCAGAACATGGAGAGCGGCAAGACCGCTGGGGTCCCATCCACATCAGGGCTCCTCGCGCTTGGAGGCCCGCTGGTCGACATGGGCAGCTACGCCTCGTTCGCCTCCAAAGGTCAGGCGGATGCAGTAGCGGGTCTGGGTATCCGGACCTCATTCGCGGTTTCGAGGCAAGCGATCGCCGGGCTCGGAAGCTCTCTTGTCGGGCTCGATGAGTCGGCCTCGGAGAGCGAAGTCGAGCTTGAGTGCCATGTGCGGTTTCGGTTCGGAACATGGCAAGAGCCGGCGCGAGGCGAACTGCCCCGCGCTGTCCGATCACGGCTTCGCGAAGCCGACTTCAGCATCATGCACGATGAGCAGGTGCTTCTCTCGTGGAAGGTGGAGCTACCCGAGAACAGCTCGTATGCGGCGAAGAGCTCCTACCTCAAGACCCCCTACGTGCTCTCGATGCCCCGCTCCTATCTCGAGGAAGCCGGCGGCACGGAGTTCATTGCGATTCGAGGTCGCGGTGACTCGACGGATGTGCGATTCGGCGTTCTGCTGCAGGGGCTACTCCCTTCCATGATGATTGGCAGGCTGCGAACTGCTTGGATGAAGGAGCATGCCCCCGGGGCTGTTGCGGATCCACGGGACCGCGCCATTCCACTGCCCCCTCTCATCGAGGCAGCCGTCGACTCGATTCGCGCTAGCCTTGAAGACACTAGGTACATTGGCCCGCTGCGCGCGCCTGCGCAAAGAGTCTATGTGTCGCCTGCTGACGCGGAGACGCAACTCCTAGAGAGTGATGATGACTACGTCATTCAGTCCCTTCGCGTCGCCGCGGTCTGCACTGTGCACGATTGGCGTCCGGGCCGCGGGTTGCACGAGACGGACTTGCATGAGGCGCTGCAGTACTGGCTTCACTACATGCGCACTGGAATGCACTCCAGCCCGCGGACTGATGAGCTTGTTCTTGATCTACTGGGCGACTCCATCATCCAACCCCGTATCCGCAGTCCGTACGGCGGACGGGCATATGCCATGGCCGACTCGGGGTTCGGCTACTCGCAAGCATTGCCGATTCTGATTGCCTCGCTGATGGCGAAGTCGGGAGAAACGGTAGTAATCGAGCAACCCGAGGTCCACTTGCACCCGGCACTTCAGCTGAGGTTGGCGGACTTCATTGTCGCAATGTCGAGTGCTGGAAAGCGTTTCCTGATAGAGACTCACAGCGAGCACATCGTCGACGCATTGCGCGTCACGCTGGCAGAACAGCAGCTCGAAGGGACCGCATCAGACGGTGCTTGCAGCGTCTACTACGTGGAAGTCGGCGAGAATTGGCCGCGGGTGACGAATCTGTCCGTCAAGAGCGACGGCACGGTTTCCGATTGGCCAGCATCCTTCTTCGGAGAGTCGCGACTCTTGGCAAAACGGCTAATGACCATCCGCGTCGAGGCCTCGAGGCGTCGTGCTGGCCATGCTCGTGATCACGATGCCTAGCTGGGTCTGTCCGCCACCCCTCCTGCTTGACCTTAGCTTCCCGCACTCAATGGAGGAGCTGACAGCCGTGGAGGATGCTCTCGTTGATCTCGATGGGCGTTTGGACTCAGGCGAGGCAATCCTTGTGCTTACGCCGATGATGGGGCTTTTGCTCACCGAGGTGGACTACTCATGCGGTGCCGGGCAAGTCGCGCACATCAGCGGGTGGCTCGAAAGCATCGTGATGGGCAAGGGGAACCATGTCGTGTGGTTCGACCCAGAAGAGGGCGACGGCGCGCTCCATCCCGAGATGCCTTGCTGCGCAGCGGGGAACTCAGAACTCTGGCGCGAGTCAGCGCAGAGTATTAGCCGCGGACTCCGCGCGGCGGGTGCGCCAGTCGGGGCAATTGGAGTTGTGTGCATCGGCGCCAGCGCTGGCGGCGATCTGTGTCCGTCATGGCCAGTTGACGCAAGCCACCTCGTTCTTGTGTCCACTCGTGATCTTGGTCAGCTGGAGAGTGCCTACAAGTATGAGTACGACCCATCCGTCCTTGCCCGACCGTGTAGTCTGCAGTCCGTCCGAGACCACCACAAGTTGCTTGGCGCGACGAGCATCAAGCGGAAGCGCGTCGGGGGCAGTCATGTCGAGTCCGCGGTCTTCCCTGGTGGTCGTCCTTGGCCGCTTGATCTCAATGACGATCCGATTCCCGAGAAGAACATCACGAGCCTGCAGCGGTGCGCACGCTTGCCTGGACCGTATGTCCGGACCGTCTTGAATACAGGGCACCCGCCGGCCCGTCGGCCCTGGCTGGAAGTTGGCGGGACCGGGGTATTGGATGTACCGCTCGGCAGCAAATGAATACGTCCGATTGTCCAGCTGGCGCAGCGTGGGCCGTTCCGAGGGCACATATGGACGTTGCGGGCGGGGTCGCGTGGTAGGCGGTCGTCGGAAGTAGTGCTTGCTGCCCTCGGGTGGGCAACCCGAAGGACCATGTCCAAGCTTATGCAGGCCCGGAACCACGGTGGCTTCCGCGAATACGTAGCGTCTTGGCTTAGAAAGGCTCTGCATTCACACCTGGCGGGAATACGTAGCGTCTTGGTCGTAGAAACAGGGCGCATCCACAAAGGCTCGACCGCTAGACCCGGGAGACCGTGGCTTCCACATAATCGAGCCGACGCGGAACCCGGGGCGTTTCAACTGCGGGGCAGCGGAGCTCCGCAGTCGAGGACGTAGTAGGCGCTCTGGCGAGACCCGAACCTTCGAAGGTAAGCTGGCCGACCCGTCCGTCGGAGAGTTACGAGGAGCTCCGCAGGCCGGTCGAGCGGCGGCGAGGGTACTATGTGTTGGGAGCTCGCTCGAGGGGAGTTGTCTCGTGGTAGAGCTGCACTTCATCTACGTGGTCCTGTACGCAAGTGTTGCCGCCTCGACCTTGGTGTCGACGCTGATCGTGTGGCGACGTCGTGCTGCTCGCGGTGCGCGGTCGCTCGCGGTATTGATGCTCGGCGTCGCCATCTGGTCCGGCGCCTACGCCGTGATGTGGTACGTGCCCGGTCTGGCTCAGCAGGTCTTCTGGGAAAGAGCCACAGACCTCGGAAGTTGGATGGTCCCGGTCGCATTGCTTTCTCTGGCCTTCAGTGTGGCCGGGATGGAACGATGGCGCACCCCGGGGCGCATCGCGCTCATCTCCATCGCGTCGTTCGCGCTCACAAACATCGAGTGGCTGAACCCCGCTCACCTCTACGACGAGGTGTTCGTCGCGCAGAAGCTGGGTCCGTACACGCACTTCGCGTTCGTACCAGGTCCTCTGTACTGGGCAGATGTGGTGTTCGCCTACGGCACGGTCGTTGTCGCCCTCGTCATCCTCGCTCGACTGTATCTCCGCTCCTCTGGGGCCGAGCGGACCCAGGCCGCGGTCCTGCTGATCGGTGCTCTGGTACCGTTCGTGGCCGGCATCGGCACGGTCTCCGGACTCGTCCCCGCAGGCGGCCTCGATCTCACCCCGCTCGCGTTCGTGGTCACCGGCGGTCTGTGGCTGGTGGCGATCCTGCGCGGCACGATGCTCGATGCTCTCCCTGTGGCTCG
>JGI24143J45723_1001076_pt1 | contig 13452 bp, 15 predicted proteins | sample BarGraIncu00432A_FD_45723 | JGI IMG/M metagenome (IMG submission 45723)
GCAAAAGCCCACTTCGCCAGCCAGCCGGTTCACCCCGCAGGCATGCGGGCAGAGGTCGCAGCAGGCAAGGCGGGCGTAGCCGGCCTTGATGCGCCGGATCAGTTCGCCGCTATGGTAAAGATCTAAGTAAGACATAGTTGTTGAATCGTTGCCCCATCCCCGACCATCCCCTTGAAGGGGAGGGAGTTTTGGTTCGTAGGGGCGAATAATTATTCGCCCGCAAGCTCAATCCACCTTATCCCGCTTCATTTGGCAGCCGGAGCTTAAACGGAGACTAATTCCTTTCCTTCTCCATCATCTCTACGAACCGGTCGAACAGGTAGTGCGAGTCGTGCGGACCGGGTGAAGCTTCCGGGTGATGCTGCACCGAGAATATGGGAAGATTCTTGTGGCTCATCCCCTCGACGGTCTGGTCATTCAGGTTCTCATGCCCAAGCTGGCAGGTTTGGGAGAGTGACAGGATGTCCACGGAAAAGCCGTGGTTCTGAGCGGTAATCTCGACCTTGCGGGTAGCCATGTCCATGACAGGCAGGTTGGAGCCGTGGTTTCCGAACTTGAGCTTGATGGTGCGTCCGCCGAGCGCGAGCCCGAGCAGCTGGTGCCCCAGGCAGATGCCGAAAATCGGCTTTTTCCCGACGAATCCCTTGAGGTTCTCGATGACTTCCTTCATCGGCTCCGGGTCGCCCGGGCCGTTGGAAAGGAAGATGCCGTCCGGGTTCATGGCGAGCGCGGAGGCGGCCGGGAAGGTCGCAGGCACCACGGTCACGTCGCATCCGGCCGAGACCAGGCAGCGCAGGATGTTCAGTTTGATGCCGAAGTCGTAGGCGACCACCTTGTACTTGAGGTCCTTCCGGTCCACCTGGGGATAACCGTCGGCCAGGTCCCAGAGCCCCTCGGTCCAGTGGTAGGGAGCCGTGCAGCTCACCCCCGAGGCGAGATCGAGTCCCGACATGGAGGGGATGGCGCGCGCCTTGGCGACCAGGCTCTCGGCGTCGAAGTCCACTGTCGAGATGATGCCGTTTTGAGCTCCCTTGTCGCGCAGGTGCCGGGTCAGCGCCCGGGTGTCGATCCCCTGGATGCCGACGATGCCGTGCTCCTTCAGGTAGGCGTCCAGACTCATGGTGGCGCGCCAGTTGGAGTAGCAGTCCAGATACTCCCTGACGATGAAGCCGGAAAGGTAGAGCTGGCCGCTCTCCACGTCTTCCGGGTTGATCCCCGTGTTGCCGATCTGGGTATAGGTCATGGTGACCATCTGCCCTTTGTAGGAAGGGTCAGTCAGTACTTCCTGATATCCCGACATGGCTGTGTTGAAGACCACCTCGCCCGATGTTTCGCCCGTTGCACCGAACGCCTTACCTGTGAAAATCCGGCCGTCCGCCAGAGCCAGTACTGCTTTCATTATCTATCTCCCGAATCGTTTATCTTGAAATTCAATTAAACACAGAGCCACAGAGGGCACAGAGAAAAACAAACAAAAAGAAGACACCAAAACTACGACAATCTGGATGTGTTTTCCCCGAAAGCCGTAAAAGCCTTTCCTCTGTGTTCTCTGTGTCTCTGTGTTTCGATGCCATTAAGGTTTGTTGTTGCAGCTAACTGTACTTGTGCACCACTTGGCCCTTCACGATGGTGTACGCTGCGACCCCCTTCATCTGCCACCCCAGGAAAGGGGTGTTCTTCGATTTCGACTCAAGCTTCTCGGCGAGGACCTGCCACTCCTTGAGAGGATCGATGACGGTGACGTCTGCGACTGCACCCGGCTTCAGCGTGCCGCGCTCCAAACCGAGGATCTTCGCAGGGTTGCAGGACATACACGCAACCAGTGCCTGAAGGTCGAGACACCCCTCCTCAACCAGCCTGAGGGAGAGGGGAAGCGAAGTTTCCAGCCCGACAATGCCATTCATGGCGACGTTGAACTCCACGTCCTTCTCGTCAGGGTGGTGCGGAGCGTGATCGGTCGCAATGGCGTCGATAGTGCCGTCGGCCAGTCCTTCCTTCATGGCGGCGACATCAGCGGCGCTTCTGAGCGGCGGGTTCATCTTGGCGTTGGTGTTGTAGCCCAGCACCGCTTCGTCGGTCAAGGTGAAATAGTGCGGCGCCGTTTCACAGGTGACCTGGACCCCGCGCGCCTTGGCGTTGCGGATGATGCGCGCCGAACCGGCCGTGGAAATGTGAGCGATATGGACCGGAGCGTTGGCGAATTCGGCAAGGTAGACCTCGCGGGCGACCGAGATGTCTTCGGCGGCCCAGGGAATCCCCTTCAGTCCGAGTTCCGTGGAGGTGAATCCTTCGTTCATCACCCCGTCGCCCACCAGGGAAAGCTCCTCGGAGTGGGTGATGACCATGATGCCGACCCCTTTGGCGTACTCGAGCGCACGGCGCATCAGCTCGGAGTTGGTAACCGGCCTGCCGTCGTCGGAAACCGCAACGCAGCCGGCCTCCTTCAATTCTCCCATCTCGGCCAGGCTTTCGCCCTTGCTCCCCTGGGTGATGGCTCCGACCGGGAACACGTTAACGACCGCTTCGCTGCGCGCCTTATTTACGATGTAGGAGGTCACCGCCTTGTTGTCGATCACCGGCTTGGTGTTCGGCATGCAGGCGACCGAGGTGAACCCGCCGGCGGCAGCCGCACGGCTTCCGGTGGCGATGTCTTCCTTATACTCGAAACCCGGATCGCGCAGGTGAACGTGCATGTCGATCAGCCCCGGCGTGACGATGAGCCCGGCAGCGTCAATGGTCTGCGTCCCTTCCGGTGCGCCCAGCCCGTGCCCCAGTTCCAGGACCACCCCATCAGCGATCAGGATGTCCATGATTTCGTCAATCCCCTGGGAAGGATCTATCAAGCGCCCGCCTTTTATCAACAGATTCATCTCAAAGCACCTCGTATATAAGGTTAAGGTTGAGTTTTTAGGTTAGCCAAACCGGGACGCGGGAGCGTCCCCTGATGCATTCCCACGCCGGAGCGTGGGAACGATGTCGCATGCGCAAAATATCAAGATAGGTTCTGGCTTTTGCTAGTCCCTAGCCCCTAGCCCCTAGTTCCTGGAAGTCGCTACTCCGCCGCCGGCTCGCCGCCACAGACGTGGTACAGCATGGCCATTCTGATGGCAACGCCGTTTTCCACCTGCTTCATGATGTAGGACTGCGACCCGTCGGCGACCGCGGAGTTGAGCTCCACCCCACGGTTAATGGGACCGGGATGCATAACAATGGCTTCCTTCTTCGCCAGCGCCAGCAATTCCGGGTTGAGCCCGAAATAGCGGGAATACTCACGCATGCTCGGCAACAGGGTCTTTCCCTGGCGCTCCAGCTGAATTCTCAGCATGATCACTACGTCCGCCTGATCCACCGCCTCACGCATGTCCTTGCAGACCGTGACGTTACCCAACCGCTCGATGCCGATCGGCATCATGGTCGGCGGGCCGGCGAGGAAAACATGGGACCCCATGGTGGTGAGGCCGTAAATGTCCGAGCGCGCCACCCTGGAATGGGTGATGTCACCAACGATCGCGACTTTCAACCCCGAGAGTGTGCCGAACTTCTGGCGTATTGTGAGCAGATCCAAAAGCCCCTGGGAGGGATGTTCATGAGCGCCGTCGCCGGCGTTGATCACCGAGCAGGAGACCCGCTTGGCCAGGTACTCGTGTGCACCGGATACCGAGTGGCGCATGACAATGATGTCCGGCTTCATGGCCAGGATGTTGTGCGCGGTATCCGAAAGGGTCTCACCTTTAGTGACCGAACTCGTGGATGCGGTGATGTTCACCGTATCAGCGGAGAGCCTCTTGGCGGCGATCTCGAAGGAGGTGCGGGTCCTGGTGGAAGCCTCGTAGAAGAGGTTCACCACGGTCTTGCCGCGCAGGGTCGGCACCTTCTTGATGTCGCGGCGGTTGATCTCGTCAAGGCTGTCCGCAGTGTTGAGGAGTAATTCGATCTCCTCCCTGGTCAGATCCTTGAGGGCGATAATGTCTTTGTGCCTAAACCCCATGAATTCCTCCCTTGAAAAAATGTTGCATTGCGCCATTCGAATCGTGTGTTCCACGACAATAGAAGAACAAAATTTTTCTCGGCACTGCAAAAGGGGCGTAGCAGTTTGGCCCAGGGTTGCGCAAGGGGCGAATAAAGCATTCGCCCGTACGGCTTGAGCTAAATCCAGCTAAATCACCCCTCGCAGAGGGGAACTACCTACGACAACTACCTACTTCTGCAAAATCACTTCGGTCGGGTGGTTTTCGGCGTCGAAGGCGACCATGATGTTCTCGCTTCTGCTGGTCGGCACGTTGCGGCCCACGAAATCGGCCCGGATCGGAAGGTCGCGGTGACCGCGGTCCACCAGGACCGCAAGCTGGATGCAGGAGGGACGCCCCTGGTCTATGATGGCGTCCATGGCGGCCCTGATGGTCCTCCCCGTGAAGAGCACATCGTCAACCAGCACAACTTTTTTCCCCTCTACGGAGAAAGGCAGTTCAGTCTTTCCGACCGGAAGGTGCTCCGCATGCCCTTTGATATCGTCGCGGTACATAGTGATGTCGACAGCCCCAACCGGCACTTCAAACCCCTCAATCTCGCAGAGTCGTGCCGCGAGTTCGTGGGCCAGATGTACGCCGCCGGTCCTGATCCCCACCAGCACCAGTTCCTCCACACCCTTGTTTTTCTCCAGGACCTCATGAGCTATCCGGGTCAGCGCCCTTTTTACTCCGGTCCCGTCTAGAATTACGGTATTTTCTGCCATATCAAATCTCCTTCTACGTGCAAGTATGTGTTCTATCGATTGTTTTTGTCCAGCGCAGCAAGTAACAAAAAAAGCCCCCCCGCACAAAGGCGAAAAGGCTCTTACTTAGTTAATCTAAGAGTACTTTATGCTTCACCTTTGCTAACCTCACGGGGCTAAGTTAAAAGGCATCCGAATTCGGGTAAAGTTACCATCGCGACCAGCCAGAGTCAAGGTCAAACTGCAGGGCAAGGATGTCGTAATAGTTAAGATTTTCTTGCCAAAAAAGAGATGCCTGCACTGGCTTCACGACTGAGCAAACTGGTCGCTGTTGCTTCCTTGCCATATGCCCTGCAAAATGCTATAACACAGACCGTTTCAGAAAATTAAAAAGGCTTTTTGCCGAGGCCGACTCTTTTTGGGGAGTTGTTTGCCAGGTACAGAGGTTACAAAGGAAGAATAGGCATGTTGACAGGAAAGCAGAAAAGATTTCTCCGCGGACTCGGACACTCATTGAAGCCGGTTATTACCGTTGGCAAGCAAGACGTCAGCGAGGCGCTGATCAAAGAGACCGACGAGGCGCTCACCACCCACGAACTGATCAAGGTTAAGATACTGGAAAGCTGCATGATGGACCGCCACCAGGTAGGTGATGAACTGAGTGCCGGTTGCGGTGCGGACCTGGCGCAGGTGCTCGGCAGGACGCTGCTGCTGTACCGTGCGGCGAAAGAGCCGAGACTGGAACTGCCGAAGGATAAGGCGGAGAAGACCAAAAAGAAGTAATGCTTATTTTCGCTCTTTTCAAAAGGCCGGGCAAATTGCCCGGCCTTTTGTCTACCTAGAACCTCCTACCCTCCGGTATCACACCCTCTCATACGGCTCGAAGAGCCGCTTGTACTCGTCAAGCGCGAAGCGGTCCGTCATCCCTGCGATGTAGTCGCAGATGACGCGCTCCCTCCCCTCGCGATCCATCTTCAACTGGTGCTTCATGGGAAGCAGCGTCGGATGCTTGATGTAAACCTCGAACAGTTCGGCAAGATAACGCTCGGCCTTTACCCGCATCCTCTCTACCTTATAGTGCCGGTACAGGTTCTGGAACAGAAAACGCTTCAGTTCCGCGTTGCGCTTTGTCATGCCGGGGCTGAAGCCGACCACCTGCAGGTTCACCCGGCGCAGGTCCTCCTGGGTCGAGATCTGCAGCCTTTCCAGGTTGGCCCAGGTGGTGCTGACCAGATCGTTGATCAGCACACCGATCAGTGCGCTCACCGTCTGGCACACCCCGCGCTCGATGTCGATGCCGGGATATTTGCGCAGGATCCCCTCATGCACCTGGTCCCAGAGCTCAACCCCCTTCAATTGCGCCAGGTTGATGTAACCCGACTTGAGGCCGTCGTCGATGTCGTGGTTGTTGTAGGCTATCTCGTCGGCGTAGTTGATGAGCTGTGCCTCGACCGTCGGGACCGTTCCGGGCATAAATTCGGCAAACACGCCGGACGGCGTGTCATACTGAGAAGAGTGCTTCACGATTCCCTCCCGCACCTCCCAGGAAAGATTCAGTCCGTTAAAGTTGGGATAGCGCTCCTCCAGTTCGTCCACCACCCGCAATGACTGCAGATTGTGTTCGAATCCGCCAGCACCCTCCATCAAGCGGTTCAACACCTCTTCGCCGGTGTGTCCGAAGGGGGTGTGCCCCAGGTCGTGGGCCAGCGCCAGCGTCTCGGTTAATTCCTCGTTGAGCCCGAGACGGCGCGCGATCCCCTTACCAATCTGGGCGACTTCCAGGGAGTGGGTCAGGCGCGTGCGGTAGTAATCCCCCTCATGGTTCACGAAAACCTGGGTCTTGTACTCCAGGCGCCGGAAAGCGGCGCAGTGGATGATACGGTCCCGGTCCCTCTCGAAGGCGGGGCGATTGTCCCGGAAATCCTCCTGGTATTTGCGCCCCCTGGAAGAGCAGCTTCTTGCCGCATAGCCAGCCAGATCGCTCCGTTCCATCGCCTGTTCTTCTCTCATACGCCCCCCCTGCCTGTATATTCAAGTCTCAAATAGTAATTATGCCAGCAGGAAACGCATGCAATGCGTCTTTACCTTGCGCAGCAATAATGAAGCCTTATCGTTCCCACGCTCCCGCGTGGGAATGCATCCGGGGACGCTCCTGCGTCCCGGTTCACCATCGTGGGAACGCACCGGCAAGGTAGCGGTTTCGCCTCCGGTGTCGGACGCCGGAGCGTCCGGCGATTTTCGTTCCCACGCTGGAGGGTGGTAACGATGGCATTGTTCCAACGACAAGCTAAGTAGACGCATTGCATGCGTCTCAGCTCTGATCCATCTCAAAGCCGCGCCGATTCTGTAGAACTGATTGAACCAGTAAAGCATCGGGTCACGACAGCATCGTTATTTATATACGGCGCCGGAACGCTGTCAACTGCAAAGTTGCCATTGACGCCATGGTAGCATCGTGGTAATAGAGCTTCTTGCAGATTAAGTACCATAAAGAACCAGTAACAATCGGGAAAAGGATATCTAGGATGCGGGTCATCGCAGGAAGCGCACGTGGACGCAAATTGAGCGCCCCAAAGAGTATGCGAGTGCGCCCGACGGCAGACCGCGTCAAGGAATCGCTCTTCAGCATTCTGCTGAGTCGCTTGGGCGAGTTCGAGGGGATGCGGGTGCTGGACATCTTTGCCGGTACCGGCAACCTCGGCATCGAGGCGCTCAGCAGGGGCGCCTGCTACGCAGTCTTCGTCGACTCGCACCCGGAATCTGCCGAGACCATCCGCAAGAACCTGGAGATCACCCGGTTCACCGACTGCGCCAAGGTCGTCCTCCAGGAAGCGGGCGCCGCCCTTAAGTGGCTCTCCCGCGGGGAAGCACCCTTTCACCTGATCATCCTGGATCCCCCCTATCACGAAGGTCATACGACCCGAGTGTTGGAACTCCTTTCCGAATCCCCCCTGGTCGACGCCGGAACGATTATTGTTGCCGAATTTTCCTCGAAGGAAGAGATCCCCCGCAATTTCGGCAGACTGCGGGAGACCGAGCGCAGAATCTACGGCGACTCGGCCCTTTCCTTTCTAACCATTTCAGACAGAGGTGAACAGTGCCCCTGAGGATCGCAGTATACCCCGGCTCCTTTGACCCGGTAACGTTTGGACACCTGGACATTATCGATCGCGCCCTGCAGATTTTCGACGGCGTCATCGTCGCCGTGGCCAAAAACTCGGAGAAAAACGCCCTGTTCAGCGTCCCGGAGCGCCAGGTCCTGCTTACCCAGGTACTGGCGGACCGTCCCCAGGCGAGCGTCGACACCTTCGACGGTCTCCTGGTGGATTATGTCCGGCAACGCGGTGCAAAGGTCATCATTCGCGGCCTGCGCGCGGTATCGGACTTCGAGTTCGAGTTCCAGCTGGCCCAGATGAACCGGAGCATCACCAAGGACGTGGAGACGCTTTTCATGATGACCTCGGTCCCCTACAGCTACCTCTCCTCCTCCATCGTAAAAGAGGTGAGCTCGCTGAACGGTCCGGTGGAAAAGCTGGTGCCCCCGTTAGTGAAGGCAGCGCTCGAAGCCAAGTTCAACCGATAGCTCAATGCAGTAGTTTCCCCTAATTATCGGCACCTTGCCAGTAGGCCGAGAATCTGTTAATGTTTAGGCGTATGGTTTATCTGGCGCCATTTTTCCTTTTTACAACAGATAGATTCATCCTCTCGGGAGTTCACATGATAACCAAGGAAATGACCATTTCAGAAATCCTCAGACGCTATCCCCAGACTCTCCCCATTTTTAACAGGTACGGCCTTGACTGCTACGACTGCCAGATAGCCGAATACGAGCAGTTGGAACATGGAGCCTCGGTGCATAAGGTTGACATCAATGCACTGATAACCGAGTTGAACAACCAGACCACCCACTAGCTTCCCCGTTTCCATCACCTATCCATGTTACCTACCGGCCCCTTAAAACTGCGGCTTGCCTTGCCGCGCCCTGGATTAAAAGCCCATGCCTTACTGGATCTGGTTCATCTGCGGAACTTCTCTTCTTATCATCGAAATAATAGCCCCCCATCTGGTGACGGTCTGGTTTGCACTTGCCGCCCTGCTGACCGGGGTCGTCGCCTACTGGGTCGGCGACCTGACCACTCAGCTTGCCTTCTTTGCGCTCAGTTCCATGGTATCCTTTTCTATCGGCTGGTTCTGGCTCCGGAAAAACCTGAGCATGAACCTGCGCCCCAAAGGTGACAAGGGATCGATGCTCGGCGAGGCCGGCACGGTCGTATCGGCCGACGCGCAGGACCCCTGCAGCGGCAGGGTCCGCTTTCAGGGCCCGATGCAGGGAGACGAGGTGTGGGAATTCACCTCCGGGGACCGCTTGAGTGCCGGAGACCGCTGCGTCGTCACCGAAGTAATCGGGTCAAAGGTGAAAGTCAGGAAGGCGTAAGCGTCATTCAAGTCGGTGGGTGCTTATTCCACCTGCCATGGAGGATCACATGTTTCTAGGTATCACGCTGGTCATCGTCGTTCTCATCGTGGCCACCCTCGTGGCAGGCATCAAGATCGTTCCCCAGGGAAACGAGATGGTGGTGGAGCGGCTCGGCAAATACCGGGCCGTTTTACAACCGGGGCTCAACGTCATCATCCCTTATATCGACCGCGTGGCCTACACGCTGCTGACGAAAGACGAACCTCTCAGCATCGACCAGCTCGAAGGGATATCCAAGGACAACGCGGTGCTGCAGATCACCAGCGTCATCTTCGTGAAGGTGCTGGATCCCGTCAAAGCGTCCTACGGCATTTCCAATTATCGCAGCGCCATTCAATTTCTGGTCATGACCAACCTGCGCGCCATCATCGGCGGGATGTCGCTCAACGAGGCACTCGCCTCGCGCGACCAGATCAAGGCCAAACTGAGAGAGCAGATTTCCAATGAGGTCGCCGACTGGGGTATCGTCGTCAAAAGTGTCGAGATCCAGGATATCCGACCCTCGGGCGCCATGCAGGAGGCAATGGAGAAGCAGGCCGGAGCCGAGCGCCTGAAGCAGGCAAGTATCCTGGGGGCCGAGGGGAAAAAGCAGGCGGCGATTCTCGAGGCGGAAGGGAAGCTCGAGGCCTCGCGCAAGGAGGCCGAAGCGCAGATACTCCTGGCGAACGCCTCCGCGACCGCGATCGGGAAGATCAGGGAAGCAGTCGGGACCGAAGAGCTCCCCGCCTACTTCCTGCTCGCCGACCGCTACATCGACGGCATCCGCAAACTCTCTGAATCCCCCAACACCAAGACGTTCATCCTGCCGGCCGACATCATGACCGCGGTGAAGGGACTGATCAGCAGGTAAAAGGAAGCCAACTTCGAATGATCTTCCAGATAAAGGCGGCATCTGAGCAGAACCTTGGTTTCAACCCGGGTTTTGGCTCAATCCGCCTTGATCTGTTTCGGCCCCCTAGCTGCCGCCACATTACCCTGCCCCCGTAAGGTCCACACTTCCCACCCCCGTGAGCTTCAACAGGCCGAATACCAGGCATTCACCCCCTTGGCATCCTTCTATAAATGATATTTAGCCAAAGAAGGTTTTCTATCACAACTGGGCCAAAAAGATACAGCTCCTTAAAAAACAGAACAAAGTAACAGTCTGCACTCAAGTAATTGCCACTGTGGCCGATATTCAGGCATAGAAGGTTTTCCAAAAGCAATCAGGTAAGTGCCACAAAGGAAACCCTTAAGGTAGGACAAAAACCTACTTCAGTATCGAGACACGTTAGGAACAGCAAATTTCGTTTTAGCGCCTCTTGCAGCGTTGTAATCAACTTTTTCAGAAAACGGTTCCGACCTGCAACAGGGTCAGTAAACAGGCAAGGAACGGACGTATGGCAACCAGGAAATCATTCATTAGTATTATCAAACAGCAAGTTCGCCCTCTTAAGAAGTGAACCGTCAAGGAGCTAAAATGCAATCTGAAATGAAAATACGGACCAAATTGATCATCGGTTTCAGCATCCTGATAGTCACGGTCATCTCGGTCGCGGTGACCGCCCTGTATGCCATATCCTCGCTCAGTTCCAACGTAGACTGCCTGCTCAATAACCGCATACCGCAACTCCATAGTGCCTCGACCATGGTGAACTCTTCCAGTTCGAGCATCATTGCCCTGTCCGACACCTACCTGGACGACGGGCCCGACGCCATTACGAATATGGTCGCGGCGGCAGCCGGCAACCGCAAAGCCGCCAACGAGGCTATGGACAAACTCAAGGCATCGCTGGCGGCGGATAATGAGAAGCTGATGTATCAGAGCATACTTGACAAGAGGACCGTGTACGCGGCAGGGCGCGACAAGATCATCGCCGCTCTGAAGTCGGGGGACAAGCCCGCGGCGCTCGCCGCAATGCAGGAGCTTAAGCCTCTGCGTAACGTCTATATGACGGTTCTGAAAGAGGTCGACTCCTATGTCCAGGAGCAGGCGAAGCTCGACGGGGTCCGCACGGAGAAAAGCGCAAGGAGCGCGCGCACCGCGATAATCACCCTGGTCAGCGTGGCACTGGCGATCACCTTGCTGGTTGCGTTCTGGATCATCAGAAGCATCTCGGGCCCCCTCAGCCAGGCGATCAGAACCGCCAACCGGATAGCGGACCGGGACCTGACCGTCCGGGTGGAAGGGGCCGGCAGCACGGAAACCGGGCAGCTGATGAGCGCCATGGCCGGGATGGTCAACAACCTTAAGGACATTATCGCCCAGACCTCGGGCATCTCCTCCTCCATCGCCTCGGCTTCCACCGACCTGCACGGCACCTCGGAGAAGCTCGCCACCGGAGCCGAGGAGGTCGCCTGCCAGACCCACACCGTCGCGGCGGCCAGCGAGGAGATGTCCGCCACCTCAAACGACATCGCCCTCAACTGCCACGCGGCAGCGCAGAGTTCCCAGCAGGCCATGAGCACCGCCGAAAACGGCGCCAAAATTGTCGCCCACACGGTCGAGGTCATGAACCGCATCGCCGACCGGGTGAACGCCACGGCGCTGACCGTGGAGAGCCTCGGCAGCCGCTCGGACCAGATCGGGGCCATCGTTGGCACCATCGAGGACATCGCGGACCAGACGAACCTCCTCGCCCTGAATGCCGCCATCGAGGCCGCACGGGCCGGCGATCAGGGACGCGGCTTTGCCGTGGTGGCCGACGAGGTGCGGGCCCTGGCCGAGCGCACCACCAAGGCGACCAAGGAGATCGGCTCCATGATCAAGGCGATCCAGGCCGAGACGCAAAAGGCGGTCCTCGCCATGAATGAAGGGGTGCGTGAGGTGCACCAGGGGACCGAGGAAGCCGCCAAGTCCGGGGACGCCCTTCAGGAGATACTCAACCAGATCAACAACGTGAGCATGCAGGTGAACCAGATCGCGACCGCCGCCGAAGAGCAGACCGCCACCATCGGGCAGATCGCCGGTAACATCAACGAGATCTCCGACGTGGTCCAGCAAACCGCACACGGGTCCCAGGACTCGGCGAACTCGGCCTCCCTGCTCGCGACGCTCTCCGACGACCTGGCCCGCCTGGTGAGTCAGTTCAAGATTGCCTGAACCGGCAAAGCCCGGGGCGAGCGCTGCAGGGCGACTCCGGAAGCAATCAATTACGGCGTCAAAACGACTTGAAAGGGATAGGTACTGAACGAAATGAGCAATCTGCCCGCGATACGCGCAGCAAAGGACACCACGAACGATCTGATCCAGCTGGTCAGCTTCAACCTGGAGAAAGAGGAGTACGGCATCAACGTTTTGGCCGTGCGGGAGATTATCCGCATGATCAGCATCACCCGGGTGCCGAACACGCCAAGCTACGTGGAGGGAGTCATCAACCTGCGCGGCAAGGTGGTCCCGATCATTTCCCTGCGGCGCAAGTTCGATCTGGCCCAAGCGGAGTACGACAAGCGCACCCGCATCATGGTCATGGAGGTGGTCGGCGAGATGATGGGATTCATCGTGGACGAGGTCTCGGAGGTGATCCGCATCTCGGAGAAGGATATCCAACCGCCGCCACCGGTCGTCGCCAGCGGCATCGAGCAGGAATGCATGGCCGGCATCGTGAACCAGGCCGAGCGCCTGCTGGTGCTCCTCGACCTGGAGAGGATGTTTACCGATGACGAGAGACGGTTGTTCGGCAGCGCGGCATAAGGCGGCACTAATGGAAAACCACCCTGAAGCTAGGAGCGGGCAATGTTGATAGATAGTGAAGACCAGGAACTCCTGGACGGCTTTCTGGCCGAGACAACGGAACTCCTGGAAAAGCTCGACGACGACCTGGTGACCCTGGAAAAGAGCCCGGAGGATGCGGAGCTCATGAACAGCATTTTCCGCTCCATCCACACGGTGAAGGGGGCCTCCAGCTTCCTCGGCTTCGACCTCCTGGTGAAGGTGACCCACAAGACGGAGGACGTGCTGAACCGCCTGCGGAAGTCGGAACTGATCCTCAACCCGGAGATCATGGACGTCATACTGGAAGCGGTCGACCTGGTAAAGACTCTGGTAAGCGACATCAAGGCCGGCGATATCGTGGAGCGGGAGCTGGATGCTACGATCGCCAAGCTGATCCCCTACCTCTCTGAGTCGGCAACCGAGGCGACCGTCCTGGCTCCGGTCTTCGCAGCCCTGCAGGAGGAGAAGCCGGCGCCGGCCGGCGCCGCGCCACAAGCCAAGACAGCCCCGGTCCCGGTCCCGGCCTCAAGGCTCAAGGACCCGCCCGTTGCCAAGGCTCCCCCGGCCGCC
>JGI24143J45723_1001077_pt1 | contig 13435 bp, 8 predicted proteins | sample BarGraIncu00432A_FD_45723 | JGI IMG/M metagenome (IMG submission 45723)
CCGGCCGGCAGGGTGGACGTGGTGATCGACAACGGCGGGTACACGGTGAGGCTCAGGTTTTTACTGACAACGACTCCGCAGTTGTCGGTGACCTGAACGGCCAGGGTAAAGGGACTGCCCGTGGTATTGGGCGGCGTGCCGGTAAGAGCGCCGGTAGCGGAGTTGATACTGAGCCAGGCAGGTTTGCCGGCGGTGATGGCCCAGGTGTATGGGCCGGAACCGCCCGCAGCCGCCAGGGTTGCGTTGTACGCCGTGCCCGCCACTGCGAACGGCAGGCTGGCAGTGGTAATCGACACCGGTGCGTTGCCGATCAATACCGGAGCGGTCCAGTCGGAAGCCACCGTAGCGGTCTGGAAGGTGGTTCCCGGAGTAGCTGTCAGCGGCGACTGGGGCAGGAAATCGTCCTGCGCCTGCACCCGATAATACATCGGGGTGCAGCTTGCCGAAGCGCCCGGGAAGGTTACCGTCTGTCCATACCCCAGGGTGCTGAAGCCTGTCGAGTTGGCACCGGTAACCGTAAAGGTGGCCAGGGCGCCGCTGTTGAAGGTATTGACCGTATCTTTCTGCAGAATAAATGCGGACTCGCTGGCCGAGTTGTCCGTCCAGGTTAGTTGCCCGGCGGCGTTGGTAGTCAGATTCGCCGGTATTGACGGCGGCACCTGGTAGATCATGGGGCGCATCATGTCGTTTTCTTCATGGCCCAGGATGTGGCAGTGCCACACGTATTCCCAGCCAAAGTTAACCTCCTGGTTTACCTGACCATTGGCTAACGCGTTGCCGGTTGCCGGGTCGATGCCGGATATGGCCATATCGGGAGAAGTGCCGGCCGGCTTGGTCGGATCCTGGAGCCGGATGCTGTCCGGAACTGGGAAGGGGACTACCGGAGTGATCGGCTTGATCGCCAGCAGAACGTTCTCCAGCGGGTTCATCCGGACCGTGTCCTTCCACCCCAGTTCGTTCTGATCGATCGGGCGCACCGTGCCGTCCCAGCCGATCCGGTTGATCACCTGCACGTTGAACAGGTGAAAATGAATGAAGTGGGTGTCCACGCCGTTATGGTAGAGATACCAGAGTTGCGGCGTGTCTTTCTGGACGATCTCGGTGGCCCAATCGGTATAGCCGAACGGGAGAGTCGTCTGATTGTTGAAGTTGGTGAACGGAATCTCCGTGCCGAGGGTGGCGTTCATCCGGCCATAGTCGAGCGTGAACAACTCCTGGATGGCCTTCAGATCGAAGGGAACCCTCGCAGCCATGATGGCCGTGGCGCTGGCGCCGCTGCCACAGGCGGATTGTCCGGAGCCGCCGCAGGTGGGAAGTAAGACGGTGCCGCCGATGCCATGATCGGTAAGGACCACGTTAGGGACGCTGGCAGCGTAACCGGCACCGACATTGGTCACATTGATGCCGATAATGGCTCCGCCGGCGCCGATTTTCGGGGTTGCCAGGGCCGTGACGCAGGTCCCCGGCGCTGGCGTGCAGGCAGGCGGGTCTATGGCAACGGTGGTGCTTGAGGAGTACCCCGACCCGTTGGGGGTGACCTTGACCTGCGCCACGACCGAGGTGCCCGCCGTCGGGCCGGTCGACTGGAAGGTGAGGGCAGTAGCCTGGAAGTTCTGTACGTAATTGGTGGTCGCTGAGTGCCCGGCACCCGCCGGGTAGGCCGGCTCGGGAACGACTACCGTGGGCTGGGTCGCTGCGAAGAGGGCTGGCAGACCGGTGGGGGCGGCCAGGGGGGCGACCTTGAAGGCGGTTTGCCCGGTACCGGTTGCACCCACCACGATCTTCATGACAGTGCGGGTGTTGGGGCCGTATCCAGGCAGCGTCGTCGGGGCGCCGCCAGTGGAGGTCTCGTCCGGTGCGCCGGTGAAGTAGTCGAGGCGCATGTCGAAGGCCGGTGCCGGAGCCGGGGCGTCGTTATAGAGGATCAGGGTCTTGCCGGCGAACTTGGAGAAGTCGATAATGACGTCCGCCCGCTCCGCCGGGCCGATCCATAGGCCATGGGTGGAGATGTTGGTGATGGTGACGCTTCTGGTGTTTTCTTCATAGTTGACAGGGGTGGAGGGGATCACCACCGGCGCGGGGAGCAGGCCCCCTTCGGTGGCGATCTGGACTATCGCCGGTCCTGCCTGTCTCGGGTCGGGCACGCCGCCGTCCCGACCGTCATCCGGCCAATGGAACTGTTTGATGGGGATGCCCGGGGATTGGCCATAGCTCGGCCAGCAGTTCCCCAGCAGGCCGGTCCCGTTGATCGGCTCGCCAGCTGTGTCAAGGATCGCACTCGTGAGGCCCATGCCGAGGCCGGGCTGGGTCGGCTGATTGATTATCGTGCAGAGCGGCAGCCCGTTCAGAGGCGGTGTGGCGGCCGGCAGCATGGCCACGTCATTGCCCGTGGCGTCGGCGGCATACAGTTGCAGATTCCAGGAGCGGTCGTTGCCGGCGCTCAGAATCTGGAAGCGGTAGGCTTCCGGATTCACGTTCAGGACCGGATAGGCCTTGCCATTGACCAGCGGGGTGTCCATGAAGCCTTCCGGAGTGCCCGAGGGGTTGGGGATAATGGGGCAGCCCCCCTGGTATTGGTTGGCTTCGGTCGGTTCAAGGAGTACGCCCGGGAAGGCCGACGAGGTGCAGGGGATGGTCACCGCGGTATTCGGCCCGAGTGGTCCCGTACCGGCGGCGGAAAGGACATTTTGACCAGGAACGAACCAGACGCCGTAGTCCCACCGTCCGAACCCGTTAGCCCCTAGCGGATTGTTGGGACCCCCGTTCAGATCGTTGGGATTCTGGTTTGGCGGATACACATGGGGGAACCAGAGATCACCATTCACGAGGTTGCCGTTGCCGGTAGTCACTGCAGTCGTTCCCGTACCCCAGATCCAGGTGGGATCCTGGGCCAGCAACTGGGGTGCGCTGGGTACGAAGGTCTTGTCCTGGATCACCAGGGGGATCAGGTGGGCGAGATCGTTATTGACCAGGTCTGCGGGATTAGCCGGATTGGTGATGGTACCCGGAACATTCAGGAGCTTCAGCTTGGCTTCCTGCGCAGGGTCGGCCACGAGGTATCCCGCGGCTTCGCCGGCGTAGACGTTGAGCCTGGTGGTGCCGAGCGCATGGTCGTGGTAGAACATCAACCGGCCACCCTGCTGGTTGGTCCAGTAGAAGGTCATGGAGCCCAGACCGGGATCGGTGCTCAAACCCGCCGGCGGCGCATTGGGATAGCAGTTGGTCGTAATGGCTGCGCTGCACTGCGGAACCGGAACTGCCGATACCTTCCCGGTAGCGTCAAAGAACATGTCCGGGACGAACTGCGTACTGTCGCCCCGTTTGAACGTGGCTGACGTGTCTCCATAAGGCACGGTCCACTGATGGGGGGTTCCGTCGCTGATCCAGGGGGTGTTGCCACCGTGGAGGTGCAGGGTGGCGCGGTTCTGCTGGAAACAGGATGCTTCATTTGCCGGATCGGCGCAAAAAAACGGATCCGTTGACGGGGTAGTGGGTCCAGCGCCGGCGCCCATGTAGGTGGTGTCTACAGGGATAAAGAGGTCGCCACCCGAGCCCGGGGTGAGGCAGTTAGTGAACTTCACCCGCACCGGCTTGTCCTTCTGCGCCAGGATGATCGGCCCCAGGTACTGATAAGGTTTCACCGGCGTGGCGGAGCAGGAACTGCTGCCGCTGGGGAACTGCACGTAGCCGACCACTGGCGTGAGGGGGAGGTCGGCGTGCATCTGCGTCGTGGTTTTCACCAGTGCGATCTCGTAATAGTCGCTTCCCGGAAACGTAGTGACATCCGGGGAGGCCACGGCGCCCTTCAGGTCGGGCAGGTTGTCCTGGAATTTGCGGATGCCGCCGACGAGGGGGCCGGCAGCCGATAACTTGGCATCCACCCATGCGCCGCTGCCTGATCCGCCAGCACCGGCAATGCTGACAACCGGTGCCATATAACCGCTGCCGGCTGTAGCACAGGTAATGCCGGTGATGGTGCCGTTTCCGTCAACTGAGGCTAGACAACCGGTGGCCGGATTTGCGACAGTGCCGGTGAAATAGTCCGTGACCGTCACCGCCACGGGGGAGACATAGCCTGAGCCTCCGTTCACAATCGTAAAGCCGGAGGCCGTAGTGTCGATCGGCCCCGACGGCAGCGGGCTGTTGGCATAGTTGCCCTTGCCATAAAAGTCGGTGCAGAGCGTCGCAGCCTCGCTCGTACAGACGTAGCCGGGACCCTGGGTCGCGGGGTCGCAGTACGCCGGGACGGTTTGCAACGTATCGGCCCACCCGTTGCACGTGGGTATCGTCTTCGGCGCGGCAAGTGCGTTGCTCGTTGCCGTAGCGCAGAGGAGTGCAACGACTGCCCCTGCCAGGCTCATCCTTTGAAAGAAGTTGCGCTTTTTCATTTGGTCGCCCCTCCTTTCGCTTTAAGATTCTTCATATACTGTGCTTTGCGCTCGGCAGTACGCCTCGCAGCGGTCTTTCTGTCATCGTGGGTTGTCGTTCGCCCCATCCCCTTGGCTTTACGAACCTCCGCACTGGCATTCTGAGCGTCGTTCAACTGATTCTGCCCCGCATTGCCCTTTTGTGGTTGTGCCCAGCCCAGGTCGACACCCCAGGGAATGGCCGCCATAATTGACAACGAAAATACTAACAATATAAGTCTGCGCAAGATCATGGTTTCCCTCCTTTCGTCGTTGGGAGATATTTCCCAAGTCATTCTTCCAATGCATTCAGTGTGAGGGGTGCTCTCTCACCCCCCCTCTGGTCCGACAGCTTGGTCACCCGTGTGGTCACCTCCTTTATTTGAAAAGTCCTAGATGATCTTCGGCGGCAGACCAGGGACGGACGACTACGGCTACACCAGTGGTCGCATCATGTCGTGTTCCTCATGCTCCAGAATGTGGCAGTGCCAGACATATTCGTGGCCGCCAGTGCGCGGGCTGATCGGGACATGAAACGGCACATTAGGAAGATCGAACTTCATGACCACCGTAGTGACTTCGCCCGGGTTCCTGCCAAACATGTAAAGAACATCCGGGTGGGGGCTGCCGGGGTGCCCCCGTGGCTGCCCCTGTCTGACGAGGTCGCCCTGTTCCAGTCCCCAGAGGTCTGCTAGGTAACACCGCGGCCTCACAGGTGAGCCTGCATGAGAGGGTGCCATTCCCCCTCCGTTTTCCTGGCCGCGGCACCAGGAAGGAGGCTCCACCACAAGCAGCAGCCGTTCGCCCCTATGAACGAGCACCTTTTAGTATTGAAATTCAACGCGGCATCGTACACGCAGACGAAGGATTCACCCGGCTTGCCGTTCACGGTCAACCTCTTGCCCAGCAATTGAACTGTTCTTCTGAGCAGGCAAACGAAAATGCCGAAGGAATAATCGTACGTGCCGACCTTTACTATGTTCAGCACCAGATGGTTGCTGTGTTTCAAGGCGTCGAGGCAAATATCCCTCAAGGTTTCCCAATCGTTTATGGTCACTTCTCCCTCTATATGGAGAGTGGTTTTCACTGCGCTGTTTTGGCTGCTGCCGCGCGAAACCGAAAATGCCAACATGAATTACCTCATGACCTTCCATTAGGAGCTTCAGATAAATACCGCATTGCAGTGGCCATGCCAATAATGGCATCACAGATTTTTGCATGTATTTATGGTGGTTTACCAGGTACACTGACAAACGCGACTCGGTGGAGGGGTGTTCATAAAATCAGACAGGTTGTGCGGTGAGGGGACGGGACGCTAACAATATCTGGGTGTTAGCGGTTAAAATACGGGTGTAACCCCTGTTACAATTGTTACAGGGTAAAGTCTGTGAGTTGAAGTCGTTTGTGCCACTATATTTGCAAATTACGATTAAAGGAGATGTCGTTCCTCTCCTTCAAGAAGGGGCGGGGTAAGGAATCTATTACCTGCGGTAACCTGCAGTGTTTCAGCCATAGGTCAACAGACAATCTAATCGCTTAAAAAACTGCGCAAAATGTTTGGAATCTCGTCACAAACAGGGCTTATGACTATTCAACGAGTTACTCGCCTGATGAGACAGAAAGAAAAAAATCGGCACGGGGATCGGGAACGGGTGAAGACTTTATTCAAAGCGTCATATATGGAGTTTTTACCATTTGAGGCGCTTTGCCGTTAGTTGCATAACGGCCGCCGACGAGATGAAGTCCCCCCATGATTCGTGCAGGATCTGGCGCCATGTGGGGCATTAGGTCCGGTTGTCCGGATATTCAAACTTGAAATGACGAAATTTGGTGTGCGGTTTTCCTGATAGCCATCCGATCAAAAAATACTATACACCCGGCTCAAAATGTGACATGAATAATGGCCAATTGTCCCTATGTAATAGGTGAGTTCCTATGAATAACAGCATAAAAAAGAAGATGGGTGCCGGGTTCGGAATTTGTGTATTGCTCATGCTAGGAATCGTTGGTTTCAATGTTTCAGCCTTGATGAGACTGTCGAATCTCTACCACGAAACGCTCAGGTGCTCAGACGAGATGGAACTGGCAACCGATGCGCAACACATCGGTGAGGACCTGTATATGGTCATCGCCAACGCCGTCATCAATCGCGACATGGTGAAGTCCGAGCGCCTTTGGGCCGCGGCTAAAATCGAAAACAAGGAAAAACTGCGTAAAGTCGCTGCCACCTCCGGCTCGCCACAGGAACTAGAGAAGATAAAACAGGCGGGGGCGTCTCTGGACGACATCGTCAGCATCTTCGAGAGCGAAATGCTGCCGCTCATCAGGAAGGGCGCCATGGTGCCCGGTCCTCTCGCCGATATTGACGCCCGCATCGACATCAAGGTCGATGCCATTGTACAGGACCTGGAATGGGTGGCCCGCTCCGTTTCCGCCGACAACACTCGGGCGTCCCGGGAATTCCACGCCGTCTTGTCCAACTCCCTCTCGGTGGGGGTCATCTTTTCCTTCGCGGGGGTGGCCGCTGCGATGCTGATTTCCACCCTGACGACCCGGCGTATCGTTCGTCCCATGGCGGAGATTACCCGTGCGGCAGAGGCGATGGCCGGGGGGAATTATCACGTCGAGCTGAACTACCACTCCAGCGACGAGGCAGGTATGCTGGCGCATGCCTTCAGGGTGATGACCAGTGAGGTGGCGAGGCACACCGTCCAACTGCAAGACGCCAATGAACAGTTGAATCGCGAGGTTTATGATCGGAAACTCTCCGAGGAGGAGGTCACCAGGCTCAACGCGGAGCTAGAGGGACGGGTTGCCGAGCGGACGGCGGAGCTGTTGCACGCCAATGAGCGCCTGGAATCGGTCATCGAGGCACAGCATCAAGCCGAACTCGAGCTGCAGCGTTCACGCTCGGAGTTGCGCAGCCTAACCCAGCACCTGGAAGAGGTGAGGGAGAACGAGAGGACCACCATCGCCCGGGAGATCCATGACGAATTGGGCCAGTTGCTGACCGCCCTGAAGATCGATCTGTCCTGGCTCGGCAAAAAATTGCCTGAGGACCAGCGTCTGCTGCTCAAAAAGACCCTGGAAATTTCCGGACTCATCGACGATACTATCGGCACAGTGCAAAGGATTTCCGCCGAACTGCGGCCGGGCATCTTGGACGATCTCGGGCTTATCGCGGCCATGGAATGGCAGGCGCAGGAATTCCAGACCAAAACCGGCGTCGCCTGCGAAGTCCAGGGGAGTTTCACGGCATCCGTGCTGGAGCGCAGCCACGCTACCGTCTTATTTCGCATCTTTCAGGAGACCCTGACCAACATATACCGGCACTCGGCCGCGACTCATGCCAGGGTGACCCTCAGGCAAAGGGGGCAGGCACTGGTCATGACAGTCGCGGATAACGGCTGCGGGGTGAGTAAGGAGAAGGTGCTGGACCCCAAATCGCTCGGGTTTATCGGCATGCGGGAGCGCGTCCGCTACCTCGGTGGGAAGGTTGCCATCAGGCGCATCCCGGAGGGGGGGACCAGAGTCCAGGTGGTAATCCCCTTGACGCAGAAAATGGAGGGCAGGGCCAAATGACCAGGATTCTCATCGTCGACGATCATTACATAGTGCGCAAAGGGCTGGTTTCGGTTCTCACCGAAATACCGGATGGCGTTGAGGTAGAAGAGGCTGCAAGCGGCGAGGAGGCACTTTCCCTGATGCAGGAAGGAGGCTTCGACTTGGTCCTGCTGGACATCGCGCTGCCCGGAAAGCGGGGGCTGGAGGTGCTCAAGGAAATCAAGGGGCTCAAGCCGGAACTGCCGGTTTTGATGCTCAGCATGCACCCCGAGGAGCAGTACGCCGTGCAGTCCCTGCGTGCCGGTGCATCCGGTTACCTTACCAAGGGAAGCGTGGCGGACGAACTGGTGCTGGCCATCCGGAAAGTGCTGGGCGGCGGAAAATACATCGGAGCCCTCTTCGCTGAAAAGCTGGCCTACGGTCTGATCAGTAATACCGAAAAGCCGCTGCACGAATCTCTTTCCGCCCGGGAGCAACAGGTGCTGCTGCTGATTGCTTCGGGGAAAACGCCAAGGGTCATTGCCCAGGAGATGTTCCTGAACGTGAAAACGGTCAACACCTTCAGGGCGCGGCTGCTGCACAAGATGAAGATGATCAGCAACGTCGAACTCACCCGGTACGCGTTGGAGCACAAGCTTCTGGAGTAATGCTGGGAGTACCGGCGAACCCCGCATCCTCCCCAGGTGCCCGCTTCTGGCGGCTGGTCCCTCCCGTTGTGCGTTATTTACCTACCTCGCTTGCCTACACCTCCCGCCTAAAATATCGGTCAGAACAGCCATTGATCCAGACGCCGGAACCGTCCGGACCTGTACGGCCAAACCATCCTGACCGTTCCCGTCCGTTTGCATGCGGGCAGTTGCCCGTGATGCGGGGTGGCTGGAACGGCATGCATTCTCCGGCCCGGCGAGTTCCCACCTTGGAGTGGCCATCCGTCCCGTCCCAAACAGCCGGTCCTCGGTGGCTGTCCCACCAGCTTTGATGGTAGTCAATTTACCTACTCGCTGTAATGATTTACTGTTACAGTTAATAAAAGTACGAAACGCTTGTGATTAATTGTGTGTAGTATAATCAACTACGAAATAAATGAATGTTTTATATCCTTTCGTCTTGCAATAAATATTCTATCAGCTGTATCCAAAATTGTTTGAAACACGAATAAAGTAGTATATAATTCCTTCTAAAGATGTATTCATCCCAAAAAAATAAAAATAAGCCGACTGTTCAGTGAGATGTCAATTGAGCCAGGCATTCCTGGCCCGCACCGAACCGTATGGAGCGTGCGGAAGGAAAGTTGTAAGATCGGACAGGCGGTAACAGGGAGGGCATCAGCCATGAGAGATTTCAATGCGAAGGATGAGGCATATAGCGATTTCTACCGACTTGTTCACGGCATCGAGTCAAACAGAAGAACCCTGATGGAGGTCGCCGGCAAAGGCGCCCCCAGCGAATATCAGGAGAATCTTGAAGCGGTAATTACGGTTCAGGAAGGAGTGCTAGCGGAAATGGCACACAGAAACGGCAGCGCTCCCGCTTCAGACAGATGAGGCGGATGAGCCGACAGCACGTAGGGCGCAACGACAAATGCCTTGGACATAGCCAGCAGCGGTATTTTGGGGATCAAGGGGAATATTTCCAATACTAGGAAAATAACCATTGAGGGAAATCTTTCCAATGACGGGGTGAGCGCCAACACTATCAGCGGTGCCGGCAGCATCGGCTTGGCCGGAGGGCGCTGCCGCTGCACCTCGCTGAAAACGAGCTGTTCGGCCACCTCAAAGGTGCCTTTACCGGAGCTGACCGCAACCGGGTCGGGCTAGCTGAAGCCGCCGATGGTGGCACTATGTTTCATGGTAATCACCGCTTCTATTTTCGACCATTTTATCGTACCGAGCCTTTACCGCCCTGAACAGTTCCCGGTTGATAATTTTCAGACCAATCACCGACTTACTGTTTCGCGAAAGCTTGAAAATATCGATTATCTTTGCGGCCTGATACTTAATTGCGCCGATCCGGGCCAGTTGTTCAAATTTCAACTCAAGCATGTATCGTACAACACATTTATCTAATTTCTTTATATCCATGGGGTCATTAAGAATGTTCACTAGGTCCCCACACCCGCCCAGGACAACGCGATAAACGCAACTATGCGCTGAAAATCGTTATAAGTCTCATCGTCCCCGGAGTAGCAAACATCAAGCATTTGGTTCAGCCAATAATCCGGCAAATTCCTCGGCAAGTATCTGACTGCCTTCAGATCTGCAAACTCCTGCTTAAACGCCGAAAAAGAGAAAACCCTTTCCGTATCCGCTACCTGTTCCCCCAAATTTGCAATGGGTACAGCTGCACAGGCCGTTTCGTCTTCAGCTTCGTCTTCAGAATAATTGTCGCCACCGGCGATCATCTCAAAGAACAGAACGGATACCCATATAGCTCTGAGGATCCGATCCTTCAGGGCTATATTTATTATGGGGTAGAGGGTTGAGGTCGTCAGTCCTATTGTGATTGTAGGCGGCGATTTAGCGCCGTCCGGGAGATGCCGAGCATGGAGGCCGCTACCCCCTGATTGGTCTTGGCGATTTCCAGGGCCTTCGCAATGAGTACGTCTTCTGCTTCTTTGAGGGTGGGAAAACTGGTAAAGACGATCGCGCCCGACGGGATTGGTGAACCGGTTTCCTCGCAGGCCTGAGTTCTCTGTCGCTCCCTTCTGATAATTTCCTTGAACAGCTCCAGCCTCAATTTACCGGAGTCGTGTCTGGCGATCGCCTCGAAGACCATGGCCTGCAGTTCACGCACGTTACCGAGAAACGGGTAGCTGGAGAGGAGCGTAATCAGTTCCTGGTGGTAGGTGGGGACCGCCCTGCCCAGGGATTTGGCCGCATAACTCACGAACGAATCCAAAAGGAGAGGGAGATCGTCCTGTCGGCTGCGCAGAGGAGGGACGCTGATCTGGTGTGCGAAGAGACGGTAGTAGAGATCCCTTCGGAAGGTTCCCTGGCTTACCGCCACCTTAAGGTCACGGTTGGTGGCGATGATTATCCTGGCATCGCTTTTGGAAGGGACGTCGCTACCCAGGCGATAGTATTCCTGTTCTTGGATCAGCCTGAGCAACTTGATCTGTGCCGATTCCACCAGGTCGCCGATCTCGTCCAGAAAAAGCGTCCCCTTGTCGGCCCTTTGCACCAGCCCTTCCCGGTCCGTCAGCGCCCCGGTGAAGGTCCCCTTTTTATGTCCGAAAAGGGTGTCACAGAACATGTTGTCGTCAAGCCCCGCCACATTGACTGCGACGAGGGGCCCTGAGCGCCCGCTCGCCTGGTGCAGCGCCCGGGCGAAGAGTTCCTTCCCCACCCCAGTTTCGCCGAGGATCAGTACCGGCTGTCGGGTCGGCGCGATTACCGTCAGATAGCGCAGCAGTTCCCGCATGCCAGTATTGCGGGTGACAATAAAGGGGAAATCGTCCTCACGGGGGACCAGCGGCCGCAGGGGCAAGCGCTTCAGGTTGAGGACCTCTTCATTCAGCCGGCGCAGTTCCAGTGCCCTGGTGATACTGGCCAGCAGCTTGTTCAGGTTCAGAGGTTTTACCAGGTAGTCGCAGGCCCCCTCCCTCATGCAGTCGATTCCCGTTTCCAGCTGGTTTTCGGCGGTCTGGATAATCACCGGCAGAGCGGTGTGCCTTGCGGCCAGCAACTTCAGCAGTTCCTGCCCGGAAAGTTCCGGCATATTCAGGTCCAAAATGATCAGGGCCGCATCCTGACCCTCCAGAAACGGCAGCACTAGGCGGCTGTCGCAAATAGTAACGACGTTGGGGTACCCCTTGCCGAGCAGGACGCGTTTCTGGATTTCCAGGCTTGGTTCGTGATCGTCCACCAAGACAATGGGTAACTGGGAAAATGGCGCCATGAAACACCTCTCTGAGACATCAATTCAGCATGGGACCTTGCCGAGTATTCCACCAACGAGCGAGATTTGTTGATATAAAATGAGTGCTGGATTGTATTTTGTCAAGAAGAGAATGCCAATGCTGAGTTTACCGGAGTATCCGAAGGCGGTGAGTAGTCCCAGGCAATGGTAGGGACGCCACAGGGTTCAGTCATATCATCGATTTCATCTTATATATTCGGGCACTTCGCTTTGGACCAATGGGTAAATTGGTGGCGGGACCACCATACATGCGGCGAAGTCTACATCGTATGACAGGCTGATGACTGTGTGCCAAGAATGTACCGGAGGTTGATATTTTCGCCTCTTACGCAGAATCTGGATTAGCGTAGGTTATAAAAAAGAGTATTGCCTCCCATTATCGTTTAGATTGTTTTTGCGAAGTCACGATCAAACCAGCCAAAAGGAAGACAATGCTTATCAAAACATTACGCAATCGTATCGAACATTTCTTCGCACCTGTTCAGCGTTTTAATAATTATGTAGCATAGTAAGTTCGTAAAAAGCAATCATACTATGCATAATAATGTTATTAATCGCTTATTGGGAAAAAGACGCATGTCGATGGGCAAGCAGCGCAGTTGCAGATCAGAGCACCAGAGTGGGTACCTGTGCTGGGCTCGAAGTTGCACGCCAGCTCGGACGGGGGGGATTACCCGGCAAGCTGCAGGTCTTCCATCATTCTACGTCTCAGTTCGGTCATGACTGCCTTCTTTTCGTGTCTCGTTTGTTGGCCGTGACGGCACAAAAACGGTACCACTCAAAGGAGTTGCAGCTTGAGACAAAGAAAAAGGCAGCCAGGAAGGCTGCCTTCAGAAAGCTACCGCGAAGCGGTTTAGTTCAACTGCGACTCTGGTGGAGGGGTATGAAGCCAACAGGAGACATTCAGCGTGGCGGGAGCTGGAAACGTGGGAAGGCCAGGATTTTATGAAGCTTTGGCTAACGAAAGTGCGGGTGTACAGGGGAACAGAATTAGACCAAAGATCGGCGCGCCAGTTTCCGACACTACCCTGTGGGAGCCCAGGGGAGGTAGCGCCCCAGGGCAACCCTGCGGCATGTCCTAGCGTTGTATTTGAAGTGTTAGGTGACAAGTGCCAGGACATCGGTTACCCGGATGTGCCAAGACATCGGTTATTCTTAACGCCCTTTTTTGTGCCAAGACATCGGTTACCTTCATTAAAAATATAGGCTACGATGTTCTCCATAATTTCAAAGGAGAACATCCGCATGGAAGAGGATCTCAGGAAACAAGCGGTTCAACGTCACCCTGCCGGCGAGACACCCAAGGCAGTCTACACAAGCCTTGATCGTTCCAAGAAGTGGTTCTTTAAGTGGCTCGGTCGGTATCAATCGGGTGTTGATGATTGGTACCAGGAGCGGTCAAGTGCACCACTCACAAGGCCGTCTGAGCTCAGCAAAGCAGACAAGGATCTCATTGTATCCACCAGAAACCGCTTGGACTCGGTACCATTTGCACAAATTGGCGTTTCAGCCATTAAGTGGGAGCTGCACAAGTTGGGGTTGCCATT
>JGI24143J45723_1001079_pt1 | contig 13419 bp, 9 predicted proteins | sample BarGraIncu00432A_FD_45723 | JGI IMG/M metagenome (IMG submission 45723)
TAATACTCAAAATGTTGTATTAGAGGCAGCAACTTTTGATGGAGTTAGTATTCGTCGTACCTCCCGGGCCTTAGGATTACGCTCTGAAGCATCAGGAAGGTATGAACGAGGTATTGATACTGTAAATAGTGATTTAGCCCTGGATCGTGCCGCTCAATTGTTAGAAAATATGGGAGCATGTAAAGTTTGCCCTGGAATTGTGGAAAGTTATCCTCATATGTTGTTGCCAAGGCAAATTACATTTGTACCGGCAAAAGTAAATGCTTATTTGGGAACTGATATCGAGACAACAGTGATGCTGAATATTTTGCGTTCTTTAGAATTTAAGATCGATACACATTCTACCAATGATAAAGTGATAGTGACTGTGCCGAGTTGGCGGGGTGATGTTCACGGTCATGCTGATATTTGTGAAGAAGTTGCACGGATATATGGTTTTGATAAGATCCCGACGACGACACCTGGTGGAAATATATTGCGCGGAGGACAAGAATATGTCCAATCGATTGTCGATAGAATCAAGACAATTTTAACTGGGGCGGGATTTGATGAAGTGATTTCACTAAGTTTCAGTCATCCTCAGACTCTAGAGAAATTAAATATCCCCGCAGATAGTGCACTACGTAATGCAATTACAGTGCTCAATCCCATCACTGATGATTTTCCAATACTCCGTACTACATTGCTCGGTGGTATATTGGAAACGATTGTTCGCAATATATCGAGAAAAAATGAAGATATTAAGATTTATGAATTGGGTGCAGTGTATTTGCCAAAGCAGCTGCCATTAAGCTCATTGCCAAAGGAACCGTTAATGCTTTGTGGCGCCCTAGTGGGTAAACGTGAGGAATTTTTATGGAATACAGGTAGAGATAATGTTGATTTTTATGATGCAAAAGGTACTGTTGAAGTTTTATTAAATTCCTTAGGAGTTAGTGGGTATGAGGTTATAGTTGGCGTCCATGCTTCACTTCATCCTGGGAAAACAGCCCTTTTTACAAAAGAAGGCCATGTGTTGGCTACGGTTGGCGAAGTACATCCGAAAGTAATAGATGATTTTGGTATTAACCGTAAAGTATATGTCTTTGAAATAAATGTAGAAAATTTATCAAGTCAGGTGATTTCCCATAAAGCGTATCAGTCCTTACCTAAGTTCCCCGCGATAAATCGCGACCTGGCAGTGGTTTTATCAACAGAAGTATCTGCTGATAAAGTAAAGCAAGGGATTATTGCTAGTGCTGGACCGTTACTGAGTGATGTGCGATTATTTGATGTGTATAATGGTGAGCAAGTAAGTAAGGGATCTCGCAGTCTAGCATTTTCCCTCACCTATCGTCATCAAGAACGCACCCTTACTGATAGTGAAATTGATGTTTTTCATAAAAATATAGTTGAATACCTAAGTAAGACTTTGAATGCTAAGATTAGAAGCTAAAAAGCAGACATAGAGTTTTGCTGAGGGGCATATGGCCCCTTTGTTCGATTGTTTAGCCGTCGTATTGTTATGCCCTCAAGAAGACTTGGTATAAACCAAGTCTTTTTTTCTCACATATAGGCAGGAAAATATATTTGTTAAGTCGAATGTAGATGATAGGTAAAACTATAGGTAATTAGGTGGAACTATGAATGGAAAAAAATGTAAGGTGACAGTTGATGTTTTTGGTGAAAGTTATTCTTTGAAAAGTGATATAGAGCTTGATCAAGTGATTAAAATTGCGGCAATCGTTGATGAGCGGATGAAGAAAATTGCTAAGGCTAATTTATGCTTATCTCCGAGCAGGGTAGCAGTACTGGCAGCACTTACTCTTGCAGAGGAATTATTACAGCTGGAAGATTGTTATAAGCAACTCATTAAAATGGTAGAAGAAGAATAGGCCATAAAGCACAGAGACTCTATAGAATAATAGTCCTTTTGATTGGATACAATAATAAAAAAGGAAAGGGACTGTTATTATGCCTCAGATAGACAATCTTGGTCAAGTGCTGTTACATATAGTGATCTTATTTACGGCTGCCCTCATTGTTGTTCGGTTGATGGGGAGTCGTACTGTAGGACAATTATCACCCTTTGATTTTATTATTATGGTAGGAATTGGTGACATTATTATTACTGTTTCCTTGGATAGGGCGCAGACGTTGTTGATGGGAATTGAAGGACTAGTAACGCTATTGATTTTGCAACAATTATTATCTTATTTATCCCTGAAAAATTCCACCTTGCGTAAATGGTTTGAGGGTACACCAATCGTGCTTATTCAAGATGGGAAAATTATCCGAGAAAATTTTTCTAAGACTCACTTTAATTATGATGATTTGCGTCAAGAATTACATAAGGAAGGTATGGATATGACCAATTTATCGGATATTAAGTTGGCACGAATTGAAAGTTGTGGTGCATTTTCTGTCGTGAAAAAACCAGAGATGGCGCCCTTAACAAAAAATGAGTTTGAATTATATCTCAATAATATTCAGACCAATCCTCTGAGTCCTTTAGGGCAGGAATGGATCAAAATAGAACAATACATGACGGAAGTACATTATTTGGTACAATATTTGAAAAATCAGGNAGTATTAAAGCAAACCAATAATAGTAATGAAGAAATAGTAACTAAAGATTTACAATAGAAGAAGGGGATCCCTTCTTCTATTTAGTTTGTATTTACTTTAAAGGCTGCTTAGTGAAAGGAATGAAGTAAAATGATAGAATTATTAGCGCCAGTTGGCAGTCGTGAAGCTTTAGTTGCGGCAGTGGAGAGTGGGGCAGATGCTGTCTATTTGGCAGGTAAGATGTTTGGTGCCCGTGCTAGTGCTCCTAATTTTAGCGAAGAAGAAATGTTAGATGCAGTAACATTCGCTCATTTGCGTGGTGTAGATGTTCATGTAACTGTCAATACGCTTATCGATAATAGTGAAATACCCATGTTAATTACATACTTGCGGCATTTATATCAAAGTGGTGTCGATGCTATTATTGTTCAGGACTTAGGCGTTTACACAATTGCCAAGCAAGTAATACCAAATATGCCAATGCATGGTAGTACTCAAATGACAGTGCACAATTTAGAAGGTGTAGAGTTACTAACTGAACTTGGCTTTACAAGAGTAGTACTCTCTAGAGAACTATCTCTCGATGAGATTGTTCATATATGCAAAAATACGAGTACCGAAATTGAAGTCTTTGTTCATGGAGCTTTATGTATTTCTTACTCAGGGCAATGCTTAATGAGCAGTATGATTGGGGGACGAAGCGGCAATCGAGGGCGTTGTGCTCAGCCTTGTCGTTTGCCTTATACTCTTGTGGATGGTTCTGGTAATAATGTAATTGCTGAAGGGGAAGCAGGAGAATATCTCCTAAGTCCTAGAGATTTAAATACCCTGGAAGTTTTGCCAGAGCTTATACGTGCTGGGGTAACTTCTTTTAAAATTGAAGGTCGCATGAAGAGGCCAGAGTATGTGGCCGTGGCAGTTGATACTTATCGACGAGCAATTGATGCCTGTTGCGATGATGAGCTAAATTATGTAGTTGGTGAAAAGGAACAAAAAGACCTAGCACAAATTTTTAATCGAGATTTTACCACTGCGTACTTACAAAAGAGTCAAGGGCGCAATATGATGAGCGATCGTCGTCCGAATAATCGAGGGGTGCGCATTGGGCGGGTTAGTGAATACAATTATCAGGAAAGAATGGCAACGATTAAATTAGATGAGCCATTGCATATCAATGATATTGTCGAGTTTTGGGTTAAAGTTGGTGGGCGAGTCAATGTAGCCATATCAACAATGATGGTTAACGGCTTGCCGGTGACTGTTGCCGAGGCAGGGACAGAAGTATCCATTGGGGTTCAACCTGTGCGGGAAAATGATCGGGTATTTAAGGTTTTTGATGCTGGACTTACAGAACGGGCTCGGTCATTTTTTGAGGGGCCTAATGCTATAAGACGTATAAGTGTTGATATTACAGTTAAAGTTAGTGAGGGAATGCCGCTTACGATCAGTATTAAAGATTCAGAGGGCTTTTGTGGAAGTGCTGCTACTGCTTTTCTAGCTGAGAAGGCTATCAAGCGGCCTTTGACAATTGAAACAATAACAAAACAGATCGATAGATTGGGTTCGACTATCTTTAGTCTCAATCAATTAGAGTGTACAATTCTGGGAGAGATTATGGTACCAGTAAGTGAAATTAATGATGCAAGGCGGCGGGCTGTTAGTGATCTTGAAGAATCACGCTTGTCAGCTTTCCATCGACCTCTTCTTTCGGATCACCGCTATACTGTACAAGATTTTATTCCCCGGAAAATCATGCCTGGTACTAGTCATAACGCAAAACAAGTAATAAAGGTGCCACTGCTAACAGTCAATGTGGATACACTTGACAAACTGCAGGCTTGTATGAAAAGTGGTGCGGATTTAATTATGTTTGGTGGCGAATCTTTTAATCACCGAATGATTGCTCCTGAAGAGTATCGTCAAGCAGTGTCTATGGTACGCGCCTTTGGCAAAGGTATTATTTTAAATACACCACGCATTGTAAAACAATGGCAGATGAATGCTTTGCAAAAAGAACTCAGTTTGTTTCAAGAATTACAGCCTGATTCTGTTAGTATTAGTAATCTGGGGGTGCTACAGGTAGCTAAGCAGATGACTGGGGTGCCAATACATGGGGATTATCCTTTAAATATCTATAATGATATGTCATTACAATTTTTTGCTGAGCAAGGTCTCACCAGTGTGACTCTATCACCTGAACTAAATTTCTCACAAATAAAACAAATGTATCATAATGATAACGTGGCTTTAGAGTGTTTGGCACATGGCTACTTAACCCTAATGGTCTCTGAATTTTGTATGATCGGTGGTTATTTAGGAGGGGTACATACAGGTAAATGCAATCAAGCTTGTTTACATGCTGAATACCAATTAAAAGATCGTAAGAATGAGAACTTTCCAATTGTGACTGACCAATTTTGCCGGATGCATTTGTTGAATGGTAAAGAACTCAGTATGCTGCCTTATGTCCCTAAATTCGGTGGAATGGGTATTGATCGTATACGTATTGAGGGGAAAAAAGGTACAATAGAGTATCTAGAGAAAATGACCAAGTTATATAAAGAAATACTACTGCAAGGAGAAAATCATCCTCTGTTTGTTCAAGACCAATTGGGAACAATGGAACATGGAGATATTACGCGTGGGCATTATTTTCGGGGTGTGTTATAAAAGCAATAGATGATTTCTATGGGAGCGAAATAAATGGATTTATCTGTATTAAAGGCATTAGAATATAATAAAATTCGCGCTATGCTGGCTGATCGAAGTAGCTGCACTCTTGGGCGGGAAGTTGCCGAGGCTTTGGTGCCGACCAATGAGGCGACAGAAGTAAAAAGGCGGATTGCAGAAACCGGAGAAGCGAGAGGAATTCTTGATACCATGTCAAATATTCCTCTTGGGGGGATTCACGATATTCGTGCTCTACTTAAAAGAGCGCAAGTAGGTTCAGTTCTCGCCCCTCACGAATTGGTAGCTGTTAGCAGCACCCTGTATGCTTCGAGAAGAATGAAAACTTTTTTTGCTGATATGCCAGATTATATGGCTATTTTAGCTGGTTATGTAGCAAATATTACTGTACTACGCAATGTTGAGAATGCAATTGAAAATATAGTGAGTGAGCAGGGGAACATTCGTGATGACGCGAGTGCTGAATTGTTAAAAATTAGAAGGGATATCAGAACTGCTCAGGGGCGTGTAAAAGATAAATTGGACAGTATACTGCATTCTAGTGAATATCAAAAATACTTTCAAGATACATTGGTTACTATGCGAGGTGATCGGTATGTTATACCAATCAAGCAAGAATCTCGATATCACTTTCCGGGCATTATCCATGACCAGTCCGCAAGCGGTGCAACAGTATTTATTGAGCCAATGGCAGTAGTCGTTTTAAACAATGACATAAAACAGTTAATGTCGGCTGAAAAGAATGAAATTGAACGGATTTTGCAGGCGATTTCAACTCAAATAGCAAGCTCAGCCGAGGAAATGTATGCAAACTGCCATGCACTAGGGCAAATTGATTTTGCATTTGCAAAAGGAAAGCTAAGTCAGGATATGCAGGCGACAATGCCACTTATCAATAATGAGGGATTTGTCAATTTGCGCCAGGCAAGGCACCCTCTAATACCGGCGAGTGTCATTGTTCCTATTGATATTTATCTTGGACGCGATTTTAATACCTTATTGATTACAGGTCCCAATACAGGTGGTAAGACGGTAACTTTAAAAACTCTTGGGCTATTTGCTCTCATGACTCAGGCTGGACTCTATATCCCCGTCGCTAGTGGTTCGGAAATTGCTGTTTTTAATAACGTATTTGCAGATATTGGTGATGAGCAAAGTATTGAACAAAGTCTAAGTACTTTTTCTGCTCATATGACTAATTTGGTCAGGATTTTGAACAAGGTATCCCTTCATGATCTAGTTCTGATTGATGAAATTGGCTCAGGTACGGACCCTGACGAAGGTTCAGCTCTTGCCATTGCCATATTAGAGTATTTACTAGGCGTTGGTGCTCGAACGATTGCGACGACCCATTATAGTGAATTAAAACTATTTGCTTATTCTAGGGCGGGAATTGAAAATGCTAGTGTCGAATTTGATATCCAAACACTGAGACCAACTTATCGTTTATTAATCGGCATTCCAGGTAGTAGTAATGCTTTTGCTATTAGTAGGAGGTTGGGGTTATCTGAAGATATCGTTCAGCAAGCTAAAAAATATATCGGTCAGGATCATGCTGAGTTTGAAACAGTACTGAATGCTTTGGAAGAAAAAAAGATAGCTTATGACGAACTAAATGAGGAGTTAGCCCAGCAAGAAAGAATGCTAGCAACTCTTAAAACAAAATTTGCTGCAGAACAAATGTCCTTAGCTACTAAAAAACAAAGTATCTTAGCAAAGGCTAAAGATAAGGCTGAATCTATTTTGCGGCAAGCAAGGCGGGAGTCAGAAAGCATAATTAGTGAACTTAAGACACAATTTTCAGAGAAAAATGGTTCTGCACGACAAAGGACAATTGATAACAGTCGTAAAAGGTTGCGTCAAGGCTTAGATTCGGTACTCCCTTCTGATGAGGAAGACGATAACAAATTGCCAATGGTTACTGCCCGCATGTTAAAACCTGGCATGAGTGTATATATAACTACTGTTAAACAAAAAGGCATCGTATTGTCGGTCAGTGGGACTAACGTGACCGTTCAATTAGGTATTATGAATATGAATGTAAAAATAAATGCCTGCCGATTAGCTACAGGATCTGTTATTAAGCAAGATAAAATTAAACAAAGTAGCATGGATTTTTCTAAAATGAATGATATAACTCGGGAAATTGATATACGGGGTCTCATGGTTGATGAGGCTGAAATTATCTTAGATAAATATATAGACGATGCCATATTAGCAGGCTTTAGCAACGTTATTATTATACATGGTAAGGGAACGGGAGCACTACGTACAGGGGTCCGAATATACCTAAAGCATCATCCTTCTGTTAAGGGGATCAGTATTGGTGAGATTAATGAGGGTGGTGATGGGGTGACCGTCGTACAATTGTCATAAGATGCCATGCATTTTAATTCGCGAATCAGGAGGTTTACCACTTTCTCGGTTCCAAGTAAGAACGACAAAGGCTTTTGCTTGTCGATGTTTGAGCAATTCGTGGTGCTAACTTTTTATGCAGAAATTCTTATACAATATAGAGAAAGAGGTGTGAGTATTATTCTCACACCTCTTTCTCATGTTGAAAATTGCTTTTCCAGTTTAATGAGCGACCTAAATCATTGCTATCTTGTTCATTTGATTGCGTCATATTAATCTGTGTTGGATGCTCCGCTGGGGAAAGTGGTACTGTGGTCGTCGAGGGCTCTTTTTTTTGAGGCATATCTGTTTTAGTAATATCAGGTTTCTCTGTTTTCGATGTTTCAGGTTTCTCTACTTTCGGCGTATCTGATTTTTCGTTGTTACCGCCACTGCTGAAATTGCCCAACATGCCCAAGATGCTTGATATATTTGCTGGATTTAATTTTGACTTTACTTGTGGGTTGTTGAGTAAGGGTAAAAGACTCATCAGCATATCAGGAGAAGGACCACCACTTGAGGCATCACCACTTTTGGAGAGTTGACCTAATATTTGTTGTAATGGATTAGTGGCAACTGAAGGTGTTGATGAAATAACTTGTGATTGAGGAGTGCCCATGGATGGTTGCGTACGATTCATGATAAGTATGAGGCTCAGTAGTGATAAAACACTAATTAAGGTATCAGTGCCGTTGCCCTCATTGAGTATGTTATTGATCATAGTAGTAATTGTTGGGAGTAAAGAGTTATTAGGGCTATCGTTCGGCATGCTGCACCCTCCTTAAAATAGGCCAGGAATTTTTGGAATATTAAGTTCTCCTGTCAATTGCCCCATTGCTGATTCCCGTAATTCACGAGATTTTGATAAACCATTATTTATAGTGGCGACAAGTAAATCTTGCAATAAAATCGCATTTTCCGGAGTTAGATACAGACTGTTGATTTCGATTGCTAAGAGTTCTTGTTGTCCATTTAGTGTTAATTTAATAACATCACCACTCGAAACCTCGATACGCTCGGCCTTTAATTGATCTTGGACATTATTTACATTTTGTTGAACCTTTTTTACCATTTCCATCATATTTCCTAAGTTTTCCCACATTATACATTACCTCCATAAAAAATTTATTATCCAATCATCTAGATGATTCATATATTATATAAATTGGCGGGGACTTATATATTTATTTATAAGGGGTGATAGGGATGCGCTTGCGGAGACACTATAAAAATTATAAGCGGTCAAGAACAGAGGTAAACATAGATGATGAAAGCCAAATAAGCGAGAGTGAACGTGAATTAGCTGACAAAACAGAAAAAATCAAAAAGGCACAGATTGAACATGATGTGAGAGATCCTAATGATGTTAAAGAAGACAGAACAAGTGGACCATTCAAAATGATAAAACAACTAATGAGTAATCCCAATTTTAATATGCAGATCATAGTTATTTTATTAGCTTTAACCTCGGATAGCATGCAAATGGATAGAAGAATCGACGGTATGACTACAACAATTGAGAAGGTCCGTAATATCACTGAACTCGTAAATAATGGTATGAAATCAATGAGAATGGTATCGGAAGTTCCGAAAAGTATTCGGCAAATATTAGAATAGGTTTCAGATAAAAAGAAGTTAGTAAGTAACACTTTAATAAGCATTGCCATATATTGAGAGTAGAAAGGACGGCGATATTTAAGTGTCACAAATAAAATTGATGTTTAAGTAATCGCCATCAACAACATATATTTAAGGAGGGAGTAGTTATGGCAAGAGGCGGTTTCGGTGGAGGCCAATCTTGGTGGATTATCATTATAATACTTTTGCTCTTTGTCTGTAATAACAATGATGATAACTGCTGATAATACAATCTAGTAATTACTGTATGGGAACAAGTAGTAGATTATTCCTAATTTTAAAAAACAACAGTATAATATCTATAATATGATGTAACCGATTAATCCTGTATTTCATATATTAAAACAAAGAGATATTAAATTCTCCATAAACTATATAATAAAGAGGAGGAATTAACATGGGACGTGGATTTGGATTTGGTGGTAATGGTGGATGCGGCGGTGGCGGTGGCGGTATTTGGATCATATTGATCATTATCTTGTTATTCTGTTGCTTCAATAATGATGATTGTTCCAGTACTTGCCTGTAGTCTTTAATAATATATATGCAACAAACAAAAAAACACGCGTATTTTACGCGTGTTTTTTTGTTTTTATTAATTATTTTTCTTTGTGGGATCGTCAGGAGTGGATGGGGTTTTAGGAATAGTGGTAACAGGAGGAGTGATCGGTTGTTTATCTGGCTTATTTGTAGGTGCAGAAGTAGTTTTATCAACAGGATGTGCATCATCAATCTTCTGGTCAGGTATCTTGCTGTTTTTTCCATCTGGTACTAAGGGAATTTTGGGCTGTTTTCCATCTGGAGATAATTCATTGTTTACTTTAGTGGCAGGGGCTTCCAGTACGACTCCGTTTGGTCTGAAAAAATCTCTAGAAGGTATATCAGCCAATGCTTTAGTCATGAAGGCACGCCAAATAGTTGCAGGGGTACCACCACCTGTTATTCCGTCCAAATTTCCATTATTATCATTGCCGATCCATACAGCTGCGACTAAGTCTGGTGTAAAACCAACAAACCACGCATCTTTATAGTCACTGGTTGTACCTGTTTTGCCGGCTGCTGGACGCCCAATACTGGCGCCCCCACCAGTACCATGAGTGATTACACCACGCAACATATCGGTAAGAACATAAGCGCTACGCTCATTGATAACTGCTTTTTCCCGTGGGGTGTATTGTTCTAAAACTTTACCATTACGGTCAACAATTTTAACAATAGCTGTAGGCGTCACATAGATGCCTTGGTTGGCAAATACACCGTAGGCACTGGCAAGTTCTAAAGGCGTAACACCTCTCGTCAGGCCGCCTAGAGACATTGCTAAGTTACGGTCATTGGTAGCCCCTTCTAAAACTAAGGTTGAAATGCCCATTTGCTGAGCATAATACAGGGGCTTATCCACACCTACCTGATTAGCTAATTTTACAGTTGGTACATTAAGAGAATTTTCTAATGCGGTACGTAATGAAACTGTGCCACGAAAAGTTTCATCATAATTATTTGGTGACCAATTGCCATAACTAACCGGGCTATCCTCAAGTATTGATGATGGCGTCAGGCCACTTTCAATAGCTGCTAAGTAAACAAAAGGCTTAAATGCAGAACCGGGCTGACGTTCGGCCAGTACAGCACGATTGAATTGGTCGGTGCCACGGCCGCCTACCATAGCTTTTATATGCCCTGTATGCGGATCAATAGCGATAAGTGCTCCCTGAGGTTGTTTTATTCCATTGGCATCATTTTTTCCACTGGGAAGCTTTTGCATGGCTTGCTCGGCTGCTTCTTGCATATCAAGATCCAAGGAGGTGTAAATTTTCAAGCCATCCTTATATAAGGCATCAGCTCCATATTTGTCAATAAGATTTTGAATGACATAATCGATAAAATAACTAGCCGTATTTGTTTTGTTATCAGATTGGGGGGAGCGAGACATCAATTTAAGTTTGGTATTGCGAGCCTTAGAAGCTGTTGCCGTATCAATATATTCATATTTAACCATTTGGTCAAGGACAGTGCCTTGCCGATCCGTAGCTGCCTTTAAGTTGTTTAATGGTGAATAATAATTAGGACTTTTTGGGATACCTGCCAGCATCGCACATTCTTCTAAAGATAAATTCTCGACATTTTTACCAAAGTAGACCATTGCGGCAGATTGTACACCGTAGGCACCTTCACCGAAGTAAATTTCATTGAGGTATAATTCTAAAATTTCATTTTTGGTATATTTTCGTTCAATTTGTAACGCTAAAAGAGCTTCTTGAATCTTACGCTTAAGAGTTCTATCTTGTGAAAGTAGGGCGTTCTTTGCTAATTGTTGAGTAATTGTACTGCCACCCTCTGAAACACCGCGGTCAGTGATATTTGACCACACGGCCCTCAGGATACCACGGGGGTCAACACCAATATGCTGGTAGAAACGAGCATCTTCTGCGGCTACAAAAGCATTCTGCAAATTTTTAGGAATTTTACTTATGGGTACAGGAAGACGATTTTCCACAGAATGAACAGTGCTAATTAATTTGCCATTAACATCATAGATTTGTGAAGACGCTGCAGGTCTAATTTCATCCTTTAGACTAGGCATAGTATGTATACTAGCTGTCAAAAATCCAAGACCGGCACCCGTAATTATTACAACAAACACAATTAATACTATTACAATTATTTTCGAATTTCCATTTTTAGAAGAACGACGGCCTGATTTTTGACTATCGCTATGATTGTTATCCATTTGGAACCTCCTCAGAATTCAATACGATAGTTATTATATCATAAAACAAGATTATTAGGAGTAGAAATCCTATAAGAAATAAGCATCTTCTTGAGCACCTTTTTAATCAGAAGGAATTTATCCTTAGATAAGGGCAAGAACCTGACTGGTTCTTACGTATAAGCTTAAATATGGGATGCATCATGATGGACTAGTGGTAGGGTAACACCAGAGAAGTTATCGTTACCTCTATTTGAAAACAAAGTTTTTTATGGAGGAATCTGAAAAAAGAGATTATGCATGCACATCCAAGGAGATTGTATCATATAAGTAAGGATAAGAATAATTTGGTCAAATTAGCTCCATAACATATTCACTATTATTGGGAGGTGAAGTATGAGATTCGTCGTGAGTAATAAACGAAAAATGCCACAGATAGCAGTAATAGTTACTATATTTGTAATGGTTTCTATTCTCACCTTTTGGATGATGGAAATACATTTAAAACCGACTCTACTTGCAATAGCTGAAAATAAAGCGACCATAATTGCGACCCAGTCAATTAATAGTGTTATTAATGAAAACGTAAATTTGAGCATTGATCCAAAAAAATTAATGGATATTACGTTGGATAGCCGTGGACGTGTTGTGCTCATACAGTCAAATACAATGGAGTTTAATAGAATTGCTGCTGATACTACAATTAAGGTGCAAAATATTTTAAAAGAACTTNGTGAAGAAAAAATTAATATACCCATAGGGCAAATTCTAGGAAGTCAGTTACTAGCTAGTGTTGGTCCCAATATTACAATAACAATTATTCCTATTGGTACAGTCCAGGTAAAAGTTGTGGATAAATTTGAACAGGCTGGCATAAATCAGACTCGACATATGGTATATCTCATTGCGACTACACAAATTAAGATTGTAGTCCCCCTCGTGAGCAAAAGCGTAAATGTAAATACCCAGGTACCAATTGCAGAATATGTCGTCGTCGGTGAAGTTCCTAGTACCTACGTGCAATTTCCACTCCCCATTCCAAATGATATAGTTGGTGGAGATAACAATAATAGTCAATTGGCACAATGAAATATGCTTTTAAGGCATATAAATTCCTAGTATAATCCCAAAAGCTATTGACATAACTTTTGGGATTATGCTATTATATATAAGAGAGTTCGCACTATTAATAAAAGTCAATGAAAATTGGCGGAAAAAATAATGTGTTACTTTGCGTTAAGTGTATTAATAACCAGGTGTTCTTTGAAAACTAAACAATGTAAGTAAGGTTAAAATAGGCCAGATGTGCGGTACTCGTTTGAGTACAAAACAGTTGGTTCGTGCAAATGAATTAACAAACAATTTGTTTTTTAAAAGAGCCATCAAGGTTCTTCATAATAAAACTTTTATGGAGAGTTTGATCCTGGCTCAGGACGAACGCTGGC
>JGI24143J45723_1001083_pt1 | contig 13403 bp, 11 predicted proteins | sample BarGraIncu00432A_FD_45723 | JGI IMG/M metagenome (IMG submission 45723)
GCAGCGTTGTTGACGGCAATCATCAAAGTTGGTATCATACCTCTTGCTTTGTATCGGTTGCTACCCTATCTCCAGGAGGAGCGGGAATTAGTTGGACGAGAGATTGTCAAAGCCAATTTTTCCACATTCGTTACACTGTTGTCGATTATTTTATCCTATGGATTGATCAGTCCCAATTTTCCCGGTGTAGCGGTAGCATCTACGTTACCAGCAGCGGTTGCGTTGACTCTGATTGGATTATTTTTTATTATGATGCGCCGTCAGGCTGTCATGCAAATCATCGGACTCATTACCATGGAGAATGGTCTGTATTTGTTCGGGCTGTCCATCACCCAGGGCTTACCCCTCATTATTGAAATGGGTATTTTCCTTGATATCTTGGTGGCAGTGGTGGTATTGGTCATCCTGACTTATCGGCTGAAGCTATCTTTGGAGTCCACCGACACCAGCCTATTGAAGACGTTAAAGGGGTGATATTATGCACGAATTAATCTTATTAGCCTTGGCCTTACCCATTGCCACCGGCCTGCTATCCCTAATGCAGACTAGACCAGCGGCCCTGCGCAGTGTCAATTTGCTGGGCAGCACCGCTATTACCGGTGTATTATTTACTATGATTTATCGTATCATCCAGGAAAAGGTATATAGCACTGAATTCTTTTACTTGGATAATCTCAGTGCGGTCATGTTATTTGTAATCGCCTTACTGACCTTTACTTCCATGCTATTCTCTCTGCCGTATATGGAGAAAGAAGTCAAGGAAGGTAGTATTACCGAGCTCATGCTGTCCCGCTATTATGCACTATTCAACCTGTTTAGTTTTTCCATGATTAGCGTATTGATAGTAGGAAATTTGGGGCTCATGTGGGTTGCCGTGGAAGGGACGACGCTGGCCTCGGCGCTACTCGTTGCCTTCTACTTTAACCGGGATGCTTTGGAAGCCGCCTGGAAGTATGTGATGATCTGTACTGTCGGCATCTGCCTAGCGTTGTTCGGGACGATGATTTTGTATTACGCACAAGTTACGGCGGGCGGCGGTGGTGATCCTCTCAGCTGGGTGGCTCTGAAAAGCATTGCCCCACAGATGGATCCAGCAGTGATTAAAATTGCTTTCATTTTCATTCTGATTGGGTACGGCACCAAAGCTGGCCTGGCACCCATGCATACCTGGTTGCCNGATGCTCATAGTCAGGCACCGTCACCTATTAGTGGACTGTTGTCAGGAGCTTTGCTCAGTTGTGCGCTGTATGTCCTTGTACGCAATCTGATCATTGTGCAGGCAGCCATTGGTGTTCAGTATCCCCAATACCTCTTGCTGGCAGTTGGAGGATTATCGGTATTCATTGCAGTTCCCTTTGTATTGGCTCAACATGATGTAAAACGATTATTGGCTTATTCCAGTGTAGAGCATATGGGTATTATTACATTGGGTCTAGGCGTGGGGACTCCGTTAGCGATTTATGCGGCACTATTGCACATCGTCAATCATGCCGTCGCCAAATCTGCTCTATTTTATATGGCTGGGGTCATCACTCAGGAATATAAAACTAGAGATATTAAAAAAATACACGGTCTAATTAGGGTGATGCCCTTGGTGACCACTCTATTTATTATCGGTATTCTAGCGATTACTGGTTCTCCTCCTTTTAATATTTTTATTTCAGAATTCATGATTGTTACGTCTTTGTTTGCCAATCAACAATGGCTGATTGGTGGAATGATCCTACTATTGCTGGCGGGAATTTTTGCTGGCATGTTCCGGTATTCTCTCAAAATGGGTTTTGGTACTGTGCCAGATGGGATGAGCAACGCCCGTGTGGCATCCATAGGTATGACGTCCACGACGGCTATGGTAGTATCTGTCGCTATCCTTATCATCGGTGGAATGTATCTGCCGCCGCTAGCCAATAGCGTGTTGTTGCAGGCAGCGAAAATTGTCTTAGGAGGTTAGCCAATGGCTGAGCAATTGAATATTAAGGCAGAGGATTTGCCCGCGACTGCCGAATCAATTTATCAAAAAGGGCAAAATGGACTGATTGCCATGTTTGCTAATGATGAAAGACTATTAAATGGGCACTACGCCATCTATTGCGCTTTTGCCATGAGTTATGGAATACAAGTTGTAAAAGCGGAGCTTAATCCCGATGGTCCTTTGGAATTCCCATCCATTACTCCAAAGATTTCAGGTGCGGCATGGTACGAACGGGAAATCCACGATTTGTTCGGTTTAAAGCCCATAGGGCATCCGGATCTCAGGCCATTGGTGCTTCACGAGAATTGGCCTGATGAGATCTATCCTCTGCGCAAGGATTTTACAGTAGGTACAACCGTTGCTACTGGTGCAAGGAATTATCCTATGGCTGGTGTAGAAGGAGAAGGCGTTTTCGAAATACCCGTAGGGCCTATTCACGCAGGAGTCATTGAACCTGGACATTTTAGGTTCAGTGTGGCGGGGGAAGCAATTATCCGTCTTGACGCAAAAATGTTTTTCGTACACCGAGGCATTGAAAAAGCCATTGAAGGCAAGCCACTAGAACAAGCATTTTATCAGGTGGAACGTATTTCAGGAGTGTGCTCTATCGCTCATTCCCTATCTTATTGCCATGCTATTGAAGAGCTGGCAAATGTGAAGGTGCCAGCTAGGGCTCAGTATCTTCGGACCCTAGTGGCCGAATTAGAACGGTTATACAATCATGTTGGTGACATTGGTAATCTTTGCGCTGGCATGGGTTTCGCCGTGCCGATTATGGCCGGGGCTCGCATGAAAGAAACCATCATGAACGTAAATGACTCTTTGACCGGCAGCCGGTTTTTACGGGGGATGGTCGTGCCGGGCGGAGTCCGAATGGATATCTCCGAAGAACAAGTGAGAGAAATTAGGATATTATTGAATGAATTAGAGCCTGATTTCACTGAGCTTATTGAGCTATTCCGCCCCAATGATGAGTTTTTGGAGCGGGTGAATGCCACTGGTGTATTACCACGGCAGGCCGCCTTGGATTTGGGTGTCGTGGGCGTGGGAGCCAGAGGATCGGGCGTAGATATTGATCTTCGTCGAGACTATCCCTATGAGTGTTATTCAGACTTGAAGTTTGAAGTACCTGTGTATACCACCGGCGATGTGGCTGCCCGCCTCTGGGTAAGAGTTGATGAGGTCTACCAGACAATAAGTCTTATCCGGCAAATCTTGGATAAGATGCCGTTGGGTCCATTGAAAGTGGTTATTCCGCCAATTAAGCCTCACAGCAGTGCTTTTGGTTGGAGCGAATCGTCACAAGGGAGTAATGTTCATTGGCTGATGGTCGGTGAGAATAATACGGTATATCGGTTGTTTGCCCGGGCAGCGGCTTATCCTAACTGGCCAGCCCTTACAGTGGCGGCGCCAGGGAATATTATTCCGGATTTTCCCCTTGTCAATAAAAGTTTCGAATTATCGTATGCCTGTCTTGACCGCTAGGAGGGATTAATATGTTGAATTTAATGCGTAAAATTATCACGACTGGCACTGTGACGAAGAACTGGGATAACGTGTTGCCGAGCTCCCGTTCCCGGGGTGAAGTACAAGTGCAGGCCGTTAATTGCCAGGATTGTCGGCAATGCTGCGAGTCTTGCCCAACTCAGGCCATAACTATGGATCAGGGCGTACCAGTGATTGATCAAAAGGCTTGTATTTTTTGCGGTCATTGTGTTGATGTATGCTCGGCAGGATGCTTGGTACAAACAAACCAATATAAATTGGCGACTCTGGGAGGGTCCTTGTCCGAAGATCGGCCAGCAGCCCTCAAACAAAAGATCCGTTCAGTATTGGGCCGGTCCCTTCATATCCGGCATGTGGATATCGGCTCATGCAATGCCTGTGATTTTGAAATATCACATCTGACTAACCCTATTTATGATCTTCAGCAGTACGGGATTGACATCGTTGCTTCTCCTCGTCATGCAGATTTACTCATGGTGACAGGGGTTGTTACTCGTAATTCCTTGCAGGGATTGCAAATGACCTACGAAGCGGCTTCATTACCTAAATTAGTCATGGCGGTAGGCGGATGTGCCTGTAGCGGGAAAATTTTTGGTGATAGCTATGCCATTCGTGGCGCAGTTGACAGCATTATTCCTGTGGATATATACGTGCCAGGGTGTCCGCCACGCCCACAGGCATTGATTCATGGACTTATGCTAGCTCTTGATCGCCTGTAATTTGGCAAGATTCTAAATATGAGAGTAGAAGGTGCAAAAATGCAGGAGACAATACCTGGCGTACAAGTTTATCAGGCGCTAAAAGCAATAGATGAAACACTAGTTCCAGTCCAGGATCTGGTATCTGAGGAAGAACCCTTAACCCTCTATTTGAATGGCAAGGAATTGGTGACAATGTTATGTTCTCCTGTGGAGCAACGCTATTTGGCCTTGGGCTTTTTAGTTTCCGAAGGGATGATTTCCGGCATTGAGGCTTTGACTGAGTTTACAGTAGACACTGAGCGCAATATGATTTGGGCCGAAGCTGAAAACGTGCAGGAAAATGCTGGACGAACGTATTTGAAACGCTGTTTGACAGCGTGCTGTGGGCGGGGGCGGGCTGAGTTTTATTTTGCCAATGATGCCCGTGTGTCGAATCAGATTGAGAGTCAGCTACGCGTTCGAGCACAAGACATTAACAGCTATGTTCTCATGTTGGAGGCGTCTTCCACAACACATCAGGTCACATCGGGTGTGCATAGCGGAGCCATTGCTGATGACGGAAAATTGGTGTGTTTTGCCGAAGATATTGGCCGGCATAATGTCTTTGATAAATTATATGGTAAATGTCTCGAGTTTGGGGTCAATCCCGCAGATAAACTCCTTGTGTTTAGCGGTCGCGTTTCATCTGAAATTATTCTCAAAGCCAGCAAGATGAACGTGCCAGTGATTGTAGCCCGATCCGTACCGACTTCACTGGCCATTGAGATGGCCATCAAGCTAGGTATAACCCTTATTGGTGTAGCCAGAGGCGATTGGTTTCATATCTATACCNACACTGAGCGGGTACTTGTTGAAAATTGCAAAGAGCAATTGTAAACCATGCCCGTTCTTTGGCCCGTAGTGAAAGGAGATGGTTAATTGCCAATCATTCCTGCTCAGACTAATAAAAAATAAGAAAGGTGGGAGTTTGATGAATAATTTTATCGTAGCTGATCCCAATCGATGCATTGGCTGTCGTACTTGCGAAATTGCCTGCGTGTTAGCCCATTCGCCGGAGGATGCACTAAGGACGGGTTCCATCGATCAGAATTTTAACCCCCGGCTAAAGGTAGTCAAGACTCGTACGATCAGTGTTCCAATTCAGTGCCGGCAATGTGATGATGCACCTTGTGCCAATGTTTGTCCGTCTAAAGGCATTGTTAATAAAAATAATTCCATTCAGATCAATCCTGATGCGTGTATTGGCTGTAAAAACTGCATCGTCGCGTGCCCCTTTGGTGCCATAGAATTTGTTCCTCAGATGTTAGCAGGCGAAACACTTCACCAGACCGGCCTGAAAATTGTTGATGAGGATGGTACGCATAATAAAGATAGAATTGTGGCTTTGAAATGCGATTTGTGTATTGACAGGCCGGGAGGCCCCGCCTGTGCTGGTGTTTGCCCGACAGATGCATTTAAACCTATTGGGGGCGCGATCATAGCCAAGAATGTTAAGAACAGACGGACGGCCTGCGCCGAGGAAATGTCACGGGTTTCTTTTAAATAAAAATCGAATTAGGAGGTAGAAAAATGACTGAGAAGAAAGTGTTGACGGTATGTCCTTATTGTGGAGCTGGATGCAAACTCAACCTCATCGTGGACGTGGAAGAAAATAAAATTTTACGCGCTGAGCCGGCTAATGGTCGTACGAATCAAGGAACCCTATGCCTGAAAGGTCATTATGGCTGGGATTTTATCAATGATACGAAACGGCTAACCAAGCGGCTGACACAGCCATTACTGAGGAAAAATGGTGAATTGGTGGAAGTAAGCTGGGATGAAGCCATTGGTTTTGTTGCGGGAAAATTGCAGGAAATTAAAGATAAGTATGGTCCGGATGCTATTATGTGTACTGGTTCAGCTCGTGGTCCAGGAAATGAGTCGAACTATGTTATGCAAAAATTTACAAGGGCGGTGCTTGGTACAAATAATATTGACCATTGCGCCCGTGTTTGACACGCTCCCTCTGTGGCCGGTCTGGCCTACACATTAGGTAATGGAGCAATGTCCAACTCGATCCCTGAAATTGAAGATACTAAGTTATTATTTATTTTTGGTTATAATGCTGCCGATTCACATCCAATTGTGGGTCGTCGAATTATTAAAGCCAAAGAAAAAGGTGCGAAAATCATCGTTACCGATCCGCGTTATACGGAAGCGGCGAGAATATCTGACCTATGGTTGCCAATAAAGAATGGCTCGAACATGGCTGTGGTTAATGCCTTTGCACACGTCCTGATTGAAGAAGAACTGTATGATAAAGAGTATGTGGCCAACTATACTGAAGGTTTCGAAGAATATAAAAGTATGGTAGCTAAGTACACGCCGGAGTATGCTGAAGAAATTAGTGGAATACCAGCCAAAGATATCCGAGAAGCTATGCGTATGTATGCCGCCGCACCAAGTGCTTTCATATTGTGGGGCATGGGTGTGACTCAATACGGTCAGGCGGTAGACGTTGTCAAGGGGCTATCTGGCTTGGCACTGCTAACCGGAAATCTAGGAAAACCCAATGTAGGGGTTGGTCCCGTACGTGGGCAAAACAATGTTCAGGGAACATGCGATGTTGGTTGCCTACCAAACATCTATCCAGGTTATCAGTCAGTAACCGACGAAAAAATTCGGCATAAGTTTGAAGACGCCTGGGGAACTAGTCTTCCGGCCAAGCCAGGTATTACGATGACGGAAATGCCACATTATGCCGAAGAGGGCAAGATTAAAGCATTCTACATTTTTGGCGAGGATCCAGTGCAAAGTGACCCGGACGCTTCACACATGCGTCACACCCTTGATAATTTGGAACTGGTTGTCGTTCAGGATATCTTTATGAACAAAACGGCATTGCATGCCGATGTGGTTTTGCCAGCGACTTCCTGGGGCGAGCATGAGGGAGTCTATTCCACAGCTGACCGGGGGTTCCAACGATTTGCAAAGGCCGTGGAGCCTAAGGGTGATGTTAAGCCTGACTGGGAGATTATTTCCTTAGTGGCTACCGCCATGGGTTATCCCATGAAGTACAACAATACTGAAGAAATATGGACTGAAATGATCGATTTATGTCCACTATATACTGGTGCTACCTATGATCAACTGGAAAAGTTGGACAGCATTCAGTGGCCTTGCCCTGAAGTAGGGCATCCAGGAACACCCTATTTATACAAGGGCTTTAAATTTGACACACCCAGTGGCAAAGGCAAACTCTTCGCCTCGGAATGGCGTTCACCTAAAGAACTGCCAGATGGGGAATATCCATTGATCCTTTCCACAGTGCGGGAAGTTGGTCATTATTCAGTACGCACCATGACTGGGAATTGCGCGGCTTTGCAACAACTGTCCGACGAGCCTGGTTATGTGCAAACGAGTGTTGAAGATGTGGCAGAAATGGGTCTGGTTGATCAGGAACTCGTATGGATATCAACGAGGCGAGGCAAGGTCATAACGCGAGTTCAGGAAACTGAACGGGTACGAAAAGGCGCAGTCTATATGACGTATCACTGGTGGGTCGGCTCGTGTAATGAATTGACCATTGACCATTTGGATCCAATTTCAAAAACTCCCGAGTATAAATTCTGTGCAGCGAAAATTGAAAAAATCGCTGATCAGCAGTGGGCCGAACAATATGTTGTAGACGAATACGCTAGGATTAGAAATACGATGGGTTGCTAGAAAAGTTCTACTGCTTACTTCTCTAATCTGAGCGATAGGCGCTACATATGTATTTGTTCTTGTGGAGATATAATTCGTAATTCATGTGTATTTACAAGAGACAATGAGTCCCAAAGGGGTCTGGGGCTCATTGCTCAAGGCTGAGATTTCTTGTATATCATGTGAGTGACAATCAATCACATATGCTAGACTATTAATTCAAATTAGGGAGGAAAAGCTATTATGAGTGAAAAAGTATTAACCGTATGTCCTTATTGTGGCGGCGGCTGTCATCTTAATTTGATTGTGGAAAATGGTGCTATTACTGGCGCGGAACCGGCTGATGGCCGTACGAATGAAGGGACCCTATGTCTGAAGGGCCATTATGGTTGGGATTTTCTGAATGATACCCAACGTTTGACAAAACGTTTAACCAAGCCGTTGCTCAGGAAAGATGGTGAATTGGTGGAGGTCTCTTGGGAGGAAGCCATTCATTTTACGGCTAAACGCCTGCAAGAGATTAAAGATAAGTATGGTTCAGATTCCATCATGGTGGCAGGTTCGGCTCGTGGCTCAGGCAATGAAGCTAATTATGTATTACAAAAATTTACTAGAGCAGTACTGGGAACCAACAATATCGACCATTGCGCCCGGGTCTGCCATGGGCCATCAGTAGCTGGCCTCATGTATACCTTAGGCAATGGAGCCATGTCCAATTCTATTCCAGAAATAGAAGACAGTAAGTGCCTGTTTATTTTTGGCTATAATGCAGCGGAATCTCATCCAGTAGTGGCCCGCCGGATTATCAAAGCAAAGGAAAAAGGTGCAAAAATCATTGTTACCGATCCTCGCTTTACGGAAGCAGCGCGGCTTGCTGATGTCTGGATGCCCATTAATAATGGTGCTAATATGGCCATGGTGAATGCTTGTGCTAATGTTCTTATTACGGAAGGATTGTACAATAAACAGTACGTGGCCAATTATACTGAAGGCTTCGAGGAATATAAAGCGTTAGTGTCGAAGTATACACCAGAGTATGCCGAGAAAATTACAGGCGTTCCTGCTGGCCAGGTCCGTGAGGCCATGCGTATCTATGCGGCCGCCCCAAGTGCTTTCATTCTCTGGGGCATGGGTGTAACACAGTTTGGGCAGGCTGTAGATGTGGTTAAAGGGCTGTCTGGACTTGCACTATTGACAGGGAATTATGGCCGGCCTAGTGTGGGCGTAGGCCCAGTCCGAGGGCAAAACAATGTTCAGGGGACCTGTGATGTGGGTGTACTGCCCAATGTATTTCCAGGTTATCAACCAGTGATCGACGCAAAAGCCAGAGCAAAATTCGAGAAAGCTTGGGGAGTTGAGAACCTTCCCGCTACTGTGGGCCATCATATAACGGAAGTGCCGGAGCTGGTGGAGGCTGGGAAAATTAAGGCTTATTACATTATGGGCGAAGATCCAGTACAAAGCGACCCTGATGCAGCTCACATGCGTCACGCTTTGGATAGTCTAGAGCTAGTGATTGTCCAGGATATATTTATGAATAAAACAGGACTACACGCTGATGTAATATTGCCATCGACGGCCTGGGCCGAACACGGGGGAGTCTATTCCTCGGCTGATCGAGGCTTCCAACTCTTCCGCAAGGCAGTAGAACCAAAGGGAGATGTGAAACCTGACTGGGAGATTATTTCATTACTCTCCACGGAAATGGGTTACCCCATGCACTACACAGACACGAAAGAAATCTGGACGGAAATGATAGAACTGTGCCCGCTATATGCTGGTGCCACCTATGAACGTTTAGATAAACTAGGCGGCATTTTATGGCCATGTCCCGATGAGAAACATCCAGGAACACCTTACCTTTATACGGGCAATCGCTTCGATACTGCTAGCGGAAAAGGCAAGCTCTTCGCTTCGGAATGGCGTGCACCTCTGGAAATTCCTGATGAGGAATATCCCCTCATTTTATGTACCGTACGGGAAATTGGCCATTACTCAGTCCGTACTATGACTGGTAATTGCGCGGCGTTGCAGCAATTGGCCGATGAACCAGGTTATGTGCAAATGAGCATTGAGGATGCGGACAAATTGGGAGTGGAGGATCAGGATCTGATATGGATATCATCCCGCCGCGGTAGGGTCATCTCTCGAGTCATGGTGACCGAGCGGGTGAAAACAGGTGCTGTATATATGACATATCATTGGTGGATCGGAGCTTGTAATGAACTGACCATTAATCATCTAGACCCAATTTCAAAAACACCAGAATTTAAGCATTGTGCAGTAAAAGTGGAGAAAATTGAAGATCAACCCTGGGCGGAACAATATGTTATTGACGAATATACTAAACTTAAAAAGCAGATGTTTTGCTGCTAAACCTTATAAATTGATCTGACAAGATGTGGAGTAGCTACTCCATATCTTGAAGGGCATTCATTATGATCTAGAATCTGCAAGCAAGGGCAAAGCCTGCGCACAGGATGGCGAAATCACTGGGATTTTTAAAGCCTTCCTTTGCTATATTTAAAGGAAGGCTTTAATTATTTATTGGAGGGAAGAGTAGTATGCTTAAACGTATTGGTGTTGTGGCAATCGTTATCAGTCAACCGAAAATCATTGCTGATAAAGTGAACCTTATCATCAGTCATTATAGTCATCTGATCATGGGGCGGATGGGAATTCCAAAGAGTGCAGAGCAAATTGGTGTCATTGCACTCATCGTTGAAGGTACTACTGATGATATTGGCGCATTTACTGGTAAACTGGGTAACCTTTGTGGTGTAACTGTCAAATCGGCTCTTACAGCCCAAGTAACAAAAAACAAGGAGGCTATTTCAAATGATTGATAACCAACAACGGACATCGGATGCTTTTATTGATGATGCTTTAATTAATAGGTTGCTCACTGAGGCAAAAACAAAATCTCAAGATAAAGAACTTGTTAGAAAAATTATTGCCAAGGCAGGTAAATATCAAGGCTTATCAGCAGGTGAAGTAGCTGTATTATTAGAAGTAAATGATGAGCATTTACTTGAGGAAATGGTTGCTACCGCGTGCGCAGTCAAAAAAGCTATTTATGGCACCCGGATTGTATTATTCGCACCACTCTACATTTCAAGCTACTGTGTAAATAACTGTGTGTATTGCGGGTATCGTCATGACAACAACGAACAAGTACGCCGTCGCCTTTCAATGGATGAAATAAGAGAAGAAGTTGAGATCTTAGAATCTCTCGGCCACAAACGTCTAGCAATTGAAGCTGGGGAAGACCCTATTAACTGTGATATTGATTATGTTGTTGATGCCATCAAGGCTGTTTACAGCGTCAAAGATGGTAATGGGAGTATTCGTCGTGCGAATGTTAATATTGCAGCGACAACCATTGAAGAATATAATAAATTAAAAGCAGTAGGGATTGGAACTTATATTTTATTCCAAGAAACCTATCATCGTCCAACCTATGCCCGACTTCATCCCAACTCCATTAAGAATGACTATAATTGGCACACGACTGCTATGGAACGGGCTATGAAGGCGGATATTGATGATGTAGGTATTGGTGTACTGTATGGTTTATATGACTATAAGTATGAAACCGTCGCCATGTTTTTACATGCTGAACATCTGGAGAAAGATTGTGGTGTAGGTCCACATACCATCTCAGTACCACGTCTACGCCCTGCTTCTGGAATGTCTCTAGAAAATTTCCCCCATCTAGTCAGTGATGAAAATTTTGATAAGATTGTTGCCATTATTCGTTTAGCGGTACCCTATACGGGTATGCTGTTATCAACAAGAGAAAGTGCTGAGCACAGAGATAAGCTCATTACCTATGGTGTCTCACAAATCAGTGCAGGTTCCTGTACGGGTGTGGGTGGCTATCATGAAATATATAAAGAAAATAATACTGCCAACGGCATGCAATTTGAAACTGGGGATAATCGCTCGCCTAATGAAGTCGTCCGCATGTTATGTGAAACGGGTTATATTCCTAGTTTTTGTACGGCTTGTTATCGCCAAGGTCGTACTGGTGATCGGTTTATGAAATTAGCAAAAAGCGGTGAAATTCAAAACGTTTGTCAGCCTAATGCCCTCCTAACCTTTAAAGAATTTTTGCTAGACTATGCTGATGAAGAAACAAAAGTACTTGGAAAAGTCACCATTGAGAAGAATTTAGCAGCCATTCAAAATGAAGAGTTACGCCAGGAAACAGCTAAACGTCTATTGCAAATTGAAAACGGTATTCGGGACTTATTTTTCTAACCCCCTTGGGGGTCGATCATAGTACAGGATTTGTGGTAGGAGGGGGAAAAGATGCTCGATCCACGGGATATTATTAATAAAGCTGAGCAAACCCATATTTTAACGAAAGAAGAAATAGTAGTATTGTTAACTGGCAACGAGTATGATCAACAGTTATTCATGGCCGCTGATCGAGTGCGTAGCCAATTTGTTGGCGAACCGGTACATTTGCGTGGACTCATTGAATTTTCGAATATTTGCCAACAAAATTGTTTTTATTGCGGTTTACGGAAAGATAATGTTCATGTTCAACGCTATCATTTGCAACCTGAGACGATCATTGAATTCGCCAGTAAAGCTAAAGACTATGGCTATAAGACAGTTGTATTACAGTCAGGTGAGAGTCAGGCTTATACTGTGGCAGAAATGCAGCATATTATCCGTGCTATCAAATCTCTAGGCTTGGCTATTACAGTCAGTGTAGGCGAGAAATCTAGAGAAGAATACCAGGCATATAAGGACGCTGGTGCCGACCGCTATTTGCTGAGAATTGAAACGACGGATACCCAACTATATAAAGCTTTGCATCCAGGGATGAGTTTTGAAAATAGAGTAAGGTGTCTGAGAGATTTAAAAGAATTAGGGTATGAAGTGGGTACTGGGTGCTTGGTGGGGCTGCCCAATCAAACACTGGAATCACTGGCCGACGATATCTTATTTTTCAAATCCATCGATGCAGATATGATTGGACTAGGACCATTTATTCCCAATAGTGAGACACCTTTAGCTCAGGAGAAAGGCGGGTCTTTTATTCAAAGTATTAAGGTTATGGCCATTGTTAGACTACTGCTACCTGAGGCTAATATACCTGCGACAACGGCAATGGAAACCCTAAATAAAAATGGACGTATCATTGCCCTGCAAAGCGGTGCCAATGTGGTGATGCCTAATGTTACAGAAGGTGAATATCGGGAAATGTATGCCTTATATCCAGGAAAAATTTGTATTAATGATACACCTGCACATTGTAGAGGATGTATTACAGGAAAAATCCAGGGTATTGGTAGACAGGTATCCATGGAATATGGCTTTAGAATAAGAAAGTAATAAGAAAATGATGTTGGATCAGGGAAATAGGGAAGGTGAAGAAAAGTGGCTGAATTATTTGATGGGATAGGCCGGCACATTCATTATCTGCGGGTGGCAGTAACTGATCGGTGTAATTTTCGCTGTCGATACTGTATGCCAGCAGAGGGTGTTGAGTGGCTAGAACATGATGATATTTTGCGCTTTGAGGA
>JGI24143J45723_1001086_pt1 | contig 13370 bp, 7 predicted proteins | sample BarGraIncu00432A_FD_45723 | JGI IMG/M metagenome (IMG submission 45723)
CTTACTCTCTTTCTGATTCTCCAGTAGGCTTGGCTGCTTGGATTATTGAAAAATTTCGTGCATGGAGTGATTGTGATGGGGATCTTAGTAAAAAATTCAGTGAGGATGAATTGCTTACCAATATAATGATTTATTGGGTTACGAATACCGCTAGTTCTTCAACACGCATTTATTATGAAAATACACATTCGTTACCTCCAATGGGCCATATAGATGTTCCAACAGGTATTGCAATCTTCCCCGCGGATATATTGTTGCCTCCGAAAACGTGGACAGAACAAAACCTGAACATAACTCACTGGACAGAAATGCCTAGTGGAGGTCATTTTACAGCTATGGAAGAACCCGAACTTCTTGCCAACGACATTCGTTCATTCTTTAGACAATTTAGAGATACGAACAAAATAAAATTCTTATGAATCTATGCATTGTCGTGACATTGTTGTTTGAGAAAAAACATGGAAATATTCAAAACGAGAATTGGGGTGGCTGAAAAATCTAAAAAAATACAAAATGACTGAAAACCAAACTACAGGCTGCTAACACACGCCTCGTTCGTTGGCTGGCTGACGTGCATTCCGGCAGTTTTGCTCCCGCAAACCGCCAAATACCAATAGCCTCGGTCGTTATGCCCCATTCTAGAAAAAAGCAGACACGACGAATGAGTATTATTTGCACCCTATTAGTCCAAGTCTGTACATTTGCAGTCTTTGTCTAGCGCAAGTCTGAGTAAAGCAGGGACTTGTTCTGATAAATCGAAACGTTTGTAACTTTATAATTTAATCAGTAGAAATGTTTCATGCTGATTTAATAGGTACTCCTTTACTTCCAGTCCTGGCTACACTTTGTTAAACATGAACTATCCAGTTGTGTGCAACCTTGGAACTATATGGTTTACAACCGATAATATACTCTCATCTTCTATATCCCCCGTAAATGCTTTTTGGTCATCAATTGGTAGTTGTAGGAACTGTAAAATCATAAAACAGCATGCAATCTTATGAGATACTCTGTCTTATCTGTGTAAAAATGACTCATTTTTGAAAATTTCAAATCCAACACTGTAAAAAAAACCGTATCTTTGTGCCTTCAAAAAAAATAATCATTTTAGTTATGAATATATCGTATAACTGGCTTAAACAATACATTAATATTGATGTAACGCCCGATGAATTATCAAAAGCATTAACATCTATCGGCCTGGAAGTAGGCGGGGTGGAAGAGGTTCAATCCATTAAGGGCGGATTGGAAGGCCTGGTAATCGGTGAAGTATTGACTTGCACGAGCCATGAAAATTCTGATCATTTGCACGTTACTACGGTAAATGTGGGAACCGGTGAGCCGTTGCAGATTGTATGCGGTGCCACGAATGTAGCTGCCGGACAGAAAGTAGTGGTGGCAACTGTTGGAACGAAATTATATTCGGGCGATGAAAGTTTTTCCATTAAACGTTCGAAGATACGTGGCGTGGAATCGTTAGGGATGATATGCGCTGAGGATGAAATAGGAGTGGGGACAAGCCACGAAGGCATTATAGTATTGCCGGCTGAAGCAGTAGTGGGTACATTGGCTAAAGAGTATTACGGAATTAAAAACGACACCCTGCTGGAAGTGGATATTACACCAAACAGGATAGATGCGGCATCACACTTTGGTGTAGCCAGGGATCTTACTGCCTTTTTTGCCTTGAAAGATAAATCGGTAAAATTGCTCAGGCCTTCGGTTGATGCATTTAAAGTACAAAATACAAATCTGAATATTCCTGTAAAAGTTGAAGATACGGATGCTTGCCCCCGTTATTCGGCAGTTACCATTTCGGGAGTAAAAGTTGCAGAATCACCGGATTGGTTGAAGAACAGCTTGAAAATTATCGGACTACGTCCTATTAATAATATCGTTGATGTAACCAATTTTGTGTTGCACGAACTGGGTCAGCCCATGCATGCTTTTGATGCCGATAAGATTATTGGCGGTACCGTGCTGGTTAAAACCCTGCCTGAAGGAACGCCTTTTACCACGTTGGACGGTGTTGAACGTAAATTAAACGCTGCCGACCTGATGATTTGTGATGCCGAGAAACCCATGTGTATCGGTGGTGTGTTTGGAGGTCTGGAATCAGGAGTAACCGAACAAACTCAGAATGTGTTTTTGGAAAGTGCGTATTTCAATCCCGTTTCTATCCGTAAAACAGCACGTCGCCATAATTTAAACACAGATGCTTCATTCAGGTACGAACGTGGATGTGACCCCACCAATACAATATATGTCCTGAAACGTTGTGCTTTGTTGATTCAGGAGGTAGCAGGCGGTCAGATTTCAAGTGAAATCGTTGATAATTATCCGGTGGAAGTGAAACCGTTTGATGTTTCTTTATCCTTTCACAAAATCAATTCGTTGATTGGAAAAGAAATAGGGAAAGAAAATATTGAAACAATCCTTACTGCCCTGGAGATAAAGATTGTCAGTAAAAATGAAGAAGGCTATGAACTTCAGGTTCCGGCTTACCGGGTGGATGTGCAACGTGATGTAGACATTATTGAAGATATCCTGCGTATCTACGGGTATAATAATATAGAAATAGGACTGACGTTGAAATCAAACCTTAGTTTTGTTTCAAAACCGGATAGTTACAAACTACAAAACCTGATTTCAGAACAACTTACAGCACAGGGATTCAATGAAGTACTGAATAACTCGTTGACAAAAGGAAGTTATTATAATGAATTAACGTCATTTCCGGCAGTAAACTCTGTAAAAATATTAAATGCATTAAGTTCCGATCTGAGTGTAATGCGCCAGACTTTATTATTTGGTGGACTGGAGAACATTGCTTACAATGTAAACCGACGGAATGCCGATTTGAAGTTTTACGAATTTGGAAACAGCTATTATTACCATGCTGAGAATAAAAAAGAAGGCGAAACACTGGCTGCATATTCAGAAGATTTCCATTTGGGATTGTGGCTGACAGGTAACAAACATGCCCAATCGTGGACAGCTTCCGATGAAAAATCGAGCATCTATGAATTGAAGGCATACGTCAATAATATTTTTGTACGGTTGGGTTTCAATTTACACAATCTGGTAATAGGGGAATACACTGATGACCTGATGAGCGAAGCCCTGACCATACATAGTATTTCGGGCAGGAAACTGGCGGTTTATGGAATTATACAACCCGCCATACGGAAGGTAGCTGATATCGATGTGGAAGTATATTATGCCGATATCAACTGGAATGCTTTATTGGCTGAATTGGGCGATCATAAAGTAAAATATGCTGAGATATCTAAATTTCCGGAAGTAAAAAGAGACCTGGCATTGTTGCTGGACAAAAACATTGCTTTTGCCGATATTGAAAAGATAGCCTACGAAACAGAACGTAAATTATTGAAACGTGTCAACTTGTTTGATGTTTATGAAGGCAAGAACCTGGAAGCAGGCAAAAAATCGTATGCCGTTAGCTTCGTATTGCAGGATAACAGCAAAACACTTACCGATAACCAGATCGAGGGCATAATGAAGAAATTACAGGCGAACTATGAAACGAAGCTGGGAGCGAAGCTGAGGTAGAAGGAGTAAGAGGTAAGAGGTAAGAGGTAAGAGGTAAGAGGTAAGAGGTAAGAGGTAAGAGGTAAGAGGTAAGAGGTAAGGGGTAAGGAGAGCAAAGAACAAAGAACAAAGAACAAAGAACAAAGAACAAGAGCGGAACTTATATTCTAAGAGTTTTGATAAAAAGCAGATAATCCTGATTCTATTTTCTTACCTCTTACTTCTTACTTCTAGCTTCTTATAATATACAACGAAATAATGGATAACGAAGAACTTACATTTGATGGGAAGATATTAAACACTTCTTTTGGAAAACAGGATGCGTATGGCGCATTGAGTATGCCGGTCTATTTATCGGCAGCATTTGAATTTGAGACGGCGGAAGATATGGAAGCTGCTTTTAAAGGAAAAACGGCTGATCATACTTATTCGCGGATAACTAACCCCACGGTACAATATTTTGAGAGCCGGGTACAGGCTGTTACCAATGCTTTAAGCGTTACAGCTGTGAACTCAGGAATGGCTGCCATTAGCAATGCCATTATTTCATTAGCCCAAAGCGGAAGCAATATTGTTACTTCCCGCTATTTATTCGGAAACACCTATTCTTTTTTTGAAACAACCTTAGCTGCTTTTGGTGTGGAGGTGCGGTTTTGTGATTTAAAGAATACAGATGAAGTTGAGTCGAGAATCGATGATAATACTTGTGCGGTCTTTCTGGAGATCATCACCAATCCACAAATGGAGGTGGCCGATTTAAAGGCCCTGAGTGCTTTGACAAAGGGAAAAGGAGTACCATTGGTAGCTGATACCACTATAATCCCGTTTTGCGCCTTTAAAGCGAAAGATTGGGGCGTTAATATCGAGATTGTATCGAGTACTAAATATATTTCGGGTGGAGCAACCAGCCTGGGAGGATTAATTGTGGATTATGGCAACTTTGACTGGTTATCATCACCCAAGTTACATACCCTGGCAAAAGAATTCGGACCTGCTGCTTTTACTGCCAGGTTACGTAAAGAAATTCTCCGTAACCTGGGAGCTTATATGACTCCCCAGGTGGCTTATTTGCAGACCCTGGGACTGGAGACACTGTCAATACGCTATGAGCGGGCTACCAGTACCTGCATGCAGCTGGCTGAGCGGCTGGAGAAACTTCCTCAAGTGGAATCGGTCAATTATACAGGACTTCACACCAATAAATTTTATGCCTTGAGTCGTGCGCAGTTTGGCGAAAGGCCGGGAGCCATGTTCACGTTTAACCTGGCAACCCGGGAGGCCTGTTTCAGCTTCATGAATAAACTGAACCTGATACGGCGTGCCACCAACCTGTTCGACAATAAAACGCTTGCCATTCACCCTGCCAGTACCATCTACGGTAATTTTACACCGGAACTGCGAAAAGAAATCAGTGTGTCCGAAAAAACAATCCGAATCTCAGTGGGTCTGGAAGATGTTGAGGATTTATACAGGGATTTTGTGCAGGCGATGGAATGAGGAATTAGAAGGTAGTAGGTAGTAGGTAGTAGGTAGTAGGTAGTAGGTAGCATTCCAGACTGGAAAATACCAGTCTAAAAAATTAAATCTAACAAAAAAAGATAGTGCAATGATTATGAGAAAATTAAGGTATCATACTTTGTATAACGAATTTCTTGTTAGTTAAGAGTAGGTAGTAGGTAGCATTCCAGACTGGAAAATACCTGTCTAAAAAATTAAATCTAACAAAAAAAGATAGTGCAATGATTATGAGAAAATTAAGGTATCATACTTTGTATAACGAATTTCTTGTTAGTTAAGAGTAGGTAGAAGGTAGTAGGTAGTAGGCCCGTTAGTCAAGTTAATTGATTTGCGGGTTTTTTATTGCTTTTTAAATTGAATAGTGGCTCTTTTGTGTTATATAGTTGCCTCTTATTTTACTTTTTGGTTTTATAAGAAGTCCGTCAGAACACTGTTTTTATAAAGTACACAATAACTTGTGTGCTTTTTTTATTTATTTTCTGTTGTGATACAAAAGCTTATGAAATTAACCATAATTGTGATGGTTAATTAACTATGAAATAAATATTTATAGAGTTTAGATTTGTATATTTACAATGTCAATATTAAATAGTTTTAAAATAATCATAAATTAGCAAAGCTCACCGGATTGACGAAATAATAAATATTCGCCTTTCGAATACCCTATGGGAATTCTCACTTTNTAGAAGCTCACATTTAACTTATAAAGTGAGTACTATTATAAAAATNGCACTCTATAATATGAAATCACAAGATTACCTTGATCTATCCATGAAGTTAAAAACCACAACTTTTGANCCTTTTGCAATTCATCGTTTACGTGACGAGTTTGTTGCAGGGGATGACACAGCTTATTCAACNATGTATAAGTTATATGCTAAAGACTTGTATGCATTTGGATTATCGCTTCGTGTAAAGACAGAATTGATTGAAGATGCCATTCATGATATATTTGTTGAGATTTATTCACACAGGAAGAATCTGGAGAAAGTTGACAACCTGAAGTATTACTTTCTGGCAGCATTCAGAAACAGGCTTTTTTTTCTGTTAAAGAAAGATTCGAATACCCAGGAAATAACTGAAAAAGATACGGTCGCACTACGTGAAAAAGATTTTGAGGAATTGTGGATTGAGAAGGAAGAGGATACTGAAAAACAAGTCCTGGTTAAGCGCCTGTTATCGGAATTAAATGAAAATCAACGTGAGGCCATCTACCATCGTTTTGTAGAAGGCCTTTCGTGCGAAGAAATAGCCACCTTAATGAATATGAATTATCAATCGGCCAAAAACCTGATTCACCGTTCCATTAAAAAGTTGAAATCTGTTGCAGCTTTTACTTTATTATTGTTGATTTTATTGTTTTTAAGATGAAAAACCGAAAAATAACAAAGTAAATGAGTACTAAAATAGAAAATGAATCACTTATAATTAAACCCTAACTAACGAAATGTTTATACAATATTACACATATAAAGCAGAGGACTATTTAACCGACGAGTTTTTCGTGGATTCGATGCTTATACCTACCCCTGAAAGTGAGACATTCTGGAAAATACTTATTGATGAAAATAAGATAAATGTGAATGAATTCATTTCGGCTTATATGACTCTGAAAGGATTGCATGAAAATAAACCTGAAGTTTCCGATGAAAAAATAGACCTGTTGTTTAATCGAATCGAAAAGACGAATAATTCAAAAGAAATAAAAATAAGAAGATTTCAATTTTTACGATATGCAGCTGTTGCTTGCACCATCGTAGGTGTTATAGGATTTTCACTCTTTACTGTTTTGAAAACCGGAAAGGTTGACCAGAATCAATCCATTACAGACTTTGCACGTGAGAATATCATTCATAAACAACAACCAACAAATGATATACAGTTGATCTCGGGAAATAATACCTATGCAGTTGATGGTGTTCAGGCAAAAGTGGAATATGANACTAACGGAAAGCTGAAAGTGAANAAACAATCGGTAGCCATAAACCAGTCGACTAACCTGCTGAAAGATATCCCTGTATTTAATCAACTAAGGGTTCCNTACGGGAAACGGGCATTCTTAAAGTTGTCCGATGGAACTTCACTNTGGGTCAATACAGGTACCACTGTTATTTATCCAACGAAATTTGCCAGAGATAAACGTGAGATATATGTTGAAGGGGAAGTTTTTGCTGAAGTATTCCACGATTCAAGCCATCCTTTTATTATTAAAACCGAGAAGNTGGATGTTCAGGTATTGGGAACTGTATTTAATATATCNGCCTATAAAGAAGATAAACAAACCAACGTTGTATTGGTNAGCGGATCGGTCAATGTAAAACCAAAAAANGGAAAAGCCACCGTTATCAAGCCCAATCAATTATTTGCTTACACCGAGCAGGCAAGTACACTTAGGGAGGTGGAAGTAGAAAATTATACTTCGTGGCATGATGGGAATTATATATTTCATAATGAACCTATTGAAAATGTCCTGCTACGTTTGTCCCGCTACTATAATGTAACTATGAAACTCCCGACAAGTCCTTCCGGAATATCCTGTTCCGGGAAATTGGAACTCAAAGACAATTTGACACAGCTATTAAATGGGTTGTCCGAAATTTCAACCATGAGTTTTGCTGTCAAGGACAATGAATACAGAATTAAGTTTGAATAAATGAGAGTCTTTTAAATTAACCCCCCGGAAAATTTTATAAGTTTTAAAGTCAGTGCCAGCCATAACTATGTCTTGTTCAAAAAAAAGTTATTAGCCGGACGAGAATAAATTACTATAAATAAAACAGTCTAAAACACATATTTATGATATACAATACAAATTAGTTTTTAAAAAGAAGGACGCTAATTGCACACCGTCCGGTTCATATCCTAAAAAAACGGAAGTACAAGCTGTTACTNACAATACAATTTATAATCGGTACACAAACATGAAAAACACTGCGAAACGCAAATTATTGAAAANTAGAATACAACGAAGTTTATGTCTGTTAGTTGTGGTATTTGCTCAAGTAATATTGAGCGGAGTTTATGCACAAACAACAAACCTGACAATTCAAAAGAAAAACGTTACTGTAAAAGAGGTTTTGACGTTAATCGAAAAAAACAGTCAGGTGGTATTCTTTTATGCAGACAAAGATATTGACCTGAACAGGAGGGTAAGCATTGATATTCGGAATCAACCCATCTCAAAAGTTCTGGAAGAGTTGTTTAAAAACAGTTTAAATGCATTTAAACTTGATGGAAAGCAGGTCTATATTTCGAAAAAACAGAAACTTAGTGAAGATAAACCGAAACCATCGATTAAAACATCTAAAATCAGTGGCATTATTACGGATGAAAAAAATCAAACAGTTATTGGTGCTACCGTACTTGTAAATGGTACCGGCACGGGGACTATTACTGATGNCAATGGACGTTTTTCACTTGAAGCAGCNGAAAATGGTCAGTTGAAGATTTCATACATAGGGTATGAAACTCAACTGGTTGATGTNAAAGGTAAAGTNTCCTTTATTATTTCACTTAGTCAATCACAAGAGAATCTGGATGAAGTTGTCGTAGTCGGATATGGNACACAGAAAAAAGTCTCCGTTACCGGTGCTATTTCATCCGTAGGAACGGAATTCCTGGTTAAATCACCAAATGCAGCCATTTCGAATACACTCGCAGGACGGGTAACAGGTTTATCTACTGTTCAATATTCAGGACAGCCGGGTGCCGATGAGCCGGCTATCTATGTTCGTGGACTCGGTTCACTGACCAATGATGCTTCCTCCCCTTTAATGTTGGTGGATGGTGTAGAACGGTCGTTTGCGCAACTGGATCCAAACGAAGTTGAAAGTATTACCGTTTTAAAAGATGCCTCAGCCACTGCTGTTTATGGCATACGTGGAGCAAATGGAGTTATTCTGGTAACTACAAGACGTGGTACTGAAGGGGCACCGAAAATTAGTTTTACGATGAGTTCCGGGGTACAGGTGCCTTCCCGTTTAGTAAAAATGGCAGATAGTTATACTTATGCTACCAAATATAATGAAGCATTGCTTAGTGACAATCCTGCTGCTCCTCTCATGTTTACCCCCCAGGCAATTGAAGCATTCAAAACCGGCTCAAATCCGTTTATTTACCCAAACACAGACTGGATTGGACAAATAGTGAAACCATCCTCTCCACAATCACAATATAATGTTAATATTAGCGGAGGAAATAAAGATGTAAAATATTTTGTATCATTGGGTTATCTGAACCAGGAAGGTCAGTTCAATACTTTTGGTACTACAAATTCATACAATTTTGGATATAAGCGATATAATTACCGTGCCAATGTTGATTTACAAATGACTAAAACNACCACCCTATCTTTTACAACCGGCGGCAGGGTTCAAATAGGNCAGGATCCCGGAACAGACGGAACTTTTTATTCCCTTTACCAGGCAGTACCGTTCGCAGGATTATTCTCAGAAGGCAAATCCTATTTAATCGGTCAAAGGCAAATAGGCATGTCGGGTACCTATGGAGGGGCCTCCGCCATAGGTTTTGGACAAGGATACAGACAATTAACAGCCAATACCATGAACCTGGATATTGCCCTGAGCCAAAAGTTAGATTTCCTGACCAAGGGACTTACCTGGAGAGCTAAATATTCCAGTAACTCTACAGTAGGCATGCAAAAAACAAGATATTCCTCCAAAGCTTCTTATCAACCCAATTATTTAACAGATATACCCGGAGCTGAATTTGGGAAGGGGGATAGTACGGTAGTATTTGTAAAAAGCGGAAGTGACGGCACATTAGGATATGGCGAATCAACAACCATCGCAAGAAACTGGTATATGGAAAGTGCATTTTCATACGACCGTACTTTTGGGAATCATCAGGTTACAGGGCTGATATTGTATAATGAAAGCAAAAATTATTATCCTGCAATATACAGTGATATACCAACCGGTTATGTAGGTCTTGCCGCCAGGGGTACATATAACTTTAAATCCAAATACTTTTTTGATTTTAACTTAGGATACAATGGATCTGAAAATTTTGCACAAGGTAAACGTTTTGGATTCTTTCCGGCAGTTTCAGGCGGTTGGGTAATTACAGAAGAAAAATTTTTAAAAGATAAAATTTCATTTCTTGACTTTCTTAAACTGAGGTTCTCGTATGGAGAAGTTGGGAATGACCGTCAGGGAAGCAATAGATTCCTTTATTTGCCTGATAGTTATATAGCCAATACATTCGTTTCTGGTCCTTCATGGTCAAATCTGGAGGGTGGATACAGCTTTGGAATTAATAATCCTGTCAATCAAGCAATATCAGGAGAAGGAAAGATTGGAAATCCCGGTGTAACATGGGAAGTAGCTAAAAAAACAAACATCGGGATTGATATGAAATTATTTGCGGGGAAACTAGGTTTAACCGGTGATGTGTTTTATGAAAAGCGAAATAACATCCTGACTACCCGCAGTACGGTTCCAAGCTTACTCTCTATCAATCTACCGGCAGTAAATATTGGAAGTGTTGAAAATAAAGGATTTGAAGTCGAGATTAAATGGAGAGACAATATTGGAAAGGTAAATTATTATATCACAACCAATGCTTCGTTTGCCAGGAATAAGATCCTGTACATGGATGAGATCCCTAAAAATGAACCCTATCTGTATTATACCGGTAACAGGGTTGGACAACCAATGGGATATATTTTTGACGGTTTCTTTTCAGCCGATGATATTACAAAGTTAAGCGATTTTCCCAATTACGGCTATATTCCAAAAGCCGGGGATTGCAAGTATAAAGACCTTAATGGCGATATGAAAATTACCACCGATGACCAAAAGGCTATAGGGTATCCTGATTATCCGGAATTTAATTTTAGTCTTTCAGGAGGTGTCAGTTATAAAGGATTTGACATTAGTATGATGTGGACAGGGGTTACGAATGTATCCAGGCTTTTAAACGATACCTGGCGAGTAGCATATGGTGCTACTCAAAACAGGGCCCTGCTTCAATGGTTAGCCGATAACAGCTGGACACCTGAAACAGCCAATACTGCTTTAGCTCCACGCATTTCATTCACAAGCATGAGTAATAATACGAAAATGTCTACTTTATGGCTTCGGGATGCTTCGTATATTCGCCTGAAGAACGTAGAAATCGGGTATAGTTTTGCCAATGCAACCTTAAAGAAGCTGGGCATTTCCAATGTGAGAATTTATACGAATGGCTATAACCTGCTTACTTTTGACAGACTGAAATTTATGGATCCGGAATCACGAACAAGCACTCCAAATTACCCGCTGACAACGATTTATAATTTTGGATTGAATGTTAACTTCTAATATAATGCAAAAATAATTTAGTTATGAAACGAAATATAATAATAGTTTTAGTTTTAGGATTATTTATTACCTACGGGTGTGAAGACATTAAGNTNGGTAATGATTTTCTTGAGAAAGCACCCGGTGTNGATATAACCAAAGATACAATATTCAGCAACATAAATTCTGCACAGAATTTTCTGTGGGGCGGATATAAAACCTTACCCTATGGAATAAATGCTACGGGTGGTGGTACGACACCCCATGCCTATAAGTATGATTGTATGGGTGCCGATGTACTGGAATGCTTATCCGATTTTTGCCAGTCGTATATAGGCTGGTCAGGAAGTGGAAAATATTACAATGGATCCTACAATGCAAGTTCAGAAGATTGGCATGGTACTAAATATGGTTTCACCGAAGAAGAAAGCTGGATAGGGATCAGAATTAGTTATAATTTTATTCAAAATATCGACAAAGTTCCAAATGTCGATCAGGCTTATAAAAATCAGCTTAAGGCGGAAGCCCGAATGATTATTGCAGTTCATTACACCGACATGTATCGTAATTTTGGAGGAATGCCGTGGGTGAGTCATGCCTACACGACCAATGAAGAAATAAGTTTATTTCCACGAATGACTGCACAGGCGACCTGTGATTCAATTGTCGCAGCGATTGACAAGGCAACTCCGGATTTACCCTGGGTAATTTCAGATCCGAACACATGGGATGGTCGGTTTACCAAAGCAGCAGCCATGGGTCTTAAAGCCCGGGTACTACTCTTTAATGCCAGTCCTCTTTTTAATTCCGGCACACCTTACCTTGAAGGTAAGGCCTCTGATCAAAAACTTACCTGGCATGGCGGATATGATAATAATTTATGGAAAAAAGCTGCAGATGCTGCCCATGAATTGATTGTAAATGTTGAAAGTTCAGGCAATTATAAATTATACCATAATGAAGGAAATACTTTCAGACAGGATTTTCAGGGAGCTTATTATTTACGGGGAAATGGAGAAACACTTATTTCAACAAGATATACGTACAAGTCTGATCCTACGTTGACAGGTTACCAGTTTTATGCATCATCCGGACCTGCTATTACTGGTTCAGGAAGTAGCGGATGGGGCGGTGGGAATGTCACCAATGAATATGTAGAAATGTTCCCCATGGCCAATGGGCTTCCCATCACAGACCCTTTGTCGGGTTACAACCCTTCAAACCCATATGCAAATCGTGATCCAAGATTATACGAAACTGTACTGACAAATGGTGATATTTATCAGGGGCGTACAATTGAATTGTATCTGGGTGGACGTGAAAGGCCCTCAGCGGGTAATTTAGGTGCAATTACAGGTGCCAGTGTCCGTAAATTTATTCTTGACTGTGATAAGGCTACAAGTCTGGGTTCTATTGTACAATGGCCTTACCTGCGGTTGTCTGAAATTTATCTGTCATATGCTGAAGCAAGCAATGAATTTGACGGTGCCCCCAGTGCTGAAGCATATAGATGTGTGAATGTTATTCGAAAAAGAGTTGGTCTGAGTGACCTACCTCCTGGATTAAGTAAAGAGCAATTCCGGGAAGCAGTTCTGAATGAAAGAGCATTGGAATTTGGATGGGAAGGAGTACGCTGGTTTGATTTAATTCGTTGGAAGCGCGAAGGCGACTTTACAAAAACACTTCATGGTGTAAATATCGTACGGTCTGCAACAGCTCCTTATACATTTTCCTATACAAAATTTGATATTCCTGCACGTTTCTGGAAATCTAACTGGTCGCCAAAGTGGTATTTAAGTGCTTTCCCCAGCGGTGAAATAAATAAAGGATATGGATTGATTCAAAATCCGGGTTGGGAGTAATTAACAAATAAATTTAGTAATCTAAGAATGAAAAAAATGGAACACATATCAATAAAAAAACACTTTTATTTGTGGTTTTTATTACTCGTAAGCTCTCCTGGTTTTGCCCAACAACAGAATTTTACAGGTTCATTAC
>JGI24143J45723_1001088_pt1 | contig 13367 bp, 10 predicted proteins | sample BarGraIncu00432A_FD_45723 | JGI IMG/M metagenome (IMG submission 45723)
TTGTACTCAAACGAGTACCGCACATCTGGCTTATTTTAACCTTACTTACATTGTTTAGTTTTCAAAGAACACCTCAACAACCTTGCGGTTACTGATACATTNTTTTTTAAAATAACCTCGGTCTTTTAAGTGACCATGTCACCACTTGCTTAAGTGNATATTCATTGTAACACGCTTATTACTTTACGTCAACAAGTTATTTTTAGTATTTCTTACCAGCTTCGCTAGCAACTTTCTTATATTATCACAATTAGCTACTACTGTCAATTTTTTTATAATAATTTTCCTTACAACTACTGGGTCATGAGCTGCAACTACTTATTTTATGTTATAATTATAACTATATTAATATGCTAATTTTCCAAATAGCTTTTAGAATTATAGTCCCCATAGAGCTGTCATTGCACTTTCTTAGGGTTAAGGTATTATCCTTTTTTCTTTTCACGGATCACATTTCCATCAAAGCAAAATCAACTATATTTTGAGGTGATCGATATAAAATTAACTTTTATTGTCTTAGCACTGTTTTGTGGTACCATTATTTTCGCTAATAGTTATAGTAATCATACCACTCCCTATATTGACTTTCGACAACAATCTGAAGATACCATTATCACTAATAAGATTGATTCTGACCAACGCCCGATCCTCATTGCCTTAGCTTCTGTTATGTCTCCCCACGAAACAATTGGCTATTATCGTAAAATAGCCGATTATGTCGCAAAGGAGACAGGTCGTCAAACTATACTCATTCAGCGGAAAACCTATGCTGAAGTCAATATGCTCCTGGCTAATGGTGATATTGATATTGCTTTCTTGTCTACTGGAGCCTACAGTTCCTACCGGGGCATGAACGAAATTGAATTATTGGTCATGGCTGAACACTTAGGTAATTCTTTATATACATCTGAAGTCATTGTACATAAAGATAGTACACTCCAAACGATGAATGATCTGCAAGGTAAAGTCTTTGCTTTTACTGATCCTCTGAGTTATTCGGGACATATGGTCATTGAAGAACATTTGCGGCAACAGAATATTCTGCCTGAGTTTTTTTTTAAACGCTATTTTTACACCTATAATCATGACAGGTCTTTATGGGCCGTGGCCAATAAAGTTGCCGATGCCGCAAGTCTAGATAGTCAAATTTATGAATATGCCAAAGAAAAGACTCCCGATCTTGTAGCAAATGTGCGAATTATTGCCTCATTAGGACCCGCACCTACTGGTCCGGTAGTGATCAGTAAAAAACTAAGAAGTGAACAGAAAGAGCAATTACGCCATATCTTCCTAACTCTACATGAAAATCCTGACGTTTCTGATGCCATGCAAGGTCTAGTGATAGACCGATTTGTTGTACCAAACCCCGATCTATATGAACCCCTACATAAATTGTATGATCGGACAAGTGTCAACTTATGAAATGGCTACGACAATTAAGTATTTATTATAAAATTAATGGAATTATCATTGGTATGTTATTATTATTAAGCTTTATTATTGGCGTAATTATGATCAGGACTACGACTCAATTACTTGATCAGCAAATCGAGCAACGTGGCGCTGAAGTTGGTACTTACATTGCCGTACTCAGCAGTAATGATATTTTACTTGACGACCAATATGCTTTGTTCGATCGTATTAACAAAACAAAAAATAATACTGTGGATGTTCGTTATATTTTGATTACTGATTCAGCGGGTCGCATTTTGGCCAATACTTTTGCTGGCAATCTACCTAAAGGTTTGCCGGTAACGACATTACCCCCTGAGAATAATTTATTATCTACATATAATGAGTCTGACATTATTAGTGGTTATCAGGTTATCAAGTTTAATAGTAATGAAGGTCCACTACGGGAGATTATTGTTCCTATTGAAAATGGGGCTATCGGTTTTGTCCGTGTTGGTATGCTAGAAAATAGTACTCAACAATTATTGAAGAAAAAACTTGATGCATTTTTTATTACTACTTTCTTAATTTGCTTGTTAGCAGTCATTGGTGCGACTTACTTAGCCTATGTTATTATCAATCCCTTGCGCAGCCTGACGCGTGCTGCTGAGCAAATACAACAAGGAAATTTATCCGTACAAGCTGACGTTAAAACAGATGACGAAGTAGGGCAATTAGCCACCGTGTTTAATGAAATGGTTAATAGTCTACAAGAAAAAGAATTAGAAAATAACAACCTATTGGCTGAACTCCGAGCGAAAGAGGCAATGCGCACTATTTTAATCAGTAAACTATTCACGATTCAAGAAGAAGAACGAAAGCGCATTTCTCGAGAACTCCATGATGAAACAAACCAATCACTTGCTTCATTACTTGCTTATATGAAGGTATTATTATCAAAGCTGACAAACGATGCTCAAAAAGAACTACTCTTAGGCGCTAGGGATGTGGCTATTAATGTCTTAGATGGCTTACGAAAAATGGCTGTTGAACTTCGCCCTCCCGTATTAGACGATCTTGGTATCACGGCAGCGATTGCGAAATATGTCAACAATTTTAGCCAACAGCACCACATTATCGTATCGTTCTGTGCCCCCGACGACAAGTTGGTGATTAGTAATGAGGTTTCATTAGCACTCTATCGTATTATGCAAGAAAGCCTCACTAATATTTCTAAACACGCCTGTGCCACTGAAGCTACTATTTCACTGATAAGAGCTTTGGGTATTACAAGTACGATAACACTGATTATCTCTGACAATGGTATTGGTCTCCGTCCAGGAGAATTAGAAATTGCTCATCAAAATAATCGTCTTGGTATTTATGGTATGAAAGAACGTGTGGAATTATTGGGTGGCAGTTTTAACTTTGATTCCATTAGTGGTCACGGTACAAAAATTATAGTAATACTACCCCTAACATGTTTGGAGTGAAGATATTATGAAAGCTAAGATTAGAATTATTTTGGCAGATGACCATGCGGTTCTTCGAGCCGGGCTGAAATTATTACTCAACAACGAGGCTGATTTCGCAGTCATTTCCGAAGCATCCGATGGACAAGAAGTTCTCAACCTATTACGAACAACACAGGCCGATGTACTCATTATTGATTTATCAATGCCAAATATGGGTGGGCTTGAATGCATCAAAGAAATCAAAAGCCACGGTTATGCCATTAAAATATTGGTCCTCACCATGTATGATGATGAACAATATATTAAAGAGGCCATGCGTTCAGGTGCCCTAGGTTATGTAGAAAAGCATGCCTTAGATACAGAACTATTCATAGCGGTGAAAGCAGTAGCAAATGGTCAGCGTTACTTAAATCCCCACAACGCACAAATACTATTAAACAGCTTATTAACTGATAGCCCCAAAGAAAACGCAAGTAATCCTTACACACTATTAAGTTCCCGAGAACGGGAAGTATTAAAGCTCATCGTCAGAGGTCATTCCATGAGTCAAATCGGCGACCTCCTTTGCCTGAGTGTTAAAACAGTTGATACTTATAAAACACGCATGATGTGCAAGCTAGGTTGCACACAAAAAAGTCAATTAGTTGAATATGCACTTAAATACGGGTTACTACCAGTAAAAGGCGAGTAGGATTTTTTTCCTACTCGCCTTTTTTATTATGCCAAATATAGATACTTTGTTAATTCGAATTTATGTTATCTTGCAAGACAAAATTTTAATACACGCACTCAAATCGTCAATTCGCAAACTTTTTACTTATAGATTTTTCATTCTCGATTTATGATTGTGTTTCTTGTAGGTTTTATTCTTACAGTAAAATCAGATGTTTTGCTGATACCTAACTTTTGAGAATTGTGAGATAATTTAAATATAGCTTTATTACGCAAAATGAAAGGAGATTGTCTTATGAAAAAGCAACCATGGAAACACTTCTTAATCGCGGGCTTAGCAACTGTTGTATTGGGAGCTGGATTAAACCTTATGGACATGCAGTCAGCTCAGGCCAAAGTTAATTTTGATGTCTTTGATTTTGAAGCCCATCGTGGCGGTCGTGATGCACGTCCAGAAAATACCCTGTATTCTTTCGCTTATGCCATGGAAATGGGTGCAACTACTCTAGAAATGGATATGCAAATGACTAAAGATGGTCATATTGTGATTAGTCACAATCCTGTGATGAGTCCAAATCTCGCCAAAGGCCCTGATGGGCAATATGTTAAAGGAGGTATGCATGATATCCGTACTATGACCTTAGCAGAAGTACAAGAATTTGATATTGGTACCATGAATCCTGCTGCGGGTGATTATTATGAAGGTCATGGAAAAACACAACTCTCTGCGCCCGGCGCCAAAATGCCTACCTTAGAAGAAGTCTTTGAATTAGCGAATTCTTATGGCAATGATAAAATCATCTTCAATATAGAAACAAAATCATATGCAGATCCCTTAGATCCAGGCTATAAAAACAACCCAGATCCAGTATCATTTGTTAAAGCCGTAAATGAAATCGTGAAGAAATATAATATGGAAGATCGTGTAACCCTTCAATCTTTTGATTGGAGAACATTGACTGCAATGAAAAAAATTAACCCCACTATTACCCTTGTCGCTTTATCATCTGAACAAGAATCATGGGGGCGTCAAGAAGGTTGCTATCTTAAGATTTATGACAAGAAGCATGCCTCTCCATGGCTAGGTGGACTCAATATTAATGATTTTAATGGTGATTATGTAAAAGCAGCCCATGCCATTGGTGCTGACATTGTATCTCCCTACTGGGAAGAAGTCTCCCCACAACTAGTTACTGAAGCACATACCCTTGGCATGAAAATTGTCCCTTGGACTGTCAACAGTCCTAAAACAATGAGTATGCTTATCGACATGGGCGTCGATGGTCTTATCAGCGATAAACCTTGGCTGTTACGAGATACCTTAACTAAAAAAGGTGTTGACTTACGTCAACCAACTGTAAATATTAATAGTCCCTACCATACTGGTACTGCTATTAATAATGTAGAATCCAAAAAGCTTGCTAACGGTGGAGACGCTTCCATTTAATCTGGTAATACAATGAAGAGAAGGGGATATCTCAATAAAGTATATTTCCTTCTTTTAACAAGCACGCTATAAATAAACATATGGACAAATAATGATCTGTTAAAATTATAATTTGTTGCTTAAAAAATTAAAAAGGAAGGTGTCCAAATGCTAGAACTTATGAATAGAATTTTCATGACAGGTAAGGATAAACCTCTAATGACTGGCGATCAAAACACGATTGCGAAGTTGTTCAATAAATTACGCTGGCAAACATTTACATCCATTACATTAGGTTATGCATTATTTTACGTGTTGCGCCTTAATTTTTCGGTTATCAAAAAACCATTGATGTCCTCAGGGTTGTTAGATGCTCAACAACTTGGTATTATGGGATCGGTATTCTTTGCTACTTATGGTATTGGTAAATTTACTAACAGTTTTTTAGCCGATAGACTGAATATAAAACGATTCTTTGCATTAGGACTTTTTCTGTCATCCATAGTTACTGTAGTTATGGGCTTTGTGAATAGTTTCGTTCCCCTCGTTGTGTTATGGGGTATCAATGGTTGGTTCCAATCTTTTGGTGCAGGCCCTTGTATTGTTGCCTTAAATCAGTGGTTTAGTCAACGAGAGCGGGGGACTTTCTATGGCGTCTGGTTTACAAGTCATAATCTTGGGGCTGCTTTCACTTATGCAGCAACTGCCGCTCTCGTAGGAGCTTATAGTTGGAGAGCTGGTTTTATCATGCCTGGTCTTTTTTGTGCCGTAGGTTCCATTATCATTTACTTCTTTATGTCTGATCGACCTGAAACTCATGGCTTACCAAATGTAGCTGAGTTTAAAAACGACCAAGCAGCTCTCATCGAAAAAGGTAAATCCGTCGCCAGTCTGCAATGGGAAGTGGTAAAACGTCCTGCAGTTTGGATCCTTGGTTTTGCTAGCTGCTTTTGTTATATTGCTCGTTATGCCATTGAAAGCTGGGGTATTATCTATTTGACTGAGGCAAAAGGCTATACATTAATGGAGGCTAGCGGTGTACTTGGCGTTATGCAGTTTGCTGGGATTTTCGGTTCTCTCACTTGTGGTCTAATTTCCGATAAATTCTTTAATCATAAACGTAATATGCCTGCTCTAATTTATGGTATTTTATATGCTTCTGCCATTGCTGCCTTTGTGTGGGCACCTCCTAGTCTGTGGCTAGATATGGGCAGTATGATCCTATATGGCTTTACTATGGGAGCATTGGTTTGCTACCTTGGTGGTTTAATGGCTGTCGATATATGCCCCAAACGCGCTACTGGCGCGGCTATGGGTATGATCGGTCTACTCAGTTATGGCGGCGCTGCTGCCCAGGAACTGATCAGCGGTTATTTGATTAATTCCCATATAACAATCGTTAATGGCAAAAAAATATATGATTTTGCTCTTGCTGCTGATTTTTGGGTGGGATCCGCTGTCATATCATTGTTGTTAGCTGCTAGTGTATGGAATTCTAAAGTAAAAGAATAATTACAATTACAAAGACCATGGGTTCGAATTAATTTCGAATTCATGGTCTTTTTTTTAAGCCTCTTTGATCTCTATAGGCAGAGAAAAACGACAGGCTGAGTTAATTCAGACTGTCGTTTTTAATGAGTATGTTATTGATTCTATTCCAATTTTTAAATAATGATCATTTACTCAATATCTGATTTTTTCTCTACCGCTGCCAAGGCCACTACTTTATCCTTAGCACCAGTTTTCATTAATTTTACGCCTTGAGTATTGCGGCTTATGATGGAGATGTCATCAATATCAATACGAATAACAATACCATCACTACTAATCAGCATAAGTTCCTGACCAGGTTGCACGATCTTAATACCAACCACGCGACCAGTCTTATCAGTTACTTTAAGATTAATAACCCCTTTACCGCCACGTTTTTGATCACGGTATTCTGTAACCATTGTTCGCTTGCCATAACCTTCTTCACTTACCGTTAATACTTCTCCATCTTTTTTGAGGGTATCCATACCAACGACACTATCTCCCTCATGTAAATTAATACCTTTAACACCACGTGCTGTACGTCCCATATGACGAACATCAGTTTCAGGGAAATAAATAGCCAAGCCATCACGTGTACCCATGAGTACATGTTGCTCACCATTCGTCAATTTAACACCGATCAAATCATCATCTTCATCTAATGATATGGCAATTAAGCCGGTCTTGCGGGCTGTATTGAAATCCATTAGCTCTGTTTTCTTGACGATACCTTTTTCTGTGGCCATAAACAAATAGCGTGTATTAGAGAATTCTTTAATCGGAATGACTGCCGTAATTCTCTCTTTGCCTTCTAATGGCAAAAGATTAACAATAGATGTGCCTTTGGCAGTACGACTTGCCTCAGGTATTTCATACCCCTTAAGCCTATAGACTCTTCCTCTATTGGTAAAGAACAAGATATTATGGTGTGTGGTGGTTATAAATAAATGTTCCACAAAATCTTCTTCCTTGGTACCCATACCTGCGACACCACGACCGCCACGTTTCTGATTGCGATATGTATCAACAGGTAGACGCTTAATATAACTAGAATGTGTTAGAGTCAACACAATATCTTCTTCGGCAATTAAATCGCCGATGGCCATATTAGATGTATCTGTCGTAATAATTGTACGCCTGTCATCACCAAATCGTTTTCTAACATCTAACAACTCTTCTTTAATAATATTTAGCACTTTCTGATCATCCATTAATACCGATTCTAACCATTCAATAAGGGCTAAAAGCTCCTTATATTCATTTTCAATTTTTTCTCGTTCTAAGCCAGTCAAGCGTTGCAGACGTAAATCTAAGATAGCCTGGGCTTGTTTCTCGCTTAAATTAAAACCATCCATCAACGCTGTACGAGCAATATCTGCCGTATTAGATGCTCGAATCACTTTAATGACTTCTTCAATATGGTCAAGAGCTATTTGCAAACCTTCCAAAATATGAGCTCTGGCTTTGGCTTTCGCTAATTCATAATTAGTTCGACGTACAATAACTTGCTTTTGATGCTCAAGGTAATAATACAATACTTCTTGTAAATTGAGTACCCGGGGACGAGAATCAACTAGCGCCAGCATGTTTATGCCAAAGCTATCTTGCATTTGGGTATGTTTATATAGCTGATTTAAAATGACATCAGCATTGGTATCCCGTCTAAGTTCAATAACAATACGCATACCATTGCGATCACTTTCATCACGAAGATCTGTAATACCATCAATTATCTTATCTCTGACGAGTTCAGCAATTTTTTCAATAAGTCGAGCTTTATTCACCTGATAAGGAATTTCAGACACGATAATTCGTGGTTTGCCGTTAGCCATTTTATCAATGCGAGCCTTGGCACGCATTTTGACTACACCGCGTCCAGTGTTATAAGCTGACGTAATACCCTCAGTCCCTAAAATAAGACCAGCTGTAGGGAAATCAGGCCCTTTAACCACAGTCATCAATTCTGCAATTGTTACATCAGCATTATCGATCATCATAATTGTTGCATCAACAACTTCCCGCAAATTGTGTGGTGGGATATTGGTAGCCATACCGACTGCAATGCCTGATGATCCGTTTACCAACAGATTAGGGATCTTTGATGGTAGTACTGAAGGCTCTTCTAATGATTCGTCATAATTTGGCCTAAAATCAACTGTATCTTTCTCAATATCGGCCAGCATTGCCTCTGCAACCTTGGACATTCTAACCTCAGTATAACGCATGGCTGCTGCTGAATCACCATCAACTGAACCAAAGTTACCATGCCCGTCCACCATTAAATATCTGGTAGAAAAATTCTGCGCCAAACGTACTATAGCGTCATACACTGAAGTATCACCATGAGGATGATATTTACCAAGTACTTCACCGACAATACGTGCTGATTTTTTATAGGGCTTATTGGATGCCATTCCAGCTTCATGCATTGCATACAGAATACGACGATGCACGGGTTTTAAGCCATCACGCACATCCGGTAGCGCTCGCATGACAATAACGCTCATGGCATAATCAATATAGGAGCTTTTCATTTCTTCTTCAATATTTCTTGGTAATACTTTACCTAACCCAAAATCCACACTCTCACCTCAAAAGCACAATTTAAAATTGTGATAATACTCTCGTTTATTTTTAAAAACATCTTTATATTAATTGATATGTTTTGTTGGAAATACACTTTAATCTCAGAATTTATACCCTTTAAGTGCCAATTACTCATTATAACATATAAATTGCTGATATGAAAAAAAATACTATAAATACACTAATAACAATATAATTTGGCCCTTTCTTCACAAATAATGCCCTCACTTCATATCTTAATTGAGGCAGAACTCATGACTATCACTAACATACAGGAGGTTAAATTTTATGAATCTATTTTATGTATTGTTATTAGGTATTGCTGTAAGTATTGATGGATTTGTTGCTGGTATTGCCTATGGCCTAAAAAATATTTGTATGCCACTCACTTCACTACTCATTGTCTGCATGACGACCATTGCTTGTACCGGCGCGGCCATGGCCTCCGCCTATATCTTAGGGACGATCATCAATACACAGTTAGCTACACTATTAGGAGCACTAGTCCTTGTCCTCATTGGTCTATTCACCCTATTTCAAGAATATCTTCTTAAAGATGCTAACGAATCCATCAGAAATGGAGATATTGTCTCACCAAAATTGACTTTTTCAATAGGACGTTTAGTCATTAGCATTATGGCTGATCCAGAAAAAGCCGATATTGACAATTCTCAACTTATCAGTCCCATAGAAGCGTTATTCCTAGGCTTGGCTCTTGGCGTAGATAATATGGTTGCAACCTTTGCAGCAGCCTTGATAGAGCCTTTACCTCTTTATACACCCCTATTAATGGGATTCATTCAAATCTTAGTTATTGCTGCAGGACTCTTTACTTCCACACGTTTTGTTACAGATCGATTTAAAAAGAGCTTTTCATATTTACCAGGAATTATTTTAATCATCTTAGGTTTGATTCGCCTCTTTTAACCTACATAAAAAAAACAATCATCTTCAAACTTCTTATACTACATCACTCTATCTTCCCCAAATATCAAGTATTTTATAATTAAATATAGAACTATAAGGTAGGGAGGTTTTGTACCTCCCTTATCTTTTTAGTGCAGTACATCCCATATTTGTTTACCAATCATTAATACTGACATAAATAAGAATAAGGGCCTAACATAAGCTGCACCTTTTTTTATGGCTAAATGGGAGCCAGCAACAGCACCTAGAATCATAGCAATTCCCATAGGAATTGCATAATAAAAATTAACAGAGCCAAAATATATGAAGGTTATCATCGCTGCAATATTGCTAGCAAAATTAAGTGCTTTGGCATTGCCCGCTGCAACCACAAAATCAAAACCGATCATCAAAAAGGTGAAAATTAAAAACGAACCTGTCCCAGGCCCAAAAAATCCATCATAAAAACCCAGGGAGAAAGCTGCCAGGCCACTTAAATAAGCCGCCTTTTTAGTCATGCCCTGATAGGTTGAGGTGTCACCCCATTCTTTTCTGGTAAAAGTGTAAACAGTAACAACAATTAACATAACCACTACCAATGGTTTTAAAAATTGAGAGGGTATTTGTTGTACTGCCATTACCCCTAAGGCTGAACCAATAAATGATAAGGGAAATAAGAATTTGATTAAATGGAGGTTGATTTTACCTGACCGCAAGAACCAAAGCGTACTGGTACAACTGCCCATAACACTCGCCATCTTATTGGTTCCCAGGGCCATGGCCGGTGGCAAACCAGTTAATAAGAGTGCTGGCAATGAGATGAGTCCACCACCACCAACTACTGAGTCAATAAAGGATGCAATAAAGCCAGAAGCTACTAAAAATAAAATCATATCAAGACTTATATTTTCCACACCTTACCTCCATATAGCCAACAAGGAGTGAGATTACATCTTATGGATGTTTCCCACTCCTTATTATACTCTATATCTTTCTATCTTTTCGTGGGATATCATTTATTCCTCAACAACTGTAACCTTATTCATTATATCGCCCTGGTTCAATTGATCAACAATATCCATACCTTCAATTACTTTACCAAAAACAGTATGTATACCATTTAAATGTGGTTGTGGCTCATATACGATAAAAAACTGACTACCACCAGTATTAGGCCCACGATGAGCCATTGATACAGAACCACGCTCATGAACATTCGGATTGCCTTTTGTTTCGCAAGGAATGCTATATCCAGGGCCGCCTGTTCCATTACCATTGGGGCAACCGCCTTGAGCCATAAAGCCTTTTATTACGCGATGAAAAGTCACACCATTGTAAAAGCCTTCATTTATTAATTTTTCAAAATTAGCGACTGTCTTAGGTGCATCTTTCTCAAATAACTCGATAGTTATTGATCCTTTGTCCATTTCAATAATTGCTTTTTTCAAAAAAATTACCTCACTTTAATTACTTTACACCTATTATACCATATTATTAGAGTGTGTTTCAACAAACACACTCTAATCGTACAAGTATGCTATTCATAGGATTNCCTTAGCTAATAGGATTCATATCTTGGTTTTCTGAGTTCCCCCCCATGAAACGCTCCCATTTAAGAAACTACTCATNATACTATCCTCACTATAGGGTTGCTCTACCAGCATTGTTACAGATATTTTTTTGTTGCCCAGCCATAAGGATTTACTTTGCTCCTCCCAATACAGCTTACTACCGATAGCCTTGGCAACTTTAAATAGAGGAACATAGTGCATATCATTAATTTGCTGTACAGTATGAGAGACTAACTGCCCCGCCATCAACAATTCCATCGCGTTTATTTTCAAACAACATTTATACTCATACCAGTTTTGCCTCACGTCAAATAGTGTCGTTAAATCATTTACATACAAAATATTATAATTAACAATCCCAGGCATTAAATGCTGTTTGCCAATCACCAACTGTTGCTGCTTATTCCACTCCCTATTCGTACCTAAATGAGCTGTTGGGGCCAAAACAGGTGTAAATACAACATCGTCCCACTCTAGTAAATTATGTTGTGATTTATTGTTATTTATTATTAAATTATGCAATTCAGCAAAGACTATTTGCTCACCTTTTTCCTCACTAATCAACTGTGATAGGAAATTATCCTCGACCAAGTTATCTAAACCTTCAGTGATTAACCTTTGCTTCACTTGTTCTAATGTAATTTTACCATACTCATACACATCAGGATAAATTCCTATCGATGCCTTTCCTGTTTTATCTACTCTAACCTTCATCTGATCATAGGTAATATATACAGGTGTATTATATTCAATTTGAAGAAATAATTCTTCAACATCCTCTTCATGCATGCGAATACAACCATTAGAAATAGCTGAGCCAATTGACCATGGTGCATTTGTACCATGGATTCCATAATTGCCCTCAAATCCCATCCAGCGATAACCTAAGGGATTGTCCGGTCCAGAGGAAACTACATCACCATTTCTTTCAGGTGGATACCACGAAGGATCTATTTCTTTATCAATAATATAAAAAAGGCCGAGTGGCGTTGGCGTAGAAGGCTTACCAATAGCAACTGGATATTCCTTTATTAATTTGTTGTTTTCATAGTATTCAATTGTGTAGCTTGGTATATTAATAATAATTTCAGAAGACATTGTGCGGTCAGCTGCTTGTATATTCACAGCATTGATGGCTGATAATACAGCAATAACTATCGTACACACTGCTGATTTTAAGCACCCCATAGGCACCCCTTTTCACTTGCATTTTTTTATTTATATATATGAAAAGGGGCAATACTATATGACCTGAATGGAAACTAAGTTTTTAACAATTCCCCAGCATGCAAGTAACAACTCTAGTTGCCCTTTATGGCATCAAGAAGTATAACATTTTCCATGACATAAAGAAAAATAAATCCTATCTATCATATCTATTGCACATAGAATATAATATTTATAAAGTTGTACTTTTAATATCACATACTTGAAGGAGTCATTATAATGGATATACGTCACTTAACATACTTTATCGAAGTCGCTCAGCAACGCAGTTTTACTAAGGCTGCTCAAGTATTACATATAACACAGCCCTCAATTAGTAAAATGATCAAGCTTTTAGAAGAAGAATTAGATGTCATCCTATTTGATCGCTCCGCAAAACACATTGAGCTAACTGATGCTGGAAAAGCTTTATTAAACCAATCCCAACAAATTGTGAATTCCTTTCAAAATTTAACTTCAGACCTGGCTGATCTCATTCATTCTAAAAAAGGAGCTATAACTATCGGCTTGCCACCAATGGTGGGTGCTCGATTTTTTCCGCAAGTAATTTCCGATTTTACCACACTGCATCCACAAATC
>JGI24143J45723_1001090_pt1 | contig 13361 bp, 11 predicted proteins | sample BarGraIncu00432A_FD_45723 | JGI IMG/M metagenome (IMG submission 45723)
CCAAACTTTTTTATCATGTCAAGAAAGCGAATATTATTAACGGCGATGATCAATGGGGGCAAATGTTATGTGAAATTCTTGAGGAAAAAACGGATACTCCCATCATTACCTATGGAAAAAACTCAACAAACGATTATGTAGCCAGTGATATGGTTTTTGATATGAACGGGACGACTTTTACCCTTGTCACGCCAGTTGGAGAAGAAGAAATATTTTTAAGCATTCCCGGAGAAGTTATGGTCTACAATGCAATGGCAGCGATGATCAATGCAATGGCAGAAGGTGTGCCGATGGCGATTATAAAAAAAGCGATGGCATCGATGCCTGGTGTTGAAGGCCGGATGGAACATTTAGATGTTGATGCTTTTTTTGATGTCGTGATTGATTATGCACATTCCCCAGATTCTTTGGAAAAATTACTGAAATCAATTAGAGAGATATTTAAGGGGCGAATTGTATTGGTATTCGGATGTAATGGTGACAGAGATAAGGAAAAGCGACCGATTATGGGACGAATAGCTGGAGAGTTGGCGGATGTCGTGGTGGTAACTTCCGATAATCCTGCCAGTGAAAATCCGATGGATATTATTAATGCCGTGGCAGCAGGTGTTCGAGAGAAAACGGATCAGTACTACACCGTTGAAACACGTAAAGAAGGCGTCTGTTTTGGCGCATCATTGTGTAAATCTGGTGATGTACTGGTTCTAGCGGGAAAAGGCCATGAAAAGCAAGAGATTATGAAAGATGAAACAGTATATTACAACGAATGGGATACGGTCAGAGAAGCCATAGCCAGGCTTAAATAGGGGTTTGTCTAAAAAACGTCCTGGCGACAATGGTAAATCGTTGTCGGCGGCATGATCGGACAGGCTGACGCCTGTTCGCCATGATGCCGACAACTGATGTTACCATTGTCGTCAGGACCAACATTGGTGTTATTAAAAATCAATAGGGCGCTTTATTTTAGGGTTAATACAATGGGGCAATGATCAGAGCCGGTTACATCATTTAAAATATCGGTGGATTCAACTTTAGGCATAAATTTTTCGGAGACGAAGAAGGAATCAATCCGCCATCCGGCATTGTTGTTTCTGGCATTAAACCGATAAGACCACCAGCTGTATTTAATTTCATCCGGGTGCTGCATACGCCAGCTATCCACCATGCCGATGTTAAGAAAATCATCAATCCAGGCCCGTTCGATCGGAAGAAAACCGGATCGTTTGGAATTTTCTTTAGGGTTTTTCAAGTCGATTTCCCGATGAGCGGTATTGATGTCGCCGCAGACAATGACGTTTTTATCTGAAGCTAAGAGCGCTTGGACATCCTTTAACAGACAATGGTTAAAAGCCATTTTAAATTGAAGACGTTCATCGTTTTTTTGTCCATTTGGAAAATAGACATTATAGAGAATGAAGTCAGGGTATTCCAAGATAATGGTCCGCCCTTCGTTGTTGAAAATTGGGTCGGAAAGGCCGGCTTTAATGGTGAGTGGTTCTGTTTTATAGTAAACGGCGGTACCGCTGTAGCCTTTTCTTTCGCCTGAATGAAAATAGGCTGTATAGCCCGGAACATTCAATAAACTTTCTTCCAGCTGATGATCATGGGCTTTCGTTTCCTGAAGGCATAAAATATCCGGCTGTTCTGCTTCAATAAAGGGCAAAAACCCTTTTTTTTCAACGGCGCGGATGCCGTTAACATTCCAAGAAATAATTTTCATAAGTCACCTTTCAATTTGTATAATAATTACAATAATTTATAAATCGTCCGGGAGATAATAGTAAGATCAGTTGTCTGATTATGCAGCAGACAACGATTTATTATTATCTCCCGGACTTACGGTTGCATTTTGTCAATATTCAATATCAAATTCCACTTTCTAGTGCTTCCAGAGTTTCGAGTCGTTCCATGATTTCGAGTATTTCTTCTTCCAAAGCAGCCATTTCTTCCGATAATTCCTGGAGGGTGGTGTAATCACTGGTGACAATAGCAATTTCTTGCGTAACAGCATCCAGTCGCTTTTCTTTCTTTTCCAGGGTATCAAGCAAAAGTTCCTGTTCTCTTTTTTCTTTATAGGTCAAACCAGGCTTTTGAATTTTGGGTTTCTCGATTTTGGGTTTAGTGGCTTTTTCTAGCGGCGCTTCCTTTTTATTTAATCCAAGTGGATGCTTTGCAATGTAGTCGGAATAATTCCCGGTTTGGGTGGTGATCATGCCGTTGCCGTCAAAAGAATAAATTTGTTCACAGGTGCGATCCAGAAAATAACGGTCATGGGAAACAATCAATACCGCGCCCTGGAAATCATCAAGGTAGGACTCTAAAATGGTCAGGGTCTCAATGTCCAGGTCATTGGTCGGTTCATCAAAGAGAAGAACATTCGGAGCCATGATCAGAATGCCTAAAAGATAGAGACGTCGGCGTTCTCCGCCGGATAATTCGGAGATGTAGACCCACTGACTATTCTTATCAAACAGAAACAATTCCATCATTTGTGCCGCGGTAACGGTTTCGCCATGGGAATTTTCCATGTACTCTGCTTTTTCTCGAATATAGTCAATACATCGAAGGTTAAGATCCATATCCTCAGATTCCTGAGAAAAGTAACCGAGCTTGACGGTTTCGCCAAGGGAGATAGTGCCCGAGTCGGGTTTCAGTTTCCCGGAAATGAGATTGAGAAGGGTTGATTTTCCAAGACCATTTTTACCAATAATGCCAATGCGTTCGTTTTGACCAAGAATGACACTAAAATCGGCAATGATTGTTTGGGCGCCAAAGGATTTTTTTAAATGATCGATTTCAATGATTTTCTTACCAAGTCGGGTAAAACCAACAGATATTTCCAATTGCGTTTCACTCAGGTCGGTAGCACGATCTTTTATTTCGTCAAAACGCTGAATCCGTGCTTTCTGCTTAGTTGTTCGCGCCCGGGCGCCCCGTCGTATCCAGGAAAGTTCGCGTCGATAAAGATTCTGGCGCTTTTCTTCAATGGCGGTCTGAACAACTTTTCGGTTCGCTTTTTGTTCTAAAAAATCCGAGTAGTTTCCGTCGTATTCATACAGATTTCCTTTGTCCAATTCAATGGTTCGATTAACCACCCGGTCTAAAAAATAACGGTCATGGGTTACCATGAGCAAAGCTTCATGACGGTTTAGAAGGTAATTTTCCAACCAGGCAATTGTATCATTATCAAGATGATTAGTCGGTTCATCAAGAATCAGCAGATCACAAGGAGTGAGCAAAGCAGAAGCCATAGCAACACGTTTTCGCTGTCCGCCGGAAAGATGCCCGATGCGTTTATCATAGTCTGAAATGCCCAGTTGAGACAGAATGGTTTCCACCTGAGATTTAAGGTTCCAGAGATTTTCATCATCAATTTTTTGAGATAAGCCCAACAAGCGCTTTTGCAAGGAGACATCTTCAGAAGATTGCTCTAACGCCATCAGGGTTGATTCATAATCTCTGACAAGATTCATTTCGGGAGAATTGGCGCTAAATACCTGATCGAGAACCGTTATGTCAGGATCAAGGTCCGGGTCCTGGGGTAGAATTCCCACTCGTTTGGACCCAAAGAATTTCACTTTGCCTTCATCTGGCGTATCCAGGTTACCAATGATTTTCAACAAAGAAGTTTTCCCTGAACCATTGACTCCGATAACGCCAATCTTATCGGTATCGGCGATGTTAAAGGAGATATTATTAAAAAGTGTTTTCACACCATAGCTTTTTTTCAGATTTTCAATACTTGCAATATTCATGGATTCATCCTTTGTGTTTTCATTTTATTATCTATTTTATCATAAGTAGTGGTTGAAGTCGGGGAAATTATTTACAAAATGTTTGAAAGAAGGTATTATGAGGACATATTAAGAAATGAGGGTGAAGAGGAAAATGATGCTGGGAAAAACTGCTTTTATTGCAAAAAGTGCGGATGTGGTTGGAAAAGTGACGCTTGGAAATTATATTAGCATCTGGTTCCAAACGGTAATCCGTGGTGATGTGGATACCATCACCATTGGAGATCGGACGAATATTCAAGATGGAACGGTGGTTCATGTGGCACCGGGGTATCCTACTATTATTGGAAACGGTGTTAGTATTGGACATAATGCCATTATTCACGGATGCGAAATTGGCGACAATGTTCTTATTGGGATGGGAGCGATTATCTTGAATGGAGCAAAAATTGGGGATAATTCCATCGTTGGTGCGGGATCTTTGGTGACGCAGGGAAAGATATATCCGCCAAATTCTATGATTTTCGGCAGCCCGGCCAAAAGAATCAGAGACTTAAATGAAGATGAAGTACAGTCCATTCGTGATAACGCAGAAGAGTATTTGGATACGATGAAACGTTATATGTAAAATAAGTGGCGCTGAAAAATTAGATTAAAAAAGCTGCTGTAAACCACTTTATAGGGTTTGCAACAGCTTCTTTTTATTCCGATTTCAATGGATTCAACCGAAATTGTTCCAGTGGTTTGTAGAGAATGGTCACAATGACAACCCCAACTGAACCTTGTAAAAGGCTGAAAGGAACATTGATAAGCGGTGAGGTGATGCTTCCATACATGATTACTTCCGAAACATAATAGACTAGTGCCATGACAATGACTGCTGGAAATGCGAAGAATAGGATATTCTTTGCGGGATAGCGTTTTATGAAGTATCCAAATATAAAAGCCATCAAGCCCTTAGCTATAAATGTAGGGAACATGTAAATGCTGTAACCGCCAAAATAATCAGCGCCGGCAGATCCAATCCCTGCTGCCAGAAGGCCAGCCCATGGTCCCAATATGTAAGCCGATAAAAAGACTGCGCCATCACCTAAGTGGATATAACCATTAAAAACGGGAATTCTGATTATAAATGTCATGATGAAGACAAGTGCCATCATTAAGGCGGAATAAGTAATTTTTTTTGTTTGAATGTTCATTTAAAGCCCTCAATTTCTATAGTATTACTATAGATTATCTCATATTTGATTCAAAATGCAAGATTCCGATGAAAATATTTGATGTTTTCATTAGATTTGCTCGATGAAAATAGTAACGGAACTATTGCCGGCCATATCCGTTTTTTGCGTATTGTTAGGAGATACTGTGATACTGATTGAATACCCGCTAACGGTTGCATCGAGATAGGTAGAATCCGATACTGTTTCTTCAGAATAATTGGATTGATTTTCCAAAAGCGGACGATAAAAAGATACAATGTCTGCAGTTGAAAGTCCTGAAACATAGGTAGTCGTCCAACCGGGATCGCCGTTTGCATTCGTGATTTGATAAGAATCGGCAACATCAAGAACCACATAAAGTGGGATCAGTTGATTCGGATAACTGGTGGCTAATTTTTTAGAATTATCAACGAAGAGCTCATTTGTATTTGTATCAATTACAGTCTGCATTTCTGGGGGAACGGTAACGGCAGTTGTAGCCGTAGCAGATGGTTGATTGCTGGTTGTATTTGTTGTTTGTTCTTGTGTTGCTGCTGCTGGTGTAGTAGTGCTCTCTGTTCCACTGGTATTTGTGTGGTTTATCAGCTTTGGAAAAACAAAAATAGTTCCAACTATGAGAATTGCAATGATTAAGACAGAAATCAGAATATAACGTAATTTCATTTTTAACTCCTTTTTATTATAATAATGCCATCATTATACCCGATATTCTTAAATATTTGAATAAAGATTTCAAAAAACTTGATTTTATTAAAGATTTTGTATAGAATATGAAACAGACGTTTCGATTGGTAATACGAATGGAACAATATAAAATGTAATGATAAGGATGCTTTGGGGAAAGCTTTAGCAGAGATGTAATCGGTTTGGTGAAAGATTATTAAAAGATACCTCAAGGAGATCACCTTTGAACAGGATTCCTGAAATTAATGAAGTAGGGAACCCCGGGGAATCGTTAAATTCATATGAGTGGGCAGTTTTTGTCAACTTGGGTGGTACCGCGAGTTTTCGTCCCTTGAATTTTCAAGGGGCTTTTTTGGCTTTAATATAGTTATAGTTAGTGGAGGTAGAGATTTGGCTGAGTTTAAAACATTAACAGAAGGAAATGTTGGAGAACGGGAAGATAATATCTCGAAGCAATGGGAAAAAATGAATCTTTTGAAAATGACCATTGATAATCGAGAAGGAAAAGAAAATTTTGTATTTTATGAAGGACCGCCAACCGCCAATGGACGGCCTGGAATTCACCATGTTTTGGCGAGAACATTAAAAGACACCGTTTGTAAATACAAGGTAATGAATGGCTATCGAGTGGTCAGAAAAGCTGGATGGGATACCCACGGCCTGCCGGTTGAAATCGAGGTTGAAAAACAATTAGGCTTATCCAGTAAACCGGAAATAGAAGCTTATGGTGTGGAGAAGTTTAATAAAAAATGTCGGGAATCGGTTTTTAATTATGAAAGCCAATGGCGAGAAATGAGCCGAAAAATGGGTTATTTCATTGACATGGAAGATCCTTACATCACTTTGGATAACAACTATATCGAATCGGTATGGTGGATTTTAGATAAATTTAATAAGGAAGGTTTCCTTTATGAAGGACATAAAATCATGCCTTTCTGTCCGCGATGTGGTACTGGCCTCGCCTCTCATGAGGTTGCTCAGGGTTATCAGGAAATCAAGAGCAATACCGTTGTTGTTGCATTCAAACGCCGGGATGCCGATGAATATTTTCTGGTTTGGACCACAACCCCCTGGACTTTAGCCGCCAACGTGGCGCTTGCCGTTCACCCGGAAGCGGATTATATTAAAGCACGAAGCAACGGAAACGTTTATATTTGCGCAAAGGTATTGGCGTCTAAACTGCTTGGTGAAGATTATGAAATCCTTGAAGAAATGAAAGGGAGCGCTTTGGAATATGTTGAGTATGAACAGCTCATGCCTTTTGTGACTCCGGATAAAAAAGCATTTTATGTAACCTGTGCGGATTATGTTACCACAGAAGACGGTACCGGTATCGTTCATATCGCTCCAGCCTTTGGCGAGGACGATTATAAGGTCGGCCGCCAGTATAAATTGCCTGTTCTTCAGCCGGTTGCAGAAAATGGAAAATATACCGATACACCATGGAAGGGACAATTTGTAATGGATGCCGACCTGGACATCATAAAATGGCTTAAAGCAGAAGGCAAGCTTTTCAAGAAGGAAAAGATCGTTCATAATTATCCTCACTGCTGGCGATGCAAAACGCCATTGCTTTATTATGCAAAACCAAGCTGGTACATTGAAATAACAAAAATCAAAGACCGATTGATTGAAAACAATAATGGGGTTGAATGGTATCCGGATTATGTTGGTGAAAAACGTTTTGGCAACTGGCTGGAAAACTTAAATGATTGGGCGATATCCCGAACCAGGTACTGGGGGACTCCGCTGAATGTCTGGCGCTGTGAATGCGGGCATATCGAAACCGTTGGTTCCCGAAAGGAATTAGTCGAACGCGCCATTGAAAACATCGATGAAACCATTGAACTTCACCGCCCTTATGTGGATGATGTCCATTTCAAATGCCCGGATTGCGGGAAGACGATGAATCGCGTGAAAGATGTCATTGACTGCTGGTTTGATTCTGGGTCAATGCCGTTTGCTCAATACCACTATCCATTTGAAAACAAAGAACTTTGGGAAGAACAATTCCCGGCAGATTTTATATGTGAAGGGATTGATCAGACCAGAGGCTGGTTTTATTCACTGCTGGCGATTTCGTCTTTTGTTACCGGGAAAGCGCCCTATAAACGGGTATTGGTCAATGATTTAATCCTTGATGCGGAAGGACAAAAAATGTCCAAAACCAAGGGAAATACCGTTGATCCGTTTAAAATGTTTGAAGAATACGGAGCGGATGCCCTGCGTTGGTATTTATTGTATGTATCACCATCCTGGACCCCCACCCGTTTTGATATCAAGGGATTAAAAGAGGTTCAAAGTAAATTCTTCAATACCCTTAAAAACACCTATCATTTCTTTGCTTTATATGCCAATACAGATATGATTGATCCGCGGGAGTTCTTTGTCCCTTATGAAGAGCGTCCTGTCATTGATGCCTGGATTCTATCGAAATACAACCGCCTGGTTAAAGAAGTTCGCCAGGAAATGGATATTTTCGATCTGACAAGAGCCGTGAGAAAGATTCAAAACTTTGTCAATGAAGATTTATCCAACTGGTATATCAGACGTAATCGTCGACGTTTCTGGGGAACCGAACTGACTGAGGATAAAAAAGCCGTTTACAATACGACCTGGGAAGTGCTGGAGGGCATTGCCCGCCTATGTGCCCCGTTTGCACCTTATGTAACGGAAGAAATATATCAAAAGCTGACTGATGGTGAATCGGTTCATTTAGCCGATTATCCGGAGGTTAATGAAGCCCTGATTAAAGATGACATTGAAGAACCAATGGATTTAGTGAGAGATCTGGTCAGTCTGGGACGTGGCGCCAGAGAAGATGCGAAAATCAAGGTGCGACAGCCTTTATCCAAAATTATTGTGGATGGCAAGTACCGTGAAACCATTGGTGATTTATGTGTCCTGTTAGAAGAGGAACTCAATATCAAGGAAGTTGATTTTGAGGATAATCTTGGAGATTTCATGAACTACACCCTGAAACCGGACTTTAAAGTAGCCGGACCGATTCTGGGAAAAAATGTGAAGCTCCTGGGAAAAGCACTTGCCACAGTGGATCCCGCCGAGGCTGTTGCTAAACTGGAATCAGGAGAAAGTGTCGTGGTCAATCTGGATGGCGAAAACATTGAGCTTAAAAAAGATTTTATCGACATTCGTATTTCAGCCAAAGAAGGATTCAATGTCCAGATGTTCAATAACAAATTTATCATTTTGGATACGACTCTTAATCAGGAATTGCTGGACGAGGGTTGCGCCCGAGAATTTGTTTCACGCATTCAGCAGTTAAGAAAATCCAATGGATATGAAGTGATGGATCGTATCGACATTTCTTATGCCAGTGATGAACAAATGGATCGGGCCATTGAAGTCTATACAGATTTCATAAAAACCGAAACCCTGGCCGATCACATTACGATTAAGCCTGAAGTCGGTGAAATATTTAATCTTAACGGACATGATACAACGATTGAGCTTGAAAAGAAATAAGATAAGCGTCCCTTTAAACTGAATAAAACTCAAAAAGTAAGTCCTGAAGATAATTGTAACATCAGTTGTCTGCATCATGGCGAACCGGCGATAGCCTGTACGAGCATGCAGCAGACAACGATTTACAATTGTCTTCAGGACATTTTTAATCACTATATTTGATTTATTAAACAGTTAGTGGTCCTGTTTTTCGATAAATTGCGGGTAATAACCCAAAAACTGGAAATAATCTGTTTTTTCCGCAATGATCGGAAGCAGGGTGGTGAGGGTATTTTGAGAAATATTGCCAGTAAAATTAATAAAAAATAGATATTCCCAATTGTGATTTGCCAAAGGTCGGGATTCAATCTTGGATAAATTGAGAGAAAAGACCGAGAAGATCCCAATGACTTCAAAAAGCGATCCGGGACGATGCGGCAGATGAAAAGCAATACTGACGCAAGTTGGCTTATTAAAAAGTTTAAGTTCACGGGAGATGATGACAAATCGGGTGACATTGGTTTGTGAAAAATTGATGTTTTCGGCCAAAATTTCAAGATCGTAAATTTCACCGGCTCGTTTGCTGGCGATGGCTGCCATATGGGGTTCGTTTTTTTCAGCCACGTAAGCGGCGGCAATGGCCGTATTGAAATAGGGAATGCATTTCCAGTTCGGATAGGTGTTCAGAAATTCCTGGGATTGAGAAAACCCCTGGGGGTGGGAATAGACTTCATCAATGCTTTCAAGAGTCGCTCCTTTTGGAGCTAGAAGGCAGTGACGAACCCGGATTTCTTCCTCGCCGACGATATAATACTGGTAGCGGGAAAGAAGGTCATAAACGACAGCAATGGAACCGGTGGAAGAGTTTTCAATGGGAACAACCCCATAATCGGCTTTTCCCTGATTCAGTGCCTCAAAGACATCCTCAAACGTTTTACAGGGAAAAAGCGTGCAGGAATCATTAAAAAAAGAGAGGCTGGCTTCTTCGCAATAGGAACCACAGGCACCGCCGTAAGCAACCCGGGATTTCGCTTCAACAACTTGAGGATACTTTGAAAATGCTTGGTTTAAAGCATCCAGGATATTCATTTAATAACCTAAATTTTCGCCGACTAAAATAATTTTTATTCGGCCGGGAATATCACTATGTCGGGTAACGACAATATCGCAACAAAGGCAATCTTCACTATGGCAATTGCCGCAGTGGCCGGTATCATAACATGGCGTTTTTCGGCTCAGGCGGATAGCGTTAACCGGAGCGGCAACGTTCTGGGTTCGGAAAATGGCGGCATCGACATTGGCAACAATTTTATTAATACCGGCAATGATGATGACCTGCTCAGGACCAAAGCAAAGTAAAGCCACGCGGTTGCCGATACCATCGATGTTTACGAGTTCGCCAGACATGGTAATGGCGTTGGTCCCCATTATAAGCGTGTGGCTCAGGACCGCCTTTGCGAGAAAGTCTCTTTTTTCCGGATGTGATTTGGCCAGACCGCGATCAAGGTAGGTGTAGTTACCGTTTTTTACCGCATCGAGTAAACCGATTTCTTTAATGGATTGGGAACCGCCATGGGTAATGCTGGCGCCCTTTGGAATTAACGATAAAGCAAGTTCTAAAGCTTCATCGCGCGAGCTGCAGTAATAGCCTTCAAAATTCCGTTTTTCGAAATTCTTTATTAAAGATTTACTGAGATTTAAATAATTTTCTTCTTTATAGCCCAAAATAATACCTCCAAGGAAAATGATAATCTTATTATAAACCAACAGCGTAAAAAAAACAAAAATAATTATTGAATTAGGTTATAATAAAATAAAAATGATGAACAAAAGATAATTGGAGGTAAAAATGCACAAATATAAAGGAATCGTTTTTGATTTAGATGGCACATTAATTAATTCTCTGGAGGATCTTATTGATTCCTGCAATACCGTCATGGCGCAGCATGGATTTCCAACTTATGCCTATGAAGATGGCAAAAAATTAATTGGCAGGGGACTTAGAAATTTGACGCGTGATGCAGTGCCTGAAAAATATCGCAGTGATGATGCCTTCGTCGATGAATTGACGGATCTGCTTCGGACTGAATACAGCATTAATTACATAAAAAAAACAAAACCTTACCCGGGGATCATAAAAGTACTGGATTATTTAAAAACAAATCATATTCCCTATGGGGTTTGCACCAACAAACCGGATTCAGTGGCAAAATCACTTATCCAAATTTTGTTTAAGGAATATGATTTTGTTGATGTAGTGGGATTCACCAGTGATGAGTTAAGAAAGCCAAACCCGGCTTCAACAGTGGCATTAGCAGAAAAAATGGGCGTAAATCCAGAAGAATGCCTATATGTGGGGGATTCAATAGTTGACTACGAAACTGGGATGAATGCGAAAATGCTTCCGGTGCTGTGCACCTGGGGGTTTGAATCGCCTGAGGTGATTACAAAGCTTGAAGATGCGATTTGGATACACAACCCAATGCGGATTATTGATGCATTGCGTGATGGCAAAGAAATGTATTCTATATAAGATAAAGCCTGAGTCCAATCCGGGAAATAGGCGAATGCTGTTTTTGGGATTGAAGTTTTTTTTAGAATAGGACTAAGCGTTGGAAGGTGTGATAGTGTAAACGTCAATCAACATGTAAATAGAAATTTAAATTACATGTTGACAAATATTCTATGTATTGTTATAATAAAAAAGTTTTACTTTTCATAAGATCTGTGCTATACTGAGGAAGAGAAAACTACAGAGAGGTGAATTTCATGCCAAAAGCAACCATTATGGACATTAGACGTGAGGTGGAAAATTATCTTGGTCGACGAGTCAAACTTGAAGCACATAAGAGCAAGAAAAAACTTTACCAAAAAGAAGGGATTATTGAGGAAACTTATCCCAGTATTTTTACCGTAAGAGTTAAAGAGGATAAAAGAAAAGAGCAAAAGTTATCTTTTAGTTATTCCGATCTTTTAACTCAAAGCGTAAAAATAGTATTACTTGATGATGATGAAGCTGTAGCTGAAAAGAAATTATTAGTTTCATAATGACAACATAGAAAAGTTCCACAAAAAAGGGAGGGCTGATGTTCTTCTTTTTTTGTTTTTTTGAATTGATAGGATTTTTTTCAAAGCGGTGATATAATAAAAAGAATTGGGAAGAATGGAGATGAAAAATGGGAGATAAAAATTTAAATATAGAATCAGAAATAGGAAAATTAAAAAAAGTGCTGGTTCATCGACCGGGAAGAGAACTGGAGCGTATTGTTCCGGACTCTTTAAAGGAATTATTATTTGAGGATATCCCATGGCTGAAACGCATGCAGGAAGAGCATGATGCTTTTGCAGAGATATTAAAAAGGCGCGGAGCTGAAGTTTATTATGTTGAAGATTTATTAAAAGATATTCTCAAAAAAACATCAGTCCGAGAGAAACTAATCAATGAAGTGATCGACCAGAATCCATCGTCCGGAAATTATATTGATGGATTTTTGAGTGAATATTTAATGTCTTTGAATAGTGAGGATTTGGGAGAGGCATTAATTGCTGGCGTTTTGCAAAAAGAACTGAATCATATGGAACGACATCGTGTGTTGACGGACTATTTAAAAGGGCCGGAACCGTATGCGTTTTATTTAAATCCTTTGCCGAATCTTTATTTCATGCGAGATCCTGCCGTCACTATTCATGATGGACTGAGTATTTCGGCAATGGCTACCCGGACAAGAAAAAGGGAGAGTCGTTATATGTCGGCAATCTATGAAAATCATCCGATGTTTGCGGCCTGTGAAAATAAAAATTTTTATCAGGATAGTAACTTTTTTTCTGTAGAAGGTGGAGATATCCTTGTTCTCAGCCCCAAAGTTGTTGCGGTGGGTTGCAGCGAGCGTACCGCCGTACAGGGAGTTGAAGAGCTGGCCAAAAACCTCTTTAATGCGGACTTGGGCATTGAAAAAATATTGGCAGTAAAAATTCCGAATAATCGCGCATTTATGCATTTAGATACCGTTTTCACAATGGTGGATTATGATAAATTTATTGTCTACCCCGGTATTTTAGAACAAATCGAAACAGTCGTTATGACCCCAGGTGGAAAAGATTATCTTCTTTATGAATGGACGAGCAGCCTCAAAGAAGCGCTTAAATCTGTCTTGGAGTTGCCGGCCATTAATCTGATTGAAAGCGGCGGCGGCAACCCGGTTGCCGCCGCCCGAGAGCAATGGAATGACAGCACCAATACGCTGGCGATTGCACCCGG